>MDSX01053127.1_pt1 | contig 61759 bp, 52 predicted proteins | sample 811141 | NCBI WGS metagenome assembly MDSX01 (sample SAMN05326642, study PRJNA326480) | marine metagenome | isolation source: seawater | place: Atlantic Ocean: South East | collected 2010 | reverse complement strand
ATGTTTATGGGTCCACTTGCAAATTTTCGCAACCTACCAAACAGCGATTCCTGAAGAACTAGATCACCATAATTTCGCCCAAAACCTCCAACCACGTAAATGGTCTTCATATTATGTCTCTATGCTATCCGCATATAAATACTCGGCAAATCTAAAATCCTCCTCATAGTTAATATCTACTGATGAACGTTGACTCATTAGGAAAGGTATCGCGTCAGGCATATGGTAAGTCTCATAAGATCTCAATGATGCACTCCTTGCAGCAAACATAGCTCCATTTACAGCATATAGAGTTTCGAAATCCTGATGTTGTGCATGAATGTTTGTAATTGGCATTACTGGTTCAAGCTTTTTTTCTCTGATCCATCGCAAACTTGCCAAAGGCTTTCTGTGCTCCGATACGCCAATAACAGAATTTGCCGCCGAGTCCATCAACAAGCCTATTGCGCAATCTATATCGGCACTTGTACGCAGTGGACTGGTTGGTAACAGCATTAAAACGATCGACGGTAGCTCTTCTGAATTGGCCAGCAAGCTATCCAAATAATTGAGCACTACCTTCACCGCATGAACATCGTCTTTGGCTAGGCTAGGGTCTCTAAGTTTAGGGTTGGAGATCCCGTAAGATTGACATAAACCTGCTATTTCCAAATCGTCAGTACTAACAATTACTTTGTTAACGAGTTTTGACCCTTGAGCCGCCTCAATCGTCCATGCGACTAATGGCTTACCACAGAAATTCTTTAAGTTTTTCCTCGGAATTCTTCTGGACCCGCCGCGCGCAGGTATAACGACTGACACCAAGTCACTTTCAGGAGAACAAATCATCGACCTTTCTGAGTTTCTCTGCTATCGGTATTTCACTTTCATAAAATCTAATTTGGCCATCTCCAGAAGCTAACTCTATATTGCGAATCTGCCGAATAAGCTTTGCGAATGCCGGAACCTCTAAGGAGGCGGCCTGATCTGTACCCCATAATGCCCGACTTAATGTCAGATGCCTCTCAACAGAACGAGCACCCATAACGGCTGCTATGAGTGTCGTATAAGGCGTTACCTCATGACCTGAATATCCGATTGGAATATCGGGGAACTCCTTTTGCAAGGTCTGTATTCCCCGCAGATTTAGCTCGTCTATTGAGCAAGGATATGTTGAAGTGCAGTGATAAAGGCAAGCAATTTGTCCGCCAGCTGACAAGATGACTTCGACAGCTTGCTTGATCATTTGAAGGTCACACATGCCAGTTGATACTAATAATGGTTTCCTAGAGGAAGCGCACGCCTGTAAGTACTCTTTGCTTGTTACCAACGCTGATGGGACTTTCAAATAAGGTGTGTCATAGTCCAACAGAAAATCAATTGACGCTCTATCCCATGGTGAAGCATACCAATCTATTTTGATATCCCTCGCGAGCTCTGCTAGTTCTTGATATTCTGATTTCCCAAATTCCAGACCTTCCTTTAAATCCCGATTTGTACTCCCAAAAGGAGAGTCTCTCAAATTAGCTAGTTCCTCTTTGGTATAAACCAAATCGACAGTTCGTTTTTGAAATTTCACAGCATCACAGCCGCATGCTTTGGCCTCGCGCATGAGCTTCATAGCCGCTTCTAAATCACCGTTATGGTTAATGCCAATTTCGGCGACTACGTAGCAACTCTTTGCTGATATCATGTCATTCCCTTGGTCTCTTCAATCTCTCTCATACACCGCTACCCGTAAAAAGGGTCAGTCATATCCAAAGCAGCTAACGATCAGCTGTAACAGACCGCGATTGTCTTACAATCCACAGTTTTCCAGCAGTTGTAACCATCAGGCTGATTTCGCAACAACCAGAATAGTAGTACTTCTTTTACACATGCATTGAATCGGACGAAATATGATACCGCTACTTCTGCAGCGCAGACTATATATCGTCTCGATCCCTAACGCAGTCCGAGAACTTAACTATAATATTTCGATCGATCGGTCCAGGCGCTGAGATTAATTCCCTAAGGCTCAGATCGTGGGTTTTTTCTCAGTCAACTCTATATGTAGGCTACTCATTCTGCTTAAGACGCCTAAGCTGTTTGGCTATACGCATTAATATGTGCTTGCTATGCTCCACAAATCAATTGTTTCGAAACAGAGTTGCTTTTTCTGTTTCACAGATCAGCAGCTTTTTAATTCACGCTATGGCTCAAAGATAAATTAGATGTAACCTCATTAACATTAGATTTGAATCTTTTCTGCTTGTAGCATTTTATAAGTATGATAATGCGGATGCCCTGACGCATACCAACCCCTTATCAACTCCGATTCTTTTGTCATCACTTTCTTATGAACAACTGGCAATCGTTGTAGGGACTCATAGAGATTCCATTGCTTTGAGTCATCCTGAAGGAAAAAATCCCCCTGCCAAGACGGTCGGCCCCAATAAGCGCCCGCAAATATCTTCGCTTTTTTTGAATTTGCACATAGATCCATGTCGGACCACCAATCAGTCGACAAGAGGCCTAAAAATTCATCCCGATCATTTGGCCGCCTTACAAATCCATGGTCATCATACCAACCAACGTCTGAAACAATTACTGGTTTTCCTATTGCGGTGGCTTCTATTCCAACCGTGCCGTGCACTGTTACAAAGGCGTCTATACTTGTTAGCAGAGAGGCGCCATTCCATTTACGAGATGCAAGCTTGATATGGTCAAATCTTTCAAGATCAATCAAGTCGCCTATAGATGCCCCACCGTACCAAGAGTCACTTACATGAGCTTTGACTAGCCAATTAAACTTTTCATCCCGACTTGCAATCTCAAAGACACCAGTAATCCAGTCTTCGAAATCCCGAAAATTTTTCATCCCATACGTATGCGGCCAGTCAAACCACGTTGACGCATAAACGCCAATGATGTTCTTTTTAATGTCCCAGTTAAATTCATCACATATTGCGCTTTTGTCGACAACTGTACCAGGATTGTTATAAGCGAATTGCGCAGCCATACTTTGATCATGTCCCGCTAACCTTCTTCTAACGGCTTTGTCACCAACATTTTCGAAGCCCTCTTGGCGCTCCTCGGATAAGTTATCTAACTCGTTCTTGCTTAAACAATCCTGTTGATTCCAGATATTCTCACACCCATTTACCCTCCAATATCTCAAACAGCCGTAATCGCTTTTGCTGATAATCACCTCTACATGATGTTTCAAGCATATCCATGTCAGCGGACCTGTCTCACTTTTCCCGTGACTTAAAATTGCCAGTCTAGGTTTTGTTTTTTTCACTATAGATATAGCGTTTTCGATATTCAGAAGATACGTAAAAAGATCTTTTTTGAAATTTTTCTGATCAATGTCGACTTTAGAACGTTTTTGGCGTTTTAACAGGTAGTCATACAACAATTTTCCCGGTACTGAATATGGCAGGTCACAACACAATATATCTTCCGAAGAGTAAATATTGGAGCAAAGTGACTCAACTTGATGCTGAATTTGAGAGGCTCTATTTTCGATCGAAAGCAAATCAAATATTTGATTAACTCCCAAGGCTTTCAGGGTCTTGCGTTGATCGCTTCTACGATTTGCCCCAATAACCCCCACCAGATTCTGAGTTTGGACTCCTAAAGCCTTTACAAGCACTACAGACCTAAACCAATAGTTCGGATTATCCCAGGTACCGTCGATTAAAACTCTATCGTCAACATTCGCTGCATCCGAAAGAGTGATGTTATTCAGTATGGACTCAAACTCTCTTCTCGCCACCTTATGCGTCAAGCGGTTTGAGTAGGATCTATTTATTAGCCAGAAGATACCAACTAGCGGGGCCTTAATGATTGATGTCCAACCGATTTTTGAACATGCGTTGTTTGCAACAATATAATACTTTAACCAACTCATTTCTTCTGCGAATTCTATTTTTAACTTTAACTGCCTTGACCAACGAATGATTACTAACGTTCGTAATCAATCTAGTTACGTTCTATCCCCCCAGCCAGCAACGAACACACGAGATCATAATCTTCTTGGGTGTCGATATCGACAGACCGCCAAAACGGCATGTAGTACCCATGCATGCCGGAAGGTATAAAGAAATCTAAATATGTTTCGAATTCTGCTACTTTTATTGCATACGTACTTGCGTTACCCACGACGAACCTAGGCAGACTAGTAGCTTTTTTACGAATCAATTCGGGCCACATCGGCTTTAATTGATTACCCGAGTTAACCGTTAGCGCCTGATATGGATAATGGATAAATTTCGTTGTAGCGATTACAGCTTTTGCTGTCACCTCATTGTCGAGTATTTCAGCCATAGCAATTAGGTCATCACTCGTCCTCAGTGGCGCAGTCGCGTAGAGAAGAAATAATTCATCATAACTGCGTCCGAGCTCGAGTTCTTCAGTAAGAATAGATTCAACTACTTCATTCACGGAAGAGGAATCTTGACTCAGTCCTGGAGCCCTACGCCTTGCTTCTGCGCCGTATTTTTCAGATATTTCTAATATCTCGTCGAAATCTGAACTAACAACAACTCGTTCAAACAATTCTGACTGAACAGCCGCCTCAATACTCCACGCAACCATCGGTTTGCCCAGTATCGGAAGTATGTTCTTCCGCGGCAATCGTTTTGAACCGCCGCGCGCCGGGATAATTGCTAGTCTTCTCAATTTACCTTGTGTCCTCGAACATATACAACAACAACATCTCACCGGAAGCTACATCTTTGTTCAAATAACGCTCAACCTCACACAAGTCTTCCCAATCATTTGGAGAAATGCCATGCCCCGGCCTGCAATAATCTACCTTCAACTCACTGATGCCCGTTCCTGCTTTTGCACTGCTGGCCGCGAAAACACTACGGCGCAGGTTTAGGCGTGCCTCAATCTGCTCATCGGACAAAGGCCTTGCAATATGTGCTCCAAGCGCAGTCTCTAACTCTCTAATTCGAACAACAAACCGATCAAACTGATCTGCTTCGAGAGAGAAACAGTGTTCAACACTCGGTGTTGTTCTGTCTGCCGTCACTGTCTTCTCAATGAGAGTAGCCCCAAGGCTAACCGCTGCGATATTCATATCGATTCCCGGAGAATGATCAGAGAATGCTACCGGATAGTTAAATCTTTTTTGAATTTGAGATATGGTTCGAAGAGAGATACTTTCTAAGTAAGCAGGATATCCACTAGGGCAATGGTGGATGATAATAGAGTGGCACTTTTCTTTTTCCAACAGCTCGACTGCATAACTGATCTCTTCAATTGTTGAATTTCCGGTATCAAGCTGCACATTCATGCCAGAACGTGCAGCAGCACGCAGTAATGGAGTATGGTTAACATCTGCAGATGCAATCTTTAGCGATGTACATCCAAGATCTCTGACTAATTTAATATCTTCCGCAAAACTGATGGTTGCAAAAAACTCCATACCCATCGAGTCGATTTCTTCAGCAATTATCTCTAACTCCCTTCGGCTTAACTGTCTTCTCTTTAATATTTGGTAAAGAGGCTCAGTTTTCTTTTGAAACTCGCCAGAGTCCGGATTGAGTGTCGAGTAAGAAAACCGCTGCTCCTTGTCAGATACAAGCCTATCGGCATCGATGATTTGTAATTTGACTCCGTCGACCCCAGCCGCCCCAGCTTTACGGATCAACTCAAGTGCGTTCTCAAGACCATCATGAGTGGGTCCAATTTCAAAGCAAAGAAAAATAGGCTGATCATCGCCGACTGTTCTAGAACCGATCTTGACGGAAGTTCGGTTAATGCTCACAACGCACTCCGGGAACGTCGATTCGCATGATATACACGACAAACTCGCAAAATATTACCTAACTGCGTTCCTGAGTATCGATCTGGGGTAAAGACCCTTGGTCAATCAACAGTTATAGGTCTCGCCGATTGATAGACTTTCGTGCTGCCTGCTGAATTACGGTTTTCAACACCAAATACTAACTGCGTGTAACCTGGCCGAAGCACACTGGATGACATCTCTGAATCCAAGACAAATCCAGAGTTTTCTATTAGTTCAATGACAGTATCAACCTTGTCCCACCCACATGCTTCCCATGGCCCCATCATACTCTCCTCGCCTTCGAATTCTTCATCGTCTCTGCCGAATTGAAGATCCAAAACGAAAAGGCCCTTCAACTTAAGGATGCGGCTGATTTCTTCCAACACTCTCTCCGGCGCTAACACATGATCAAATACATTCATATAGACATAATCAAATACAGTGTCTGGGTAGGGCACCCTATGGAAATCTCCATAGTGGACAAACGAATTCGCAGAAGGGAATTCAATGTCAATTCCGATAGCTAAATGGCCTAATTTACGCAGTGCGGCTACCTCTACTCCATCGCGAGCGCCGAGACACAGAACTGAGCTGCCTATTTGATTCTTAAAAATCTTGGAAAACCGCACATCTATAAATTCCTTTAACCTTTTCTCAAATCTTATGTCTAAATTCAGATTTGCTATCTTTAATTTTGATCGTTGGTGAAGAATATAATCTTTCGTAGACTGATATTCTCGACTATATAAACCACTTTCCTGTTTCTTTATCGGCATCGTACGGTAGTAAAGGTATGGATAGAAATAACGTGATTTAAAGATTCTTATCCAATAGCCAATATGGTGCGGCTTGATTAAACACATGCCGAATGTTTTTATTCCTGGCAAGATAAGTTGATAAGCTGATTTAGTATGTATTTTTGACATATTTGACACCCATGCTTATCTCGTCTTTCATCCTTTGAGAGACCTTTATCTTCACCTCTGTCAATGTTATTCGTACTTTCGCGTGTATGAAATCCATTCTAAAACTTTCCCTAACTTGGACAGGTCCCTTCATACCAGCGCAACATGCGCAGCAAACCTTCTTCTAGCCCTATCTTCGGTGAAAAGTCAGGCAGTGTCTTTAACAACTGAGACATGTTAGAGCTTTTTACATTTCTCCCTTCAGGCATGCGAGGGTTGACCCGAAGGACTGGAGTTTTCCCAGAGAGGCGGCAAATAGTTTTAGCCAATTCCATCAAGCTAATAGTATCGTTCGTTCCAATATTAATTGGACTACCATGATGCTCGAGCTTCGCAATTTCGACAATTGCATTGGCACAATCAGTCGCATGTAAATAGCTTCGCCTTTGATTCCCTGAACCCCAAATTTCTATCTCACCATCGTTATCGAGAATTTTCTTCACTAACATTGGTATGGCTTGGCTGTACTCGCCAGCCCATCTATAACGCTCGCTGTAAATATTAAATGGCCGTACTACCCCAACTCTGACGCCAAGTTCTTTACTTAAGAGCGACATTCGGGATTCGAGAAAACGTTTTGACCAACCATATCCCCAGTTTGCCGCTTCAGGCTCACCCGTCATCACGGGTAACTCAGGAATCTCCTCCGGGCCGTCATCGTCATAAACACAGGAAGAACTTACTAACAAAACATAATCTGGCTTACGCCTTCTGAAACACTGCATAAGATTTGCCGTAATCTGCTCATTATGCTCAAGGATTTCCAAGTGTCGGCCATCTGAGTACCCTATGCCATAACTCCGACTAGCAAGGTGCAGTACATAATCACAGTCATGCAAGGATTCGTTTACGAACTGCATTTCCTCCAAATTTCCCTCACGAATTTCTACATGATCATTTATCTTGCTTAGGTTTGATCTATCTCCACGGGAAAAATCATCAACAACAACTACTCGACAGTTCTGGCTTACCAATGCCTCGCAGACTTCCGAGCCAATCATTCCTGCTCCACCAGTCACAGCGATTTTTTTACTATCAAACATTTACAATCGTATTGTTTTGCAGGAAATTATCACGCCACGGCCAAATAACACTAATCATGTGTTGCCACATTTTGGTTCACGCAATAATAATGCCTGTCCCCGAATTATGTCGACGGACCTAATCGATTACTTCGTAGTAATTTTCTGTGTTCTTTCGTAACTGGGTGGTCAATGATTAAAATCTATTTAACCGCCCTATTTTCTATTTCATTCTCTACTGGCCAAATCTGCTTCGGATCCTTTGGGAACGCGGACCGCTTCGGTATGCCATAGCGTCGATAGTGATCGTAAGGCGTAGGCACATCAGAAGGATATATTGAAAACATTAGCATAAACCGGCAATGGTCCTTTTTAGGGAATCCCCCCCTGTGGAGAACCTCTGGTCGAAACAAGAGGAACGTGCCCGGAAGCCCAGTAACTTGCTCCTTGTAGTGGGAATAGTACCTATCAATGTGACTTGAATACCATTCGGCACGTCTGATTCTGATTTCTTCTTTTGTCAAAGGCTTGGTGGTATCGCTCTTAATGTTCTTGTTGAAACTCCATTCTTTTTTAAGAACCTGAAGAGTCGGATTCCAGGGAATCAACTCTGTACCACCGTTGTCAGGCCCAACATCATTCAGAAAAAACAAGATTTTTATGCAGGTCCCTGGACAAGTGTCATGGTGCCATATCTGGGAACCCTCTGGTTCTGCGAAACGTCTTTCCTGCTTGTACAGCCTAACAAAAAAAACCTTGAAGTGACTTTGATAAATTGTTGATAGTAGTTGCCCGCAGATTCCTTTTAATATCAACTCAATTTCTGGAAAAATCCCATATGCATGGCTTTTCTCCGTTTCAATAAATGAACCGTCGGCATTCCACATCACGCTCGAATTTTGGAAAGATGTGATTTTTCTAAACATTGAATTTGCCAAATCCTCTGTCGATATGGCCCGACTGATGACAAACCCCTTATGATCAAACTCTGACTTTAGAGACTGCGTTTCTTGATTTTTACTTCCGGACTCACCGAAATAATCATTTTGAGCGTTATAGGTTTTTTGGCAGTGCCTATGGAACGCCGTATACCTAGATGGGAGCGGTACTGAAAGGCATGACTTGTGTTTCTCGACAGACCGAATCCAAATGGCCTGCCTAAGAAAATCATGCGGGTTTTTCCACATATCCCAACGACGCAACCCAAACGCGCCCTAACTCCGTAATCTGGATTTTATGTTCACGGCAGCGCGATGCGATAACGCCAGTATAGTCATGGTTGGGTTAATGGCGCCCCCTGTAGGGAAGACGGACGACCCCAACGTATACAGGTTGGAAACACCGTGGACGACACAGTTCTCATCAACAACACCTGAGTTAACGCTATCACTCATCCTTGTCGTCCCCATGTGATGATTTCCATCATGGAGAGCCGACCCGCTTGCGCGACTCCAACCGCTTAGTTCATCGAACTCTGGTGTCATGTTCAATTTATCTTTTTTTGCTGTTGGAATTAACTGCTCTCCATACAGCCTGGTTAACTTTTGATAACACTCCAAGTCATAGTCAGTACACTGCCAGTTGACTTCTAGCTTGGGCACGCCAAACCGATCTCTTTCATCGCTCAACTTAACGCAGCTTTCTCGATTAGGGGATTGTTCCATACAGAGATATCCCTCCATCTCGGCAGATCGAAACCCAAACGTTAGGTCATAGAACAATCCAAATGCATCCAATGGATCACTCAACAAGTTCTTAACATTTCGGATCGTACGCCGACTAAGTTCTCTTCGCTTAATCGCCTTCAGTAATCCAAGCATTGCATTGGAACCAGAATTCATATCGTATGGTCTGTAGTGAATAGAGCTATTCAATAAACTATATTTTTTCTGGACCGCATCATTTAGTCGTAGTAGCAACTGACCGGCCATAAATACATGGGGTTGATTCAACTCATCAATCGCATACCGTTTTGCTAGTGGAGAATCTAAGAGTCGGGGACTCTTGAAGTAAAGGTGCTGCATAAAATATTTGCCAATATTTTTATGCGTCCGATTAACTTGCTTTAGACCATTTGATCCAAGCAAAATTCGCGCATTCTCTAAACCTCCACAACAAAGAACTACGTACTTGGCTTTTACCACAAATCGTTTTCCGCCTAATGTTTCTACACATACCTCTTTGACACTTTTTCCTGACTCATGTTCGACTAAGTCAGTTACGGTAGATCCAAGAAATACTTCTATATTCTGAGCGTTTTTATACGTTTTATACTGCGACTTAACTAAATTTACGGGCGGGCTTATGAAACGCGTGACGTGTTCGACGTCAGCAGAAAAAATATCCTTCACTAAGTCCTTATCGATTTGTTTTCGAACATTAGAATGGCACCCTAATTCTAATAACTCATAGGCTTTCTCATAGTGACTCTCTAGATCTGACTCATCTATTGGCCATCCACTGTTTTTTATCCATAAACGCTTCCTAAAATCTATAGGTTCGAGATATCCCGCACCTCCTGACCAGGAAGCACTAGTTCCGCCAAACTGCCGATTCCTAGAGCCTGATAAGCCACGAGCGAGACTTATACCGCTTGACACCCCATGATTTAATAAGTCGACATCTTTATCAGGGGCTAATAGTCCAGACTCGAGAATTACAACACTCGTGTCCGTACCCAAAAATTCCTGTGAACATCCAATTCCTGCAAAACCGGACCCCACGACGCAGATATCAGTATCAATTTTTTGATTATCTTTAATTTGATCCCCAAAAATAAACATAAGCGTTCCTAAATCACACGGGATGCGAGTGAGGACGATCCGCGTAATAATCTAAATTGCCGGCCGGCGCTTTTGAAACAAATAGGTTTAGTCGATCTCGATTACCAAAAATAACTATTAATCGGTGACCAGTAGGCGAGACGTCGAATTGCACGTATGGTGGTTGCTCTAGTATTCCAGAGTGACTTAAATGTTGGATTAGCAAGATGGTGAGATCTCAAAACAATACGTCGCCCGCCAAGAGATAATCCACCACGATGAAGCCCGTGTGAGTCAAAGACTAGCAAGGTACCTCGCCTCCCAGGATACATAAATCTACCTGCATCACAATCACTTGACTCTGAAAGAGTCCGGATATCGTCCAATACGGAAGCATCGTCGCTGACCAATTGACTAAATTCGCTTGATGAGCCTTCTAACTTGTCGAGCTCTTCAACGAGCGCCTCCCGATTATGCAATAGTTCCTTAATGTTATGAGTCGACCCAAGTCTTCTTGCTACATATTTCGTGACTCTGTGAGATTTTTTAACATACTGAAACTCGCCATGGCCCTGAGGCGTATCTGATAGATATAGGTAAAACTTAAGGCAAGTTCTTGAGTCGTCAGTGTTGTCAGTGTGCCACCTTCCCACTAGCTCATTTGTAAACTCACGGTCATCGAAAACTACGCTATGACTATTCCAGTTCCAGCCTAAATACTTTTTGCTAAGTTCAGCGATTGGCGAACTCAAGAACACATCTGAAACCGGCTTTAAACCCAGACCATATGCAGCCGAACCGACGTTTACTGGCCGAAAGGATAAAATGTAGTTATCTTTACCGGGACTGGCAATAGTTTTTATCCCTGATTTCACAACAGCCGGATCATACTGACCACCCCGGTAGAGATTCCGGCACGTCGCAATGAGAGATTCAATCTGACTATCGTTTAGGAAATCTTCAATTAAAGCCACACCGTCTCTTCTGATCAATGTCAAAAGTTGGTTGGTCTTCATTGCAATTTTAATGCTCAGGCCAAAATCCCGTGGACATCGATCGGATCAATCATTGATCTAGACCTGCTCAAAAACCAAGCCAGGATTTGTATCGTTAAGCATACGAAAGATTTGGCTAATTTTTTATCCGAACTAATCCCACAATCACGCTTGGGGCGCGTTCAGGTCTGTTGTTATTGTCTCATATATTTCAGCGCAGAGTATCTAGAATAAGATAGAAATATTTTCTAGTATTAACCTAACTCCACTTCAGTTCATATTCGACTAGAGCAAAATAGCAATATGCTTGAGCCTGATTCCACAATGACAAACCCTAGTGTCATGGTATTTGTAGATCACGATATTATCGTGAGGAATTTTCTCCAGAAAGATCTTTTAGATTCAATGGCTGCAAGTTTTTCACTAACATTTGTAGTGCCTCCGAAACACTACAAGGAAGGAGCCCGGATTAGCCAAGATCTAAATTTAATCGACCTGCCTGGAAAGTTGGTTTACTTGGAACCGGTACAAAAACGTTTAGATCTCTGGAGTCATCTACGAACTATCAGTCGACTAAAACCATCTTTAGATCGGTTTTCGAGGCACATACGCCAAATAACGTTAGCTCGCCTATCTAGAATCGGTCGAATAATTTATCCGATACTTGCTCTACCCGGAATTTTCCGAGTTTATGAAAGCTTAATAGTACGCATAATTGAGAGCCATCCCTATTCCACGCTTGAACAGCTTATTCTTGATTCCAGAGCGCAACTTATTTTTCATCCTACAGTAATGAATGGCGTGTATGTTCATGATCTAGTCGGAATATCCAAAAAACTGTCGATTCCTCTACTCTTGGCAATGAATTCCTGGGACAACGTAGCCGGTCGTCGCTACCTAGCCACAAATCCTGACTGGCTCATAGTTTGGGGAAAGCAAACTTTCAACCATGCAAAAACATTGATGGGCATGCCTGAGGAGAAGATAAAACGATTTGGAGCTCCTCAGTTAGACATATATAAAACGCGATCCACAGTCACTCGGGAGATATTTTGCTCTCGCCATAGTCTTTCTAGTGACAACCTCATAGTACTTTATGCGGGCTCATCAAAAGGAGTTGACGAATACAGTCATCTCGAATTCTTAGAGCGGCTTATTAGGGCAAAATATAGTGACTCCGTACGAGTAATTTACAGACCTCATCCATGGGGTGGAGCAGGGAAAAACGGATATAGGATTCTGAACAACCAATGGGACTTCGTCGAACTGGAACGCTCGTCGATGGGTTACCTCGAAAATATACAAATGGGGCTAAGCCATCGATCTTATCCAAAACTAGAGAATGCACGAGACACCCTATACTCAGTCGATGCTGTAATTTCTCCTCTATCTACGATATTGATTGAGGCCGCCTTATGTGGAAAACCTAGCATGTGCTTCATACCATCTGATGAAGATTCAAAACATTTAGCAATCACGGCCCCGTTGCGCCATTTCCAAGAGATTTATGACTCACCAGATTTCTTAGTTGCATACAATACCCACGAACTCGAAGAACTTTTTGATGAATTGCTACAACGCGCAAAAGATCCAACTACACGTCCACGAATGCTAAAAGCTACAGAGTACTTTATTGAAAGTACGCCAGAGCCTTATTCGAAAAGCCTAGTTAATCTGATCAATGAAATACACAATACTAACGGTGATCCGCGGTAGAGTTCTGCGTTAGCCCGATTCGATGGAACGCACATGCAACATGACCACTCATTACATCCGATAGACCTTGGGTATCTTTCTGACGCGCTAACTCAAGCCGAGCTGACAAACGACCCATTTCCGTATTTAATCATCGACGATCTTTTTACGAGAGATTTCTATTCGCGCTTGCTGGCATCAATCCCCCCAATCAACCAAGCCGCTAAAGTTTCTGACTCAATATCTCGGATAACATTGGTGCCAGACCCTTATAGCGACAATGAAGATTGGAGCTACAAAAAGCTACTCACTAATACTCCTGCTCTTTATAAATTCTGGCATTCTTTTGCCGAATTTCTCAAAAGTCCATCACTCATACAACAACTACTAGAAATTCTCGAAATCTCACATAGTAATTCATACACTATGTCCGCCAGACTCGCTTACGACTCAAAAGGATCCGGGCTAGGCCCCCATCGAGATCGGGAAGACAAAGTGGCTAGTTTCATTTTCTACCTTGCGGGCCCACAAAGTTGCTCCACAGAAATTGACTCCGGTACAGAATTACTCGTTCCAAAGGTTCTACGCGACTCTTACTCTGACAAACACTATAAGTTCTCTGAATTTCGAACCGTTAAAAAGGTTCTCTATAAGCCAAATAGGTTGTTCGCATTCGCCGTGAAACGAGGCGAAAATGGAGTCCACTCGTTTCACGGCTATCGCCAGACGACACAAGGCACAAGAATGTCGATCAAATTTCATATTCATAAGAATGTTGAAAAGACCACAATCTCAAATATGATTGCTTCCACCAAAAAGTTTTCGAAGGATTGGGAGAGCGAGAATGAATGAAGAGAAAGATTCAAGGTTATCCAAAATCGAAGCAGCGAATAGAAGTTATCTAAAAACTTTGTTTTTAGACCGCCCTATTCCAGACGAGGATTTGAGCCAAAACCTCGGACTATTTATCAATAGAATTGAACTAGGCAAGTTTTTATTTTTGCATGAGATCTACCTGAAATCTAAGGAGGTCCATGGCTGCATTGCAGAGTTTGGTGTTCGCTACGGACAGAATTTAGCCTTTCTAATAAATTTACGTAGCATTTATGAGCCGTATAACTACACTCGGTCAGTTTATGGTTTTGACACTTTTACCGGCCTGACTGCAAAGCATATCAAAGATGGATCTCACCCTTCTGTCGAAGAGCACAATTTCTCCACCCCAAAAAACTATTTCAACTATCTAGAAGAGGTTTTGAATTGTCACGAAGCAGAAGGTCCGATTTCTCATATACAAAAATTTGAGATTGTTGTTGGTGATGTTTGCAACTCTATGGGCCCATTCTTAGAGCAGAATCCTCACGTGATTTTTTCCCTCCTTTACTTTGACCTCGACCTATACCAGCCGACCAAAACAGTCCTCGAGCTTATCGAACCGAGAATCGGAAAAAACTGTGTCATTGCTTTTGATCAACTCAATCACCGAAGTTTTCCCGGCGAGACGGAAGCGTTTCGAGAGTTCTTTGACATAAGTGGCCGCCAACTCTATCGAACTAACTATCATCCATCCGCTTCCTATATTTTGTATTAGTCAATTATCTGAAAAAACTTTGCTGAAACCGATCAAGAGGTCACGGTTTTAATCTGGATCAGGTAATTGATCCCGCTGTCTTCAGGTCGGACAACCGAATTCGACAGACTCGTTAATCGACTGTCCATCCTGCACACTTTTCTTTGGAGACAGACGGTTCGTGCTCAGACGCTCGTTGACGCTATTGGTTTTACTTCATACGAATGGTAGACGAGAGTCATTCTCAACTTTTTTGCCCATTTGAGCACCTGCGTGGGCTTTAGATCATTTGAAGGCGCAAAACCTAAAGCCTCCATCGTCGAATACCGAACGACAACTACCCCGTTAGGCTGGGCGACACAGTTTATTTCAGAAAGAAGAGTCTTCGGTTCGCAAAATCTGCCAGTACTTCCTACATGCAGACGGTATCAAGTGTTTGGTTTTTAAATCTCATGGGTTCAGAGTCCACTACGAGAATCTTCTTCTTATTTTTTGAAATACGCCTATAGCATTAATGTTTGATTTTTCATCCATAGCACCGCGCAATAATTAATTCATGAGTATTTTTTGAACCTACTATTAATAGCAGTCGCCGTCGATGGTGGCTTGATATAAAAAGGTGGGCTGTATTTACAAGTCGGCAAAGGATTTAAGATCATGTTGGCCTTATGGGAATTTTTCAATGATCTGGGGCTTGTTTTTTGTTTGAGCGACCAAGTTAATCGAATCGGCGAGCGAAAGCGTTCTCCTTTAACGCTGTGTCGTTTCTTATTTCCCGCGCCTGAAGCAGCAAAAGGCGATCAGGAGTAACTCTGGCTCAACAACGTACCCCTGAAGGGTGCAATATTTTCTTCAAGAGCACGTCCAAAACTAAAGATTGCGTATGCTTTGGATTAAACTGTCGGCTATTTCGTCCCTTTTATAAATAAATTACGCCTTCAAGCCATTACCTGACGCGACCGACAAGTCTTATGAACCACCTCAAGATACTGTAGTAATCAAGAAGCTAAAAATAATTTGATTGTATTTGACACATACCTGACTTCGTCTTCTGTCAAGCCAGGATGGATTGGTAATGAAAATTGCCTTGAATAAAATATTTCCGCGTTTTGACAGTATCCTCGGGGATAAGAAAATTTCTGCACATAAATCGGATGCCAATACACTGGTATGTAGTGGACTTGAAGCTTTATCCCTTTTTTTCCCATTTCATGGAATAGTCGACTCCTCGTGCACCGACCAATATTAAAATCAAACTGCAGTGAATAAAGGTGGTAACTGTGTTCGATGTTTGCGCGTCGAGGTGGGATCAAAAAGCGTGGATCATCCTCAAAGAATTTGTCGTAAGCCTCTGCAATATATCTTCGTTTAGTCAAGAACTCTTCTAACTTACTAAGCTGACTAATTCCCAATGCACTCTGAATGTCCGTTAATCTGTAGTTGAAGCCAAGCGAAACTACTTCATAATACCAAGGAGAGTCTGAGACTTGCTCTTGATCGCCTCTAATGATCCCGTGGTTTCTGAGTTGGGCAACTTTTTCACACAAATCGCGGCGATTAGTTAGTACAGCTCCACCTTCTCCACACGTAATATGCTTGACGGGGTGGAAACTATATGTCACCGCATCTGCGTACAGAGTGCCATAATTTATTCGCCCATCATACGTTGCCCCCAGTGCATGGCAACTATCGTTGACCAAGTCAAGATGATATCTATTCGCAATTTCTCTCAATGCTTTCCAATCGCAGGGATGTCCCGCATAGTCAACAGCAACAATTGCCTTTACCTTATTTCCATTTCTTTTATGTTCTTTAATCTTCTCTTCTAACTTTTCTATATCTATGGTGTTGTCACAGAGATTTATATCCACAAAATCCGGGATAGCCCCGGCGTACAGTATCGCGTTAGCGCTTGCGACAAATGTAATTGGACTCGTCAGCACTACATCACCTGTTTGCCACCCAAGCGCTAGGGCGGTCAGATGAAGTGCTGCAGTTCCATTGGAAACGACACATGCATGTTTACAAGCTAGACTCTTGCTGAGTCCTCGCTCGAAGCTCGCTATAGTATCGCCCTGCGTTAACCAAGGGCTTTTTAATACATCGACTACGGCATCAATGTCCGCTTGATCAATATATTGACGCCCGTAAGTTAACATCTCAGGGGTTAGTTTTACTCCCTACCGAATCCATCTCATTGCAGCACTTCCCCTCCAGGGACGTGACGGATAATCATGTCACGTATTTCACTTACGGAAAGGAACTCTGAATTTATTTCGCTGTTGTATGTAAAGCCTTCGGGACATAAGTTGCCGCCTTCAATATCTTGTCGAGAAAGATAAGTTTCTCTATCCCAACTCAGGAACTCCGTATTTGGCAGAATCACGTACTGTTTAGAATATTCCACAACTTTCCCTAACTCGGTATGCGATATCAATTCTTCGTGCAACTTTTCGCCGGGTCTAACCCCAACCTCTTCATATCTGCCATCTACTGCCATTGCGCGGGCTAGGTCAACTAACTTATAAGAGGGTAGTTTCGGGATAAATATTTCACCACCCCACATTCGACTGTAGCAATCAATTACGAAATCTGCGCTCTGTTGCAGCGTTATACAAAATCGCGTCATTCGTTTATCTGTTATCGGAAGCGGGCCATCTTGTCGCTTCTTAAGAAACAATGGAATAACCGAGCCATTACTTGCGGTGACATTCCCATATCGAACAACTGAAAAATTAACCGATCTACCGCTGTAGTTATTAGCCGCAATGATCAATTTATCAGCTGCTAGTTTGGTTGCACCATATAGGTTTATCGGTGCGCACGCTTTATCTGTGCTGAGAGCAATTACTTTGCTCACTTTATGCTGAATCGCAACATCAACTACATTCTGTGTCCCAACGATATTCGTTTTTATAGCTTCAAAAGGGTTGTACTCGGCCGTTACGATATTTTTTAGTGCCGCTGCATGAACTATAACGTCAACGCCTGCGCTCACAGCTAAAGACAACCGCTCCCGATCTCGCACATCACCTATGAAATACCGGAGTCTTTTTCTGTTGTCACTAAACGGAGCCGTGTTTTCCATCTCCGCCTGACGCGTCTCACCACGGCTGTAAACGATTATCTTTTTTGCGCGGGAATGCTCGACAAGCGTTTGAATAAAAGCTTGACCAAATGAGCCAGTTCCACCGGTCACGAGTATGGTTTGGTTCTCAAACATCCTAAACTACCTCATCGTCAGAAATATCAGGAATTCGAAAAATTGCCTACTCATTTGGTACCCGGCACAATTCGGGGGAATGTGAAACTTTACAGCCGTCCAGCGGATGTCAGAAGATCTCAATCAAAGAAAACATGCGATCGACACAGTGTGTTACTAACCAATATTTTTGTGGTCATTCGCCCAAGTCCAGTGCTGTTCTTACTAAACAGCGCTAGGTATCGGAAAAGATTTTCTTTTACTTTGCACTATGGTGTTCGAAAGCGGCCAGATCCACTTCTCATACTATGGCCCACTGTGACCTGTATTTCACAACGCCTCTATCGCTTTGGGTGCGGAATATGCACATACAAGCGGCCTACCATTTCAAAGCCACTCAAACTTGTCGGGGCGCTCATCCATCTCGCTCTCACCGGTCGGTATCGGCGGATTGTCCACATTGTAATGTAGAGCCTGGTTTTTTGGTGAAAAAGTCCTCTCCGCCTCATCAACCATTTTTAGTCTGACTTTCTCTATCACGGGTACAGATTCGTCATCTTGAAGCCAAATCGGGTCTCTTAAAGACCACTCTCCTCCGTCTTTCCTTCTCCATGCATTTTGATCACGGTGCTCGTCTATTATTGAAAAGAACCGCTTTTTCGAAATACCCATAAAATCACAGTAAAATGGTAGCGTTGAGGGTTCTACTGGATCGAATTCCTTAACAATCAACTTCCCTTCCTCTCTGGTCAACCGGCCTCGACGAATTTCGCTCGAAGCGTCATCGGTTGCGCGTCCATATCCAAACTTCAAGAATTTTAGATAGTCATGGACATCATTTGCATGATCATCGATCTTCGAGTGCTGATTAAATGTTCTTTCTCTTTTGTAGGTAACAGGAGAAAACCCTAGTTTCTCACTCATTAAATCAGCGTGAATCTTCGCGTCCCAGTCATTAAAATTACTCAGGTAAATCCCACGAATTTTCGCTCTTTCAATATGTTCGTCAGATGGAAAAATAAACGGAGCGATATCATTTAATTCTATCCCGCCTACTCCGAGAAGCTCCTCAGGCTCAATCCCTCTCATATCAAGTTCTTTTCGTTTCCAGCGAGTATGTTCCACAAAATCATTGATTGATACAACACCAGTCAACTCACCGAACCCATGCTCACCCCAAACGATTAATGGAATGTCTCGTGCAACCGCAATTTGAAACGGAATCGTTTGAATGCCGGCATGGTAATGCCAGGTGAGGTCGCCGACTTTCTCAAGCATCAATCTGGATAATTTTCTTACAGATTCCTTGCTAGATGTATATCGCACTAAGTCACAATCAGACCTCTCAACTAGATTGCGAAGATTTCTGTTCCCCGATGGGGCATTAAACCCGTGGTTATAAGACACCAAAAGTGGGTTCATATTGAATTTTTCTTTTAAAAGCCACACTTGATAGTGTGAGTCTTTTCCGCCACTGACTGGAACTATACAGTCGTGGCTGTTACCTCGTTTCTTTGCCTCTTTTTTCGCTTTAGAAAAAATTGAATTAAGCATTTCTTGACGCTCATCCCACCCAATCTCAAGAAATTTTCGATTCTCATGATATCTACATCCCGAACAGACACCTTCTTCGTCAAAAATAATTGTCGGCTTCGCATTTTCAGGATACAAACAACGACTACAGTACTTCATACTCTACCTGCCCCTCTGATCTAATCATGTACCCTTTCTCTGCTAGATAACGCTTCGCTTGTTTCGTCGAATGCTCCTTGTAATGGAATATATTCGCCGCAGCTACCGCGGCTGCCCCAACATCAAGGCCTTCGGCCATATGCTCCCATCGAAACACTCCGCCAAACGCAATAACTGGCACACACACCGATTCGCATACACTTTTTAGTGATTCCAAATCGTAGCCTTTTCTATTACCATCGAAATCGATGGAGTTAAAAAAGATTTCACCTGCGCCAATGTCAACCATTTTTTGGGCCCAGCATGCAGGAGAACAATCCAGGAAGACGCGGCCTCTATTCACACCTATCCCAGCGCTATTGACGTCCTTTCGCTTTACGTCAAGGGAGCCGGTAATAGCTTGACGACCGAATCTTTTTGCGAGGCGCGTGACCAAATCGGGATCAGTGTGAAATACTGTATTCAACAATAACTTATCAGCTCCATTTTCAATCAATAATGCGGCATATTCTTCGGTTGTAATCCAACCTCCAGCAGTCAGTGGAACGAAACAGGTTGACGCCACTTTTTTCAAAATTTGCACAAACTGATGATTTACGCTTTCCACTCGTGTCGAATCAGTCGAAGCTCGTGACGGTGATACATCTACAAGAATGATTTCATCTACCGACCAACGATTGAAAGCCTCGACAGCATGATAAGCATCGTAATGAATGACATTTGTATGCTTAAAACGAATACTCTGCACAACCTGACCGTCTCTCAAAGTGATGACCGCGATGACTCGATTTTTAAGCATGCCTGACAAAATTGCTCAACAGTTTCAAGCCAGCAGATTGGCTCTTCTCAGGATGAAACTGCACACCCCAGATATTTTCGCTTCGAAACATCGCAGTGATTGGATGTCCATACTCAGTCCATCCAAGGCACTTTGTCGTTCTACCTAGGGTAACGTGATAGCTATGGAGAAAATAGAAGTCTTGCTGAGGACCTAATCCGCTTAAGATTGGATCGTCGCTATCCCATTTCACTGTATTCCAGCCAACATGGGGACTTCTTTCTGTCGTGCTAGGTCTTAACGTCTTTACTGATCCCTCAACAACAGCAAGTCCGGCCTCGTTGCCTTCTTCAGAGTGTGCGCAAAGAATCTGCATACCTAAACAGACGCCGAGCGCCTTGTTGCCAGGAGTAAGAAGAAATTCTTGAAGAGGTTGAAACAAGCCTGCTGTCTTCAATGCTAAGCAGGCTGAATCAAATGCTCCCACCCCCGGTAGAATAATCTTGGTTACTTGACCTAAATCGTGCGATGACTCAATTATTCTTACGTCAGAAACGCCCACTGCGGCAAGTGCATTACGAATGGAAAGAATGTTCCCACATTGGTAACTAATAATTCCTATTGGATCTCCCTCACCACCCATATTCGGATCTCTAAAGGACTCCATCGCACACTTATCGTTTAATTGTAGACGCGGTATCGCTCAGATCTTAGGGCGTTCAAATTGCGTTCCCGAGGGACATCGAACATGTTGCTCACCACACCCTAGCCCGATAATAGTTCAGATTCGGTGGTCCTTCCTAGATTCGTGAAGGTATCAGCACCCAAGTCTAATAAAAGGCTTTGCTCGACCAGTGGTTATAGCTCCAACGGACCACGCTCTCACACCGTAGGCGACGACCTCATAGCGCTCTGCATAACGGGCGCTGCCGGTTTAAATTGGCTTTGGAACAACTCTTTTTAATTGTTATTACATTACCAAAACATCGAACCAAAAATACAGTACACAACGCTGTTGATTTATCTCTATTGATCAACACCCTGTAAAGGAGGAGAGCGGACACCAATGAACTAATCCGATCTCTAAACAAAACTGGTAATTCATCAAGTACCATTCTAATTGCGTATCGACGCTGGGAGGCGAAACTACTCTTCAACTCCAGTACTTGATTGAGCCGCTTGATTGGAAAGCTAAAAAAAATGAAAAACGAAGCACCGGGTCGAATGAATTTGGCTCCATAGCGTGAAGATTGCTTGTCGAAAATAACAGGCAGTCTCCGGGCTTAAGTCTGAGTTTGATTCTTTTGATACTCGCCGGGATCTCACTTATCTTTTTCACTGCCTTATAATTGCGGTCCCACTTCTTATCAAAAATATGAGTCTCAGCCATGTCCTCACTACACGACAGTAGCATTGACATCTGATTATCGAGATCAATGAGTGAGGATATGTTCCTCGCATTCAAGTGACCTCGGGCCGACTGGTTTTTATCTCGATCCAAGGAATCCACGTGAGGGCTCTCCCCTCGCCCCAGATACAGCCTGAAGATTCCCCCAGAATGTAATCCTAGTTGTGGTTCATAACAGCGTGAGGAAGTCGTCGAGTAGACGCTCTCCACGAGACGACAAAGTCGCGCCTCTGGATACAGGCCTCCTAGAGCGCTTTCAGACCAATAAGTGTCCCAGTATTTGGTGGTCAAAAAATAATCGGCACTTAGATTTTTAAAACGCCCAATAGATGAACCAAAATTAATCTTGCCTGGGAGAATTCGATTCCAATGCCGAGAACGAATTCGAGAAAATAAGAATGACTTCACTCTCCCTAACCTGCCAGGGAGATTCAGTTGGAAGACGTTTCTTTGAATTTCTGCAATTTCATTCGAGTCAAACACATTTTTTATCACCAAGCCCGGCGCGATACCCAACTTCAGTTCTTCTAGAAATAAGTGTGGTAGTTTCCGTCCAGCTAACACATCTTGATATTGGATGGTTTCGAGAAAAGGCATTTTCTTAGGCACTATTTATTTCTGAGATCGCTGCGCCAGAGACTCCACGATATCCAAAATATCAGTATTCATGCGTCGAATTCCAAAGTGTTTTACCGCAGCCAACCTTGCGTTTAAACCAAGTCGACAAGCTAGACCCCGATTACTCTTAATACTTTCAATAGCATTTCTCAACGAGGTTTTGTCATTCGGAGGAACCAAAAGACAGTTTTCTTTATCCCGAAACACCTCTCTATCCCACAATCCCTCGATATTGGTCAAAATAACTGGCTTACCGCACGCCATTGCTTGTAGCGTTACACTATATCCCGATGGCTGGGTGGTATCGTGTAAAGGCACTACGATAGCACTTGCTTTTTGATAAGCCTCTCTAAGTTCCATATCCGTCAAACTTGGATCATGAAAGCTACCAACACGGGCCGAAGGCACTCGCCCCAATTTGTTTCTTTTGGAAATACTCGCTGAAGTAATTATTTCTAATGGTGTATTACCTGCCGCGTCAAGCAAAAGCTGATAATTTCTCCATCTGTCACTGCCGACAGATAGCAATGAGAAATCATGTACCGAACTATTTTCTGACGACATCCAAAACTCTGTATCTACACCAAATCGGAACAGTCGAGTGTTTATACGTTCTAGCTCATATTTAGTGACTGCCGCCCGTCTATCAATATCACCAAAAAAGAAAGCCATACTAAGACCATAAATCGCATTTTTACAAAAATGCTCTAAATATTTTCGACTAATAATTTTATTGTTTGGTAGAAGCAAATCTGAAAGCCCATGAAACCCTCCAGCGATTTTGAACTTATTCCCTCGCTTCGCATTTTCTAGTCCGAGCGAAAGACTAAACCAGTCAATAAAACTTATGATTAAGTCATCGGGGCTAATAGCATCTAAATATTGCGCTGCCAAATTTCTGTTAAAGCTTACGTTGCATAAACGATTACTCGCGTACTCAATTAATTGGCTGACACGACATAAAACATTGCCAGCTATATTTCCCCGAGTGTCCAACATCTCAACCGGAATGCCGCAATCTTGGAGATGGAAAAATCCGTAATAAAATTCTTTCGGACTATTACCTGCTCCTACTTGATCAAATCTCTCGAATCGAGATCGTGTCGGGAAAGCAAAATAAACTTTCCGGTGTTTTTTCAACATGTCGTTTTCAGGCTACTATTCACCGAACGTCCACTCGCGACCTCTAAAGACGATATACCACTTAATTTATGCTTAAACGTTCACGATGAAGTGAGCATACTTATCTGGAGTGTCTCTATGAGAGGCCATGATCACTGTACAGTCGGAAGCTATCTGGACTAACGTTTCCAAAAATTTGGTCTCTGTAGCTGGGTCGAGAGCGCTAGTGGGCTCATCTAGAAGTAGAACCCGCGGCTTATTGAGGAGCGCTCTAGCCAGCACGATTCTTTGACGTTGTCCACCAGACAGTGATAATCCTCGATCACCAACTACTGTATTAAAGTTATTCTGTAAGCGCCCAACGAACTCCGTCACCTCGGCTAACTCACATGCCTCCTCAATTTCCTGATCCGAATAACCTTCTCGACCAAACAAAATATTTTCTGTAATAGTGCTGTTTAAAAGAAAACATTCCTGATCGACATATCCCAAATTACCTAACCACACTGATTTATCGATTTCATCCAAATTTACACCGTCGACATTAATTCTTCCATCTGTTGGGATATACAGTTTGGCTACGATATTGATCAAAGTTGACTTACCTGCGCCAGATTGGCCCTTAACAACGTTAATCGACCCGGGTTGAAAGCAACAATTCATATTGCTGATTGTCATTTGATCATCTTTTGGATAGGAAAAAGATAAATTCTTCAACTCAATTCGCGGAGATGATGAATATCTAGGTCGAATCAAATCATCGGGTAGTCTTGAAACAGGCTCAGATATCAGTTTTCCAATTTGTTCAATACGTGAAGTCAAGCCAGCATAGGTACTCCTCATTGTATTTATTTGCTTAAAGTGAGGTAGCAACCGATTGAACACGACAAGAACAACCCCTGTAGTAGGTACAGCCTGACCAATTTCGCCATCAAATGAGAAGTAGATGACGGAAAATATTACTCCAATAGCTACTATAAACAATACATCAATAGCTGGCGCAACCATCTGCTCCAAGATTCTCGTGAATTGATGAGCTTCGAGTACTCTCTTTCGTACATTGTCGATTTGCTGTCTAAATATGTTCGCCGCTGGATAAATTCGTAGCAACTTAGCGGCACTGAGGTAATCTATTACCATCCTACCAAGCTCCTTTTCTCCTTCAGCGATTTTTGCCCCGCCCTTCTTTGACATTCCATAAATACTGCCAAGTGAAATCCACAACAATAATCCACACGCCGCCGCAACAAGAGTCACTTCCGGTGAAATTGCCATCAATACGATTAAATAGACAAGAATAAAAAATGTCGAATTAATCAACGGATTAATGATGGTTATTGTCAACTGCTTCGAAACTTGGTCCGCAATAACAAAATAACTATTCTGAGTGCCAACAGGGATTCTGGACAAGCGTCCATAGTTAAAGGAGAGTAACTTGGAGGTAATTTGAGACTGAACATATAGCGACACGTGAGTGCGCAGCCTCGTGGATACCACGCGGGAGACGAATTCAGTACAGCTCTTAGTTATTTGTAGCGCAATCGCAGTAACAATGAAAAAAACGAACAAACTATTTGTGCTCCCGCTAACTCCCAGCCATTCGACGATTGCGGCTGGCCATGGACCTAGATCTGCTAATGTTTGCTCGAACAATATGTTAAGGGCCAACAACAAAGCGACCATCGTGGTACCTTCAAGAAGTGCGGATCCTGCATTAAGGAAGCTGATTAGCAATAAATGGGTCCACCGCTCCCGCAATGCCACGCCAATTAGTGACAAGCACGCCTTGGTATAGGTGTTTGGAAATAGATTCATCAACTATTTCGTTACATTCGGATAACGTGCGGGCATAAGATTAACTACACTATTTCGATTGACCACCAAACTATCTTAAAAAATAAAATACGTGAAACCCCTACAATCTTGTCAACACCCAGTTGAATAAGCGTGCTACATCTCATCACATGACATGTTCGACAGTAGTTGGAAGTTACCACAACCACGATGCTTCAGACCGTTACACTGTTCTGATCGACAAGATTAATTTGATCAACTTGATACGTTTGTCATGAAATAAGTGATCTCTGCTAGCTATCGAAAATAACTCGAATCTCTACAGAGCGACCATGCTCGAGAACCACTTTAGAACATCTTACCGGTTCTTATCAAAATGAAATTAGTTGTATTTAGATCAGAAGCATCTCCCGAGATTGGAGCCGGTCACATTATGCGATGCTTATCTTTGGCTGATAAATTAGCAGAAAAAGATTGGATTTGTTATTTCGCATGCTCCTCGTCTACCGTAGAGACTGTATCTGACCTCGCTAATTCAAAACACCGAACTCTAGAGTTAACTTTACAGTCTCAAAACCAACCACAATATCTGATGTCATTGTTTCCACAGGGCATCGAGCTGCTTGTCGTCGATCACTATGAACTGGACTCAAACTATGAATCATCCTGCAGACCATGGGCTTCCGCCATTTTAGCAATTGACGATCTGGCGAATCGTACTCATGACGCCGACATCTTGTTAGATCAGACGATAAATCGGCCTAAAACAGACTACAAGAATCTGACGCCAAATGATTGTTGGATATTAATCGGACCGGAATATGCCCTTTTGCGAGAAGAATTCTCTAAAAACCGTTCATCTGCGCTATGCGAAAGAGATAGGAGACCACCTAAACTTGATCGGATCCTCGTGAGTCTTGGAAGCCAGGATCTCAGTGATACTACAAGTCTCGTCTTAAACAATATTTATTCATTTTTAGATGATGTCCACGTCGATGTCATCCTAAGTGGTACCGCGCCCCACCTCGCTCGCGTTAAAGAACTTATGAAACAATTCCCAAGTACGCGGCTATTTTCCGATGTAGATAATATGTCAGCTGTAATTTCAAAAGCCGACTTAGCTATTGGAGCCGGTGGTATCTCTAGCTGGGAACGCTGCTGTCTCGGTCTTCCCACAGTATCGATTACTGTTTCAGATAATCAAGCTCTTATTAACAAGAATTTAGACGATATCGGTGCCGTTTGCCACGTTGGCGAGTACCAAAAGATAGACTCCGAGAAACTTGCAAATTCAATTGAGACTTTCCATTTAAATCCGAACAAACTTACGGATATGAGTCGAGAAGCAAGAAGGGTTTGTGATGGATTAGGAGCTAATCGATTGGTTGACATCATTACGGACTACTTTGCGAGATTATGAAGGTTCTATTACTTTCGCCATATGAAAATGGGATACAGAACTTTATTGAAAGTGACGGAGATATTGTCTATAAAACGTCTGACTTAGTAAGCATGGCCCTCCTAGTTAGGAAACAAATAGACTTTATCGTAAGTTATGGTTATCAATACAGACTCTCAAAGAGAGTGCTAGATCAAATCAATTGTCGCGCGATTAATCTTCATATCTCATATTTACCCTGGAATAGGGGTGCTGATCCAAATCTCTGGAGTACTGTTGAGGATACGCCCAAAGGAGTAACTATTCACTACATTGATGATGGCTTTGATACAGGAGATATTTTGGTCCAGAAAGCAATATTATTTCGTCCGGAAGATACTTTAAGAACGTCCTACTCGACGTTGAGAAAAACTGTTGAAAATCTGTTTTATCAGAATTGGGCGCAAATAAGGAACGGCAAATTGATCGGAGTGAAGCAAGACCAGACCGCAGGATCTTATCATCGCATCCAGCAACGGGAAACAATATGGCCACACCTAAAATTCGGGTGGGATACAGTCCTGCGCGATGTTCCAAAAAGATGCCCATGAATGACCAGTTTTGCAGGAATTGATCGAGATTAGTTTTTTACATGCTAACGCGCTTTGAAATAGATGGTTGTGGAGTCGGTAGCGGGTATCCGCCATATATCGTTGCGGAATTATCTGCCAACCATAATGGCAAGTTGAGCAACGCTCTTAAAATAATTGAAGCCGCGGCAAGTGCTGGCGTTAACGCTATCAAATTCCAAACTTATACCCCAGATACACTGACGATTGACCATCACAGCTCAGATTTTCAACTTGTGAAGGGGCCTTGGGCTGGGAAATCTCTTTATGAGCTGTACAAAATTGCTCACACGCCTTGGGAATGGCATGACTCCCTGTTTAGGAAAGGCCGGGAACTAGGGCTGACGGTATTTTCTTCCCCATTTGATCAATCTTCTGTTGATTTTCTTGAGCAATTTAACCCTCCCGCCTACAAGATTGCCTCATTTGAAATTGTTGATCTACCACTTATTGAATATGTATCGAGGACAGGTAAGCCATTAATTATCTCAACTGGCATGGCTAGCGATAATGAAATCCAGGCAGCGGTGGATACCGCTCGTACCGCTGGATGTAAACATATTTGCCTACTACACTGCACATCAGGATATCCCACACCTCCGAATGAAATGCGACTTCGGGAAATTCCAAGAATTCGTGATCAGTTCGATGTGGTCGTAGGACTCTCTGATCATACCCTGGGAACTACAGTTCCAGTAGTGGCCATCGCTTTGGGTGCGGCAATAGTGGAGAAGCACGTGACCCTATTAAGAAGTGAAGGCGGACCCGATTCAGAGTTTTCGATGGAACCCAGTGAGCTAAAACAACTCACTACAGAAATACATGTAGCGTACTCATCTTTAGAAACATCGGCGAAACTGATACAGCCTAGTGAAGTCTCTCAAAAGTCAATGCGTCGTTCCCTATATGCAGTAACCGACATAAAAGCTGGCGAAAGATTTGGCCTAAATAATATAAGATCAATTAGACCAGGATATGGCCTACCACCCCGGGAATTGCCAAATATCATTGGCAAAGCCGCTGCTCGAAATATAACTCGGGGAACACCAATTTCTCAGTCCATGATCATTCAGGATAATTAATTTTCTGAATGGTAAAAAGGCCTGTGCAACTGACTTGAGCTTACAAGCATCGATTTTTTGCAAACTACACAAGCTGTAAATATAAGTACTCGCATTACCTAGGCACCGCATTCTTTTCAAGAAACGCTTGTCAAGCCTCTAACATTGTTCTTCGGAGTAGAATCTTTTAATGTAATCTTTTGCAGGCTGGGACCGGGCCTCTGAGGCCCTAGGATCGAAAATGTGATTTTTATTCCCGAAGTTCTAGACGACAATCCTCGGGGCCTCTTTCTGGCCCTCCGCGAAAAGCGCCATATAGTTTTCTGCAACGACGGTCCACGAGTGACTTTTCAGTACGAATTCTCGACCTGCTTCGCCCATTACTCTGCCTCGGCGCCTATCCGTGGCTAATTTAATGAGTTGATTGATAAAGTCTTCAGGTCGTTCCAAATCTACCAAGTAGCCGGTTACCTGGTGCTTGACTAGGCGTCGATGGGGTGGAATGTCACTCGCAATGACTGGTAGCGCACATGCCATAGCCTCAAGCACAGTGTTCGGCAAACCTTCATAACCTGAAAGATTCAGATAACAATCCGCCTGCTGATATTGCTCGATAAGCTCATCTTTTTTCAACCATCCTTTGAGACAAATAAACCTCTTCATCTCAAGATCGTTGATCACAGACTCAACCACGTTATATTCTGGACCATCTCCTACAATTGTAACGCAACACTCAAGCCCTTGACTCCTTGCTTGCGCTAACCATCGTATGGTTTCAGGAATCAACTTTTGTCGATGAAACCTACCTACCAGCAGTAACCGCAGAGGCAAGTGGTCAGTTCTAATGCTACTGCCGGAAGGACAGAAGTACAGGGCATCAACCCCATTGGGAATAACAGTGACATCTACCGGATCCGAGGTTTTGGCTAACGCTGCAAGACTCGACGAGTTAGCCACAACAGCAGTTGCGTTCTTGCTCACCCATCTACGCAATGGTTTCAAAAACCAATGGAGCATTTCGATTGCGGGCACCAAGCCCGGGACATCCCCACCCCGTAAAGAGACTATATATGGCACATGTCTACGCTTATTTAGGACGGTCGCAATGGGTCCACAAGGCAATGCAAAAAAAACAATCGTGAGATCAAAATCATCGCGCCGCCTATCTAGCACCCAGAATACCCCTCGTAGGAGAAAACGAAACATTTCCTCGATACTTGCATGAGAAAAATGTTTGCGAGACGAACCTACAGGCACTACACGGAGGCCGTCTGGATCAATGTAAACCTCGCCTCTACCACCGATCAGCACAGTAACTGCATGACCCATCTTGACCAACGCTCTTCCGATCTCCCGGGTCGCATTTCCAGCACCACCACCAAAAGGTGGATACTCGTAGTTAACCAGCAATACTCTCATAAACCCGCCCACCAAACTTCCATGAATTCCCGTTGCGCATCAAGATATAGGTCGAAGATGGATCAATTCGTGAATCCTTAAGCCAGTTTTCGATGGTCGACCGCTCAAGGTACTCAGTCTGTGGTGTCACGAGTTGATCGAACACAACATGATGGAAAAAACTAAATCTGCGTTTTGCGATCCATCGGCAATAACAATACATCGGGAATCTTGAGAAGACTTTGTGGGGATTCGCCTTGGCAAGAATCTTGGCATAAAAAAAGAAAAAGAGCGCAAGTGGTGCTGCGACCAGATATTTGTTGATGTACCATGGCAGTCTTGACGCAATCTTGCGTATAGGCTCAACCAGCAGGATAACCAAGCCGTTACCTTCTTTTGCATAAACCCAGCAATGCAGGCGTCCGCCGGAGCGCACATTCGCGACTACAGCACGAAAACCTGCCTCTGGATCCTTAAGATGATGTAAAACGCCTATGCAGTACACCAGGTCAAAGCCTTCACTCTGGTAGGTCACCAGATCCGTCTGCTCCACCGTCCAGTTCGTGTAGGCGGTTTGGTTTAGGTTCGCTCTCGCTGAGTGGACCGCCCCACCAAGATCAATCCCGTACAAGTGCTTGGGCTGCCAGTCCAGCGAGTGACACATTAGGCTGCCGTTACCACAGCCGAGTTCTAATACATCTTGTCCCTGGACATCTCGTTTTGTCAACGGAGCAAGCCAGTCACTAAACTGATCATAGGTGTAGATGGAACCCACAGATAAGGAGTTCCAGGAAGTGGCAAACGCTTCCGCAGTTGCTCTATCTGGATTCGTGTCACTCACTGAATTCAGATTGCAGCCGCGGCTCGGTTGGTTTGGTGAACACAAATTCGTTACATCCAGTAGGTACAGCCGCGGGAGAAACTCGAAGCATTTGTAATCCATTTTTAGTACCGAGATCGCGCACCTCATCAACGGTTGCATATTCGTAGGGGTAACCCCCAACCCAGTCGACTATATCCACCAGGAAATCCATGCCTCGTTCTTTTTCCAGCGGGTTCCTCCGAGTAACAAGTAACTTAGCCAGATAAATTACTGGCACAAATATCCCGATCATTGTCTTCTGCCCGGTGCGCGGTAGCCTGCAATAAAGATGCTTGATGCGCTTCCAGAGTGGGGATGACCAGTGACGGTTATAAATTGCGACAATCAGCTGACCACCAGGCTTAACAAGGTCGGCGCAGTTGGCGAAAGCTTTTTCCATATTTCCAGTATGATGAAGCACTCCCCAAGAGTGCACAATGTCATAACCAGCACCTGACTTTTCTCGTAATTTCCTCACGTCATTCGTCGACAAAATTGAACCCAAAATCAGGTCCAGTCTCTCTTTAACTTCAGCGAGAAAATACTGACTCGTCGACTCGAGCGCCTCAGCACATCGGGGATTAACATCTAAACAATATACATCCGCGCCAGTCTCTGCCGCGCATAACGCCGTTAATCCTTGACCAAAACCTACGTCTAGAAACGACCGGGATTTCAGTTCTATACCAGAGGTCAGGACCCTGAACGCCTCGCGAGCACCCGCTACACGAATATTTGTCAGAGCGCGTGACGAATAGTGCTTCCAGTTACTGCCAAAGTCGAATGCTTCAAGGACCATACTTGGCTTTAGAACGCGACAATCTTTACGCGTCTCCTTAATTTCCCTCGCTGAGAAGCGGTTTGCAGAAGACTCTCGCCAGTTTTCCCCAACACCAAATTGGCTTTTTGAGACTGCGTTACCGCGATTTAGTTTTGTGTGCTTAGCCACTTCTCCAAAACGAAATGTGCCCATAGAAAATTTCGCCAGTCCGCTTTTCCTTCGAGATGCTCTTTGTGCAATCGCTTCGTCACGTTCGTATCAACGAAACCTTCAAGCACATCGGGATTTATGGTCAGATTTGATTCCTTAAACCATCGTCCTATTGGAGCACCAAATCCTTTCTTTGGACGATTAAGAATTTCGACTGGGAGTATCCGCGAAACCGCTTTTCTAAGAATATATTTCGTTACTCTCCGTCTCAACTTGAGAGAGGACGGAATAGTACGCACCAAATTCACGAGATTGATATCAAGAAACGGTGCACGAACTTCAAGCGAATTAAGCATCCCCGCACGATCGATCTTGGTTAAGATATTGTTCTGGAGGTAAAGCTCGATATAAAACTGGGCGGTCGAGTCGATGTCGTTTTCTACTCCCGGTGCGTCCCAAGAGGAAATTGCTTGGTCATATGTTTGTTCTAGATCTATTGCCCGTGCAAACAGAGTTGAGACATGCCCGGGCGGTAGAGTACTTAACCAAATTGCATTGCGAACCCGCTCATCGTAGCCAAGGCCCGACAAAAATCTTTTAAGTTTGAAATCCAAACTCATATTGCGGTGCGAAACCGGTAGCGAACGAGTAATGCTCGTGATCATTTGGTGCAGTTTTTGTGGAACAACTCTTGCGTAGGCGTTCGCAGGCTGAAGTGCTTTAAATGGATCATAGCCCGCGAACAGCTCATCTGCGCCATCACCGCCCAATCCGACGGTAACGCGCTCGCTTGCCATTTCGCAAAGCAAAAATGTCGGAATCAATGAACTATCTGCCATTGGCTCATCTAACAGTGGATAGATTCGTTCTAGCGCGTCTATGCAGTCCCTTTTAGTCAACTGATGGAAGTAATGGTCAGACCCAAGAAGTCGCGCCATATCATTTGAATATGGACTCTCATCAAAGCTCTTGTCTTGGAAGCCAATGGAATATGTCTCGACGTTTTGGCCTAACTCTGCATTCATAGCGAGCGCGGCTATGCTTGAGGAATCAATACCGCCACTCAAAAACACCCCGACCGGCACATCTGCAATTAGTCTCAAACGAATTGAATCCAGGAGTTCTGCCGCTAAAGCCTCTGCAAGCTCATCCTCGTGAGTCAACCATCTTAGATCTGGCTCTGGCTTATACCGCCAGTACCTTTGAAGTTCCGTACGACCACTTGTAAGGTCGTAAGTCAAATTGTAGCCAGCTGGAAGTTTTTCTACGCCAGTCAGAATTGATTTCGGTGCAGGGATATATCCATGAGCAAAATAGCTGAACAGAGCGTCTCGGTCTAATGAAGAATTGACCAACGGGTGCTTTTGCAAGCTCGCAAGCTCTGAGGAGAATATAAAGTTTTTTCTTTCTTGCGCAAAAAACAGAGGCTTTTTACCAAATCGATCACGGCTTAGGAATAAGGTACCGTCGCGGTGATCAAGTATGGCAAATGCCCACATGCCATTTAAACGCTGGACTAAGTCTGCACCCCAACGGTGATATCCGTGTAACACCACCTCGGTATCTGCGTGGCTTGAATTAAATCTGTAACCGTAGCCCTCCAACTCGCGACGCAGGTCCACATGGTTGTATATTTCGCCGTTAAAGGCCAAAACTAGCTGGCCGTCATCTGTAACCATTGGCTGTTGACCGCCAGTTGGATCAACAATCGATAGCCGTCTGTGGCCGAAGTAAATTCCTTTATCGTTTGACCATCTCCCAGAACCATCTGGACCTCGATACACCATGGCTGCCATCATGGCATCCAAAGTATGGACATCCCCACCGCCTGTGAATCCACAAATTCCGCACATCTGGCAGCTACTCAGTCGCCCCTATGCGAATCTATCGGAAGATCCGTCTCATAAAACTCTAGTCCAATCTGCGCTCTATAGATACGCAAAAGAAACTCGGCAATGATTCCAAGCCCCAACAACAGTATTGCGGAGAGAAAACATAAAGCAGATAACAAAGGCAAGGGGGTCTCAATCAAACTAATGCCATCGGCAGTCTTCCAAAATATCGCAGTTAATATCGATGATGCACCACCAAGAGTACACAACAGGCTCAAACCGCCAAACACATAAAATGGCCTTACAGAATAGCGGTAGAAGAACCTTAACAGCACCAAATCCAATATAGCTTTAATACTGTGCTTGACTGATCTTTTCTTGTTTTTCCACCCTTCGCTCCGCGGTCCGGCACGAACAAATACTTCACCAATTTTTCGTCCCTGCCAAAAAAAGTAAGCCGGCAGGTAACGATGGAGATCTCCGGGTAAATGAAGTCCCGTCACCAGTGGCGCCTTATAACCTCTTAACATGCACTCATAGTCAGAGAGACTTAAGCCAGATAACGTGGAAATGGTCCAGTTCACTAACTGAGGAACTGTCTGACCAGTCGATTTTTTTGTGTGTGACGTGATTCGTGAACCTACACAAACATCCGCACCATCGGCCAGCTCTGCCAAAATCTTTGGGATATCTCCCGGCTCGTACTCAAGATTACTTGGAATCGTAACCACATAATCTCCGTCTGCAAGGTCGAACCCTGCTTGCAAAGCCTGAGTCAACCCAAAGTTTCGCTTCAAGCAGACGACTTCAACAGAATCCTCGAGCGTTGCTAGCTGGTCAAGTCGCGCTCGGCTGCCATCTGAGGATCCATCATCGACAAAAATGAATCTCCAACAAAACTGGTTGGCCGCATTCGCCGTATTCGACAACTTTCTCCACAAAGGTCCGATTGAGAATTCCTCATTGAAGACCGGGATGACCACGGTCACTTTTTTCATTTTACCGTTTCCCACTGTTTGGTTCGCAAACTCAGCCGATAAAAACGGTTTCAAAACGCCTGACGTAGGATTCCGTTAAGACCCAATAGCGATCCAAAATAGTCGACAATTGATCAACTTTTTTCTTGATCAAGAAAATTAACAAGGTCATGAATCTAGGCATCCTCTCAACATATCTAAAACTACAGCTTTGTTAGCTGTAAAATGATGATGCGTCATGCGCTGGTGTAACATTTTCCTAAGCGACGCGTCCGTTACTAAATTATTAAGCTCTTTCTCAACAAGCTTTTCCGTGCTTTTTGGCTCGTAGAGCCCTAAAGGGAGAAAGCCATTTTCTTTGGTGGCAAACGAATGCGTGAACTCACGGTCGTGTTGTGCGATTACGATTGATGGGATGTTCATATGTGCTAGCTCATAGACAGTACGACCATTAGAGGTAACAGCAACATCACACTTTTCCATGATCTTGGAAATAACTCCTGTCGCGTGGGTCAAGGTTACATGACTATATTTTTTTGTCTCTTTTTCAAGTTCTTTGAATTCTTGATATCCCGGCCCTGTGACGATATAGATATGAATCTTTCTTTTTGCGCAAAATTGACAAACCTGACGAAAAATCTTTTTTGAAAGGTCATGCTGGTCGGTCCCGCCAAATGTTAACAAGAGCCCTTTCACCTTTTTACTCAAACTTATCTGTCGAGCCGCATTGAACTCATCACGAACAAAATAATATTGGTGTCCCCACCTGTAATGACTACCTACGCGCTGAGGCGCATCGTAAAGCTCGTTTATCGTAAGATCCGTATGCTGCGATCCCTCGCCTAAGTCTTCGAAACTCATGACCTTGACTCCTGCATCCCTAAACCTGACCACTAGTTCCGAGTCTGTATCAAGAATATCTAACACGACCAAGTCTGGTCTAAGATCAATCATCTCATTTACAAGGTCGGATCTTGATAGAGTCAGTAGTTGATAGCCTGATCCTGACAACTCATCAATCGCAAGTTGACTTTCGGTGTCCGCCGCAAAAATTACCTCATGGTCCGTCAATTCGTGTGCCAGCGTCAATGACCTATAAATATGTCCCGCACCTACCGCTTGGTTTCCGATCACCCAGAACAAAATCCGTTTTCGCTGGAGCAGTTTTTCACATACCCACCATGACTGTAACGACTCAATTTCAAATGCATCATCTCCGACTGGAAAAACATCAACAGCCGATTGGTCTACTTTTGGTCCCAAGACCACGCCTGGCTTGAAAAGACTGAACGCATCACAGGGGATGCGTCTTTTTCGAATCAGTCTGTGCGAATGTAGATTTGGCAGAGTGCGAACGTGGTTTGAATAAGTCGAACTTATTTCTTGACGCTCTGGTAAACCGACTAGTGCATTGCTGATAAAAAAATTATCCACAATTCGTCTTAACGTAGAGGGTTGCAAAAGAGGCGCGTAAACTGAAAGCACAAGAGTGAGTTTCTGCCCTATTTCCACGCTCTCCATATAACTCTCGACCGAGCCACCTTGGTTATTCGGCGGATCCTTTTCTTCGCCTAGGAGAAAACCCGAGACTTTCATACGACTTGCGACTAAATTGGCCTGCTCTGAATCGGTGATCACGTGGATAGAACCCGGCTCGATTCCCATTGTAAGTGCTTTCTCTATCGCTCGTTTCAGTAAAGACACACCATTCAATTTACGAAGGAAGTCCTCTGGGAATAGGCAACCCTCTTTAAGCGCGAAGATAAAGACAGCGATCCCCGACAACTTCCCCCCCTACTGAGCTCTCAGCCAAGCAAGCGTCTCACGTGTTGCTTCAATGACGTAGTCAATTTGGTGCTCCGATAGGACGTGGCTAAATGGGAAAGACACCATGTTGTCATAAAACTTATCTGTCTCTGGGACAACTGCCTCCCCAAATCCAAGCTCACGATAGAAAGGATACCTATATAGCGGATAGTATTGCACTACACACTGAACACTGTAGTAGTGAGCCATCCTTCGTATAAACTGATCTCTCGACACTCCATCAAGCCGCGCCGCAAGCAAGTAGTAGTTGTGCCGACTCGATGGTTCACGGTGAAATACCAGTTCAGGAAAGTCAACAAGGGAGTCGATCACACGCAGCGCACGATTCCTTTTTTTTGAATTGATTTCGTCTATCCTTGCGAGTAACTTTATTCCGATGCCGCAAGCCAACTCCCCAAGGCAGCAGTTCATCGGCCAAATTGGCTCTCCATTTAGTTTAGGAAGGACGACATCCGTCATCGCCGGGATCCAGTAATCCGATCGATCGTCCGAATAAGGCCGGTGGCCGTTGTGTCTTAACTCCGGAATAATTTCTCCCCACTTTGTATCGTGCGCAACTAGAACGCCGCCCTCTCCTAAGGTCGTCAGGTTCTTATGAGAATGGAAAGAAAAAACTCCGGCATCACCAAATGTCCCTGCCATAGCGTCGCCGATTCGGACTCCTATTGCCTGAGCTGCATCTTCTATAACTAGCGCCTGGTACCGTTGCGCCAGATCCATTATTTCTTGCATCTCCACGCCATAACCGTAAAGATGGGGCACGACGATCACTTTCGTACGAGCACTAACGCGAGACTCTAGCGTCTCGGCAGTGACAACCCGAGTGATAGGATCGATATCTGCCCAGACGATCGCAGCGCCTCGTTTAGCAAACGGATAGGCGCTAGATGTATAGGTATGAGCGGGAATAACTACTTCATCCCCCTCTGATAACTGACAAAGGCTTGCGGCGATCTCTAATCCGGCGGTGGCGCTACTAATACCGTATGCGAAGGGAACATTTGCAAATCGACAGATCTCTCTCTCAAACTCCCGTAAATTCTTACCCTGCGTTAGTGGCCCACTTCCCCGCATAATCTTTAGGGCTTCGGTGATCTCCTCTTCAGAGTACGAATGCGCACGCACCCCAAATGGCACTTTATATTCCATTCACATCGCCTCGAATATCTCACGCACTTTATCTTGGGTAAGAACACCACGAAAACCAGACCCCAGCGCGTTGGTTAAAGGCTTTTCATGAATCACGGTAGCTCTATAAAGATCTTCAAATTGCTCATCAGTCAAACCTGAGCAAACCCCTTGAGGAATATTGATCTCGTTTTTTTCAACAAAGAGCATGAATTCTTCGTACGCATTTGGATAGAACGATTCCATACATGCCATAGTCACACAATTCGCAACACAATGATGCAGGCCGAGCACGACACTAAGTCCAGCGGAAAATGGATGTACCACTCCGACATAACTCGTCGCAATCGCGCAACCACCAAGGTAGGACGACACCATTAATTGGGCTCGATGATCATCACTCATCATCTCACCACCCCCAAAAACCTGTCTACACAAATCAATCGCCTGAGTGGAGAATGAATCACCGATCGGATTCCGATAACGTCCAGCAAGAGACTCGACACAATGAATCCATGCATCCATCCCGGAGAAGAAATATTGGTCTGAGGGTACAGTTGCTGTGAGAGTTGGATCAAGAATCAACTGGTCAAACACAGTGTAATCGCTATTCATCCCCAATTTCAGGCCAGTTGTCTTGTTCGTCATAACACAAGTCCGGGTTGCCTCCGCTCCTGTTCCTGAAAGAGTTGGGATTCCAATCTTGTAAACGCCCGGAACCTTGACCAAATCCCATCCCTGATACTCAGCAGCCTTCCCACCGTTCGTAAGAAGATTCGATACAGCCTTCGCTGTGTCCAATGTTATTCCGCCTCCAATACCAACAATCACTGAGGGCATGATCGCTTCTGAGACAATCTCTTCCACCAAAGAATCAATAGATGCTGTCGTCGGTTCTTCGTCGATCGAAACATATCGTATGAGATCTGACTTCTCTAGAGGCAAGTTTCCGAGATAGTCCATATTGGTCTCAAAAAAACTATCGACCAGGAACACCGCGGCACCTGGGGTGTTTCCTTTTCTTGCCTGCAATAGATTAGTGAGTTCTGCGACTGAGCCAGAACCAAAGATATAGCGACCTACATTTCGGGCATTTTTAATACCGGTGTCGAGGATGTTGTTCATAGGCGCTTATTGCTAGAAGACACGATTTTTGCCTTCGTTTCTGATAAGGGGGCATACGCAAGCGATGACGCTAACAATTACTCCAAGCTTTTAAGCCCACTTAGTCCCAATTCGAATGTTTCCAAGATAAATTTAGACTGTTTAACGATATAATCTTCCGCAGATCAAAATTGATCGCAGTCGTTTTCCAATCAAGTCATCTGACTCGCGGCTTCCGCCGCGTCTAAAGTAGCGTTTTTTCTGGCCATATCTTACTCTGGGAGTCTTCCTGCATGGTTTCTGGGCACCGCACAGCATTAATTACTGGGATTACCGGACAAGACGGTTCTCTTCTTGCAGAGTTACTTCTCAAGAAAGGATACGTGGTGCATGGAATAAAAAGACGAACATCTCTTTTTAACACTGCCCGGCTTGAACACCTCTATCAGGATCCTCATGTCCCTGATAAAAAATTTATTTTACACCATGGCGACATGACAGATTCTCCAAGTCTCCTGCGCATTATTCAAGAGGTCCAACCTGACGAAATCTACAATCTTGCGGCTCAAAGTCATGTTGGAGTGAGTTTCGAGGAACCCGAATACACCGCTAATTCCGATGCGCTTGGCCCGCTAAGAATCCTGGAAGCGATGCGAACCCTGGGCTTGCAAGACAAGACTCGCTTTTATCAAGCCTCTACATCAGAACTCTATGGCAACGTCGCAAACAGTCCTCAAACTGAGCAAACACCATTTTATCCACGTAGTCCCTATGGTGTCGCAAAGTTGTATGCATACTGGATTACAGTCAACTATCGTGAGGCATATGGATTCTTCGCATGCAATGGCATCCTTTTTAATCACGAATCACCTGTTCGGGGTGAAACTTTTGTCACTCGTAAAGTCACTCGCGCTCTTGCAAGGATAAAGCTAGGACTACAGGAAACACTTTGGATTGGGAACCTCGATGCCCTTAGGGATTGGGGACACGCGAAGGATTATGTGGAAGCAATGTGGCTGATGCTTCAACAAGAACATCCGAGCGATCTTGTCATAGCAACAGGAGAGCAACACAGCGTAAGAGACTTTATTGAGCTCGCAGCAGACCTCCTCGAACTGCACATCACATGGCAAGGTAAAGGTCAAGAAGAGATCGGCCTAGATGATGACGGGCGAATCATAATATCGATTGATCCCAGATACTTCCGGCCAACTGAAGTAGACTCATTACTTGGTGACTCGAGCTACGCCCGCGACAGTTTGGGTTGGAGTCCCTCTATTTCTTTCCGAGATCTAGTCGCTGAAATGGTTCACCATGATCTAGAACTAGCCCGACGAGAAACACTGTTATCGGAACATGAACTTTAACTCCACACAGGTCCTTAATCACCGTGATATCTCGTGAAAGCAGAGTATTCGTCGCGGGCCACCAAGGAATGGTGGGCAGCGCTGTCGTTAGGTGTCTAAAAAGATATGGATTCTCTAACTTACTGGTCCGCAAGCGATCAGAGTTGGATTTAACGGAACAGTTCGCAGTTAAGAAGTTTTTTACTGAGTGCCAACCAGAAGCAATCATTCTTTGCGCCGCCAAAGTCGGCGGGATAATTGCAAATCAACAGCTTCCGGCCGACTTTATTGGTCAAAACTTACTGATTCAGTCTAACGTAATTTCTACTGCATGCGAGACAGGTATTGAATCACTTATTTTTCTCGGCTCGAGCTGTATCTACCCAAAAGACTGCCCACAGCCTATAAAGGAAGAGTATCTATTAGCAGGTCCTCTAGAACCCAGTAATCGACCTTACGCCGTCGCTAAGATCAGCGGTATCGAGCAATGCTGGGCCAGTAATCGGCAGCATGGAACCCGATATATCGCTTTGATGCCCTGCAATCTTTATGGTCGCAATGATAATTACCACCCCAAATACTCTCACGTCATTCCAGGTCTTATCCGCAGGTTTCATGAGGCGATGATCTCAAAAAAGAATGATGTCATGGCCTGGGGCACCGGAACCCCTCTTCGCGAATTTCTTTTTTGTGATGACCTAGCCGAGGCATGTATCCATCTGCTCACTCAGAGCGAATCTCAAGTCGAGAGCATTTTTCAAGATAATTCTCCTCCTCTTATAAATATCGGCAGCGAACAAGAGATTTCTATTGCTAATCTGGCCTCAGTAGTCGCGGATATAGTTGGATATAGGGGCTCAATATCCTGGAATCCAGAGCAACCCGACGGGACGCCTCGCAAAGTGATGTCGACAAAACTAATCAGTGGGCTTGGATGGCATCCAACGACCAGTTTGCATGACGGCCTACGCATTACTTACCAAGATTTCCTACAGCACCATGCCTGAGAGCAGCACTTGGACTCCTGTCGCGAGGCGTCGAAGTCGACTCATTGAGCTCCGTCAATGGGCGAATAAACTAGCCCCGAATTACTCAAAATGGAGAACAAAGAATCAGTATTTTCACTCCGCTGACCAGGCCTACCTCCGCTTTTTGGTGCAGGAAGAACAGAGGGTTATTGAGGTTGGTTGCGGCACAGGACATATGCTTGCGGCACTCAAACCTCAATACGGTGTTGGGCTGGATCTAAGCCCAGAGATGATTCAAATCGCAGCCGACTCTCACCCAGAGTTACACTTCTTCATTCTAGATGCTGAGAATTCGGAAGGACTTAGCACCGTCCGAAACCTTGGCCCCTTTGATGTAATCCTGCTCGACAGTACACTTGGGTTTCTCTCGGATATCCAACAATTTCTCAATGAGTTATCTCCTCTGTGTCATCAGGACACCCGGCTTGTGGTCACTTCACATTCGTATCTATGGGAACCATTGTTTTCGCTGGCGACGCTTCTTCGACTTCGCCTCTCTACTCCTCCCATAACCTGGCTTAGATTAAGCGATATCGAGAATCTTCTTAAGCTTGGAGGCTTCGAAACCGTCAAGCAAGAGTCGCGCCTAATTTCCCCATATCGGTTCCTTGGAATTGGCAGTTTATTTAATCGATTCATCGCGACGCTACCGTTTATTCAAAAAGCAGGTTTCCGTCAGTATTTAGTCGCACGTCCTATTTCCAAAACCGAAAACACTCGTACACTCTCTGCATCGGTAGTTATTCCTTGTCGGAATGAGAAAGGAAACGTTGAGGCCGCAGTAAAGCGACTCCCCATCTTCTGTCAGGATCTGGAGATCATCTTCGTTGAAGGACACAGTGAGGACTCAACTTGGGATGAAATATTGCGGGTTCAGAGACTTTATGTCGACCGAAAGATCTCCGCCCTCAAACAACCCGGCATGGGTAAAGGAGATGCTGTTAGAGCTGCCTTTGAAATCGCAAGTGGAGATGTTTTGATCATCCTGGATGCAGATCTTACAGTCCCGCCTGAAGATATCCCGAAGTTTTATGATGCGATAGCATCCGGTCAGGGTGAGTTTATTAATGGCTCTCGCATGATTTATGGCATGGAGGAGGGCGCGATGCGATTTTTGAATCGCATAGCAAATCACTTTTTTGCAAAAGTATTCAGCTATCTACTTAATCAAACATACACCGACACACTCTGTGGAACTAAAGTACTTCGTCGCACTCATTACCAAGCGATCTCCATGAATCGCACTTACTTCGGAGATTTTGACCCTTTTGGAGATTTCGACCTTATTTTTGGAGCTGCAAGATTACATCTTAAGGTAGTAGAAATTCCCATTAGATATGCTAGTCGCGTATATGGCACGACTCAAATCTCGCGCTTTCGTCATGGAGTTTTGCTCTTCCGGATGGTGATTTTTGCTTGGCGTAAACTAAAAGCCTTGTGACGCGTACTATGCCAACATCTGGCGGTCAACAATTTTCCTTCAAGCTCCAGTTTATATTCTTCAGTATTTTTGTCCTTCTTAATGCGGCACTTTTTCTTAATGCTGTACCTGTCCTCCATGATACCCACGATCTTGATTTAACCCACCCTGTTTATGCAGGCGCTGCCGATGGACAACGATATTGGGGCGTTGCCAAAAATCTCACTGAAAGAGGCACATTTCACTACGCACTTGGGCCTGACAAACTTGTTCGGCTAAAGCGAGGAGGGCCGATTCCCCCTATTGTTTTCGCCGGGTTAATGAGTCTTTCGAGTTTTGAAAATGCACCACTGCTAATCATTGGTTTTCAAGCGCTGCTACTCTTTGCTACTAGTCTTCTGTCTCGTACACTCGCCGCCCCGTTTTCTATCAGCAAAAATCTTGTCCAAGGACTAGTACTTTTCAATCCGAGTCTTATTGGCCTTGTTCACCATGCTCAAAGTGAAATCGTTTTCTTATTTTTCTTCACTTCTATTCTATTTTTTTCCATTAAGTTGTTAACTGGGAACCAATCCGATCGGTACTCATTTATTGGGATAGGAATATGCACTGGGCTTTTGTTACTAACGCGGCCCGCGGGCCTCTTTTTTGTGATCTCACTGCCTTTGCTTTTGTCGCTTGCGGTATATTTTTCCCAAAAAGAGTTCTCTCAGGCGCTAAAAACAGTCAGGCGTCAAATTGTTCCGGCCTGTTTAGTCGCTACGCTTATGGCCGCTCCTTGGGGTCTATATAACTATCTAAAGTTTGGAGACACAGGATTTATTTCTGGCGCCGGGTCAGTTCTGAGTTTCAACCACTATCTGTTGGCAAATGCATCGGCATCGCGCACTGGCACTAAATCGGATCAAAGAACTGCAGAAGACTTAATTGATCAAGCGGTTGCTCGAGGCATAAGTGCCTGCTGCACACTTTTTTTATTGGCTGAAGTGTCTAGTTCGCACTTTGGAATTAGGTCACACCAGAGGGTGCCGGAATACTTGATTGATTCGGCAGTAGCTCAGGGCATAAGTTCCGATTGCGCCCTTTCAGGTGACTTAATTCCTAACTTCTCCGAAGGCACCAAGCGGAAATACTCCTGTGGAAGTATAGACTTGTCAGAGGACTATCAGGACGTACTTGCTTCATTGCACATCGGTGCAATTAAATCGTATGGTTTAGCGGATTGGTCTCATGCTTTGCTACGGGCGTGGATTTCTACTTTTATTGGCGGTGGGATAAGTCCAATCGCGCAATATATGCAAATTCGGACTCCAGATACTCGCACTCTCAATAAAGAATATCGCGGCCCTCTTTCGTTCGGTGTTTATTTTCTAGAAACAATCACCACTTCGCCAGGTTACGCCCTTCTTTTCATGACTGGAGTAAGTTTTGCCTTAATTTGTCGCTTTTTGGGGATAGTAGGCTTCTTGAGCCACTCAACCAACCGAACTCTACTTCCCTACAATATTCTTTATGTTGGCTGTATCGCCATTTTTACGGCAACATATCTTTTTATTGGTGTCAGCAGGTTTAGGGCCCACCTCGAACCGATTCTCGCTATTTATGGTGTCCTTGGAATAACCATACTGCTACAACGTTCCAAACGATCACAGAAACGATAATCGATTCTCGTGTTAATTTATAGTTATGGTTTTCTATACACGCCCACCACTGTTTTTCCAACGGAGTAGAAAAGCAATCTGTCTATGACTCGGGAGACAGGCACCATAAGACGGTCCCATACTTCAATTTGTTTATGGCTAGGTGCTGCTGCACGAAGAAGTAGTCTGTTGGCCAGAGAAGCGAGCAATCCGATACTGTCTAGATAAAACTCAGAAACCGTTTCTAATCGAGGATCTATTGCTTTTCGCAAGGACGCTTTGGTATATCGTCTGTAATGCCCTACGGCCCGATCGAATGGCGAATATAGAAACGGCAGCGCTGGGGCTAAGATCACGAGATGAGCGCCTCTGCTCATTCGCGAATAGGCTGCTGTACTCTCTTCTCTATCAAGTTCAATATGCTCAAGAACATCTATGTAGATCACGGTGTCAAACATCTCCTCAACCTCTTGCACAACTTTTGATGCCCGAGCTACATTCTGGGGAAGCTCTCGGTTTGATAGATTTAAAAACAGACTTGGATCCGGCTCTAACAACATTAAACTTTTTACATTGTCGTTCAACAGATACGCGGCATTAACGCCAATGCCTGCACCCACTTCCACCGCGGATCCGGACACGTATTTAGCGATGGACTTAGCCCAATATCTTTTCCAATTCCTCGCCCTCTCAAAGAGCTCGAGCTCAAAGGCAATAGCATCATCAGACGACTGGATAGCTTTTGTCTGGATATCAGAACGTGAAAACGACATATTTTTCATTCTCAAAAATCATACGTAGAGGTAGTTGCGCCATTAGAGTTTTAGTATCTTTAGATTTCCAGTTCTTCTTGAGAAGCAAATGAGTCCACCCTAACCTATAAGCAACTCTGGCTATCTCATCATCTTGATCGCCATATTTTGATAGCGAGTCCCCAGATAAGATGGATTGTTGGAGATCAATTCTTCTAGAAGCCTCCACGTTATATCCAGCTGGCCCAGGAAAAAGACGTTGATGGGTTCCGTAGGTCTGGTGACCCAACATCGCGGGTATAGCAATCTGGCTATCCGGGAATCGCACAAATTTGAAATCATTGGTGACAACGAGTGAACGATTTATATCGGGAATACGACGACTCTCTTTTTTTCCAAACCCCTCATAGTGTCGTCTACCCCATTCCGCCCGACTTAATATTCCTTTCTGTTTGACGTACGCTTGCTTTAAATCTGGATAAAACTCGACATACCTGATATACGCCCGGTCCCTGTCCTTTTGCTCCTTAAAATGAACGGGAATATGACTTAGGGCCTCCCCTAATTGCTCGACTTGCGCATACTCTTCTACCTGTTGCGGATTCGTAATAGCGATTAATCCATGGTGGAACTTATTAAGTTGTACAAACACAGAAAATATAAGGAATGGAACCGTTAACAATTTAAACACCATTGCCTCTGGAGATCGTTTGACCCCAATCAGAGCGACAAGTGCAAATGGCACCCCGACCCAAATCGCGAGAAGGAACTGGCTTCCAGTTTTCGGAACGTAAATAATGTGAGGCACGACATAGGTCATGAGCATTGCCGACGACAGCATAAGTCCGAACGTAACTCTATAGGCACCGTTACGATCCCTTAAAAGCCAGGAAATACCTAAAACTGCTGTAATAGCCGCCACCATAAAAACATCAGCTAAATAATACTTCTTCCAGAATCCTGATAAGGAAAGCGCCTCTACCACTTCTAACCACGTACGCAACTCCGCCATCTTCATCTCTGATTTCCCTCCTCCATAATCAAAGATGCTGAATAGAAGTAAGGGGAGACAAATCGCGACCAGGCTAAGGAAGCCCTTGCGCGTTATGGAATAACTTGGATACTTAAACCAAATCGCAAGAAACAGCATGACATAGACTACCACTGTCATGTCCATCTTATTGAGGACAATCAAAACCAGAACCAAATATATTTGCCAGGCGCTCCTCCCAATTGATTCCGCGCTACAGATCTGGATAGTCAACATAAGCAAAAAAAAGCCCGCCAACACCGAAGCATCCCAAACGCCGTTACCATAGCTCGCTGGGTTATAGACTGAGATGTCAAAGAGTGACGCGGTCATTGTCTTCAACGTTGTCCCTGGATCCCCGAGAAGCTCGAACGTACCTGACCACAACATCACAAACGGGGCAAACAAGAATAGCGTACTCACTCTCCAGATTCGATTTTCAACTAATGTGGTTACAGCTTTGTAAATTGCAGTAAATATTCCCAACACCATGAGTGGACAAAACGCCCAAAACATTGCCTTATGCATTGGTAAGTTAGTGAGAAACTTAAGCGCAGCGACACTGGCGGGAGCGCCGTAGTGATAAGCATGGTGCGTTCCTGAAACATAAATGCTTTCAGGAGGATAACTGTTGCTATTGAAAATACTGTGCGCATGCGCTAGCCGCAACGGGCTATCCATATTAAAAAACACGGAAGAGAATTCGCTCCCTAAACCCATACGGATCGATGCAACCAACGTCAATCCACCAAAACACAAAAACGCAAGGAACACGAACGGAACCTCGGGCAGTTTTATATCTGGAGTGTTGAATCTAAGTAGACGGCGTCGTCTGGCTATTACATTAAGTGTCGCAATGCCTAACAGCAACAACAGAACTCCCTGCGGAGACACATCGAAAGCCAGGGAAAATATCCAGCATGCACCAAGAACCAAGCACCCAAGCGCCGAAATAATCGGCACATCCAAAAGATTGACCGATTTTTTTGTGCTCGAAAAAAATAACGCGCCAATGCAATAACTGAAAACCCAAGCTAGGAGTGTGAGCACTAAAGAAGCCGCAGTTGTCACAGATTAATGTCGGAGATTTCTTAGATGGACGAGTTCAATTCTTATTCCGATAACACCGGGAACAGCACCATCAAATCGAAAGAATACAAATGGTCGAGAGACACGTTTCTTTCATAGGATGAAACTTGTCCTTATAAATCTTTGAACATCACGTGTGCCTGTAGTTTATCAGCGCTTTTCGGGACGCTTTCTTCGCAGACGAAAAAACAACTTTATGGCTTGTATGAATGTGTCGATAGCAACCCTGATCTTGACATTTTTTGCCTCCCCTCCAATACGTGGATGATAATAAGAGGGTCCTTCAGCGATTTTCCACCCATTACACTCGAATAGAACTACCACCTCGGTGAGAACAAAAATGCCGCGGGAGGGCTTCAATTTTAACTCTCGAAACTTAGCCACTCTCCAGATGTGCACCCACCCGACATCCATATACCTCAGCCCGAAAAGAAGAGTCAGCAAAGTCAGGTATCCATACGACATAACGATTCTTGATAACGTATAGTCAGATCGTCCTCCCCGATATCCCAGAATTAGATCGTTATGCTCTAGTAATTCAAAACAATGGCGCATGTCAGAAATTAGAAATTGACCATCGCCAGGAACATATGCCGCAAATTCTTTCGATGCAACGTTCAATCCTTGAAGCATTGCTGACCCAAACCCCATATTTTTTTTACAGTTTACTAATACTAGTGATGGAATTTCCTCGCCTAGTTCCGCAAGAATCTGGCTGGTGGCATCCGTACTTCCATCATTAACCGCGATAACTTCGAAATCCTCAAAATAAGTAGGCAGCGCATCGGTAATATTTCTTATCACTATCGCGATGCTTTCCTGCTCGTTGTAAACTGGAATAACAATCGAAAGGCTAGTGTGATTCATATTAACCCAGAGTTTCTACATCAAAGCGTTGACGGATAAGTGCTCGAGAACACCACAGTGTTTTAGTTTTCTCGATCTTTATTTCCTAGGCTAGCTGCCTTGAGGTACTCTGAGATTTGGTCTCGAGTCACTTGCTGCATATCCGCGCCTTCTAAATCTTGCTTAAACCAATGAACAGTCTTTGCGAGAGCGACATCGAGGGACCATCGTGGCTTCCAATTCAACTCTTCCCCCGCCTTTGTTATATCCAACCTTAACAGCGTCGCCTCGTGTGGTTGATTTTCAAAATCAACCGATGCAAAGCCTGCTCCTTCGCCATAAAGATCTGCCATCTTCGTAACGACCTCACCCACGGTTACCGTGCTTTCCTCTGCAGGCCCAAAGTTCCAACCCCCGTCGAATCGATTTCCTTTTGCGTGCAGATGCTCAGCCAATGTCAGATATCCACTAATGGGTTCTAGCACATGCTGCCAAGGCCGCACCGAACTAGGATTCCTTAAGTGAAGTATCCGACCACCAGAAAACGCTCGCATGGCATCAGGAATTAACCGATCTCGTGAGCCATCCCCTCCTCCAATGACGTTTCCCGCGCGTCCAGTCGCGACCGAGATTACACAATCATTCATTGAAAAAAAGGAATCCCGATACGACTGAACCAAAAGCTCGGTACATGCTTTACTAGTACTGTAGGGGTCTCGACCTCCCAATGAATCGGTCTCTAAGAATGGGATTCCCAATTCATTATTTTGGTAACACTTATCACTGGTCACCACCACAACCGCTAATGATTTCTCATTTTTTTGATTACGCAGACAGTTAAGCAAGTTTGCTGTCCCGATAACGTTAGTTTCAAATGTCTCGACAGGTGACTGATACGACTCTCTAACCAATGATTGAGCAGCCATATGAATGACAACATCAGGCTCCGCTTTCGTAACGATGGCTGCAAGCCTGTCTCGATTCAGAATATCCGACACGTGATGATCAATTCTTTCCTCTAAATGAAACTTACTGAGTAGTGGCTGCTCCGAGGTTGGCTCAAGCGCAACTCCAGTAACCCGAGCGCCAAGCCAATCCAAAAGAAATGCCGTCCACGCGCCTTTAAATCCTGTATGCCCTGTCAGGAGAACTGAACGGTCTTTCCAGAAAGAAAGATTCATTTACTATTCCCAGACTTTCCAGAAAGCCTCAGACTTATTCCATAATTGGTTGAGATGAATCAGATCGCGCTCGTGATCTATACAGTCCCAGCGACCACTATGACGATACACCATCACATCGCCCGCCTCCGCTAGCCTAGGAAGGACGTCTGTCTCCAGATCACAACTTTCTTCTGAGGTGAGGAAGTTTAGAAAACGTTTGTTGAAAACCATGAATCCCCCATTTACTAAACTTCCAGAGCTTTTTGGCTTTTCGCTAAAAGACGTCACGACACCGTCATCTTCGTCAATTTCCCCGAATCTCGCGGGCGGGTTTACCCCTGAAACCGTAATCGTCTTCCCATGACCCCGATGAAATGCTAAAAGCTGGTCCACATTTATATCAGATAGACCGTCACCATAAGTGACCATATTGATCTCACTATCAAGGAGCTGGGCTACTCGCTTAATTCTTGCTCCTTTGAGCGTGTTCAAACCGGTATCCACCACAGAGACTCTCCAGTCAATATCCAAATGACTATTGATCACCTCAAGACTTCCCGTAGAGAAATCCCGAGTAAAGTCATTGACATACGTCTCGTAGTTAAGAAAAAAATCTTTGATTACGTGCGCCTTGACTCCTGCAGACACGACAAAATCATTCAACCCATAATGCGCCAAATGTTTCATGATGTGCCAAATCAATGGTCGGTTTCCAACCTGGACCATCGGCTTAGGAATCCACTCGGTGTGCTGCCCCAATCGCGTTCCCCAGCCACCGGCGAGTATGATAGTTTTCATGGGTATGCTTATTCCTTTTATATCACTGATACTCTTAAAGCTCTCGCGAATGCATTCCCTTACGGGTGCTAACCCAAGTAGTCTTTAGGCCTTGAGTTTCGTCGATTATAAGGGGCACTTATCTTATGTTGATTATCTCTTTTCTGTTTAGCGATTTTCAAAAACTCAGGATTCTAACGATATGAAACGTCCCTTGACTGCCGGGATTGCTGGTTACGGAGTCGTCGGACAACGCCGACATCGAGTCATTGACCAGAATCCATTGTTTAAAACAATCGCTGTAAGTGACACAAAATTAGCCAATGGCTATGCTCCCAACGGCGTCAAAACATTCTCTTCTGCAGAAGAAATGCTCGATGACGATTTAGATGTGCTCTTCGTCAGTCTCCCCAATTTTCTCGCACCATCGATCACTACGAAGGGTCTGGAAAAAGGCTGCCACGTATTCTGCGAAAAGCCTCCAGGGAGAAGTGTGCAAGACCTTCTGAAGATAATTGATGTTGCTCAAAACTGCCCACACCAGAAACTTAAATACGGCTTCAATCATCGGTACCATAACAGCGTTCGGGACGCTCTTGATCTTATCTCCTCGCAAACTTTTGGAAATATCATCAGTTTGCGAGGGGTCTATGGCAAGAGCTCAATAATTAGCTTCGAATCGGATTGGCGAACACAACGAGCCCTTGCTGGGGGTGGAATACTACTGGATCAGGGAATCCATATGGTCGACATGATGAGAATGTTTGCTGGCGAATTTGACGTTGTCCATAGCATCGTCACGAATGACTACTGGGGTCATGACGTGGAGGATAACGCTTATGCTCTTATGAAGACTGGCTCTGGTGTTGTTGCTTCTCTTCACTCCAGCGCTACTCAATGGCGTCACACGTTTCGCTTAGAGATTATATTTGATTCTGGATTGGTTGAACTGAGTGGAATCTTATCGGGGTCAAAGAGCTATGGACAGGAGACTATTTCGATTACTGAAAGAGCGGACAACTTGACTTTGTCTGAGCCGCAAATAAGAAAGTACTATGACGATCATTCGTGGAAAGACGAAATTGATGACTTTGCCAAGTCAATTGATAATGATCTGCCTGTTTTGACCGGCAATGCCCAAGATGCTCTGAATACGATGAGTCTTGTTGAACGAATATACTGGGCCGACGAAGACTGGCGCACCCGATTCAATTTAGCTTTTCCGCCTATTGAGGCTAACACCAATTAAATCAAATCCTTCGAGTGAGCAAACTTACTAGAGTCGTCTGGCTATACGATTAACTGGTTCTTCTCTCATGGCCAAAAAGCGACCTGTATTCTTCCTGCTACGCAGTTACAACGACATTGATCATATTGCACCGATCATTTGGAAAGCCCTTCACTCAAACATCATCTGTTTCTATTTTTTCACCGACCAAGCTCTCCATAGAGACTACCGCATTCAATTTTTGGATCAACATGGCGCGATGCGACTCCATGCGCCGGTCCTCGAGTTCTACCATCGAGTTCGCAAGAGAATCAGACCAAGAGTCCTGCGCAGAACGATTGACTATCTGATGTCTTTCTCAATTGGGACCTGGTATCTAATTTCAAAAGACATATGTTGCATCGTCAATGAATGGTCGGGACCATCCGGCAGGGAGATGGCAGAGTATTTTCTCCGATCTGGCAGAATGTTGAAACTAAAGACGATCTGTGTGCCGCACGGTTACCATTTCTGGACCAATAAAGTCATCAACGTCGTCATCAAGGAATATGTAGATCGTTACGGCACTCTGCCTAACTTTTCGAATCGCGCTCAGTATACCGCTTACGTAGTTCAGACCAACAACATACGAGACTATTATCTTGCACACGGAATGCCCGCAAACAAGTTGAGAGTATTGGGAAGCGCTCGGTTTTGTCCGGAGTGGCGCAACACTCTAATTGATTTTTTACCTAAGCAACCGATTCATCGATCTGCCGAACATGCCTTCGCTGTCGTTATTTTTATTCCCGACTGGACTTATTTTATCGACCGACAAGCAACCGTTTCTCTGATAAATGCTCTGTCTAGCTTGCCTGGAGTGTTGCTTTTGATCAAGCAGAATACTCGCGGAACCGGAAAAATTGACTTTGATGAACTAGAATCTTCCGTGGCTAGTAAACATGTACACATTGTTGGTGACGAACTACATTCGCCTTCTCTTGTCGCCCAAAGTGACTGTTTGATTAATTTTGCTTCAAGTATTGGGTTAGAGGGACTCGGACAAGGGAAGCCAGTCATCAACCCTAGTTATCTCAATGGGAATCAGACTATTTTTGATGAGTCTGGGGCGGTAATTGATGCGTTCACTGAGACAGAAGTGATTCAGTCTGTGCAACAATTGCAAAATAAAAACATCGGCCAACTGCCTTCGCCCAACACTATCGATCGCTTCTTGCATGCTCATGTGAATGCGGAGCATCCTGCAGACTCGATTTTGCAGGGTTACGTAGATTTAATCACGACGTAAAACAGGTCTCTATAATTTTACGTAATTAATGTTCACAAACTTAGCGACTTAAACTTGACTTAAGGACAGGAAATTGGGCCTCTCTGTACTTGCTTCTATCTATGAGGGGACAGACTCGAAAGAGCTTTCAAAATGTTTTGATAGTTTGGAAGCACAAACACTTCCTGCTGATGAAATTGTGCTGGTCATTGATGGTCCGATTACCTCGCCTGTCAGGGTCTGCGTTGATAGGTATTCCGCAATTCTTCCGATTCGAATTCTTGAATTTTCCCAGAACAGGGGGCTTGGCCCTGCTTTGCATGATGGACTCCTCGCATGCTCTCATGACCTCATAGCCAGAGTGGATACCGATGATCAATCATTACCCGCTCGCTTCGAGACACAAGTTCGTTTTTTGCAGCAGGCGTCATTGGTCTCTGTGGTTGGCGGTATGATGCGAGAGCAAACCCATAAAAACACCAAGACGGGCTCTCTGGTACGAACAATGCCTCTTAGTCACGACGAAATTTCTCGAACTGCACGGAAGCGCAACCCCATTAACCATCCTACTGTTGTCTTTCGCAAAAATGACATCATCGCTAGCGGGAATTACGGAGATTACAGGTTCTTTGAAGACTACGAACTTTGGGCTCGGGTTATATTAAAAGAGCATCGTCTCGCTAACATTGACCAAATACTCGTCGAAACTGAGACGAATACTAGATTTTTCGCTAGGCGCAGGGGGCTTTCCTATATTCGCCATGAAATCCGTTTTGCTCGTCGGCTCTATAAAACCAAGTTTTTGAGTTTTCGCCAATTTATTCAATTTATGATAACTAGAATACCGCTTCGGCTAGCTCCAACATCGATTATCGAATTGTTCTACCGGACCAGTTTGCGGACTACTGAGTCGAACTAGGCTCATACTACGTAACACCCTTGTCAAGTTCGAACCACCAAATATTTTCTAGGGATCGCAGGCGTGGCGCGTTTTCTATAATTTTTCATAGTTTTGCAATCCTCTTGCTCCTGATTTACGCGATTCTTGATATGTCGGGATCAAACAATTTTTTTCTGTATTTCACTAACGATTTACTTCCAGTTCCAGAAAAATCGCTGTTTGTGCTTGGATTTTCGCTAACCTACGTGGCTGCCCTAGTCATCTGCTCACACTCGCTCACCATTCCATCGCACGATTCGTTCAACAAGATCGTTGTGATCAGCATGAGTTGCCTAACCCTGTACGCCACCGTTCTGGCTGTCTTGAGGATTTCTCTATTGTCTCGGACCGTGTTTTTCGTCGAGCTGATTCTGACAACGGTTCTTCTAATGTTGTATTTCTTGCTCCGCTTTCGCATGTTTCCAACACGTATCGCAATATCCGATAAAGCACCGCAGGAACTCTTTAAACATAAAAATGTAGAATGGGTCAAACAGAAGGCGGCGCCCACTTCTAACCAAGAACCGGTCGATCTAGTCGCGATCGATGACGAGTCTCCACTCGCCCAAATAACCCAAAACTCTCAACTCAGCGGCGTTTTCTTTGGTATTCCAAGGATATCTACGTTCGTTCTTCTTGAAGAACTATCGGGAAAAGTAAGACTATCTTCTTTAACGGCTAATATTCTTTCTACCCTCTCTCCGCCACGAGCCTATTTCTTAACTAAGCGAGTCGGCGAGCTGGTATTCGTGATTGTCCTAAGTCCATTAGTCTTTGTCATATGCCTGCTGTTAGGTGCACTGATTAAGATAGGCTCGTCTGGACCTATGCTTTTTCGCCAACGTCGTACAGGACTTAACGGTGAAGAATTCTGGATTACAAAACTCCGCACGATGACTCACGACGTGACTGACTCTCCAAGGGAAAGATTTGCGATCGAAGGCGACCAAAGAATTACTCGAATAGGGAGATGGATGCGAGAGTATCGCCTTGATGAGTTGCCGCAGTTCTGGAATATCCTTCGGGGCGAAATGAGTTTGATTGGTCCGCGACCGGAACAACCAGAATTTGTTAAGCAGTTCTGTGCGTCTATTCCCTTATACGAAATTCGACACACAGTTCGACCAGGCATTACGGGTTGGGCGCAGATCCGATATGGCTATGCATCATCTGCGGAGCAGACCCGTGAAAAACTCGAGTACGATCTCTTCTACATCAAACATATGTCTGTCTGGCTTGATTTCAACATTGTGCTACATACCTTAACTACGATTATCCTGAGAAAAGGAGCCCGATAAGAGCAGTACAGTTGCACTACAAAGAAGTCTTTTTTAAGGCGCTCAGCGTCCACTCCGCCAGCTCGAAGTCATAGAGGTCATCGATATCCACTGAGTAGCGCCGCTCCATTTCATACCCAATAATTTTTTTTCTTGGGAAAAACGTATTTTGCTCCTCAAAGATCGGAGTCTTAATAAGATAAATAGCTCCATTCACCGTGTAGGAAGTCGGAAGGCTTGCTGCACTTCTGTGGAGTTCTGTGTCCGAGAAAAATTTTTCAAGCGAGTCTCCTGGAGTGGCCGGCGCGATCCACTCCCGAGGATGCCCCGTCCGACAGATGCTGACCAAACCGTCTGCGCCTTTCTCCCGTGCTAACTTAACGGCTTCATCAATATGGGCTGACGTACGTAGAGGCGAAGTTGGCTGAAGCAATAGCACCCAAGAAAATTGACACCCTTGCGCTTTAAGTACTTCGAGCGTGTGCAGAACCACATCAACCGTGGATGCCTCGTCACGACCAAGCAGTTTAGGTCGATCAACAACTTCAACATCAGCGTAATGTGACACAAGTTCCTTAACAGTTGGATCATCCGTTGATACCGCAACACGACTGAGCTCTGCGGACTCAGATACCGCCTCTAAAGTCCATTCAATGCATGGCCGGCCCGCCAGAGAAAGTACGTTCTTTCTAGGAAGTCGTTTACTGCCAGCGCGGGCGGGTATCACTGCTATAATTTTTTCTGAATCCATTAGTTTTCATCCGATTTTATGTGTCAGTCAGCCGTGCTGTTTTACAGCTTTCGATCCGGCAGAGGCGATATGCTCTAGCTATGGCTCGCAAAGAACTAATTCTTATTTTTTCTTGTTTTGTCACGATTTTGGCAGTCACATCTTATTTCGCCCACTTAGATCCGGACTGGCATCACGATGGGATCCTGTTCAAACCAGCCGTGGACGTTGCCGCGGGTCTCACCCTCTTCAAAGAGACTTTCACGCAGTACGGCGCCCTAACAACCTACCTCCAGGCTGGAGCCGTTGCGATTTTTGGTGAGCAACTTATTGTGCTTCGACTACAAGCTGCTGGTTTTCTCTCCCTAAGTGGAGTGTTGCTTTACCTTATTGTCTCTCGCGCAGCATCAACAGTAATCGCTCTGATTTCCATCGGAATCTGGTTACTTATGTCGCCTTATATGATCAGTGTATTTTTACCTTGGTCTTCGATTTACGCGCTTTTTTTCTGTCTACTAGCCACTTGGTTAGTCATTCTGGATGCTACTCTCTCGACGCGTTATAAATTGCGTTTTCTTCTTCCCACTCTTTCCGGTTTTTTCTTTTCTGCCGCGTTCTGGGCGAGACAACCCTACGGTGTCGTCTTTCCACTTGTGCTTTTCTACCTAGCCATATTCGGAACACTCAAAATCCAAACTTGGCGTACCGTGTTGCGATCAGGTCTAGCTATGTCGTTGGGGTTTTTGATCGGAATCCTGCTAATGTTGTGGTGGTTGTGGTCTGAGGATTCAGTAGAACACTGGTGGCTCCAATCAATTCTTTCAGCACAAATATTTGCAGATTCACGGAATACAAACTCAAGTCTTTTCAGTCACATTATTTCCTCGCTGTTTCCAGAGCCAGGGAAAATTTGGGCAGCGAACGGTAGCTGGATATGGGCAATCCTCCCAGTCCTAAATCTCATGATTCTTGTGTCCCTGATAGTTCTTGCTGCGCTACGGAAGTCTCTCTCAGATAAGCAAAAAATACTACTGATTCTCGCGCTATTGGGGGTCGGAACATGGCATCAATATTATCCGGTGCTCTCCATTGCACACACGTTTTTTGGCGCAACACCAATGTTTGCTACTGTCATTATCGCAGCGTTCTTCCTGGTGCCAAATAGGGCTCTCGATTACCAGCGCTCGTTATTGGTTTTTGTCTTCGTAGCAGCTCTCTTTGGGCGCGATGTCGTCTATCGGATTAACAATGGGGCCGAAATCTATCCCAAGTTCCATATCGAGTTTCCCACTCTTGAGGGAATGGCATTTTCAAATAAGTTCGTGACTCGGTCGATACGTTACGCTGGAACAGAGACAGAATACTTCTCGAACCTCGAACGGTTTGGTCAATTCCTTCGGAAACTTGACTCTCTAGAGGACAACATTACTTTGCTCACGATTACTGAGGATGCGTTTCTGCCGACAGTATTTCGGAGTCAAAACGCCCATCCAATCACAGTCTGGTGGCATTGGATTCATAAGATTTACCCTAACCACCAAACGCGAGTGAAAGAATTTATTGCGACAAATCGACCTCTTATCGAAGTCAAAAAAGACCGGTGGGGCTGGGAACCCGCCTCTTGGGCAGACCCGAAATCGCCACAGAGGGTGAGTTTAGGATTTTCTGATTACGTACTATTGTTTGAATCAGACTACTCGGACTCAGGAACCAGCCAGATTCTCGCACCGCCAGAATTTTTCTCCCAATACAAGGCGCAATTGGAGTAATTTCAGTGCGTGTTACTCTGTTCTGCTGGATTTAGACCTCCCTAAAGACAGAAAATTTACTGGAAGCCAGTCATTCAGTAACGCCCTTAGGTAGCAGGTGACTGGAGGCTCCAGCCTCTACTGAAAGAATGAAGTCCTCGTCAATCTTAGAACAACCGACGCTTCCTCCAGCGGCCTGAACCAAAGCAATGCCCGCTGCGACATCCCAGAGTTTAATATGATCTTCCCAATAGACATCGATAGACCCCCGGGCAACATAGGCAAGACTCATTGCGGCTGACCCTAACATCCGCACTTTGAGGTACTCTGAATATATCGATTCAACCGTTTGTTCCCGATTAGGTCGAAATTCATAGGCACTAGGAAATCCTGTGCAGAGAACTGCCTCTCGTTTTTTGTTTGTTTTCGATACCCTAATGGGCGAGTCGTTAAGCCATGCTCCTAGACCCTTGGCACCATAATATAGTTCGTCTCGAACCAAATCTAAAACGATACCCAGAACTGGCTCGATACCTCTAAACAAGCCTATCGAAATCGAGAAGAACGGAATATCTCGTAAACAGTTAAGGCTCCCATCCAGTGGATCTACAATCCACCAAAGTCCATCTTCTCTAACATGGTCGGACTCTTCTGAAAGAATCGGTAGATCAGACCGCTCTCTTAGTTCCTGTAAGATTTCTGCTTCAAGGGAATAGTCAAGATTGACCTTGATTTCTCTATCGGATTTTGCAACTACGTGAGGGTGAAACGCTGTGTTTGGTTGGAATACGTTTTGGGCTCTACGGGCAGCTTTAATCGCTATCGCGAGGCTCTGCCGAAGCTCACTGCCTTCCATGCTGCTTCCTCCGCTCTGGTTCAGATATCCTAAAAAGCTTTGGATCCTGAGTTAACACAACCACCTGCATCTTGATTCCATATGTGTCAAAAACATACCTAAACCTATGCAGTAACCAATGGGCAAATAACCCCGAGCCGCCCGTTATAAACAGTCGTGAATGATCAAGAGCTGTCCAAATCGGGTTTACCTCTTCATAAATGCTCTCTAGATCCTTTGTTAATATCGAGGTCATTGACTCATTCACAATATAAACACTAATCAAAACTCTAATGAAATCTGATTCCACTACAAATCATGACGCCATTCACCAACTTGTACAAGATTATGGCAGATACACCAAAGATACCTCGCCGTTTGTGCCGGGAATCACACCTATCCCTCCCTCAGGAAAAGTTCTCGCGTCGGAGGATCTTGAGTTAATGATCGAGGCAGTGCTCGACGGCTGGCTGACGACAGGCCGCTTTAATGATGCCTTCGAAAAGGCATTAAGTGATTATCTCGGTGTTGGCAAGGCTCTTACAACAAACTCAGGGTCATCCGCCAATCTCTTAGCCCTTTCCGCCCTGACATCGCCTAAGTTAGGTGAGCGCCGCCTTAAACGTGGAGATGAGGTTATCACGGTAGCTGCAGGGTTCCCAACAACCGTTAACCCGATCATCGTTAATGGCCTCATCCCAGTCTTTGTGGATGTAGAGATTCCCACCTACAACATTGATGTTGGCGAGATCGAGGGCGCGTTATCGAGCAAAACGCGAGCAATCATGATCGCCCACACATTGGGCAACCCCTTTCAGATTGACCAGGTAGCAGCACTCGCGGAGAAACATAACCTATGGCTGATTGAAGATTGTTGTGACGCCCTTGGGTCTGAGTTCGATGGACGGCGTGTTGGTACCTTTGGTCATATTGGTACGCTAAGTTTTTATCCGGCGCATCACATCACGACGGGCGAAGGTGGTGCAGTTTTTACTTCCAGCGCGGCACTTGCGGCTTTGCTTGAATCATTCCGTGACTGGGGAAGAGACTGCTACTGCGCTCCCGGCAAAGAAAACACATGTGGAAAACGTTTTGGGTGGCAACTCGGGGACTTGCCTGTTGGATACGATCACAAATACATCTACTCCCATCTTGGGTATAACCTCAAAATTACCGACCTTCAAGCTGCCTGCGGGCTATCGCAGCTTAAAAAGATTGATCAATTTGTGAAGAAGCGTCGTCACAATTTCGAGCATCTAAAGAACCGGCTGTCGTCACTTAATGAATTCCTTATCCTACCTGAAGCAACACGGGGCTCAATGCCTTCCTGGTTCGGCTTCCCGATAACTCTTAAGGAATCGTCAGAAACGTACCGAAAGGATCTTCTTGAATATCTCGATGAACGCCGTATCGGGACTAGGCTGCTCTTTGCAGGAAACCTGACCAAACAACCGTACTTTACTGAAGTCAACTATAGGGTTGCTTCAACATTGAAAAATACGGACACGATAATGAGTAACACTTTCTGGCTCGGTGTTTATCCCGGCCTCACTGACAATATGTTGGATTTTGTCGCAGAACAAATAGAGCTGTATTTCGGAGTTGGTTTCTAATTCACACCGAGACCTAGTGGACAATTAGTGCGAGTCGCACCCTCTATTTGCTGATCGAGAGCCTGAAACATTTAGAATTCAATACCGTCAAGTGTGTCACCCTTGCTCTGTTTCTCATGCGCTGATTTTCCCTCTAACTTGATTCTCAGACGAAGATTGTTTTCTGAGTCTGCATTGCGTATTGCATCCTCATAAGTTATCAATTGTTTTTCAAACAGTTCGAAAAGGGACTGATCAAAAGTAACCATTCCCTCGTCTGTTGACTTTTCGATAACTTCCCTGATCTCGTTGATTTCACCCTTACCAATTCGACCGCCAATCAGAGGGCTGTTAAGCATGATCTCAACAGCCGGGACGAATCCTTCGCCGCTAGAGCGCCGGATTAGTCTCTGGGAAATAATGGCCCGAAGATTCATGGACAAATCCATGTAAAGATGACGCCGCGAATCATCCGGATAGAGGTTCATCATCCTTTCAAGCGCTTGATAGGTATTATTGGCATGCAACGTAGCCAAGCAAAGGTGTCCTGTCTCTGAGAATACAACCGCACTTTGCATTGTCTCAGGAGTTCTAATCTCACCAATTTGAATGACATCTGGTGCTTGACGCATTGCGTTTTCAAGAGCGGAGCGAAAAGAATTGGTATCCACTCCAACTTCCCGCTGAGTGATGATGCAACGATCATGCTCGTGCACGAACTCGATTGGATCTTCAATCGTAACGATATGCCCTCTCGTATGCCGGTTACGGTACCCAACCAAAGCGGCCTGAGTTGAACTTTTACCGGTACCCGTACCGCCCACAAATATAATCAGGCCCCGACGTGTCAGGGCAAGTCTTTCCAGTACTGCTGTGGGAAGGTTTAACTCATCGAACGTCGGAATATCAGAGCGAATATGGCGCACGACAGCCCCAACTTCGCCCTGTTGCTGGAATACATTCACTCTAAAACGACCGAGTCCGCTGGGAGTTATTGCAAAATTTGACTCCTTCTCTCTGATAAAGACTTGCTGTTGCTCTTCATTCATGAAAGAAAAAGTGATTCGCTTTGTATCGTCTCCTGTAAGGTGGGGTGTTTTTACCGGCAGGACTTGGCCATCGACTTTTAAGCTGGGTGGGGCGTTCGCCGTCAAAAAAAGATCAGACGCCCCCTTTTTTACCATCAAACGCAAAAGATCGAGTGCTTTCATCGAGTGCTCCAACTCAATATGCTTTCTGTTCGGTTTTTCTAATGCTCGATTAAATTGCGTTCTAGAGTGATCAAGAGACGGAAACCGCACCACCGACCAAGAGTAGAGTCAAGTAACCACTCTAGTGCCAGAGCCGGACGCACTAAGGCACTAGGCACTAGTGACCAACTTTGAAACCCTCCAGATAACGGATAAGCGAGTGACCCAATCCACCGATGCTCGATTATTGAAATACCGGGAACCACCTCTTCCAGCCTTTTCTTTTTTTTAGTAACTAGTACTGTAGCAAGACCTTGATTTGCCTCGAATGGATGCCGCTTCGAGTCTATCGGACCATCCAGCAGCGGGTCAGCATCTATGTCAACGGGTTCTGGGTGAAAATAATTGTAAAACCAGAAGCTCGTCCACGTAATACCAGGCTCTAACAGCACTAAACGCCCCCCCGGTTTAAGAACGCGGCATGCTTCTCGCAGAAGACGAACTGGCCGCTCAATGTGATGAAACACATCGATCGCAAAAATATTGTCGAACGATTTGTCTCGAAACGGCAGTAACTGGGCATCAGAAACGACATCGATGCCTGACGTTGTCTCAAGGTCGGTCGACAGGACGCTATAGCCACATTTTTTTAAAACGCCTGAACCCGCTCCAAGTTCTAGAGTGCTGCCGGGCAGGCATGACTGGAACGCCAGATCAAAATATCGCGAGTAGATCTTTCTAAGAGCGGGCTTGCTCGCCCATGCTTTGGCCTGCTCATCAAGTATCTCCTTAGCTGGCTCTCGTGATCTCCTAATCATCAATGGTTTAACCATTTTCTCGCAGCCACAATTAACCTTGCGTAAATTTTGTTTGGTCCACTGCTAGTGCCAGAGCAGTCTCACGATCTACCACCCCCTGACTGACAAGATTCTCGAGAGATTGATCCATCGTCATCATTCCCACTTCGCGGCCGGTTTGGATCATGCCGTAAATCTGCGGCACTTTTGCTTCACGAATGAGATTGCGGATCGCAGGAGTGCCGATCATGATTTCATAGGCCGCGGCGCGCCCCCCTTCAGGCCTCTTCAACAGCCGTTGAGCAATCACGCCCTGCAATGACTCAGAAAGCATCGCCCGGACCATTTCTTTTTCTCCTGCAGGAAACACATCAATTATTCGATCTATGGTCTTTGCAGCTGAAGAGGTATGCAATGTGCCAAATACCAGATGGCCTGTTTCCGCCGCCGTTAAAGCAAGACTGATCGTCTCAACATCACGCATCTCACCGACCAACACGACGTCAGGGTCCTCACGAAGTGCGGACCTTAACGCATCAGTGAAACTCTGCGT
>MDSX01057172.1_pt1 | contig 62761 bp, 77 predicted proteins | sample 811141 | NCBI WGS metagenome assembly MDSX01 (sample SAMN05326642, study PRJNA326480) | marine metagenome | isolation source: seawater | place: Atlantic Ocean: South East | collected 2010 | reverse complement strand
CGGCAAATACCACCCGCGATCCGTATCCTTTAGGCAACGGTGTCCGAAGGGTCGTATACGACCCTTCGCGCCGCCACTAAAGAGATAAAACATACCTATGCTATATTCGACATTACTTGTAATTTTCGTATTGTACACGGAATGTACACCGATTTTTAATATGACGAGTACATGCGACATAGTCAAAGACATGTACCAAGATGCCTCGTGTTGCGAGGGAATTGAAAACAACGTTGTCTTGAGTCAGCGTATAGAAATTTTGAATGGTTGGGTAGTGAACCCATATGTCACGACTTACGGTGGTTATGATTTTACTCATGTCGTTGTTTATAATAAGAAGCACGACTTGACGAAAGCAAGAGATGTGCATTTAATATGGACCGGGTCCTCACAATTTGGAAGTGATACAAACTACAAGGTCGTGTATCCGAGTCATATCACCTATCTTTTGCAAAATGTTGTTAGCTCGAACATCGTTTTTGCATTTGTCACAACTGAAACGTGGAGAGTTGACTCGTCTGCATATACTGCACATTCATTAGACTACGACACATACATGAATATAACATACCCAACACCATACGATGACCGTGGGTACTTTAATGTCGGTCCAAAACAAGCAGTCAAACATTTGGAACATCTGAAAACATATGGGTATGTTGCAGGTTCAAGTACTGTAACATCATCTGGACTAAGTGATGGAGGTTGGTTATCGAGTGCGTTGGTGTTTATGGGCATTGCACATAAAGCAGTTTGTTTAGAAGGATTTTCAAGTGTCCGCATATCGGATCTTGTTGATAAAAATATTTCTAATTTTGAAATCGATTATTATACTCCAAATGAAGACCAATACTATTCGTGTACCGGAGTTGGTGCGGTATATTGTGATCCAGGATACTCTGAACATCGTCGTGACGCTATCCAAGAACTCTTGACAATTACATTGGGAATGAATAAAACGGAAGAAGTGTATGTGACCATGAGCGAATTTAATTTTACCAAAACTGTATATTATAATGCAGACACAAATAATCGTGTCAACATATATATTGAATTTACATCAGGGTTGGTCCATGGAAGTCTAATGAGACCTGAATTTATGGCCAATATATACGGAACTAAGAAGGACCCACCTTCATGTAAATGTCAACCTGATTATACATACTTCGGCTCTTATGGAGATGATTCGTGCTGGTGCTACCTCGCAGATCAAACATGCATCAAAGATAACGGCGATGTCCAAAGCAATTCATGGGGATTTTGCAACGCCGCCGGAGACTTTTTACAATAGTAGACACCACAGACAAAAAACAAGGTCGCCGCAACCTTTGCAAAACCACAACTCGTGCTTGTGTGTAAATGACTCACAATAAAATAGTTAGTATGAAAACCGAAAAAAGCAATTTTGTCGAAAAAAAAAGTGTCATGGACGACGACGCAGCAGGAAAGATAGCGTCTATCGGATCAGTGAGCGCAGGCGTCTTGTTCGCTTGTGGTTGGTATCTGTTTTTCGGTATGGTCATTGATGCACATCTGAATTGTTTGATTTGGGATGGATATGTCGTAAACTGCACTGACGCAAACCAATCTCATCCGTATCACGGCGATATTGCACCCGACGCACTGGTCAACGGAGCCTATTGGGGACCCGGAATCATGAGCACATTTGGTTTGATCGGGCTCAATATTATATCATGGGAAGCATTCGAAACTTCATTAGACGATATCTCTGGAAGGTTCGTGCGCGTTTGGACAATGATATCACTGGTGATGTTGTTTAGTGGTCTTGGCTTTGCAATATTTTGCCTTATTACCGACTTACAAACTGTCAACGCATGGCATACTGGTGGTGTAGTCGTGTTTCTTCAGAACATGCTAATATTGCTTGCTGCATTCATATTTAGAGCGGTGCGTCGCTCTGGAGACCATAGTATTTGAATGCATGCGACGGCTTGTTGCAAAATTCTAAATCATTTAAAAGTGTGGTGAGATTTTGCGAATGAAAAAAAAGACCGAATTATACAATTGTGTCGGACCTTTTTTTTCTGGTCCAGAAATAGTTACATTTGAGTCTTTCTACAAACCTATTATGAAATTTGATTTTCATGTTTTCATGTGTGGATCAGTTCGCATTCCATTTCAGTTGCTTTCTGATTCAAAGTGCATATTTACTACAAATGTCCTCAGTTCCCATAAAAACGACAGCAATAATATTTGTGCCAGAGCGCCAAGTTGTTGTCTTGTAGGAATAACAAATTCGCCAGCAAAAATAGTTTGGAAACCGAGCCACCCTATCATGGCCGCTGTCAAACTAGAAGCGAATTGAAGAATCCAGTTTCTTTGCATGACTGCTATAGAAGATGCAAATACGCACCAACTTGCCATAAAGTAAATACCCACAGCTGACCATCTTGCATACGGAACTTTCCGTTTGAACAGGTTCATTGCTAACATCTGTTGAATCCATTGAAACATCGAAATAAGGACAGATATTACTGCTAACGAAGGTGCTATATACGTCATTTCTGCTTCGTATGTCGGTAATGTGATTAATATAAATGTGAGTCCACATGTAAACGCAGCCGCAATCGATCCGAATAGCCAATAATAATTAGGTTTCACTTTTTTGTCTTCTTGTATTTCTTGAACATGTACTTTCTTCCTGATTCGAAATTTCAGAGGATTCTTATGTTTTAATTCAGTTTTTTTTTTTTCATTCAGTCTAAAGCCAAGTTGACTCATTCTTGAAAAAGAGCGAGATTTTTTATTCACAACGATAAAGTTAAAAATGTATTGCCAAAATGACACAAACGATAAGTGTGAATGTATGAAACGGTGACATTTGATACGGCCACACGTTGAATATTCTGTACATAAGGAGAGTGATTGTTCCAAGAATTAGTGTATGAATAATATGACTTTTGTTGTGAGAAAGTTGAATGAATGGAAGGTAAACAATTCCATGTAATACTATTGATGCAATCATGAGCAATGTGTTGATTTTTCCGCTAGTCCAAAGTAGCATTGTTTCCAAATTTCCAAAAATAAGTATTATGGCGGCGTAAGGTTTTAACCAAGGTACTTTGTACAAACCCAGGAAAAAGACAATGGGTCCGATGTAACAAGATGCCATGAGATGTATTTTTAATTCTTTCGAAGTAGATAGCCACCAATTCATTTTTAAGATAGGGAAAAATTATTTTTGTACACTTGAGAAAATAAAAAAATGTAGAATTAAATGGAGTACGACAACTGTATTGCAGCAATAAAAAAACACGAACACGATCCGTCTTCTTCAAATCTCTACAAAGATAAAGAAAGTTGCGCATGCTCAATAAAACCATCTCCATGTGAATGGGTTGGAAACCAAACATTATATGCATGTCTTGCAACAGAACACACTGAACCACAAAAAGTATATTCGCAATTGAATTCAGGAGGATATGGTAAAATCATCTTCCAAGAAGAGAAAATTCAGAAATGAACTTTGTTTCCTTTTCGCCTTTTTTTTGGAAAACCAATACCCAGGAAAGATTTATCTGTCCTGTGTGCTTATCAACAGTTTTACATTTCATGAAAAAGTTGGTTATATTTGTATCATCCACAACATCTTCTACATTGACCATAGGATACACAAGCATAACCCAAGTATTTTTGTCAGCAATACTTTTGAGGGGTATCTTATTTTGTTTATAAACAGTCATACAATGGTCCGCTCTTCCATCTTCGCAATCAAAGCCGTGTAATGTATCCTTTACTTTTCCATAAACAGTCTGAATTTCATTGAATAGTTTCAATGAATTTGCTGCTATCAAATCCCGTGTATCTTCAATAGTTTGTATAAGTTTAGAATCATTCTCTTCGAGTTTAATACCTAATCTATTAGTTTCTGACCTATTTTCATTCAATGTGGCAGTTAATCTTCTTTCTTGTGTTTCTAAATATTCTGTCCTTTTCGTAATCAATTCATCAGTGTGAATTTCTGATTTAATCAAAGAAGTATCACTCTCTGTTGTGTTGTTCATCTTAGAGAGTTGACTAACTCCTTGAGCTCCTTTTCTGGAAGGATGACCAGGTGAGCCAAAAAAGAGTCTATTAGGAATTGAACCACGTGCATTGTTTGGTATGAACCCAAGATCCCCACGCGGACCTGGCATCATTTCTTTAATATAGTGGTTTTTATTTTTTTCAAATAACCGCGCTATTTAAATTGGATATTTTAAAGTGGGATTCCGGCTGGCCGAACCCGACATGGCCACTCTTGTCGTAATGATACTGGACATAACACATCACTTACTTATGAAAAAACCAATTTCTTCACAACTTTTTAAAAACATTCTACCTGATGGTTTATAAATGTGATGTAACATGTGATCTTTTATGTAATTTATTTTCGATTTCATCATTTTATTTACTTTTGCAATTTCGTCTTCGATTAAAACCGTATCATATTTGCAATGGTCGAATATTCTTTGTGTATTGACTGCAATTTTCATAAAGTGTAACAGATATCTTCTGTTTCGCAAACAAGTTTTTCTGGATTTTTTCAGAGTGTTAACAATCCACTCATGTCTCAAATTTGAAGGTACTTTAAAAGCTTCATCATATATCATTTGATATTTCATTCGAGGTTCTAACTTACACTGATTACACATTTCGTTATGGTGTTTTAAAAAAAAACTGATTCATAGAATAATGAAATGCAAAAATGATTGTGGATTTTATGCATCAAAAAACGGGTATTGTTCACAGTGCTCCAACTTTTTGGATAGATCAGAAATTAAAGAACCCCCCCATATTGACACGGTTGAGACAAATAAAATAGAAAAGGATAACAGATGTTTTCAATGTAATAAAAAACTAAGAACAAATATATTGATTTGCAAGTGCAAAAAAAATTTTTGTTCACAGCATATTCTTCACACAGACCATGATTGTGAGTTCGACTTCAAAAAAGATTGGAAAAAAATCATACAACGCCAAAATCCTAAAATTGAATCATCTCAATTGTAGTTTAAACATTATTTCTTGTGTTTGACACGTGAAACTAGACTTTTCATAGCTAAATCCGCTGCCTGAGCTTGCGCTTCTTCATTACTAGTTATATTTGAATCTACCGCAGATTTCAGTAAAATCATTTGCTTTACAACTTTTATGTTTTCCGAATCTGCAACAAACTCAGGTATGGTAATTTGTTTAAACATGATTTGATATTTTTCAGAAAAATCATGCAATATTTTTTTCTCCTTACAATACGATCGTATTTCTTCTGCACTACATTTCTTTTTCGATAGAGTAATTGACACAATCTGATCCATAATATCTGATACTTTTGAAGCTGGCCATGGCTCGAAAATTGTATCATAAGTAGGTTGCATGACAACTGTGTTTGGTTCTTGAGAAAGTTCCTTGAGTTTTTCTTCTGTGAAACAACCCACTGTCTTTTTCATTATTACAAGAGAGAAACATTTTTTTTCGGACCTTTGAACTTGTCTTTTTTTCCGCCTGGTCGGTGTGTTTTTACATCTCCCTATGAGGATAGCAATATATTATATTTTAATTGATCAATGTTCATTACTGTTTTAGATTTCGTCATCTATGGTGGAAGGTCTTCATCATCGGAACTCTCAGACTCAGATATTGCAGTTTCTTTTGTTGGCGTATATTTGCTTTTTCGTACATGATTCGTGTCTGGTTGAACTCCTATTCCTCCTAGTCCAGCCATTCCTGAAAACGGAAAGCCTGTTGTTCCAGCGTTATTCTGTTTACCGAACATATTGTTTTGCATTTTTTTCTTGAAGTGGAACATTCCCATAGATCCAATCAAACCCATCGCAATCTCCATTTCTGGGCTATTTTGAGTGCCTCTTCTCCAATACTTCCTATAAATGCGTCCTAAAGCATTATCATACTTGTCCATATCACTGCAAACTTCGCTTGCCCAACCATCAAGTTCTAAAAATCCAAATCTTGTATTTGCCATTTCGAAGCCAGAACATAACAGTCGCATTCCATCTCTCATCATGTTTATGTTATTCATTTCATCAATATGTAGCATATGTCTCTTAACTTCAAACTGCATATCATCTAAACGATCATTTATCGACCAATTTTTTGTCAATTTTATTCCTTGTAATTTCAAGCGTTCCATATCCATCAACACCTGTTGCTTCTCCAAAGTGTCCATTGAATCTTGGTCGGCATTTGTATTGAGAAATGGAAGATTCATATAGTCGCGTCTTTTATATGGTTCATGTTCTGGTACCTGCCTTTCATTTACGAATGAGCGGGTAGATACGAAACTTTTCTTCTCACTGTTATTACTTCTTCTACTCGCATATGATACTTTTGAAGCGGCCCTATCATCTTCATCACTATTAGAATTGCTTTTGTAGCTTTTTACACTTTTTTCGTCACTTTCTCGACTCTTTACACTTCCAGCATCACTATATTGATCGTTATTTAGAGTGTTATTGTGCATATTTATCGGTACATAACTTTGTGCATGACTCGGTGCATGACTCGGTGCATGACTCGGTGCATGACTTTGTGCGTGACTTTGTGCATGACTTTGTGCGTGACTCGGTGCATGAAATGAACTTGGTACACGACTTCCAGAGTAGCGACTAACATTACTTTTAGGATGTTCGTCTACATCAGAATCATCATCGGCATCGCTGTTTTCTTTGGATGAGTCTGGTTTCACTAATGAACTCTCATCATCCTCCATAGTAAGTTTTGATATGTTTGCCTTTTGAGGATTTGCTAAATTCGCAAACACTTTCAAATCTGTTTCTGATATAGTTGTCATTTTTTCTTGTAAGTAATTTTCAAATTATTATTTGAACGATGTAGAAAAAAAAATTGATTCCAAAAAATGAATTACTGGTCAAAATATTTTTTCCCTTTACATTCTATAGGTGTTACAATTGTATGCTTGATCTTTTTCTATGGTATAGGTGAAGAAACAAAAAACAAGTTGGTGCTTCGAATACCTGTTCCGAATGAGGTTTATACAGTAGAAGCATACCATTTCATTTCTTGTCAATTATTACATATAAATCAGACCCATTTGTGGAATAACATAGCCTTAATTCTGTCACTTGGCTCAATTTTTGAATTCATACATGGACCTATACCTTCAATTGTCGTATTTTGGATAGGAGGAATAACTGGTACTATGTTAGAGGCGGGCTGGTGGAGCGGACCTAATATACGATTGTTAGGAGCTTCATCTGGTGCTTATGCATTAACTTCAGGTTATTTAGCACATTTAAGTATGAATTGGACAGAGACACCATTCAGATTGACATGGTTAATCTCTTTTGTAGCTTGCACTATACTAACAATTCTGTTTTACTTCTTTGCCGAAGATGGACCAAATGGAATCGCGCATGTAGCACATTTGGGTGGATTCATTCAAGGTTTTTTTGTATCAATGGTATCAATAAGAAATATTCGTGTTACTAGAGAAGAAAACATAGCTAAATTTATAGGGTTCATTATATCAGCAAGTGTAGTCACATCTGTATGGTACAGAATAAATTTAATAAAATATATGCTTATGTAAACATGAAAAAATTCACTTTGATTGATTTTCAAACAAACGAAACAACTGAGTTTAATTCAAATACGGCAAGAGAAGCTGCTTTGAAAGCGGCTACCAGAAATGAAACAATGATTGTTCTACTTGAGGCAGACAAGTTGCATATTTTTGAAGGTGTGAAAAGATTATTAAAGGAGGAAGAAATGAATGAATTTACGAAAAACAAAAATATAAATTCGAAACCTGTAGTAAGAAAATTAGGATATCAAAAGTTAGATAGAACAGTCGACCTTAAAAAAGAAGGTGACATCAAGTATTTAAAACATGTATTTTCCGAATATACACAAATTTACCAAGATTAAACATATGTGGGAAAATCACTATTATGCAATGCAACTCACAAACAGTGAAAACTAAGTATTGAAGGCAATACAAATGCAAAATTTGTGCGCAGTGGTATATTGATAGGTGTTTCATCGGGAAGTGATGATCCACCTATACATGAACCCAATTTTAAGAAATGTTCCTTCAAACAGTTTGGAAAGTTGTTCATGACAATATATTTTGGAGCTTTTTCACATTTAAGAAATTTGTATATCAGACGACAACTCGAGTTGCAAGTATGAAAGTTGTTCATTTGAAACGAGTATTTTACATTTTCGAAAAGTTTCTTCAACGATGTACTGTCGCAAATCGGTAATATATTCATTAATGTAGCATTATTACATTTCAAGTTAAAATTTGTACTGTACATAGTTCCATTGCAGAGCACTAAATTTTCTATTTCACAAAAAAGTCTGAGAAGAAAGCACAAATCTGCATTATCTGAAGAATAAATACACACTGTTTTGCATTTTATTCGATTAGGTTTTTTTTCAAGAAGCAATATCCTACGTCTTGTTCGTGAAAACAAATCTGCATTAATACGACATGATTCAAAAGTCTGGAGCGAAAACAACAATGCAAGCGCATCACAATCATACATATTGCAAATTTCTAAATGTTTTACATTTTCAAATCTTGCATACAACATCAGACTTTGAGATAAGGTTAACTTTGGTCCGAAGGCAAATACTGGAGGTTTGCGAATATTAGTGTAACGCTTTAGAATCCAGTGAAAGTAGTTTGTATGTACACAATGATCAATACATCGAACTGAGCTTGCATAAGTTTCGACAATCATCATGAGTTGCCTACAAGATCTCCAAGTGGAAAACAATTCCAGAATAGTACAAAATGACAATACCATATGTATTTCATCACATGTCAAGCTCTGAAATTTCATTCCGATTTTTTTTTCAAAAAACTGAAAAACAAGCGATTGAAGTACGAAGTCTAAGCTCAGTTGTACATTCCACGCAACATGGAAGACGACATATGAAGTTTGTAATACATCATGTCTGTCTTATCCACCATTCTACAAGAGCACCTTCTCTGATTGATAAAGTTTCAGATTCAATACCATCATCGATTTGCTGTGCAACAATATTGAAAGGAGGGCGCACATCATTTTCGTACCCTAGCAATGCATGTGACCAATCTTCTGTAGTCAAATTTTGCTCTGTCTGATAAATGATATCACCGACGAGTCCCATCTCGCCGATTTCGATATCTTGAAGAGCAAGTTCTTTTTTGAGCAACATTTTAATAGGCTTTCGTACGGATGGTGTGTGTAGTGCTGATCCAAATGCATTTGTACCAGATGCTCCGTTTCGATGATATGTCATGGAAAGCAATGGCGTGTTTCCGAATTTACGTTTAAGGCCATATTGTCGAAAGTCATTTAGTTGATTTTGTTCTACAAATGTCGACATACAGGACATGTTCTCTTCCAACATAACCATTCCGAAATACAATTTTTATGAAAACGATGATTGCGGTTTAAGTGTGTACATTCTTCCATCTTCCATACATATCGAACAACTATCTCGTTTGCGTTTCCCTCAAAATTTTAAGTCATGCAATTTCAATTGAGCTGGCCACATTAACAAGTACATTTATTTTTTTATTATGGAAAGATCTAAAAAGTATGAGGTTTTTGCAAGTCAAATTCGCTCGTACGGAATACTTGAATAAAATCTAGGATGCTGTAATTCAATATTTTTGTATCACGTAGTTTTGAGAAAGATTGTTATAAACGACACATGATACTTTGTACAACGATTCCGCGTTTCAAATGCAAACTTTTTCTTTTTCTCTAATAGTAAATGAGTGGATCAGAACAAGCCATGCAAAATTCGATAAAGACTACGTTTGAACAACATCATAATGAAATTCAAAGAAGATCTCAGATTACAAAACAAGGTTTGACAGACGATAGACAATTTGCAAAAGTCAAAGATGTAATGGACTATGATTTTCAAATAAAAGATCAACAGTTTATTGTTTTTTCTATTAGCCAAAAAAGCTTTGCTCCTATACCAGTTGATCTTTCAAATCCAGCTGTGTGTATTTATGGTTGTTTCCCGACAAACGAAGAAGCTGTGGAATTTGCTCATGAAGTCATCAAAGAACATGGAAATATTTCTGTATTTGTAGACAAGCTTCATAAATGGATAGCTGCAGTTAAGGAGCCATCATGTTTGACAGAACTATATGTAGAAGAACATAAAAGCAAGCTTTTAAAGTCACATCAAGAAATGATTCATGCAAATTTGAAAGACTTTGAAGAAAATGTGAAAAATCAAACTGCAGGTAGTAGTTCAAAAAAAGAAGATGAAGATAAAGATGAAGAAACCCCAGTTACAAGGGGAAAGTCGCATAAAATCAGTAACAAACTTGATGTCCGTGGACAGAAAGTAGCAGTCGTCTCTTTTGTGAAGGATACTGCAGAAGTTCCCGAGTTTTTGTTTCAAGTGTATGCATTTTTTGAAAAAGAAGATGAAGCAAATACCTACATTCGTAATGTGTGTGGCGATAAAGTCGAAGATTTTGATATAGACATAATTGGCACATGTGAGTGGGTGTACCCACAAAAGATGAATTATGAAAATGCCAACAAAGAAGTATTCAGATCAGAAGAATTAGATAAAATTATGCAAAATCATCGAAATCAACCAAAAGAAGTTGCAAAGTTTAAGGAAGCTATGAGAGAGGATTGATTTTAAAAATATAAATAGATGATTTATTCATTTGTAAAAGTATTTGAACCCACATGTTCTTTGATACTTAACAAAAACGATCTGATATTTTCTATTCTATTTTCCAAATATTCAATTTTTTCAAACGTGGGTTTTTCTTTTTTTGTGTAAAAAAAGTCGGTATTATCAAGCGAAGATTCAATAGAGTTGTCTGCTAAGCATTGCATCATGGATATGCATAATAAAATAAGTATCATTTTACTGGATAAATTGTATTTTGTTTTCTAGTTTTTCAACACATGCTCTTGGAATTATAGTGAAGAATCAGAATTATAAAACATACAGAATAATTTGAGAACTTTCTACATCGCACACAACGCACACACTGCTGGAACTGGAAACGAGATCCTAGTGAATTATTCGTACTAATGAATCTCATTGTATGGTTCAACATCATTGATCGTTGCCAAATCAACATAAATACAAAGAACAAGATTAATTTTTCCAATTGCATAAATTGTGTCAACAAAACATGGGACCCTATATCGGAAGCTCCGGAATATGTAGGTGCATCACTCTCGTATGCACCAGCCATATTTTCGATTGGAATTGTGCGTAACAGTATGCATATCATATGTTTAAATCAAAGGATGTGTCACAAAAATATACAGACAGCACCTCTGGACTTTCTGTCAAATTCTCTTCCATTTCACTCTAGATGGTACTTTTATCTCAAGTTTTTACCACAATTATTGCAATAAATATGCGTTAGTAGGGAATGATATCATTAAGATCGTCCTGGACAATCAATTACGCCTTGATTGCATTCAATATAATATTTAATCCACCACATACCTATAGCCGAAACCCATAATGCAGAAACACCTGAAATAACAAGTAAAGAATACGAAGTGTAATATAGACAGTTGCCGATTCCCGGTAATCTAATAATAGTAGTTTCATTTGTATTTGTTTTATCCACAACTTTTTCTTCTTCTTCTTTCTGTAGAACAAAAATTGTTTTTGGTAGATTGACTGAAGAACTCAAAACGGCGCTACGATTTTGTTCTCCTTTAAATCCAAGAGACATTTTAAAAAATCAACATTTTTTTTCTCATCAATCATCTTGTATGAGTCTGATTACATGAGATAATATTTTGGATTTTGAAAATTCTAACCCAATGACTATTTCTTTATTCACATCATAAGTTTGTACTTGTTTGAATACCCAATGATTTAGTCTGCTTTCTTTATCAAATGAATGCAATAAATTATCATAAGAATATCTGTCTAAAACGACATCTAAAGGAATCCCAGAGTCATTATATTTTGCCAGATATATGCATCTTTCATTGTGAATGACAGCCTTGTGTGCATGCGTGTTTATAAACGATATCAACGCGGATTGTTCTTCATTCATTTCTGTATTCGTAAAATAATTTTTTGTGTAGTTGAACGACTTTTGTACTTTCGTTTTTTTTGGTACATATAATAATTTTTTTTCGTATTTTAATTCACAACAATTTGTCGCTTCCCTTTTTTTTTCGAAAAAGTTGTAAAGAGAGAAAATATGAAAATAAGCTTGGAAAACAAGTTTCCAAAACATTATCAGATGAAAAGACCACCTCCAATCGAAATACCGGATGAAAATGAGTGTATATCATCACCACCGAAAATATCAAAAAAAATTCAGAATATAAAAAGCCCGATATGCAAGCCAAAACCAACAAAACCAACACCAACAAAGCCAACACCAACAAAGCCAACACCAACAAAGCCAACACCAACAAATCCAACCTTTTGCATTTGCTTTCTGATGAAAATTCTTGAATTGAGTAGTTACAAAGCTGAGTCTTGATATTAGTTAAAACACATGTACATCCTGAAAGCCCAATGGTAAGCATAAATGATCACTTTACTACAAGATAGTTCCTAAAGTTTGAGCAAGCTTGTTCGCACATAGCGATCGAATCCACCCGAAAGCGACGATTTTTATCAGATGCATAAAACCATTTATGACAGAAACGACAAAAAATATTTATAATCGTTTAATCGGGTGGGTTTGACAAAAAAAATCAAAATGTCATGGAATAAATTACCGCATGATATTCACCAAATGATTTGGAACCAGCGCTTCCTGAAGATGGCAGAGTGTGCAATTCATAATTTGACAATAACGGACGAAGATCTACCATTTTGTCCTCGGACAAATGAGTACAGAATAAGACAAATACATGAGCAATTACATAAATATGGCTGTTTAATCTGGGACGAAAAACTAGAACAGTACTATAAATTTATGACAATCTGGAAAGAAGAATCTGACGAAAGCGATGAAGAAATAATATAAATTATAAAAATGTTCATGATTTGTGAATGTTTTATGTGCAAAGACAATTTGTAAACCAACAATCGGATGCTGTGCAGGAAGGTGCGACAAGTTAAAATCTTTTGAAGCGAAAGCATTGGTCGGATGTGTCGAGACATAGGCCACTTTATTCTCCATAGCGTCACATTCGTATTCAAACGCAAGGTTGGTTAGTGATCTTAGGTGTTTCGTCTGCAGTGCCTTTTCGCGTTTATGTATTAACAAAACAATCTATAATATTTTTGGGGATTGCGGTTGTATGATTCAATAATATGTTCTGCTCTTGCCAATGTGTAGTCAGTCCATCCTATTTGGTGACGATATATTTCCATTTCTTCGTAAGTACTGTATTGACTTTCCAGCATATCCCATTCACCATACCATGCTAACAATCGTTGCGATCGCATGAGTTCTCGAAAATCCAAGATGTATGGTTTAATAATGTTGATTGCAACTTCACGTTGAATCTTATTTTTCAATTCACATGGCAAATCGTAAAAGTAATTGCTAGTTAGGTGCTTTAGTGTACTGTCATACTCGTAAACGGCGTTTACTGGTTGTGTCTTGGTGTGTATCAGCTTAATCTTCATAATCAATATTTTCGAAAAAAAAAGCGCAGTTTAAAAGAAGCTGTCTGGAGTTTGAGAAATCCAAAAATGTATTATTAAATATTCAAAAGGATCCATGTATTTTCCAGGATAAAGTTTAAATATTGGATCATCGTAACTTCTTTGCAATACATCATGTTCGTTTATAGGACATGCATTTATTTGTATATCAAATTCTGTCGTTTCTTGTTCTTGTTTTAGTTCTGGCTTAATATATTGCTTGACAAAATTTCCGTGTTCTACTCCTTTATTAATTATTTCGTGTATTTGTCTATCTGAATGTATCTGTTCAACATTTTCTTTTTTTTCATGTGCTACTGTAACCTCATCACTAACCAGCTTGTTTATGAATGTAGATAGCGTATTATTTTTAAAGCATGGTGCACTACAACGAGATTGTTTGTTTGGCTTTAGACCGCCACATTTTTTGCAGTGAAACATGTCTTTTAAACAACATCCATTTTTTAAAATAGTAAACTGACTACGGCGAAGTATTTTAGTTAAATGACTGTACCATTTAAAAAGAAAATTAGTGTGTATAGAAAATATGTTAGTTAGAATTCTAATCCCTTTTCACAAGAGATTGGGATCAATATTGGATATTTAGAGATAGATGAGTATCCTACACTTGTTCACTTTCGAATGTTTCCATTTTTAAAACATAATTAATTCCTGATTAAATTCAATACCGCCGTCTGGAACAAAAGTCAAAGTTACAATTGGTCGTCGATTATTTGTATGATTAGTCAACCCTCTATGTAAAAGTTTACCCGAAAATATGAGAGCGTCTCCTGCATTCAGATGATATTCTATCATATTTTTCAAATTTTGTCTCCACTGTCTTGGTTGTAAATGTTCGCTATCTGGTATGACTTGTGTTGCGCCATTGTTGGTGATATTCACGCATGGAAATAGCACAATAATCATATCATGATCTCCATCTCTGTGCCATGATTGATTGCCTTTGAAAGAAGGAGCATCTACTAGTGTGATCCCACCCTTTCCTGTACTCATGTGGTATTTGTCTGGTAGGTATTTCTTCAGCTTTATTGCAATATTATCACATATCGGTCTAATTTTTGGATCATCTGCGCAATCAAATATATTACGTGAATAATCTGCATTGCATCTTGACAAGTATGCTGCATGAAATCTTTCTTTAATGACATTTATTTCACTTTCATCTATTATGTTTGTCAAACACTTTATCATTGATGCATATTATATATTTTGAAAATTTGATCAATATATTGATTTGATGTATCCAACAACTTTAGTTCTGCCTTCGCACAATAAAATGGTAGTACCAGCTTTCACAAATTGTTTGCGAAAAACAATCTTTAACGTGACTTCCGCAGTGTCGCCGGTTCTCAAAATATTGTCGTCTGAATTTTTCGAACTTCTTGCATTAACTTTATGTCGAATGTCTTCGATCTCAACACATGTTCGAACATTGCTAGCATGCATAAGTGGTTGATAACCAGGTTTGATGGTGGTGCTGTGTGTGACTAATACTTCTACATCCGCGATCATTCTTTCACAAAGAATTTGTTGATTCTTTTTTTCAACAACAACATTACCTTTGTTCACATTTTCTTTGCTTATACCTCTAACAGCCATACAGACATAAGAATTGTTCGATGCTTCTTGAACGGACACCTTTTTGCAGTGTAATGTACGAATTGTAATTTGCACATATTTATTGTCATTTGGACCAAACCACATTTTATCTCCACATTTTACTTTGCCAGAAATAATATGACCTCCTATAACAGTTCCAACTCCTTGCACATTCCATGATGTATCAATATGACATTCAAATGGTTGTTCTTCGTTTTTAATGGAACTCTTTTTGGGACACAAGTTCAAAAAGGTGTGAATATCTTTGATTCCATCCAATGTAACATTTGATGCGGAAAAAATAGGAACAATACTTTCAGAATGAATATTTAATGCAGAACGAACAATATCATCATGCGTTTTTACTTTTATAGGTATGCGACGAATACCAGGTTTGCGAATGAGAGTATATATAGAATTCAATGTGTCTTCTAAAACATTTTCCTTTTCTTTTGTCATATCTATCTTTGTAATAATGATACAAAATGGAATGTTCAAATTTTTGCACAGGAAAATATGTTCTACTGTCATTTTCAAAACACCTCTATTTGCACCAACCATGATGAAACATATATCTGGCCTACCCGAAGCAAGTCCATAAATAGTTGTCTTGAGATATTTTTCATGTCCAGCCAAATCAAATAAAGAAATAATTTTTGAGCTCTGTTTTACTATATTTGGCCATGTTTGAATTCGATGAGATTTATAATTCATAATGTTTCCATACATATCATAACCTAATATCTGATGACCGATAGAAGATGTTCTGCCAGATACAATTTCATGCGGAAAGTTAAACACTGCTAGTCTAGCAGAGCCTCTTCCGTCGTCAGCTTTTCCATTCGTTAGTACAGATAACAATGTACTTTTTCCACAATCTACACTTCCTGCTATTGCAACCTTTACATCTATGTAAGATTGATCATTTATTTCTCTGATCAGCAATTCATATGCATACTTATCGTCATTGATAAGAGTTTTTGTTAAATGTGTAACCAAATACGAGTTCATTTCTGCTGCTGATGTTATACACTTCATCGTTTTCTTAAATTCGTCTTCTTTGATTCCACTCATAGTGCCATCGTCTTCCACACCTAAGTTATATATACATTCTCCACATCCTTCGTTACATCGAAATCGCATTTGTGAAGCTAGTCGTTCTATTCTAAATTTGTCATCATTCATTAGTTTTAACTTGTATTCAATGTTTCCATCTTCTTGTTCAGGTAACATCATAAAAGTTCAAATTTTTTTTTAAAATAACAATAAAATGCTCATAGACTTTGTTGCAACTATCATGACACTAATCATTTTCTTAGTAATTATTAGTATTGTCTATTGTGAGTTTAATAATTGCGGAGATGAGTATAAAAGACTAAAATCAAAGTTGACGAGCACACCATATTCTGGTCCCTCAAGTCAATTATCTTTTGATGCTTCAACCCCAACCTTTCATCCGATTCCACCGACGCCAACTCTAGATGTAATGTTGGGATCCAATATTCCTACGCTTACTCCTAATACCACGCCTACTACTACGCCTACTCCCACGCCTACTCCCAATCCTCCTACTGCCACTCCTACTGCCACTCCTACTGCCACTCCTACTGCCACTCCTACTCCTACTCCTACTCCTACTCTTACTCCCACTCCTACTCCCACTCCTACTCCCACTCCTACCCCCACTCCCACTCCTCCTACTCCTACTCCCACTTCCGTTCCCATGCTTGATCCATGTCACATCAGTTGTCAGACTCAAACAGATTGTCCAGTAAATTTAATATGTAGTGAAAATCTATGTAAATTACCCCCGTACAATGGGGTAGCACCAACTGGTTGTAATTCCGACAATATCTGCATAACTGGGTGTCTTGCCAGCAATAGAACTTGTATATTGGGAGGTAGATGTGACTCTTATACTTAAAAATCACATGTTCAGAGATCTCTATTTTTCTCTATTCATCATAAAATGGTGCACTGGTTTGAGTCAATTCAAACCAAAGTTGACTATTGTACACAAGTATATTCTTAGTAGATGGAGATATCATTATCTGGAATTGAAACGAAGACTGGTCGACTTGGAGTGTAACAAGACACAATTGGAATTCAACTGCCAATATTTTAATATATGTCAAAAAAAATTGTATGCATATATTTTTGAGCAAATTATTAAAATTGAAAGGCATCTAAATTACAAGTGAAAAGAATCACGAAATTTTCTTGATACTTGTGTAGATTCAAAATCACAAACTCTACAAGTTTTGAAAGATCCTGATGATGTTGACCAACTTATATTTTTGACACGCGAACATTTTAAAAGTTTACAACAATTGACGCATGGTTTCGACAGGACAAATTTTATAGTATTTTCTTCGAGTTTCATTCTGACTACAATTATTTTTAGTTTGTTCCATTTTATATCGTGCTTAGTTTCCAAGTAGTTCAGCTTTTTTAATACATTTGCTTCAGCATGATGTACAGGATCATTTGTAGCGTGACACACATATTTATGATTTTCAAATGCAACTGCGAGATGGTAAGGAATACCCCCCTTTTTTGCGAAATTCCTCCGTGTAATGGGTAGCAACAGCAAACAAAATATGCAAAGATTTGTTGTCTATGTTGTCGTTCTGAAAGATATCATATGAAATAATGGTGTTCATCATTTGATTTTTTTTTATTAGCAAATTTATTTTTTGAGATCCGAAACAAAAATTAAAACTTGTCCATCAGAGCCAAGAGAAGAATGAATGATGCATCTCTCGCAACTGTGCATCACATCCGCGACAGTCTTGAACGCAAACCAGATGTACCTGAAGTTGTTGATATAAAGTCATGGTTCTCTGAACCAGCATCAGGGAATAGTACAAGCATTCCGTATTCTTATCTAGCAGCTTATGCAGACAATGAATTGGAGGCATGGTACACTCTACCAGCATCGCTGTGTGACTATATGTGCGATTTTGACGAAAAGTTCAAGGCATGGGTACGTGGAACGACGGATGAAGATTTGATCACATTGATAAATTCTACTCCAATCGGAGGTTCTTCACTAACATTTACTCCATGGCAACGACTTTACATGGCATTCATGTGTACTCGTCCATTTACCTTTTCCTCTTCTATCAAAATCACATCAGACCATCTAGATCAATTTCGCAAAGAGGGTGAACGTCGTCGAAAGATTCCTCTCTATGCTCGTGCTGTTTCCAAAGCAGGATCGTGTCTAGATACCAACATTCTTAAATTAGCAACGGCTGGTGGTAAAACGAGTACGACTCTTTCGATTGGATTCATGCTGGCCACGAGTATGTACGATAGGGTGGTTTCCAATTATTTGGATCGATTCAAGATGACAGTATGTAGCGTAGATGCCGAATCAAACATTCCTCGGGTGATACTAGTTGCATCATCTGGCGGCATTCATGCTCATTGGATACACGAATATCGGCGTCTAGAATCAACATTCAAACTAATGGCACCAGACTTTCATTTTTCTATTTGGGATGGACAGAGCAAGAATCACGACTTAAAGAATGCTAGAAAAAATCCAAATAGCATAATATTTTGGTTTATTCAAATGTCTAGAGTGAATGAAGAACTGCGCAAGTATCCTGATATTCCTATTCTTATTGGGATATTTGATGAGATGACATTAGACACGCCGCGGGAAAAGTCCAAGACGGCACAGTCAGATATTGTATGTCGATTTGTTCCGCAAGCAACACCTTCGGCATTAACGCGTGCGACAAGTGGGTGCACTTCTTGGTTGAAGGAAAAATTGGGTGGTGTTTTGCTACAACCCAATCGATTGCACACCCATCTCAAATACACACGTTACAATGATGCGCAGCTTTTGATTGAACAGCGATGCAAACTGGATCATTACATGGTTGGGTATTTTCGAAATCAGATTCGAATGGATTTACAACCTCTTATTCCTCAAGGGTTACATATGATTCATGTGCTCTCTAAACGTGGTACACTAGCCTCGAAGTTGCGCCAAACATGTGACGATATCCTACCAGCGTCGTTTGACAATGTTTTGAAATCAAAGCTCGGATACAATGTCAAATCCGACGACGAACACTATGTTAAGCTCATGAGTCTTTTCAATCAGCCTACACTTTCTATTTGCGAGGTGATACGCCATATTAAAATGATTAAGACTCGTTACGAAGACGAGCTTTGTGTCGACGCACATCCTCATATCAAACGCCTAGTGGAACGCATCGAAGAATTCTCCAACGAGTGTCCCATATGTTGCGATACGACGACAAACATTGTGATGATGAATTGTTGTACTTATTGCGTGTGTCAAACATGCTATGATAGCTTTCGTCGTTGTGCGTTTTGTCGTCAACCCTTGGTAAGCGAAGTTACAATTGAGACCGATTCCAACGATCTTGTGGTGCAAGTCAAAAAAGTGATCTGCGATACGATTAATACTAGTACTTCTGTGAACAATTTACAAATGAAGAATGTTGTCTTGGCAATCAAGTCGTTGGTTGCTCACTCTCATAAGCGAATGATTGTCATGATCAATTTTGGCTATCATTCTGGTCGCATCATTGACGATACCACTTCCTTTTTGTCTCGAGCGACTGGTATCACCATGGAATACGCCGATGATCTTATTGGTGGCAAGGGGACGAAATTTGCCAAACTCAAGGCACGGTTCGACGATATGACAAATAATGAACCGATGGCTCTGATTTGCAACAATGTATCCACAAGTGGTGTATTGGTGGGTGTCAATTTTGACAAGGTTGACGCCGCCGTTGTCGTCGGAAACATTGACGAGACAATTTTCACGCAATTATTGGGTCGTATTTTTCGACCGAATTATTTGCGCGACAATTCGAAATGGATTCCGTTGGTCAAGGTGTACTCCAAGTGAATGTGCATAGTACAGCATTTAAGTTGAACGAAGTCAGTTACTTGTCTTCGCTCCGAATGACAATCATGTTGTATGAAATAATAAAATAACTATATTATATAAATGGACATCGACATCGGAATAATTACTTTAAAAAAACATAGTGAATTATTTGAACACATGAAACTTTTATTTCCGAATGCGAATATATTTTTGCAACCTGGTGTTGATGTTCGGACATCTTCGCTTAAACAACTAAGAGATGCAGATATTATAGGTGATCATGGATACATCACTTTAAGCGATGGTCGAAAATCACATTTTGAATTGAATAGTAAAGGCGGTATTGGAGTATTTTTAGCAAATAAACTTGCTCTTCTAAAAGATGTGACCAGACCTTTATTGTTGTTTGAAGACGATTGTGTTATAAAGAATGATGTTAAATTCCTGCAAGAACTTGATATTTTGCTTCATCATCAATCCGAATATGATGTTGCAGTTTTTGGAGGACTGCTCATAAACACTCCAATTAGAAAGGAATGCACCACTTTCTTTAAAAACAATGACTGGAATTATATTGAAGGAGACTTTATTTTAATGCATAGCGTATTATACTCTGCAAATGGGAGGGAAAAAATAGGTCAATATTATTTAGAACACAAACTTAACATGCAAATTGACGGATTGATATCTTTGTTGTCAAAACGGAATATCGTTCGTCTTATGATTCAATCTCAAAATCATACTACGGGACAAAAAACACATTTTAGCAGCATTCAAAACGATCTTTGTATTTTATGTTATTTTAAAGGCGGGCAACAAGGAGATAGAATCATAATAATGGTTTGTCTCTTGATCTGTTTCTTGTTGTATTTGGCATTTCGTAACCATTACAAAAAATGCATAAATTAGGAATAAAGACTACCTGATATTAGCATGCAAAACAATAAATTGAGAATGCACCTATGCATCCATAACATGAATTTAAAAAATAATGGCCTCCGGCGGGGATCGAACCCGCAACCTTGGGATTAGAAGTCCCACGCGCTATCCAATTGCGCCACGAAGGCTTCAAATAATATTAAATTATCAGTTGTCAATATGAAGACACCCAATAAAATTTCTGAAAAAATACATGGATAATTAATGATTTAGTTTTGAAAATCTCATAACCTGTATTTCACCATTTAGTATTTCTTTCAAATTTTCAATCATGCCGCTTTCTACTCTCTTTTGAAAGTATGCTTCATGATCTTCTTGATTATCCCATTCTTGACGGATAACAAGCTTGTTTTCATCTGAATTATCTGACAAGCATTCAATCAATCGACACCCTGGGGAAGCACGTGTCATGATTAGACCGTCAGGACCGTTTAGCATTCCCAAAAAGCCATTCTTATCCTCTATAGTTTTAAAATTAAAAGTAGCGAGAACTACATGGGGCGGAGATTGTTTTGTGAATATGTTAAAGAATCTCATTTTTTAATATTGACTAAAATTTGTACTATGCTTTGAACGCAAAGTATTTTCATCATTTGACAACATTTTCTGTACAGATGAAGTAATCAAAGAAATGTACACTCATCAAATGAAAATAAAAATAAGACCATAAAAACAAAATGAACCGAGAACTAATCACATCCGATCAATTAGTGCATCTTTGTGTTCTAGAAACGAAAATTCCGGTTGTTAATTCAGAAGAAGAAAGAAATAAAGTATGTATGAAGATGTGTGAGTATGCGAAAGATGACGGTGTCAATATTATCAATACTCATAATGAAAACTTTTGCGGTTCGTGTGATGTCGAAATGCGCAAAAGCATGTTATACCCACCACAATAAAAGCAAGAATGCACACCTGTAAATATGCGTATCCAACACAATATGTGAAATAGAAAGGTTCGACATCTAAGTAGTACCAACCAGACAGCACTTTAAAAAAAGTAAATGTATGAACAGTCTAAAATGACAAGTATTCTTGATCAGAATAACATTCATAATCATCCATCAATGACAACAGTCTCCGTTCTTATATTATTTTATCCAATCAAGGAATGCCAATGAGGAGTAACATCCTTTAGCATATGACTTCCACCACATGCCATACACAGTTCACAGTCGTAGATGCTGCAACCAGATTCGTCGCAGTGTGGACATGTCATTTCTTTTTTATTGTCCTTTTTCCTATTCTTTTTCATTTATTCATGTTTTGGTTTTATTCCAAGCATGTTGAACTTGGTTGAAACATTTGAACTCTAAACCCACTTATTCGCATAATTCAGAAGGATCGTCTGATACTAACTAAATACAAACCAAACAAGAACAACTACACAATAATTTGTAAAAGTACTATATCGAGTTTTAGAAACTATGCTAGCATAGGTAGACAGCCACTTTCTAATATTGCATGAGCAAATATAAAATTATTTGCACAAAACTGTAGTTGCGTTTGTAACATTCTTTTTTTGTACCTAAATGAAAAATATAACGTTTGATAAACAAAAAACTTTAACGAGGCGTTAATAATTCTTCTTCAGATTCTTTACGAGTGACGCTTAACGCAATTATGTCCCACGAAAACATGATACAACCTAAAAAACTCACGCATATTCCCAAAATTGCGTGGATTGATTTTGAGTCATGAAAAATAAACATACTTGCTATGACTAATACTATCTTATTACTTGTATTTATAATTGTCATTTGTGAGGCCGTTATATTTTTTTGTAGGACAACACTTGCTGCATTTAATAGAATTCCACACAAAGAACTGGATACGATTAAAAACATGTTTATGTAATTCATTGTGCATAATGCGTAAAAATCATGCAGAGGTTGAAAATAAAACGTTAAATACACGATCAATGGCAGAAGACCAAATGCGTTATTCAGAAATGATATGGTAACATAATCGATATCTAGCGTCATCAAAAGATGCTTTTCTAAAAGTCTGTCAAGTGAGCAAACAATAATGTTGAGGGACAATGCCAATATACTATTCACAGATGATAATGTAAGCTTATTATACATGACCGTACCGAGGAATATGAGGAATAAGCCGCTCATTTTATAAGATGTCACTTGGCATTCACAAGAGAGTAAAACTTCTATCACATATGTCGCGATTGGTATACAATTTCTGAAAATTACAAAATTTCCTACTGTCGATATTTGTAAAGCATACATACCTGATAATATCATAATGAAAATAGTAGGTGGTACGGTAACAGCCCACTTTAAATGTGATATGTTCAATTTTACATCAAAGAAAAATACCACGAAAATCATTCCAAGTACCATTTGAAATATGACAATCAATGTGGAATTTTTGAAAACATTAGTACAATATTTGTTGAGAACAGTCATCGCTATTGAAGATGAAGTCTGTACAGCTAAACTTTGAATTAAAGCACAGTCCATATTTTTTCTGAAACTCATTAAATATCGAAATAAAAAAAAATTTACTTTTAGACACACGCAGGAGAAACTAGCAGTTGTTATAGGATTTTTTTCAGTTATGGTAAATTGTTTCTTATGCTTCCAATGATGAAAAAAGAGTAAACGAGAAAAGTTTGAAAATTATTTGTCAAGCATTGACTTTGCTTGTTTGATTTCGTTCTTGCATCAGAAACAGCAAACATAGTTTCTAATGCTTAAGAATGTATTAAAGGATGTCATCATAGATCTTCTAAAAAAACTGAAAATTATTTTCTTTTTACACAGAATCGTAAACTACGTGAAGGCTGACCTTGATCGCTTCTAGATTTTTTTGCATTATTCAAATGAACATCTTCAACCCACTCGCCATGTGCATTTGTATAAAATACACGAGTTTTTGGAGAAACGTGTTTGATTGACATAGAGCATCGTATGCATGGCCTAGACATGTAGTTACAATCTCCGATTCGTTTTACATACATGGTACATTGTTTATTGTTTTTCAAGAACGGTAACAATCCTATTTCTGCATGTTTGCCCCATGAATTTGTTGACATTGCTAAAAGCTTGCTGCCTTTGAAGAGAAATGCAACATGTTTTGGATATTTCTTAAGCTCGAATTTTAAGGAATTGCTTTGTGCATGCATTGCTTTTATTTGTCGAGTGTGCATTTTTGATTTTTTTTCTACTCAGTAGTCATCTAAAATAATAAATTTTGATCCTATGAATGTTTTCGACCTAATCGAATACGTCACGACTTGCTTAATGCGACGGGTTGTAAACAAAACATAAGATATTTTTTCGAACAAAATGTCACAGGAACTCGTTTTAGCTCAACAAGAAACAATTAATGCGTTCCATACACTTCAGACGATCAATGCTAAGCTTGTTGAATCCAAAGAAGAAAATGCAAATACATTTGAGCGGCTTGCTAATGCAAAAGAAGAACTGGCAAGAACTGAAGGAGAACTTTAACTAAAAAAAGCAGAAGCAGAACGAGATCTGAAAATCAAGGAATTCGAATTACAGCAAAAGCTCGCAGAGCAGAACGCCGAGAACGAGCGCGAAATGCAAAAACAACGAGAACAGAATCGACACGAGATTGAGCAAGCCAAAGCAGAATCAAATAATCTCTTACGTTCTACTCGAGAAGAGATGGAACAAATGCGGATGAATGGTATGCAGAACCTTGACAATGCATTAAAGCGAAAGAGAATCGAACATAAAGCTGCTATGTCTGAAAAAGTGAAACAGGTGAAAAAGGAAATTAAAGAAGCAATATGTAACGACTCGTTGGACAAATATATTGAGAGAGTTGTCAAAGTAAACAAAGTCAGTTTGGAGGCACTTGCAAAAAAGTATGGTTTGCCTTGCAACAATGTACCTACGATGCGTACAAACATTGCAACTTGTATGAAGCTTGACCATGTATTTTCTAACGGATTTGATCAGGATGAAGATCCCGAAACTTGTATTGAAGAGCTTGATTGAAGCTTGGGCCGAGTCGAATCTTGAATAGTGAAATGTGAATTCACTTTGACTGAGAATATTTTTAAATGTATTAGAAAAAATGGAGTCTGTCGATGAATCGAATTTATCTTCTGAGGATAGATGACATTTTTTCGCTTCATTTTCAATGACAATCTGGTAAAGTATTTGACAAATCAATACAATTTTTTTGAAGTAATCGTAAAGCACAAAGCGGACAATCTGTACCATGCATTCGTATGATTACAAAGAACTCTCTTACAACGATTCATTGTACATAAAATGTTTCGAAATTCATGTAGTCACAAACATATCGATTTTTATTCGTTTGTTAATCAAATCGTCTGCATAGTACATATCTATATCAGACTCGTTTCATCGTTATTTTGAAAAAATATTTGAAAAATATAAATGAGTCAAAACAACATATGTGAAGACGAAGACCAATGGGATGCTGAATACAAAGCTCGCAAAATTAAAGAAATAAGGCAAACTCAAACGCTTAATTGGCAGAATTCAATAGTAGAAATTATATTAAGTAATATAATTCACATCGAAAAGTACAATACAAGAGCGAAAAAATATTTTGCAGATTTTATTCAATCTCCAAGCGATGAAACTTATGATCGTTTGTATCAAATATTGCCAAAGGATGTACAAGATAAGTTAAATGATTTACCACCTCGGAAAAAAATTCTTTTAGATGACATTGATTCATATTGTTATCCGTAAAATTAAAGTAGGTTGTAGAGCGCTGATCACATGGATGGTATGTCAACATGTTTTGTATGTACCAATTAATAGATCATAGATAAATACATATTGTGAGAAATTGCACATACCATACATGTGATGTAAGTGATGACAGCGCGTCTTATAAAGTGTACACTGAACATCTCTTCCTGAATGATTCAAACATGCCCCTAAAGCCTTTATTGAAATATGTACAAGTATACTGACTTTATCCAATACAGGATGTAGTATAGTTATCAAAAATGCATGCATAAGTAATGCCCCCATCATTTCAAGAGGATGTTCCATAGAAGCATGGATATAAGATTTTGAAGGATGTGATATTTTATGATGTCGAAAATGTATCCAATGATATACATTTTTGTGGTGTAGTGCGTGATGATATGGAGCATACAATAAATCATCACAAACTAACAAGCACAACACATTCAACGGAAAAAAAGTTGACAATACAATAATATTATAATTATACAGCCAGACAGTAAAGCACGTTTCTGTAATCATATTTAGACAAAGACATGTTAAATCTCCTAAATCGAGTTTATAATCCTGTGTCTTCAAAGGTGTGAATTTATTGGAGATCATTTCAGAAAACATGTGCAATACAATAATAGCAAGCCTAATTCCCAAAATAATGACGATGATAGATAGCATTTTATGTAGAACTGAAAAATTAAATGGCAAGTCATGGTTATGGTGTATGAAAAGTTTAGACTCAGAAGTCGAAGAACAATCGTAAGAACAAGAAGCTTCTCATTCGACTTGTCGCGCTCCATGAACAAAGCGTCTGCCTCTTGATACAAAACATATTCTTCATCCATTTTAAAATTTTTGGAGCAAAAATGCCAAGTGAAAACCAACCCGTACATGTTCGCTCGAGCGGCGAGGCTGCCAACTTTTGGGCTAAGATCCGACCCAATTGTGCAGTTACGGATTCACTGCGCCCTAAATCAATTAGTGACGATGTGGTAATCTCACATAATCGACCAGTTCCACAAGAACAGCACCCCTCCACGACAACTCTATTTCAACGTCAAATGAAGCCGTGGGATCCGATGCCTAAATATAATGCAAATAATGATGTGCTTGACGAAAATGTAATCGATTATGTGAAATCATGATAATAATATCTTGAACTTTGGTGCTCAATTGCTTGTTTCACCGCTTTATGATGTTTGCTCAATAGCATGTTGGCATTTTCCCCCTCTTGATTTTTTTCATCCAACATATCTGGATTATACATTTTCAGAACCATCAACATATCATACAATTGCGGATGATCCGGTTGTTTTGCTATCAGTACACCCAAAGGATCTTTGTTGTTTAAAAACCTGCTTGGCAAACTCGAACTTAAAAAGTAGTCCAACGCGTTTGCCTTTTCGTTATCTTCACACTCAATTATGTTACAGAATGCTTCATAAACAATATCTACATTGAAATGTTCTTGAACTTGGTCTTTTTGTATCCAATCCAAAACTTGTTGATACGCAGAGTTTTCCGTTGTCAATATAAGTGCTGTCACATGAGGAGAATCGTCACATCCTTCATCTTCTGAATTCTGCATTTAATTTTTTTTTTGTTTTTTGCAATCTATCCATGTAGAATACCATAAAGAAAAGGTAACAGAGCACATAGAGGAATCGCACCTAAAACTTTAAACGGGTCCTTACCTTTCTTTTTTGTGGGGCAATTTGCAAAGTGCTTTAATTCTATGTTACGCGCAACAGATGCAATGTCATCAATGGGGGTTGTATTTAGTCAGAGCAAAAAAGCCATCGCCAAAAGTGACAGTCTCTACAGTTGCTGCTGAAAAAGTTCCATTTGCCTGACGAAAAGCTGCATTTCTCGCTGCTGCACCTTTCCTTTTGCCTTGAATATTCATTATTAGCTGCTGGACAAAAGGAAGAGGTTTTGTGTCTTCGGCGATGTAAACACCACCTCCTTCTCCGTCACCACCACCACCTCCTTCTCCGTCACCACCGCCACCTCCTTCTCCGTCACCACCGCCACCTCCGCCACCGTCGCTATCTCCATATCCGCCGCCGCAACCAACACCACCACCTCCTTCTCCGTTACCACTCCCACCTCCTTCACCGTTTAGTTTATTTGAAAGATGTTTTTCGTGATGAAGACTACGTTCTCATTCGTTTTTGACCAGAAATATTTGAAATGTTGTCAGTATTTGGATATCGAAGATCAAAAGGAACAAACAAAACATTTAATTTTTCAAAAAGGTATAACGTTGTGTCAATCATGTCAAAAAAGGAGATTACATCTTCATCTGTGTCTTTTGGAAGCTTCATAAAATGTTTGGCATATGGTGACCAAATTTGCAGTAAAGTTTTAGAACTAGGTTTTCGTAATTTTATATGCTTTTTGAAAAAATCTTCATGTGCCTCACTAAAAGGCCTTTTTAAATGTTGTGGAAATCCATACACAAACAGATTACGCGCTATAGCATACAACATTTCGTTTGTAAGAATAAATGTACATAATTGTTTCAAATAAAATTCATTGTGCGGTATAATATCATTTAAAGAATCATAATAACGTGTAAAATTGTCTATTTCTCGAATTTTCAATGTGTCATTTATCACAAAAGGATATATCAGGTGCCATATAAACAAACACATATTATCAAAAGGGATATTTTGAAGTGTAGTAAAAGTTTTGTCGTACAGTTCACGGCTGTGCTTATCTTTTGGGAAGAATTTAAATTTTTCGTAAAAGCTTTCCCCTAGAAAAAATTTGCGAATAACTCGTAATCTTACTTTAAATGTATTATTATCCGTTTTTATATTTATGTGTGAAGCATCTTCCAAATCTATATATTTTACTACATCTGGTACAAAAGATTTTGCCCATTCAATCAGTTTCGTAAAAGAAATATTACACTTCTTTTCATAGTCGTAATACAAAATAGATTCTAAAACCATTTTTTTGAATGTCTTTTTATCGATTACTCTCTCGACTACTTGGAAACGCATACACGCGTTATTAAATTCATCAAGGACATCGAATGTAATTCTTGTTCGCTGATGATTCATTTTATACAATTCAACTCTCATTCCATAAGATATAGGTCTTTTGTTGAATTCTGTAAGTAAACTTTCTATATTCATATTGACAAATAGTATATAATTTTCTTTTGCTGAACCCTTTTTTGAACATAAACAAGGAAAGTCAAAGGTCAAAGTGGAATCGTTTTTCCATCATAATGAAAAGTCAAAGAATATGCAATACTTTTAAACTCATCATGATATTCCTCATTGTACAGAACCTCCAAATCATCCTCCACCATGTCATAAAAAGCATACCCGATAGATAATGGCGTGTCTAACACAAGTTTGATCAAATACTCTGTCAACCATGCTTCACGATCTTTTTTTGATATACTCTGAAGTTCACCGTCAATACGATACGCATTTGGATTATAACGCAGCCACATTATATTAGGTACTTTGTCCGTTTCTAATGTTAGACTCGTCATAACTTTTCCCATTCTTTTCATATCGCATGCAAGTGTATCATTGTAATATCCAAACTTATGTTGATTTTCATCCACTTCCAAAAATACATATCCAGAGTCATACCCAAGTACAAAATCGATACGACACCATGTATCGTTTGAATCCACGCAACTAAAATCAATTTTTTTCTCACGCTTGAAATGATACGTTGGCGGCATAATTTCTGGATGAAACCACTCTTTCCAACCAGATGCAATCAATGCGTCGCACACTCTGGCTTCTTGTTGTTTGTGTCTAGCTATGTATGCATCATTGTGTACTGATTTGACATGCCAATACATCGCCTGGGGATATAAAAATTTACAATCGCATATATCGCAATGAAATGGCGTTTCTCCTGTGTGAATATTGTTGTGGATTTTCAGTTGACATTGAAAAGCACATGTGAATGTACACCCATTCCATTGACATGTAAGTTTTTGTTGACAATGGTATTTGTATTTATTATGACACTCTTTACACCATCTTGAAAGACCATCCCATGAAATAGGTGTACCGTTTGGTTTGGTTCCATGATTTTGAGAAAAGTTGTCATTTGGAAGCATACGTTCGCATTTGCCACAAAATACATGCTGAACGCCATTAATTACTTCGTGCTTTCGTTTACGAGGATTGTCGTATCCGGGTTTATCTCTTTTCGTCTTCTTATAATCTTGTCGTTTAAATATCACACTATTACAAGCTTTGCAATAAGTACTCAATCCATGTGCACCCTTTATCTTCTTTACAAAATCGTCTTGCATAACTTCATGTGGATTTTTATCATGCCCAGGGCACTCTTTGAACAGTTTCCGAACTTCTGTATCATCGTCTAAAGTGATTATTCTGTATGTCACTGGTTTCTTTGCAACCATTAATATACTAACATGTTATCATAATTTGATGATGACATTTTTTTTCCTGTGATACCCAAAACACACCGGTCATGCAGATATTGAGTACGAGTATTGAAAAGTCACCTGTCAAGGATATGTAGGCTCTGTCCTTGAGTAAACTGTAAGGCGCCTCACGCAAAACGTCTGTGGCTAGTATTTCTACAATAAGAAATGCGAGACAGCTTATAATGTTCGGGAAACCCCTAAAGCTTAAACTACCACTTGCACAAGGAAACTTGTGTCAATAGGCAAGGTAATGACTTCGCTCATGGTAAGAACGTTTAAGATATATGGGCAATCCGCGGGTAAAAGACCTAAGTCCGATATGGTAATGGATATGGTCTTCCCTCAACGACCGCACGGTTGTCGGGCAATCATGATAGTTTAACCAACTGGAATTGTCTTAAGATTCAGTCTACCCTTCACGGAAACGTAAAGGATTCCAGTCGTAAAGACTCTGACCGGAAAAACAATCACGCTCGATGTTGAGGCTGAAGATACCATCGAAAACGTGAAAGCAAAGATCCAAGACAAAGAAGGGATATAAGGTGGTGTCCCGAAAAGCATCCTGCTGTGATCATTTAGGCTCTGAATCACAGGAAGACAGTTGCGGTCCTAAATGATGAAAAAAGTTGCCAACCAATAAAATGTGGGGTTTGATCTTTGTGATTGTTGGCACTGTACTCTTACAAGACGATCCCTCAGAACTTTGTGAGTACTATCTTGGGAATCATACAGATGAACCCATACCACATTGGCTACACTGTTGACAAATTGTGTACGGTGTATGCTAGAAATAAAATGATATGAAAAGCAAATGCTTCTTATCTCGTTTTTAGTATTCATATCTGTCATACATGATCCTGAAAGACTTGTGGACAGAATGCAGAACTCCGTGCAAGAATCATTAGAAATGTTTACTTCGTATGCAAATAGTCAACGCTTGACAGAAGATCATAGAGAACTAGTCGAAATTCACCAAAAACTTGAAAATATCACGAGTCAACTTTCTAAAATTGCGAGTAGTGCAACGCATTAAACCATTATCATCAATACCCAGATGCTAGTAATGAGTTGTTTTTATAGTGTTTTTTCCAACCATTGCAAGACATTCAAATTGCAGGAAACCCCTTAGAGCTTCCAACTACCACTCCTTTCGAGAAATCGATCGCGAGGAACTCGGGTAATGACCGAAGACAATGGTAACAACGTTGGAAGATTGGGCAATCCGCAGCCAAGTTCCTAAGTGCGCTTAGAAATACTCAATTTCTCAAATGTTTCCACATAGTAAACAATCTTCTAAGTTTTCTTCTGTTGAATAAAAAACAGTGCGAGCACAAATAGATAAATTTATGTTCATGTTCTGAATATAAACATTTGTACCATGCTGAAAAATCATATGTTTTTATTTCGTTTTTCACACAAATACCACATACCTCAATAGTATCCGGTGTTCTTCCTGGTTTTAATACACCCTCTAAAGAATCCAAATACATGTCGGGTTTGCTCCTGATGTTAGAAAAGGTTCGAGAAAGCATGCCATGTGGTGTGAACACATTTCCGTGGAATACTTTCCAAGAGGTGGGCACATTCTTTACAAAAGGCTTTGTGATAAACACATTCAACAAATCAATATAACAGTGCCGACAACGCAGCTGCACATCGTTCTCCAAATAACCATTCACCACATCACAAACATCGCGAGGGATCTCAAGATCATATTGAGAAAACGCATCTGATAGTAATACTGCAGTTGTCATATACTTTACCTTCGGAAACATTTTATTCACACAAAATCACACACAAAATCACACACAAAATCACACACAAAATCACACACAAAAATTGAGGATTTATCGCCAGCATATGGAAAAGGTTCAGAGACTTGACGTTTGTCGGTTTGAGAGAACATAAGCAATTCTCGATGAGAGCTTAAAAGAAAGTCCATCCTATCTCGAAAGATTTAGGGAATATACTCTTTAAATTGTGACATGGAGAGTATATTGAAGACCTCCCGACCAGCAGCGACTTATATTTGCGGGTAAGCAACTTGAAGATGGTCGTACATTAAACGACTATAACATTCAAAAAGAGTCGACTTTACACCTCAAGGGTACGGGGTGTGTCTACCAGGCAATGGGTAGGCAAGTGGAATATAATTCTGCGACATATCTTGCAGCGGGAATCTCCTAAAGCTTTGTCTACCACTTTTATCGGGAAACTGGTGAAAGGAACAGTGGTAATTCCACTTCCCATACGGTAATAAGGGCAAAGATGTAACAATGGACAATCCGCAGTTTACCACCTAAGTTCGTTACTGACTAGAATATGGTGGGGCTTCAACGACTGAACGGATATGGACTGGTAGAGATTTGGTCAATCTCGATGACTGGTTTAAGATACAGTTCTGGCCTATAGGGAAACTTATAGGAGTCACCGGGTCTTGCGACTTCGTGGAGGTGCTTGAATTAAACAAGCGCCTTTTGACATTTTTTTGTGTTTAATCAGATTATGACAAGCAAAAATAAAAAAAGGAATGTTTGATATAAAGTGTAATGGCGCTGGAAATCACAATCGCTCAATTGAACACTTTAGACCAAGCGAAGGTGAAAAGTTTTCACGAAAGCGAAAAGCATTTGATGAAGCATTTGATACATACATGAATAACTCAACTGATGAAAATAAACATATCTTGCAGAAGGTGTGCACCAAACTGTGTGACACTTGTCGATTACAAAAAAAACAGTCACGAATAAAAAATACAACACAAGAAGGTGCCTGTCGCGAATATTGGTATATGCTTAAAGCAACTGCAAAGTGCATTGATTGTGATGCAACAGATGGGATCGATTTTGATCACCAAACTGATAAAGTACAGAGTTTATCCCAATATAATTGGTGGGCATTTAATGGCGGAATAGAGGCTATGAAAAGAGAAGCAGAAAAGTGCATTCCGAGATGCAGTAACTGTCATGCCATGCAACACAGTCATAACAAATTCAAAAGGGCAACAAATCCATGCAAAGCTCTTTGCAATGTATGGAGAAAAAAAGATGAAAAGTACGCTTATGTTAATTCAAAAAAGCTTGAAATAGGATATTGTTGTGAATGTAATTACAAGGTTACGACTTCTAACTTCTCATCATTTGACTTTGCTCATAAAGATGCAAATACAAAGCTTCACTCAAAAGATAGTGTCAGTAATATATGTAACATTGGTACACGATTAAGTGTTGTGCAACCAAAATTAGATGAGTTGATGAGTATGTGCAGATTGCTTTGCAAAAACTGTCATCGGCATGAAACTAAAACAAGAAACGAAACTAATAACAATAATGAAGTATAAAAAAGACCACTACGATCCTCGCGACAAGGAAGAATATTTGCGAGTATTTGCTGAGGTTATGAAGAACTCCGAAAATTGAATGTAACCCGAGAATTTGCAAAAGCACAACAAGTACGCCCCATCGGACAAGGAGAAATACATGAGAGATTGGCGTAGTAAATGCCCGGCATTTAGCGACACAGCAGTACTGTGTATTCGTAAAAAAATAAGTTGGAGATGGGCGGTTTCGATCCGCCTGCCTCTTGCATGCAAAGCAAGCGCTCTACCGATTGAGCTACATCCCCATATAGGACCCAGCGTGATTCGAACACGCGATCTGCCGATCTGCAGTCGGCCGCCTTGCCACTTGGCCATGAGTCCACTTCGCAAACGATGGGAATCGAACCCACGCGGGCATAGCCCAACGGATTAGCAGTCCGTCCCCTTAACCGCTCGGGCACGTTTGCATCTCTCGATGCCTGGATCGAACAGGCGACATTGCGGTTAACAGCCGCACGCTCTAACCAACTGAGCTAATCGAGATTTTTTTATACTTGAATGCAAGAGTATATTGTATAACATTTGAACGCACATAAAATACCGAGTCTGTCTTTTCTGGCAACCCGAAAATTTGCAAAAACATAACAAGTACACCCTATCGGACAAGGAGAAATACATGAGAGATTGGCGTGAATGTTTGAGTGTATTACCACATTTTTCCCGTCATCAAATTTAAAAAACATGAAAATAATTTTAAAATGCTTGCGATAAACGAAAAGGATGTAGACAGGTTTATTTTACAGACGAAAGCTCAGCTCAAGACTCAAGGTCATGATTATGATGAACTTATACAAAATACTGAATTCAAGTTGATCAATCAAAACGATGTGGAAGCTTTCATTTCGGATTGTGTAGAAAGAATATCCAAAAAACCGAACAACAGGAAAAAAAAGGGAACGCTAAAGTATTTCAATCCTGAAAAGATTAAAACATGTAATTCACTTGATCAAAGTTTCATAGAATTTTTGCGTGAGCGAGAAAGCACTTTTTTAACCAACGGAAACTTGCAATTACATATGCAAATGGATTTCTACAAGTTTAGAGATATTGTATTTGAATGGGAGCAAACATGTCAACAAGATCAATATAGGTGGTGGTCTAATCCAGTGACGAATTTGATAGCATATCAAGTGAATTATTTGAGTGGTACGTTGCCTTTTTCATTTCAACAAAGCGATAAATACAAAAATGTGCTAAAGCCAAAAAGACAGAATGCATCTAAAAGTTTTTCGGAGGTAAAAAATGATTATGGAGTAATATATTTGCTCACGCATAAAATTACCAAAAAACACTATGTCGGACAAACTAAACGCAAAGTAGATAAACGATTCCGAGAACATTCAAAAGATACATCTGGATGCCGTCTTCTAAGAAATGCAATCAAACAAGATGGTTTTGCTGCTTTTGATAGGAAAGTTCTTGCCATTTGCAAGATATCCGACTTAGATCGACTTGAAGCTTTCTTTATAAATAAGTACAATTGTGTTTATCCAAATGGATACAATATAAGCGCAGGAAACTTGACATTTATTCATATGAATACTGAAATCGAAACCTTGATATCGTACATAAAAGTGGACGATTTCGAAGTTGAGATGCTCATATTGGAATCTTGTAAAGATATACAAAATGCAGATGAGGAACAAAATAGGCATGATATTCTCAAACGCATTAAAGAATGCCATCCAGATAAAACCGATGATCAAGAGAAAAATAATGAATGTATAGAATTGCTTCGACAATTAAATACGTGAGAAATACATGAGAGATTGGCGTAAACTTTGAGTGTGTTTTAGACTATTCTACTTTCAGGATAGTAGTTTTATTGGCCTTTGATCCAAACTAATAAAACAAAATATGACATACTCATTACAAACTGTTATGGCGACAGCCCAGATTTCCTGGGAGGTGCTATGGTATTTGATGGATTTTAGTATGCTCGATTCGATGTATATACTATTGCTCCAAAGTTTATGATTCTTAATTTAATTTTTTTTGCGCAGAAAAGCTTTAACCTATGAAAAATAAATTCACGAGGAAGAACACAAGTGTGTTTTAGATGAAGATGTTGTACGAAAGCTTTAATATTTTGAGGCGCATATGGGCTTCGGTGTAGGCAAAGTTGTGGAAGCGCACACTGAAAAGGTGGACAATAAAAGATAGATTTTAATGCGAATTATGTATTGGCATGATGACATATTATTGTAACATGTTGCCGGATTTCAAGGATTCCTGTTTGTTCTCGTCTAAATGTGTGAAACTGTACACAAGTTTATTATCGTACACTAAATCGCCGTATTTTGAAAATATTTCTCGGTTCCATTTATAGTGTACAAAACCGTCTGCCATTGTTCTTGATAGTTCGCTTTGGAAGAACATGGCAACAATACGGATATTTTCTTTATCATCGTATCCAATGTCATTATCCAAACGATCAATGGATAATTTTGGTTTGCCATGGAGTCCTGCAAAGCAAATTGGCATTTCTGAAAATTCACAGCGTCCACCATTTGCAATGTACCTATCAACTATACGTTTTTTAAGCTCAGTCATATCTGCAAGATCAAATTTTTTCATACTTTTACGACCCTTTTTATTTCGACGGTCTTCTTGAGATGCTTTTGCATGCGAGCACAATCTATTTAAATTAATAGCAATAATTCGAGTCAAATCAGATGTGTATCTCGTTTGTGATCCTCCATACATTTTATCTTTAATCTCTTGTAGTGCTTCTAAATATTCTGGAGAAATCGACGTTTCGAATGGGTCTCCGCGACGAATTTGTTTAGCATTACTACACAAAGTTTGTTTCGTAATATTATCAACATGAACAGAAGGATTGTTTATATTCACCGTAATACTTATGTTAGAAAAGTCACGTTTATTATCAATTATGTTCATGTATATTTTTTTTTACATCGTCTAGCTTGTCGAGCGTGAGATTATTTGGTTTGAGTCCCATTTGGACCGCAGCGTCTAACTCCAAAAATTTGGTGATGAGAATAATAAGCACCTCTTTAAGTATATCCTTGTCTTTTTTATCTTTTTCATTCAATAATTTGACATCGTCCAGTTTACATTCACGTTTTCTTTTATTTTGCCTGCTAATTGCATCGCGAGCTAAACGGTCTGCTTTTCCTGGAATAGTTTGTATCGCTTTATGCTGCAGTTTATTTTGTTTCTCGCATTTACAGTATTTACAGCAAGTCCATAAATATCTTTTTAAAACAGCTTTGTATGCAATCGCAAAATCTGAACTCGGGTGTTTTTCACACTTTCTTGGTCCATATCGAGATTGAATTAATTGTTTCACTATTTTATATTCTGGCATTTGGATTATAGATACGCCTTTTTGATTTCCCGTCCTGTATACATATTCATTTTCGCGTCCTTCATAACGGAAAATATGTTGCGGATGTAGTTGTTGATTTCTTGGCTCCATACATGTTTTATCTGTATCTATACCTTCCATGATAATCAAATGGTTTACTTCTTGCCTAAATTTTTTAATTTTATGATGTCGATAAAAAAAGCCATTCAATACATACGAATTTTCTTGTAGTAAAATATCTAAAGTGTAACATACCTTATGATCTGCAAACCAAATCACTTTTTCGTTACTTTTATTCTTGTAAATTTTTCTATCGATTCTATAATGAAACGCTGTATTTTGTATATATTTTAAGTTTTCAATGCGTGCACTATTTTCAAATGCTGCTATAATATCTTGTTGTTGTATTGCGTGTGAAACATGAGTTGTGTCTTTTTCTATCTTTAGTTTTTCAAGTTCTTCTTCACTATCCTGAAGTTCTTCTTCACTATCCTGAAGTTCTTCTTCGTTGTCTTCAGATGAGGAAGTATTGTCCGTTAATTCTTCGTTGTATTTTTGTCTTTTTGTCAAATAATGTTGCATTTTGTGTTCCGTTTAATTGATACATGCAAAAAATCAATTTGATACAATGATGAAAAAAACATCGTATAAATAAATTTGTAAATTTGTATGAAATCTCTCAAAATACACATATAATAAAGGAGAGAATAGATAGAAACATACAAATTGTAAAATGCAAATTGATCGACAAAGGCGAGAATTTCATGTTATTTGTGTACAAATGTGGTTCTAACCAGTAAATTACAAAATCTCCTGGTTTATGATCGTGGGTCATTTTAGTAAGTACATTGTATTTCGTATGATGTATCCATGCTGTATATTGATTTACACGAAAAATGCGTCCGATTCTAAACATTTATTCGAAAAAAAAATAGATGCAGTTACGATAAATACTTTTACTAATTACATGAATACACAATAAGTTGCGACTTACTCATTACAAATTTCAATGTCATTACCAAAATCAAAAGATAGGTTTTGTTGTTGTTGTTCACCATCTACCACGAGAATTTGTGATGCTACCATAGATGTCCCATAATTGTTTTCTATAAAGTAAACTCCACCTTGAATTTTCATAATAGGTAGAACTTGAGAATTCGGTTTAATATCATCTGCTGTACCTGGTTTGGGAGGTGTAATTTTATTGTCTTTTAGCGTAGTAACAAATATTTGAGTATCTTGCATGATCTTTAGTTTCAGTGTAGTAAATGACCCTTCTCTTAATGTTGATCTGTGCGTAAGAGCATCATCCTTTACAGCAGCTTTGACCGAAGTATCAATAGATTCTATAAAGCTTTTGAGCTTATCAGACGCTTCTACCTTGATACAAAGTTTGGTGGGTTGATCTTGTGAAACAGGTTCCGAACCAAACGGACAACGCAGAGTATGATTCACGGATTCTCCAAGTTGTATATTCTTTAACTGATCGCCGTTGTACGAAATGCGCATGTATTTACCACCATTATTTCCTGTTTCTACTGCTCCAATGAGAAGCTTATTAACATCAATGTTAGTAAAGAGAGTCGCCATTTATTGTTGGTTTCGAAAAAAAAAATTTGATTCGTTTTTTCTGAAAAAAATCCACGAGTGCCGAAAGTAAAACATAGAGACATACACATACTTCCCTTCGCAACATAGTTACATATTTTTAATTAAATAACTTAAAGTATGTATGAGGCAATTTTAATACAATCAAAATGGCGTTCTATACGATGTAGAAAAAAAATAGAAATATTTTCACAACTTCCCTCAGATGTATGGTGTATTATTCTTGATCATATTAAAAACAATATATTACACACATCCATAGATAGAATTATAAGATTGCGTATAATACGATTATACTGGGGACCACCTAGATCACAAATGAAAAAGAAAATGCAAACAGTAACATTATTGAGAAAATATTTGATTTGTTTGTCTCCCTCTACTCTGTATGAAGCTATTCTATTTTTATTCAGATTGCTACGACACTGCAATTTAGATGTTTGCTCAAATTTAATGATCAATGCATGTCTTGAAGACATTCATAAATTGTGCTACTAACGTCTACGTTGCTGCAAACATATATTTTTCTAATAGTGCGTTTTCTTTTTGTAAAATCACATTTTATAAATGTAAATGGATCCCTATCTTTTGCATATTGAGTGTTCTCGAATGGTGAAAAAAACACAATCCGTCATTTCTGAAGTTGAAAGAAAAATGCGAAATTTGTCATCTAAATCACAAAATGATAATGTGAGTGTCCATGAGGATTCACACCCACTATGGTTACGATGTTTGATATGGTTCTGTCATACAATCTTCGCTTTTATATGTTTCAGCAATAAATAAATCTCCCATTGACCATCCGTACAAATGATTAATGAATATTTTCCCGTCTTTCTTGTAATTAATAATTGATGCAAAAGTACTTGTACCAGTACATAAGGTCGACGCAAATGATCGTGCAACATCTGTATTTGTCAAAGGGCCCTGCAATAATTTTGGCGTATTTCCAAATGCTTCTTCGTGGGAAAACTTGCACATATTTACCCAACTGTTATTTACAGCAATAATTCTCAAATTTATGTCAGTTATAATGATTGGATTTACGATGGACAACTTTTGAACAAAATCATTGATAATGTTTTTTTCATCCATGTTTTTGACTTCATAGGACCATAACATTCTTGATATTTTTAAACGAATTTATTTTTCGCATTTGATAACATAAAAATTAAAATATGTATTGCACTACTTCAGACATAATAATACAGATTACATGTATTTTTTGTAATTCTGTTTGTTTTCTATAATATCACACAAAACAGTGAACAGTTGGTAAAAATAAATCAAGGAATCAATGATTTGAGATGTCTTGTCGAATAATCAAAATTTGGCAATACAAAATTATTCTCGACAAAGGGAAACAGAACGTTTGAACAAATGGAGTTTGCGTTGGTTTATTAATATAATAAATTGTAAACTATAAATTTATGGATATAACGACACGATTACCACCTAAAGGAATCATGCCATTGTTATGTTCACATCCCATTGTGATTGGAAATGGCCCGTTGTATGATGCCGATAGAGCTCATATTGATCAACAGAAACGTTGTATAATACGTTTCAACGATGTTAATAATTGGCGAGATGGTGATCGTACAGACGTAAGAGTTGTTCGACACCCATCGGCATTTGGTGCAGAATGGATCGATGCGCCGATCTGGCATGTAGTTGTGTTTAAAGAACAAGCAACTGGTTTTGATTCAAATACAATATCGTATGTATATGAGCCACAATACGATACACGAAACACGATACAATCGGATGAAGTTATATTCCCTTCGTGTACCCAGTGCCAGTATTGCTACCAAAATCTCACATTTGCAGGTCCGTCGACTGGTGCACTTGTATTGAGTATGCTTGAAGAGTGGCCTGTTGTGGAAGAAATCGATGTATATGGTATGAATTGGAATGGTGACAAAACTATGCATATTGATTTTTTAAACAAGAGTCTCGTTGCACAATGCTGCACCAAATGTGTCATCCATAGTACCGTAACGAAAAGCTACGGTAACAACAATCGATTAATCATGTATATTTTGTTATTGATATGTCTTATAATTACAAGTATTGGGATAATAGGTATAATGACATTCTTCGTTTGCTATATGTGGGTTAAAACGGTCGATAATGTCGTAACAAAACGAAAAAATACAATTGAATATGTAACACATAAGAAAATACAAAAGGCATTTGGTTTGATATTTGGGAAACGAAGCAATTACATACAGCAAGCCGACATTGTTGAAATGACATAATATTGTACATCTTTACCATGGGGAGATGAAATTGGTATATGCTTCAAACGAATTGAAAAGTTGAGTGGTCATGCGACAGAAAATATTGCCAAATGTATATTTGTATCAAACCGCTTGTGATGTTGTTTTACCAAAATAAATTATATGTTATTATGATAAGATGTGTTGTTGTGATTTGTTTTATATTATTTGCTATCCATCTCGTCGATCACTGTTACGTGAAAGTGACGGAACGCGTTTATCAAGATATTATGAGGAAGAGCGATCATCCAAAGATGACAATGACAGTGTAACATGTACAAAAGTTGTCTTGGAATGATTCTGTTGTGAACAAGTACAATGTGGAAGGACATTACAATATTCGTATCGCCAAACCTTTTGTCGCTACATTCTACACACAATCTACGCGATGTTTAAATTTGAGCGGAATTTTTGGTAGTGTGCCGAATGCCTTCACATATTCTTTCCAGATTTTGCGTTTCATTCCATATGCGTTCAACGCGTCAGAATGTACATAAATAGAAAGCGCGATTGGCGATACGCCATCATAGTCTCGAAACGGAAGTAGTATGACCGGAAAGTCGTTTATGGATGCGATGGCATATTTACACTTACTTTCTATCCAGTAAGGATATTTGCCCACATAAGGTTTCATTTTCTCTTTTGTGAAAGTAGCGGACTTAATCTTCCATTTTATGATTGGCAGAGATGTCTCAGGAAGCTTTAGTGTCGCCGATCGCGAGAATGTCATAGGAGCTCTCGTGAATGTAGTAAAAAGAGAAGAGGTTAATGTTAAAAGATGAAGGTAAGTCATTCGAAAAAAAAAATAAAATGGTATGCTTTCTGTACATAATGGTTGTTTCATTGTATTATAGAAGCACAGTGGAAGACAAAATACGGAAATGTGGTTCAAACATTCTTCTTGTACACACACACATACCTAAAACCGGAGGTACGACTATAAGTAATGTTTTGATATCATGTGCTGCTCAGTACGGTAAAAAACTTGCATATGGACATATTGATAACTTTTTGAACATGTCCATAAAAGAACAAAACAACATTGCAGCGGTTGAGGCTCATATGGGATTCGGCATCGAAAAGCAACCTAACTTTCCAGTTCATCGCAAAGATTGTGTAATATATTTGGTGATTATGCGTCCGTATATCGACATAATGTGGTCAGCGATGGGACATATATATGCCGATAAAAAAATTGAATTTCCTACGAAAGTAAAATCTTTCACTCAATTTAATAATCCATGGAATTTTCAAGGTGCCATATCATATCAATTATGCTGTTTCAGCGATTCTCAGCATCCTGATGACTCAGTATATAGTAAAGGTCATTTAGTCAAACAGCTTTCAAGCAGCCAAAACAATTTTCATATTGATGAAGACTGTCCTAAAACTATTGAAGAAGCATCGACATGTGCAATTAAACGACTTTGTGAAGACTATGATATTATTGGAACTACAGACAAATTAAGCGAATTAATAAAAAAACTCGTCAATATTATGCAATGTAAAGGAACCCATATAAAAAATGTTCATGATAATATACATTCATTATCAATGCGCAACGACACCTTTAAAAGATTGACAACCTATTTGAAAGAGGATGGAAGCAGCTTTGATGCAGCTGTATTGAAATTTGGTATGATGCTTTCAGAGGGAGATAAAAGAGGTTGTGAAAAATCTCCTCGTAGTGTATTGCAGATGCACATGAAATGAGGTCATTTGACACTGTACATGCTACATAAAAAAAAATCAAAAATGTCACGCAATAATATCATATTGGTCGCGAATGTGAAACTTAATAATGTCGTATATTTCTACGTATTCGTACTAGATTGTGCTGATGAAGATTACAACACTTTCTGTGCAAACAAAATCAAAGAAAAAAATCATAAACGAACACGATCACGGACAACAGCTTTACTACTTGCTCATGATAAACAAAAAGAAATCGATACTGAATATGGGGTTCATGAAATTCAAGTTAAAACGCCGTTGTAGATATTATTCTTTTTCATTCAGTGACATCAAAATTAAATTTTAGAATCTAAATTCAATGGAAATCACTATCTACAAAATAACTGCACATACTTATCAAAAGATACATCGGCTCGTTTGATACTATGGAGGACGCCAAAAAAGAAATTGAAAAGTACCGAATTACAAAAAAATAGATTTGGAGATGGACGGTTTCGATCCGCCTTTTCCCGCATGCAAAGCGAGCGCTCTACCAATTGAACTACACCCCCATATAGGATACAGCGTGATTCGAACACGCGATCTGCCGATCTGCAGTCGGCTGCCTTGCCACTTGGCCATGTATCCTGAATCGCAAACGATGGGATTCGAACCCACGCGGGCATAGCCCAACGGATTAGCAGTCCGTCCCCTTGACCCCTCGGGCACGTTTGCTCACATTTCAAGTAAATATTTTTTTTTTTGATTTGAACGAATCAATAAGAACTAAAAGCATTTAAGTCGTTTTGCTACAAAGTGTTCAAAGTTCTAATACCTTAAGAATACGTCCATCTTTGATGTCACCTATAGTGATGCTTCTGAGTTCTGCACCGTCGTCCAGACTTAATTGACGGTGGAGAAAGACATTTGAATCGGTTGGATCCAATGTCATCGTAGGGTACCCGCTAATACGCCTCGTGTGAATAAATTCACGCATTGCGACACGATGCGCAATGACGAGTTTGATCGTCTCATCCGTGACTGCAACCAATGCGCCTATTCCAGCGGATCCAAATGTCGCAATCATATCTGAAGTGTGACTCCCATACAAATCGGTTTGAAAGATAGTAGCCGGTTGTCCATACAGTACATAATACGTCGGCACATGCTGCGAAAGCAGTTGTGAGTACGAGTATTGGCCAGCAATCCAACTTTCACTTTGCAAATCGACGGCGGCAGAAGCCTTTGTATCGTCGGTTTGAGGATATCCGTACATTTGATTAATTGTAGACGCTACATGCGGATTTTTCGCAAGTAAATTCATCCAATCCAGTGTATAATTAGTATCACTAAGTGTCCATATGGAATGTTCACGCAACGTGCTTGTGACCATCATGGGAACTTGAGAAGGGTTTGTGTACCAATCGGACGCCAGTACATGACCATCTGTTGCAGGAACTGTTCCTAATATCATTTTATTGTTTTTTGTCATGTTTGATACGAAATGTACAAGTGTCTCTGCGGGTAAATTTCGCAGACGGGAAATCAATTCTGAACCTGTTTCAGTGATTCCAAATTGTCGTCGAAGTTCGCGTCGGTAAATGGCACTGCGAAAGGCTACAGTGGTATCGGCCGATGTATCGAATTCAGAAGACGGATTGTCTATTCGAGGCCAATTTGCATACATTGATTTTAATGGCGCATATCCACTCATGCTGATGCATCCGATGAACAATCCTTTTGCTAATGGAGAGGCGACGAGTGTTTCCACGGCACGACCACCTGCAGATTGTCCGGTGATGACGACTTGGTTGGGGTCGCCTCCAAATTTTGCAATGTTCTTTTGTATCCATTTGAGTGCCAAAATTTGGTCCAAGGTCCCAAAGTTTCCAGACGTTCCTGATTCGTCCATAAATTCTTCGAGAGCGAGGTATCCATGTGCATTCAACCGATAATTAATGGCAACATAAACCATGTCATCTAGTTCCCATGGCCAGTCGCGTGTAATCTCTTTTGATCCTGAATCAAATCCTCCACCGTGAATGAAAACATGCACTGGTTTTTTTGTGGTAAAATCAGTTGTAAACACATCTAATATGAGACAATCTTCCGTAATGTCAATCCCTCCTCCGTAGACTTGACCAAACAATATGTCGAACACAGAAGAATCCAAGGATTCTTGCATGCATTGATTCGAAACCTTGTCGACATTTAACACACCAGACCATGGCACTGGTTCTTCCGGTGGCTTGAAACGAACAGGCGTCTTTGCATATGGTATCCCCAAGAATTGATACGATGGTTTGATAGGATAAGTGCTAGTAAAAGGGTATGGCAAAAATTCACCAATTTTGAATGGGTTAATGTCGACAATTCCTCGAACTTTGCCGTATGTGGTTTCCACAACAGGTAATGTAGAGTTCATATTTTGACAGCACTGAAAAGTTTTAAATGTCTGCCGAATTTCCTTGCAAACGTATGAGTCTGATGATGATGATCTATTGGGGCAACAATCAAGTTCGAAATCATTCTTTATTCTTGTGCAATCAAATCCTAAAACTATAGGTAAAAATAAAAGAATAGTATTCATTTGATACTTTAATAAAATTAATATTGGTAGGTCGACTTTTGATAAGTTGTCCAAAGAGTTGCGTTTTTTCCAATTCGTCCGTATTGTTTGCAAGCACACGCTCTTGTCGGGCTGGAAGTGATGGAAATTCAACTTCAAAGTTGTGCAGGATATGGTGTACTGAAATATCATAAATGTCGCCAGACACCGCAAATATTCACATGATCGCAACAAATATGCTGTATCGTGATCAAAAAAGACGATACAGAATTAAAAGTTAGTAAAGGAAAGTGCAAAGATTGTGTTACAGAAACGAATGCTGTATCATGTTTTCAGACAGCAAAAAAAGAATCGACGAAGAAGAATCTACGTCGCGATCTGTTGATTTATTGAATCTCCTCGTATTGGGATCGAACCAATGACCTCACGGTCCCTGTAGTAATTTCTATAACAGCCGTGCGCTACTGACCAACTGAGCTAACGAGGAATTCTCTGATACTTGAAAGCAACACTTTTTTTTCGTGATTTGAACGCGATCATAAAATTCTGGTGAGAAAAAAAAATTGAACGATTTATTTTTTATGAAATTGAGATGCGAGTGCCCATTTCGGTTGTGATTGTATTTCCTTTTCATCAATCATTAGAAAATCTAGATCATCGATGAAATCAAAGAGTTTTTCTCCCGCTTCATACTCGTCGTTTGGTATAGCAATTGATGTTATGGAAGCAATTCCTGGATCGTTTTCTAGGAAATGAAACACAAGTTTTACTTTTCCATTTTTCGACAATCCTAAAATTCCTTGAGGAACTGCTGTCATTTTCAACGGACTGCATGAGAAGTCCGGTGCCGTTTCGTACGATTTGTAAAATGTAGTAAGTAGTTCGGTCGCTCTTTGTAGATCAATTGTTATGAGTGACCAATTATCACCTCCCCCAAATTTAGTGTTTTTTATCGGTGGATTCATTGGAGGACATGGAGACACGATCATAGATAATCCGAATAAGAGTATGTTGATCATTTTACAAAAGAAAATGTTTTTTATTTGATTTTTGCGCATGTTCGTTGATAGAATAATTATTACATATTAAGGAAATCGTTGTTTATTCTGTTTATTCTTTATAGTTTATTCGTTATCTTTTAATATTTTAAATAGGTGTTCTGCTAGTTTGTACACCATTTTTCTTAATCTTTCATCATATTGAATTTTATCTAGATATCGCATGAGTTGTTCTTTTTCACATTTATCAAGTTGGTTGGATAAACATGATATTACATGATGTTCTTCATCAAGATTGGCATTTTCTTGTTTCTTTATTGCTTCGATTTTTTCGTATATTATTGATAATGTTGACATTTTTTGATGAATTGTTTTTTTTTTGGAATAATTAACTCACTTGAAAAAAATATAATTAAAGGAAATAAAATGCGCGACCGTATTAAGTATATGGAAAAGGTAATAGATTCTGATATTACTTGGAACGAATTTGTTTCAGTGCCCATAGTTTGAACTTTCCTGAGTTTAGTGATCGTGGATCTGTTTTTCTAGACTTTGAAATGTTTGATATTCCGATATTTATCAACGGTAACCAATTAAGTCAAAAACTATCACTTCATCGTGATTTATGTCGTAAGAAGAATTCTGATTATGAAGAACTTCGACATAAACCTCAGAATTTTAATGATCCACAGTATAAGTTACCAGCTATTATTTTACCATGGAATGAAGAACTTATAAAAGATGATACACTTGTTTTGAAAGATATGCTTGAATATTTGAGTATGGTTATCATTCATTTAGAAATAATAAAAATAAGAAGAAGAAGAAACAAACTAGTACATAAATGTGACTCTTTACATGATAAATATGTTACCAATTTACCACATTTTGACTTTTTGATGCCATATAAAAAACTGGCCAGGCAATTGTGTGAGTTTGTGGACTTTGATTAAAAAAATGTTTCATCGGTGTGGACAAATGAAAAAACAACTTGTTAAAATTCAACAATATTTTGCGATCACGCTTTTCTGCAATACCCCTTACGAGCAGGACTCTTGTGAGATTTCTTCTTATTGCATGCCTATCTTTAATCGTTCCAGAACTTCTTTGACAGACTTTGGTTCTTGTCTCAAGAATGCTGATAGGATATTTTCTACACAGCGTGGTGGGTAATTATAAATTTGAGCAAACGATTGTGGTCCATTCTTAGTCTTTACACTAAAAAGTATTGACAAAATATCGTTTGTACATTTTGTATATAACATGGTACCGTATGCCAATATAAAGAATATGCACCCCATTGCCCATTCATCCCGTTTTTTTACAAACGATGGATCGGTCGCTAATTGACGAGTGGGTATAAATGAGGGTGTACCAAAATATCCAACAACCCCACCAGATGGAGTCAAAGAACCAAAATTGGTAAACCCCATTTTTTGTGTATTTTCTTCCCGCACTTTCCATTCATCACTATGTGCCAACCCAAAGTCACACAACTTCAAAATTTCACCGGGAGTTACCAAAATATTATCTAGCTTTAAATCACAGTGATACACTCCATGATCATGTAGCCATTCTACACCTAACATAATATCTAGTACGAAGTCTTCAAGTTTTTGATCTGAAATTTGTTCTCCTTTCATCAAAATATTCTGCATGTAATGAAACAATTCTTCAGAACCTGCTTCTAATAATATTCCCGTGCGAGTACTTTCTTTGGTATGCAAAGTAATGCAAGAGAATGTTTGTATAATATTCTCATGTTCTGGAATTTTCGCCATACTGACCTCGCGTAGAATCATTTTTATATCAGTTGTAGACTTGAATAATTTAACAACTGTGTTTTTGGTATTACGCTTTTCTGGAAATGAATAAACTTTTCCAAATGATCCAGTTCCTAATAAATTTAGTGAGTCAATTTCTATATTTTCCAGCATACATTTAGAACATGCTTCAAAACATGCTTTAATTACGGTATCATCTTTTTTGAGATCATCAAATTGCATATTTTGCTGTGCCCAATTTATCAAAAATGCTTGATTGGTAGCATTCATTTATATAGTGTAATTCTTTTTTTATTCTTCAAATGAATGAATGAAAAAACGAACAAATAAATATAATAAGCGACATACATCTAAATTATTGTCACTTCCATTCATTCCAAGATAATTTAAGCCCCTTGTTACCAGTACTATTGCAAATATCCTTCTGTACGGATAGTCACAGAATCAAATAAAAGCCGAACCGTCCCCAGCCATTACAAAATCGAAAAACCGTAAAACAACAAATTAGATAATCTTAAGATGATTTACACTTCGAAGAAAAAATGCCCTAGCCCAAGCCGAATTTTTTAGGGGTATATTGGTGGTGTAGGTGGAAAGTTGCCTCTCCATACGCAATCCTCTGTATCACACTGATCGAAATCACGCCACCAACAATTGTCTTCTGACTTTTCATTGTTGTATTTGGTTCTGAATATTTCGACACAATTATGCACGAATGATTTTAGTTGTTTTTTTTTAATTTCTTTTAATTTTTCTAAAGATTTATCATGTCCTAAATTGTTTGAAATACTTTCACTCTGATGTACATCTAGTTCAGGGGGCGGACTTTCAACATCAGAATGTGCTTCTAATTCAGGGCTTGGATTTTCAACTAAGAAATGTGCTTCTAATTCAGGGGTTGGACTTGCATCTAACCAAATAGTCGTGCACCTGGTTTGTAAGAATAATATGTAAATAAGTCCCTTCATTTTAGATAGTGACATCAAAAAATAATTGACGGAACGGATGTACTTCATTTGTTTAAATTACTTATTCACATCAGTACTGCCAAATCCTAGCTCTCCACGTTCTGTTTTTGATAATTCTTGCACCGGTTCTAAAGAAAATTCATAATATTTTTCAAATATGATTTGTGCAACTTTGTCTTTTACAGATATCTGCTTTTCGGTATATGTAGAATTTATAAACACAACTTTTATTTCTCCTCTGTAATTTGAATCAATAACTCCTGCACCAATATCAAATCCTTTTACGCCCAAACCACTCCGAGATGCGATTCTGCCATAATAACCTTCTGGAATTTCGAGTCTTACACCAGTGTTTATTAAAACTCTAGACCATGGCTTGATGATAACATCTTCACATGCGAACAAGTCATATCCTGCTGCATGGGCATCTGCTCTTTCAGGAATGGATGCATTTTCGTTATTGAGAATGATTTTCATTTTTTGTTTTAAAAAATATTTTTTTTTACTGTTCCGAACTAAAGAATTTAATTTGAATTGAAAAAAAATAAAGCTAACAAGAAATGATTTCAAGTTCCGCTTTGACAAATTTATTATATTCTAATAATTGTTCCGTGTTGTCTATGAACTATGACCCATGTTGCACATTCAAGGTGTTTAATAAAACCTATTATGGGAGTCGTGTCCTTGATCAATTTAGAAGTAGATGTTGCGGCACAGATTGTACCCTCGATTTGAACGATTGTCAAAATTGTACAGAAATATCTCCATTATGTGAGCTTGGACTGTCACATGGATTGCAACATTACATGGAAACAGATATTGCATCTGTAGATACACGGCTTGTTACAACAAATGTTCCAACATTAGCAATAATTTCAATAAGCTTACCAATTCAACGAATGTTTTCCGGGTTACAATTTAGTTACGAAACGGATTTTGAGATAGCAAATATTTCTACCTTTGCAAGCTTTCAAGTTGACAGAGTAATTCATAAAAACAATAACATAGTAGTAATGTTGAATCAGTATTTGCCATCTGGTGATATGGTGTACATGTCTTTACGTAATGGAACTTATTTTAAAATTAGTTCATATGTTATTGGAAATGATCGTTTTCCTTATCGAAGATATTTGCACAACAATTAAACAACATATTTTTTTTTCATTAGTATGTCAATGAGTATTTACAGTTGTGATACATTGGGTCTAAATGAAAAGGTTGTAAGAAAAGACGATTTAGTGAATGCTGAAGACATTAAAAAATATTATAAAAGTTGTACTCCCATTTTGCATGCAATCGATTTCTTTGAAATATTTGATCAGAAAGCAAAATATCCAGAAGATATACCCAGATATTGGAATAATATTTCTTGCGATGAAGGAAACGGAATTTTTATGCGCGGAAAGTGCATCACATCCGCCTTTAATCAGACACCTACACCTACACCTACATCGACAGCTCCATCGACACCGACACCTACACCCACACAGACATCGACATGCAATAAGCCCTTTCACGAATATGAGGAAGCTTTGAATGTCTGTTGCCAAGTAAGTCCTCTCAGCCAAAACGACATCGCTTGTTGTGCTGATTTTGCCAACGAACTTATAATGTATAGTGGCAACGATAATTGGTTGGATGAGTGTGCAACTTTTTCGTGAATCCCAAACAATATAACTTTCATTCATCACATTGTCATTTCACATATTTTGTTAATATGACATATCGAAATCCAGATAGTGAAAGTTTCATTGAACGATTTAATGATAATTCTATTGTAGTCGAAATCGTGGAACCATCTACATAAGGAGATAATTCAACCGTTGTTTCCGTTGAGTTTTTGGTGGAGTTTGAGTTAACTTACTAAAAAATCCTTTCTTTGTTTCAAGTGCGTTAATTACATGCTAAAAATTATACAAGCTATTGAAAATGCCAAGAAACTCTGAGCCAGAAGACATTAACTCGGAAGACGAGTCCGATATTTCTGATGCGGATTATGAATTAACTCGAGAATTAAGTGATCTGATCACGAATCAGGGGGTAAGTGAAGAACGTGCTCAACATTTATGGAATAAGCAGAGTGGTTTATGTTACATTACAAATATTCCGATGATTACGAGTAGAGGAAAATATCACTATTCCATTGAAGTTGCTCCACGAAGAATAACGGAGCCAATATCTGATGAAAACTCTATACTGGTATGTCGTGGCGTGAGCGTGATGCGTGAATCTTTGAATGTGACGTGGACTCAATTCAAGGCTATTATGTCTCAATTTACCAACGGGTTTGATTAAAGTATTTTTTGGAACTTGCTCAAATATTTTTTTTTCGATGGGACTCGATCAATATTTTTATTCTTTATCTATTTCCGGAAAAGAATATTTTGGTCACTTCCGTAAACAATATAAACTCCATGGTGTCATGTGTGAAATACGCGGTGTTAGTAAAGAAGAAGAACAGTATGGAGAAATTGTTAGAGAGTTAGATATTTCGATTCTGAACTCTTTAGAAAATCAAAAGTTCAATATTATAGACATTGAAGAGTGTGACGACTTTATTCGCGTGTTGAATGAATGTAAAATTAGAATACCGACATGCGATATTTTGTATGCATCGACTTGGTAACTATTTTGTCTCGTTGTTTCGAGAAACAGTTGCAACAATTAAATTAGTGGTAGCAAAGTCTTGTATTGAACCAACTTCAACAATATGATTATGCCAAACTTTCCATATTTCCGATGTTGTCTGGTTGTATGCTAAGTTATCACTCAGAAATTGCACGATTTCATCTGCATTCATAAATGCTGGTACAACATTCTGCAATATAGATACAGCTGCTTCTGGTGAACATAATGCATCCCATGATTTTAGCATCATGCTATTTTTTTTTTCTTCGAATCTTGGCCCGCAACACCAACACAATTTTTTCCAATTTTTCCATATGAAATGATAATCGTCGACATCCATACTAGTTCAACTTGAATAATTTTTTTTTACACATAACAAGAACATGAAAGAATTTCCTAGATTTCAAATGTATAGACTTTTTCGCGCGCAAAGTGAAATATGTCATTTATGTACAGAGGAAATGAACATTCATGATTTAGAAGTTGAAAATATAGTTGAAATAGATCAAGAGAATGTGTTGATTTGTTACACTTGTTTGGAACACAAAAAAAAATTAATATCAGATTATGATGAAAAAGATTCATTGATTGATATGGATTTGAGACCAATGAGTAATCTAATGACCTCTAAGAAAAAAGACTTTAATCTAAATGAATTTAGATTCGAAGGTCCTATCATATGCACTTCAGACTTATCATATGTCAATGAAGCACAAGAACAAGAAGAAGAAGAAGAAGATTTAGACCCGGAGTTCAAAATTCAAACATCATGGTATCATAGAGCGATGATGTTTGATGATAATCGAGAAATTTACGACGACGGCTTAGATACAGATTTTGAAGCAGTGGAAGAGTACTGGAATAGAAAACATGAAGAGGAAAGTGGAGAAGATGAATGGCAACAAAATATACAGTTGTGTGATGTGTAAAAAAAAATATATACTTAATAAATGTGGAAGGCAGAATTACACTTAGCGCAACTTGAGTACGGTTCTAATACACAGTCATTACCGGTAGAAAAGTATCAAATAGTGAGCAAAGAACAGATGCGCAATGCTGCCACAAAATTAAGGAAAAAGCGCAAAGCTGCTGATGTCACAAAGCGCAAAGCTGCTGATGTCACAAAGCGCAAAGCTGCTGATGTCACAAAGCGCAAAGCTGAAGCTCAAGCTGCTGATGCCACAGAGCGCAAAGCTGAAGCTGCCGCAAAGCGCAAAAATGAGAAACAAGAAAAAGGATGTTCTAAAATTTTGAAAAAGATGTGCGAGAATGAAACAGATAAACTTTACTATGATACTTACTGTATAAAGTGTGAGCGCAAATTTAAAGATGGTGCTTCTCCTACTATGGATACAGATCCGTGCGAAAATGCGACAAACCGAAGATCATGTAATGCGAAAAGTGTCGTAAATGAACAAGCAAACGAGAACGACCCCGCAAAACTCGCAAAACTACGAAAATGCTATTATAATTATAAGACAAGATCATGCATGTCACTCGACAAAAATAAACGAGAAAAAGTAACATGGGAACAAGGTTTTCCTGACGAAAAAGTAGTAGAAGACAGGTGCGAAAATGCGACAAACCGAAGATCATGTAATGCGAAAAGTGTCGTAAATGAACAAGCAAACGAGAACGACCCCGCAAAACCCGCAATGCTACGAAAATGCTATTATAATGAAGATAGGACTCCTAAATGCATGCCACTCGAAGAAAATAAACGAATAGAAGCAACAGAACTAGTAGGTTTTCCTGACTAAAAATAAGTAGAAGACAGGTGCGAAAATGCGACAGACCGAATATCATGTAATGCGAAAAGTGTCGAATTCTGTACTTGAAGATGCAAACGATTTCATGGTTGACATGACACGCACAACATAATCTATGAAAATACTCTATCCGACAATTGTGCATCTTCTAATTTTTGCTCATGCATTCTTCTATGTCTAAATCATTTTTTTTTCCAAATATTGGTAAAACCCCAAAAAAAAATTAAATCGACTAAAATGTCTACCGAATCTGTCTTCCTTTGCGTTGTGGTTAAGAATGCTCCTTATAATACAGATATAGAAAATCTCAAGCAGTTCTTGATATTTAATGGTGCAGATCCTATTCATCATGCTAGAATGTATAAAAATGAGCATGGTCTACGTCTTTTTTTCCTTTATTTTTACAGCATTAACTCTGCAATAAATACTGTGATAAATTTTAATTATATTACTTATTGTGGTCGTAATCTGATACTTACTATGCACAAAGACAGTAAAGATGAGGTTTCAAATATTTTATGGGGTACTTCGTTTCCTCCAAAGTATATCAGAATGAAGACGAACGAGGGAGCGAGTTCTTCATCAACAAATTAATATCTGTTTTATTTCTTGGTATTCTTTCCATATCTTTTGCACCAGATTTGTTACCTTTCCGCCAGGCAGCATAAGAAGTTCTAAATGTTTTCATTTTTAATTGTATATTTATTGAATTTAAATCAAAATCCGCTCTGCATAGTGGACATTTGTTTAATCCTTGCATAGAACAAACAGTTGCACATTTCGCACAAATTGTATGTTCACATTGTATTTTAAATGGTTTTTCAATTTGTTCGAAGCATATCGGACATTCGTCCATGTATGGTAAATAATTAGAACTCCATTCTATATTAGTACTATCAGGGAAATAATCCATATTATTTGTTCCGTATTTAGGAGAGAAATTTAAGTTTAATTGAAGATCAGTAGTACGTATGGCTATTGGCGCAACAGAAACAAGTTTTCCAATCGGATGCGATTCTTCTAGGAATTGATAAGAGCCACCTGCAACATCAACTTGCTCAACTATGTATGTGTCTCTAATTTCTTTCAACGATCGTAAAGGCATGATTGAAATGCCTTCATTCTTAAAAATTGTTTTCCATTCGAGTATGTTTTTTTGTGTTAGTGTTTCACTGATAAACATTTCACAATTTGCAATTGAAATTTCATTATTGCTCAATATTTTTAAAATATGCCTCAATTTGTCTTCATTATAAACATAGCTCCCTACAAACATGAACCACCCGTCTTTTGCTCGGTAACAGCGATTTATTACATGTTCACCTCTACAAGCAGTCCCTAATCTATCTACTGAATGTAAAGCTAATGCCTTCAATTGTGATATGTTTCCACATGAAAACGAAAATTGAATGTATTGACCAACGGCTGATAAAGATGTTCGAGCGACAGACGATTTTTTTTGTAACAATAGCTTCAATAAAGCACAAACTGTAGCGAATGCACCACTAACTCCAGCAATTACATCTATTGTGCCAATATGTGCGTGTTCCTCCACATGTTGAAGTCCTCCCCCGAATCGTTCCATTATACCTTGAGTCGCTTGTACATTATCATCATATCCTAAATATTCTGACATGCTTCCTTTTTCATTGGGACCGCCAAATGCATCAAAGTGAACTAAAATAATTTGAGAATTTATTTGCCTAATTTTCTCGCAAGATAATGACAACTGTTGTAATCTATTCTGTGTACTGTTGACAATTATAATGTGACTTATTTGTATTAATCTGTTCAATTTATTTCTTCCATCAAGAGTTGTTATATCGAGCAAAATTGACGTCTTTCCTTTATTTGCAGCCAAACCATATATGATAGTAATATTTGGAGCGTATGTTGGTATGGTGCTATCTATTTTCAAAACGTCTGCTCCCATTCGCGCTAGCATACATCCTATAGTGGGACCGGCTATAACATTAGATAAGTCTAACACTTTTATATCAGATAGACAAAAATCAGGGTTATCGGATTTAAGGTATGAAGTGTCTTCGACATCCTTGATGTTATTCAACCATGCAAGAGGACCCAATTTAACATTTCCATTTTCATTTATAGAACAAAGACCAGAATCATTGGCATGATCAGATTCAAGCCATTCATAAAATGTTCGGTGTGCAGATGTTGGAATACCATTTTCTCCAAATATTTTTTCCCATTCAAACGAAGTTTTTTGCTTGAATTTTTTGGCAAAAATAGCGCGCAATATGGAAGATTGCTGACCAACATGAGCTCCTCCTAAACCTGTTTTGTTACTGCTATATTTGTTATAAGGGTCTGCAATTCTTATTTTCGACATCATATGTTCTAAATTCAGCACAGTAATCACTTTTCTTTGATGTGTAATATGTGATGGCGCAACGAGATAAAATGGTCTATTGTCTGCACACATATAATGACTGAAAAATGGATCCATCAAGTTCGTGACTTCTGTATATGTCAATGCTTTTGCATTTTGCAAAAGTCTCAATTTTCTAAATGTTAGGTATGAATATGGAATTGGAAAATTAATGGAATTGTGAACAAGTGCTTCAGATAAACTGCTAGCCGAAGAAATTTCTATCTTAGAATTTACGAGTTTTCCAGAGCGTTTCAGCAGGAAATATTTGCTTGCTATTGCGAAAGCTGCAAACATAGACGCGTACGAAGATGGTAAATGTAGAGATGAATAACTTGCTGGTATTTTCATGAGTTGTCGATTCAAACCCATATCTTTGAATACTCCGGAACCTGCCATAACTACATTGTCCCATCCTCTTTCATTTGAAAATTCTTTGTCCGTTGAAGAAAAGCCGGGCAATGATACATAAATTATTAAATCATTCATGTTTTTACATGTTTCATAACTCAAATTCAAACGATTCATAACTCCGGGTCTAAAATTTTCGATCAAAACATCTGCTCTTTTTATAAGTGGAATGATTCTATCCCATTCTGTTTTTAAGTTTATGTAGTGAATCTCATGAGCATCTATAAGTTCTTCAACAATATGTTTGTTCCATACCAGTTCAGGTGTATTAGTCTCATGCATTTTAACCGTAATTATATGTGCGCCCATATTTTGTAAATGCCGAGCAGTCATAGGTCCAGACAAATATGTACCAAAATTGAGAACAGTTAGATCTTCCATTTGAATGTTCTACAATTTTTTTTATGTAGCAAAACATAAAAATGAAACATATTCTACATTTTTTGATGACTTCTATTGTGTATTGTGCGAGACCAGTCTATGATTGCTCATCTCCATGCATTGGAGAAATAAATGACATTAAGAAGCAATACATATTCAATATAGAATCAGGTGAAACAAGTACATTTTTACTTCCAGAAGACACAAAATATAAGATATTCTTTGCTCGAAAATACACTCAGGTTAATCTTATGATGAAAGAATCGAAAAGTGTTGAATACAAAAATTTTTCTGATGTGGAATCGGAAATTAGTTCCATGTATCAAATTTTGAAGTATAATGTTTTAAGTGGAGAAACAACGAGAAATACTTCGATATCAATAACGGCAAATGAATCTGTTTCATGGCAGGGTGAGATTGGTGAGCGTACACAATTCACAGCATATCAATTATTCTTCATCCCTCTTGACATGATGTTCTTGCACGGATATTATTGGTCAAAATTATTCTACGACTGGATCTTTTTTGTAGTGACATTTTCAATGACAGTTTTAACAAATTCATTAGAAACTAAAAATAATACAACATTTTTCCATTCCTTATTGCTCTATTCATGTGCGGGATTTCTTGCAAGTGCTGGCTCAAAATTATATCATACAATTGCTGCTTCATTAGATTCAAGATCATTCGATGAAAATGTTTTGTTTACTATATCAGTTGTATGTTTTTTGATTGAATTTTTTCCTATTTTTGTAGCAATGTTATTCTCATATTTTGTTCGTAAGAAACCTTACATCAGCATATTTTCTACATTATTCATATCAATATGTATACTATTTTTAGGTGCGGGATACTTTATCGGTCCATGTTTCTTGTTACTTTCTTGTATTTTCAAATATATTCATGTTTCTTTGTGTGAATGACAAATATTTTTGAAGCAGACTTAAATTTTATGATTTCATTTGTAAATGTGGAAAGCAGAAGAAAAAATTGTACTCCTTGTTGCTAATGACGCAAATGATGTTTTTCTAAAAATATCATTTTCAAAAGGAGCAAAAGTTCCTAGGAAAAAATTGTATGTTTGTTCGGATATGGAATTTGGGCGCATTTCTGTGCGAAGAGTTGGAAACAGTTACGAAACCGATTCTGATGTATTATCACATATTGTATTATGGCTGAAAAAAAATATTGGAAAGGATACATGCAATATAGAAGAAGCTATACAACGGAGAGAAAATCAGTTAAAGATGTGGGAGGGAACACCGTATATGCAAAATGAATATGTATTGTTGTATGGTAAGATGAATAAAGCATATATAAAACAAGAAAATGATTTATATTACATACAATTTGAAAATGCTGATGTTGCGTTTCCAATTAACATTTTAAGCGTTACTTCAATTTCAAATCATGAATGATTTGAGAAATACTGGATTGCAATTCTTTAAGTGTAGAATCATTTCGTACAAAATATGAGAATTTCTGGAATTCTTCGGGGACAGAAATATGGGAAATATTTTTCACACAAACATATGAAGAGTCTGTATTTTCGAGAAACCATGTGATTGCATTTCGTAATCCACTTTCAGATGGATGCGGATCTTTATTCAAGTATCTTGTTCTTCCCAGCAAAATTAGATAGCCATTGTTTTTCATTATTTCTAACATTTCATTATCATGACGCACATCTGTAAAAATCACATTTGTGTCTACATTTCTCATTGCTGCCTTAACCCATACATCTGGACAAATACTTCTGAATGTTTCACCTACTATTTGTAATACATTTCTCATTGTTTGCTGTATTTTGGGATGTACATCAGATTTAGATTTATATTCTTCAATATCCTGTAATGATATCTCAAAATATCTACTAACAAGACTCTTCAATTCGTCACCAAAAGAGCGTCTGTCCCAACCTTTCAAAATGGTTAGCATGTGGTCTGCTACTGTATCTTTTCCCATTCTAGACTGTGCACATAATCCAATCATGTTGATTGATTCTTTTTAAATTTTTTTTCAAATGACGAAGTCTCGATTAAAAAAAAATTAAACACATGCTTTCTTCGTACAAGCTTTTCCAGCGTCGAAACATACACACGCATTGCAAGAATCCAACCCAACTGGAGTCATTAATATCGTGTAGTGTTAGTCCGAGTAATCAGATGATAAAACTCGTATTTGCAGGCATGTGTAACGTTTACACAAACGTCTACCATGAATGGATCGTTGCGATCTTCACAACTTAGGCCAGGCTTACATATGTCTCTATTTTTTATTCATCAGATTTTTTTTTCGCAAAAAATAATAAAATGCAAGAAGAGATTCTACTGGCAGAAACCCTTGATCGCTTTTCACTTCACCCTATAAAATTTCCAAAAACATACGATCTTTACAAAAAGCAAATCGCATCGTTTTGGACGGTAGATGAAGTAGATCTCGGACCAGATATGATGGACTGGAAAACATTATCTAAGAATGAGAAAAAATTTATTCTCCACGTTTTATCGTTTTTCAATGCATCGGACTTGATTGTCAATGAAAATTTAGCTGAACGATTTAGTGTGGAAGTTCAACTTCCAGAAGCCAAGGTGTTTTATGGGTTCCAGATTGGAATGGAAACTATACACACTGATATGTATGGTTTGCTAATTGTGACATATGAAAAAGATTCTGTAAAACGTGAAAAATTAACAAATGCTTTAAAGTACGACAATGGCATTAAGAAAAAGGCAGATTGGGCTTTGAAATGGATATCTGACAAAGAATCTTCTTTTGCAAAAAGATTAATCGCATTTGCATGTGTGGAAGGTATATTCTTTTGCGCGTCTTTCTGCGCTATATTTTATTTCAAAAAAAGAGGGAAACTTCCTGGTCTGACTTTTTCAAATGAATTGATATCTCGTGATGAGTCTATGCATAGGGATTTTGCTGTACATTTGTACAATGACATATTAGTAAACAAATTAGACGAAGATATTATACAGAATATTGTTTCGAGTGCAGTCGAAGCTGAAAATACATATGTCAGAGAAGGGCTTGAATCGGATTTAATTGGGTTAAATTCAGATTTGATGCAACAATATGTGAAATGTGTTGCTGATCATCTTTTGGTTAGTCTGAACGTTTCAAAATTGTACCATGTTGAGAATCCATTTGAGTGGATGGATATTATTGGCATGGAAGGAAAGACAAACTTTTTTGAAAAACGTGTTGGCGAGTATGCCAAAGCTGGTCACTTCAATGATGAGAAAGGCAGAGAATTCAATCTGGACGCAGATTTCTAAATCTACTTTGTATTTTAGTTGCTTTACATAAGTTATACTTATTTTTTTATTTGATCACAGTAAGATGAATTCAACAGATTTAAATAGTACACATATTTTAGAAAGCAGAATTTATGGAGGGGTAAATGCATTGAATAATATGTTGCCATTTTTAGTTTATATTAGAGGTAGGACACAATGCACGGGTGCTTTAATAGGTACTGGACCTGGTAATGCTTGGGTGCTTACTGCAAAACATTGCGTAGATCGAGAGTATATGACTATGTATGGTAGACGTACTTTTGTGAATACTAAATATTATTTGTGTGGGCAATCAGATCCGTGTGCAAACAGTGGTTGTGCAAATTATGGTGCGAGAACATTTAAATATGCTAGTACTACGAATAGTATTCGTATGAACCATATCATATTCAAACCAACTTCTCAATACCCAAATGTTCAAATTGCAAGACCGAATCATTTTGAAAGATTTTATGAAGATATCGCTTTAATAAAATTAGATAATTTGAACAATTATCCTGTGACTTCGTGTCATTCATTTGCTACCATTTCTGAAATACCAATGGTCAATAATGATGTATTAACACATTTTGGCTACGGTATCAATGATAGAATGGGTGCGTCATATCCACCATTTTCCTTTAATGCTGGTATCCTAAGAAAGGTTGATAGTCGACTTTCAGAGATCACCTATCGATCAGGAGGTAGTGGGTATGAACCAACACAAACATATGTAGTAAAACCGTCGTCAATAGAAGAAGGTATAAGGCAAGGTGATTCTGGAGGACCAATGATGTGGCCTTCTGGACATTCACGAGCACATCAAGTCGTTGCAATACATAATTGGATTGCAGATCCCTCGGATCCCATTTCAGAAACAGGATCTTTAAGTTTACAAGAACCATCGACATTGAGGTGGATCAATGAAATTGTGTATAACCAACATCCTCCGTTCCCTCCTCCGTCGCCTCCTCCGTCCCCTCCTCCGTCCCCTCCTTCGTCCCCTCCTCCGTCCCCTCCACTAAACACTTCATCACCGCCTTATTCTCCTTCTGTACCCCCTAACTATCCCCCAATCTTACTTCCAAACAATCCTCCCCCATTCACACCATTATATGTGCAACCTAATTTGATCACAATTATAGTAATTACAATAATATCAATTCTTTCAGTGGGTTGTGCCACCGCGACATATGTTTACAGGAAAAAACTATATTTATTGATATCTGGCTTTTCAGAACCAAAACCAGAAGTTGAAGTGAATATAGAAGACGATTACCCAGATTAAATACTTTGAAATAGGAAATAGTGAATATTAGGAGGATATTGAATATTGAATATCAAGTTTTTTGTGTTTGATCATGTTGTTTTATCGTACAAAAAAAAATAAATAAACATTTAAATGGATGAAGATGATGAAACGCATCTTCTAAACGACAAAATTCATCTGATTGATGAATTCGTTCAAGTGATGACACCTCTCGTTCCAAGTGGGAAAATTGGATTAGAAATCTTAAATTCACCTACGCGAAAAAAAGAAAAGGACATTACTGAACATTTGATAACAATTGCCAAAGATAATAAATTACATAGAAAGGTTAAACATGCACAATGTGGGGTCGTTGTTTCGTTCAACGAAGGTATAAATGATTTGGATGGACAATTCATTCAAGTTCATATGAGTTCTATGACTAGAAAAGATCGCATTCGTCGTATTAGTATAATATGTTTGCTTATTGTTATGATTGTGTTTTTAGTTAAATATGAAAACAACAGTTGATTTTTTGAATATTCTCTAGGTGTTTCTCAAGTATAATCCTTTTTGATTTCTCAGTTTCACGTGCTTGTTTCCTATACAGAAAAAACCTAAGAACCTATTTCAATGCAAAAAATGTAAGGGTTGGAAAAATGATAGAGCGCAAACATGTATTGGGTCTTGTATGCAAAAGGCAGATACATAAATTTTTAAAAGCATCATTCCTAAATACGGGAATTTACCAGACGAAGTTTATGTTGGATTCATATTCGATGTTAATTTTTTCGGTTCAATTTTTTATTAAGGATGATTGATCGTCTGGATGATTTCAATTATTACAAAGCGGAAGAGGGACCGGCGATTCGAAACATGATATACAAATATTTTTATTCAGCTGTTTTCCAACTTTTTTCAACTTTTATAAACATGCCATTTTTCAAAGCTTTGAGATTAATCTTTGGAATCCATATGATTGATTTGTCCGAATCGTAATCAAACATTCTACATTCTTCTATTCTATTAGTAAGGGGATAGGTATTGATTTTTATGTCAGGATTTAATATGATATTGTTATTATGATATAAATCATATATTTCCTTATGATTATTTTTGATATTTCTGTTATCCAATAATAATTTGGTCTTTTCCCTAATTGTTTCTTTCTTTTTAATATCATTATTCAAAGTTTCGACGGAAGACATGATAATTCTTTTATCTGTCGCACATGTTTCTTTCTCTTCTTCTTTTTGATCTTTGCAGATGGTATCTGCAAAAATAGGCCTTAGCATGAAAAGTTGCCATGCAGAATCAAGAACCTTTTCAAAGTCAATATTATAGGTTGGTTGTTCTCCTGTAGATTTAGAATCCCTAAGTTTGCTTAAAATGTCTTGTGTCATTTTTTGTAGTTTTTCCGACTTGTTGACTTCTTCAAAAATCTTAGATTTAAACATCTCGACAAATTTTATATAATTTTCAAAATTTTCCATTTGGTTTGAGTTTACCATTTGTTTTATGATGCTTAATACATGCGACAAATCTTTTGTACATGTTTCTTGTTTACATTTTTTAAGTTTTGTATTTATGTCTTCACTTGCATTTTTCATTCTTACGAGAACTCGGATAAAATTTTCTATATCCGCTTCAAAATTCTTAAAAACAGATTCGTTTTTGAAATGAATAAAAATCTTTTCTAATGTTGCTAATTTTGTAATCATTTTTTCTTCTTGCGACAAAAGTTCATTAAGTACATCTCTCCTGTGTTTTAGTTCATGCGGTGTTTTCGGTGCGCCTGGTGTTTTCGGTGCGCCTGGTGTTTTCGGTGCGCCTGGTGTTTTCGGTGCGCCTGGTGTTTTCG
>MDSX01063383.1_pt1 | contig 63440 bp, 62 predicted proteins | sample 811141 | NCBI WGS metagenome assembly MDSX01 (sample SAMN05326642, study PRJNA326480) | marine metagenome | isolation source: seawater | place: Atlantic Ocean: South East | collected 2010 | reverse complement strand
TTCCAAGCGAGCCCATTCGTCCGCTCTGGCAACTCTCCCGATCATCGTCTCACGAGGCGGCCAGGTGATCTGCGGCACACAGCGGAATCCGCTGAGAGCTGCTGCCTCCCGGCCCTGACTCGATTCACGGGTCGTTGTTGCACAGGACCCGGCCGCCACGAGGAACGATGACGCTCTATTAGGCTACTTGCCCCTCGCAGCGTCGGCACACAAGTAGCATCACCAAGTAATGGTCTTCCAGTCTCTTTACAGGCGTTATCGCCCTCAAAACTTTTCAGAAGTAATCGGTCAAGATCACCTAGTGGCGGCTTTGCGGAATGCCGTCATGGAAGACCGCGTTGGTCACGCCTATCTTCTGAGTGGTCCTCGAGGAACAGGTAAAACCTCAACCGCCCGCATTCTCGCTAAAGCGCTGAACTGTCGCGAGAGGACTGATGGAGGGGAGCCTTGCGGTGTCTGCGAGAGTTGTATCGCCATCGAATCGGGTAGTTCGATGGATTTGGTTGAGCTTGATGCGGCATCAAATAACAATGTCGCAAACATAAGGGAAATAACTTCTAATGCGGCCCTTGGTAGTCCGGGTGAGAGAAAAGTTTATTTGTTAGATGAAGTTCACATGCTCACCGCTGCTGCATCCAATGCTTTGTTAAAGACTCTTGAGGAACCTCCCGAACATGTGATTTTCATTCTTGCGACTACGGATCCGCAAAAGGTTCTGCCGACGATCAGAAGCCGTACTCAGCACGTTGAGCTAGCGTTGGTCCCACCAGAGATTTTAGGCGACCACGTAAAACACATCGCGGAGCAGGCGAATCTCGATGTTGATTCGGCAACTCTAGAGTATGTAGTGCAACGCGGATCTGGATCTGTGCGTGACACGCTTTCTGCGCTTGACCAGGTCATCACAGCTGGCGGCGTTCCAAAAAATAATGTGAGCGTAGATCCTTTGGTTGCTGGTATCGCAGCGCAAGATCTTGTCGTGTCAATGGCAGCTGTTTCTGACGCCGTTGCTGCTGGCGTCGATCCCAGAGATTTGGCATATCGATTGACACGGAAATTGCGCGATATTTTTCTTGCTGGTGCCGGCGTCACATCCTCCGACTTAACTTCGGAAGACATTGTCACGCTTACACACACGGCTGGGGAGATGACGCGAGCCGTAAACGTGAGAGCTTTAGAGCTTCTCGGTCAAGCTCTCATTGATATGCGTCAAGCACCTGACCCTCGGCTAGTACTTGACTTGGCTTTGGTTCGCTTGTTTGCGAATGAATTGTCAACGCAAGCTGCCTCTCGCCAAGGGGACAAGACACCGGAAGGCAATCAGGAGCCAAATAGAACCTCCAATAAAGAGGCCCCCGCAGCCAGGGCTCGTGAGGCTTTGGCTAGCACCGAAGCATCTAATTCTCCAGACGAAACGAGTTCAGTTGCAGCACCTCCGCCTCCGCCTCCGCCTCCGGCCCCAGCACCCCCGCCTCCGGCCCCAGCTGAATTGGACAGGGAATCCACGTTGTCGGTCGATCCAACTGCAAAACCTGTTGGGCAAGACTTATCGCTTGCCCATGTCTCTGAGGTATGGCAGGAAAAGGTGCTGCCCGGGATAAGTGCCAAAGCGCGCGCTCGATTTCAAGCGGCGAAAGTCAAAGACGTCCCCGATGGGCGAGTGCAACTGGAATTGCCCAATGCGACACACAAAGAACGCTGTGAACAATTAAAAGGCGATATCGAAAAAGCTCTTAGCTCCCATCTGGGTGGCGACGTGTCGGTTGAGTTGCTATCGGTTGATGAATCGCAGTCTGCAGAAGTAGATGTTCCCGAACCCCGAATCGAAGAAGTAGTTGACCCTTCGGAATTTGAAGGCGGCACTGACACAGGGCCGACAAGCGTTGAACGCGTGCTCGAAGCCTTCCCCGGTGCTGTGGCCTCAGAAGAAGAAAGCCAAAGGTGAATTGGATAGCCGATGACCGATGAATTAGACGACAATTTTCAACTTCCCGACATTAAGGAATTTCAACAGCAGCTTTTGGAGCAGCGCCAGGCCATCTCATCCACCACAATTGAAGGCTCTGCTGGTGGTGGCGCGGTCAGGGTTTCGATGCAGGCTGACGGGACTGTCCTTGACGTCAGGATTACGCCAGAGGTTGTAGACAGAGGTGAAATCGAAATGCTTGAGGATCTCGTGGCCGCGGCATTTCGAGATGGATTGCGACGTTGCGGAAATGCTCAAGCTGCGGCAATGGCAAGAGTTGCTCCCAACCAAGCGCCCGGCAACGGAGGCTGATGCGGCGTGTATGACGGACCGGTGCAAGATCTGATTGATGAGTTAGGGCGACTGCCGGGAATTGGTCCCAAATCGGCTCAGAGGATTACCTTTTACTTATTGAAATTACCCAAGGGGGACGCACAGCAGCTTGCCAGCGCAATTGTCGAAGTGAAAGAACGAATTGGTTTCTGCCAAAAATGTTGGAATATTTCTGAACAAGACCTTTGCCCTATCTGCAGTGATCCGCAGCGTCAAACTGGTTCGCTCTGCGTAGTGGAAGAACCTAAGGATGTGGTGGCTCTGGAACGAGCGGGTTTCCGTGGTCGGTATCACGTTTTACAAGGAGCGCTTAACCCAATGGAAGGGGTAGGTCCAGAACAGTTGAGGATTAGAGAGCTTTTGCAAAGAATCCGAGAAGAGGGAGTCGATGAATTGATTCTCTGCACGAACCCAAATATTGAGGGGGAGGCGACGGCGATGTATCTCGCGAGGCAGCTCCAACCCTTAGGTATCACCGTGACGCGGATAGCAAGCGGTTTGCCTGTCGGTGGAGATCTTGAGTATGCCGACGAACTCACTCTTGGGCGAGCACTTGAGGGGCGACGGGAATTGCAAGGCTGAAGCTCCGAAAGTGGGAGGGCGGATGCCGGAGTCGAGCGCTCGGAATATCCATTCTCAGCGCAAAGTCGTTAGCTGAATTAAGTCCTCAACTCCGACATCCATAAGAGATGCACTCTTTGCGTTTATGTTACAAAAATTTCGAATGTATTACAAAGATACTCTGATGGGGATCATACAACCTCAATAATAAGAGCGTCTCCCTGGCCGCCTCCTCCGCATAACGCTGCGGCGCCCAATCCGCCTCCACGCAAGGTCAACTCTTCCATCAAAGTAAGCGCCAATCTGCTGCCCGACATCCCAATTGGGTGCCCAAGGGCGACGGCCCCACCGTTGACATTGACAATTTCATCGCTGACTCCGAGGTCTTCGGTAGCTGCTAACCCAACAGCGGCGAATGCTTCGTTCAATTCGAAGAGTGAAAGCCCGGAGATGTCTAAGTCGGTTTTCGAAAGAGCGTTGCGTATTGCTTGCGAGGGTTGAGTTAGCAGACAAGTGCCAGGACCGGAAACCATGCCGTAACTGACTATTCGGGCGGAAATTTCGAGTTCGAGTTCGGCAGCTTTCTGGGGAGACACTAAGACCATGGCGCAGCCACCATCAGAAATTTGTGATGCATTTCCCGCAGTTACCGCGCCGTCGCTAGCGAAGGCCGGTCGCAATCCTGAAAGGCTCTCGGAGGTGGTTCCGGGACGCACCCCTTCATCAGTATCGACGATCAATGAGTCCCCGCCTCTCTGAGGAATCTCGACTGGCGCAATTTCCTTGGCAAGACGACCCTCTTTTTGGGCATTCGCGGCTCGCTCGTGTGATTGCGCAGAAAACTCGTCCATCGCTGCCCTGTCAATGGATGCTGCAGATGCATCCCGCTCGGTGCCGTCACCCATGTGTCCGTCGTCAAAAGCACACCATAAGCCGTCGTGGATCATTGCGTCTTGAAGCTCGCCATGACCCATTTTGAGACCGTTGCGTCCATTGGCAAGAAGGTATGGAGCGTTGGTCATTGACTCCATCCCGCCCGCAACCACTACGTCTGCATCGCCTGATGCGATCATTTGATCTGCTAAATAAATTGCGTTTAGTCCGGACAAACAAACCTTGTTAATGGTGATCGCCGGGACTTCCATAGGAATGCCAGCCTCCACAGCTGCTTGTCGAGCGGTTATTTGCCCTTGGCCTGCTTGCAAGACTTGACCCATCACGACGTGGTCGACTTGATCACCCGTAATCCCTGAACGCTCTAACGCGGCAGCTATTGCGTGGGCACCCAACTGCACGCCAGTGAAATTAGCTAACCCACCGTTGAAACGACCGATAGGAGTGCGGGCTCCAGAAACAATTACCGATCCAGGCATTGTTATCTCCTCAAATGTTCATGGCTTCTTGTCGATGAAGTGTAGATTTCTCTCGCCTCTCTTGCTTGGGTTACAAAAATGCCCTCTAGCGTTAACGGTCATCCCCTCAAACATCGGAGCGTAACTTGTCCTCCATGCAGCACATTCTTGATGCCATTCAGGCTGACGCGACCGCGGATGAGATAGCCGCGCTGGAAATTCCTGAAAGTTACAGAGCCGCTTATGTCACTCGTGACGATCAACACATGTTTGAAGATCGTGAATCCTGGGAAAAAGACCCCCGGGAATCTATTCACATAGACGAGGTGCCGACGCCGGAGCTAGCACCTGATGAGGTGTATCTGGCCGTAATGGCAAGTTCGATCAATTTCAACACGGTGTGGACATCGATATTTGAACCCCTACCAACATTTGGTTTTCTCGACCGACTTGGCAAAGAAAGTAGTTGGGGTGCTCGGCATGCACTTGATCACCACATAATTGGTTCTGATGCTTCCGGTGTTGTTTTAAAAACCGGATCTGCTGTGCGCAATTGGAAGCCGGGCGATCGAGTTGCAGTTCACTGTAACTATGTTGACGACCAAGACCCTGCGGCCCACGAAGATTCGATGCTGGCCTCAAATCAGCGCATTTGGGGATTTGAGAGCAATTTCGGGGGATTAGCTGATCTCTCAATCGTGAAAGCAAACCAGTTAATGCCGAAACCAGCGCATCTGACGTGGGAAGAATCTGCTGTGAATGCCCTATGCGCTTCGACCTCTTACCGAATGCTTGTAGGTGATAACGCCGCCAGAATGAAACAAGGCGACAATGTTCTTATCTGGGGCGCGTCGGGTGGCCTAGGAGGATATGCCTGTCAACTGGTGATTAATGGGGGCGGAACGCCGATCGGTGTGGTCAGTTCTGCGGACAAAGTCGATTTGCTTAACGAACTTGGTGTCGAACACGTCATTAATCGCAGCGAAGAGGGTTACCAATTTTGGGCTGATGACCACACTCAGGATGAAGGCGAGTGGCGGCGCTTAGGAAAGCGGGTGCGAGGATTTATTGGTGATGATCCTGACATTGTTTTTGAACATCCTGGACGCTCAACGATGGGCGCATCAGTTTTTGTTACCAAGCGCGGCGGAAAAATAGTTACCTGTGCGGCGACAACGGGTTACATGATCGAGTACGACAATCGCCACCTTTGGATGAGACTAAAACAAATTGTTTCGAGCCATTTTGCGAACTACTCCGAAGCCTGGGAAATGAATCGACTGCTCGATGAAGGCAGAATTCAACCCATTCTCTCCAAGACCTTTGATCTGAAAGACACCGGAGAAGCTGCCTATCAGGTCCACCACAATCAGCACGAAGGAAAGCTGGGAGTGCTCTGCCTATCGCCTGAAGCAGGTCTCGGTGTGACTAACCCAGAAAAGCGCGAAGCTATCGGCGAGGAAAAAATTACTCTTTTCCAACGACATGCTGACTCACTTGATGCAACGGAGAATGGATCATGATCCTGACAGAAATTGACCACGTCGCGATAGCTGTTCGCGATCTCGAAGCCGCCATTAGCTATTACCAGGAGGCTTTCGGTGCGGAAGTTCATCATCGAGAAATCGTGGATAGCGACGGAGTTGAGGAAGCACTGGTCAAAGTCGCGGATAGCTACATACAACTGACCGCAGCTACACGACCTGACTCTCCGATAGCGAAACATCTTGAAAAGCGGGGTGAGGGACTCCATCACATTGGATACAGAGTTGACGACTGCCAGGCAGCCCTAGACGCCATGATCGCGGCAGGTGCGACTGCGATCGACAAAGCACCACGGCCGGGCTCTCGTGGGACGACAGTCGCGTTTATGCACCCCAAAGGCAGTTTTGGAACCCTGATTGAGCTCGTTCAGGAATAGCTATCCCATGATGAGCTGATTGTTTGTGCAACCCGATTTACCAGAAGTAGGAGTCGGACCCCATCCCGAGCCTTGGCCTAACGATGAAAAGTTTGACGAGGAGCTGTTGCGGGATGGTGACAGACGGAACGTAATAGATGAGTATCGCTATTGGAAACGAGAGGCGATAGTCGAGGACTTAGATGAACGGCGTCACCCGTTTCATGTAGCCATAGAAAACTGGCAGCACGATCTCAACATCGGGACTGTCGTGCGCAACGCGAATGCGTTTCTTGCCGAAGCCGTGCACATCGTTGGGCAACGAAAGTGGAACAGACGAGGTGCCATGGTCACTGACAGGTACCAACACCTTGAACACCATGAGAGCGTTGATGATTTCGTTGAAACGGTGACGAGCCGAAAGCTGAGCGTGGTTGGTATCGATAATCTCCCTGGATCGCAACCGATCGAGACCACTCGCCTGCCGCGTCACTGTGTTTTGGTCTTCGGTCAAGAAGGTCCTGGACTGTCTAAAGCGGTGCGGGATGTGGCCGAACTTGTTCTTTCAATTACTCAATTTGGATCGACGCGATCTATAAACGCGGGTGTTGCATCGGGCATAGCTATGCATACTTGGATTCGCCAACACGCCAACCTGTAGAAAGTGGCTTTTGGTCTTTAGAAAGAGTCAAAACAGCACTAGGGTTTGGGACGGTTGTCGTCTCGGGAGGGGATGAAACCCTAACAACAAGGATGGGAATATGACTTCGATGTGGCGGCGTTTCCTTGCTCTGTTAATGGTCTTTGGACTCTTAACAGCGGCATGCGGAAGCGATAGCGACTCCTCAAGTAGCAGTGGCAGCGAATCGGGCAGCAGCAGTAGTGCTGAAGAAGAGGCGCCAGCAGAAGAGGAACCAGTAGAAGAGTTCAAGATTGGTCTAGTAACGGATACCGGGAAGGTTGACGATAAAGCCTTCAACCAATCCGCGTGGGAAGGCGCACTTGCAGGCGCAGCCCAAATTGAAGGTGCGACTACTGACTACATTGAAACTGAAGAGTCCAAGGACTATGCAAACAATATTCAGTTGTTCTTAGATGACGGGGCGAGCGTTATCATCACCGTCGGTTTCGGTTTAGGTGAAGCGACGATAGAGGCAGCCCAAGCGAACCCCGATGTGCTCTTTATCGGTGTTGACCAGTTTCAAGGCGAAGCTATTCCTAATTTAGCTGGACTAGTCTTTGAAGAAGCTAAGTCCGGGTTCCTTGCCGGTGCCCTTGCGGGAATGCTGACAAAGACCAATATCGTGGGCGCGGTCCTTGGTACTGATCTTGTCCCACCGGTCGTCTTTTTCAAAGAAGGCTGGGAAAACGGAGCAAAATACACAAATCCTGATGTTCAGACCATCTCGACCTACCACCCTGGTGGATTAGACGTTGCTTTCGGAGACCCAGAGTGGGGTGCGACAACTGCTCGACAGGCGCTTGACCAAGGAGCCGACATCATTTTCGGTGCAGGTGGAGCGACCGGTAACGGTGCTCTCATCGAAGTGGCGACTGAAGAAGGAGCTCTCTGTGTAGGCGTTGACTGGGATCAGTGGGGAACGGTGCCCGAAGCTCACCCCTGCTTGGTTACTAGTGCGATGAAAGACATCGTCAAGGGTGTTGCCGACCTATTGGTTGCGGCCAAGGCCGGAACTCTTACGGGTGGTAACTTCCTAGGTGACGTTGATATAGCTCCGTATCACGATTTCGAAAGCATGGTTACTGACGAAATGCGTGCAACGATCGAAGAAGTACGCGCCGGCCTTGCAGACGGGTCAATAAACCCGATGCCCGAATAGGCGGATATAACTCTGTGGGGGCACTATCCGTTGCGGATAGTGCCCCCCGAGTCGCGTTATGAGCCGTTCCGTACTTAGAACTATTTCTATCCCGCTTGCAGCGGTCGTCTTCGGATTAGTTATCGGAGCGATTCTTATCTTGACGCAAAATGCGTCTCCAGGAACTGCCTACAAGGCTTTGCTCGTTGGCGGCGCTGGAGATTCGGACGCTGTTCTGCGTACGCTCCAGAAAGCAACACCGTTGATTTTTGGCGGACTTGCCGTAGCGTTTGCGTTCAAAGCAGGCATGTTCAATATTGGGGGACAGGGCCAATTGCTTGTTGGGGCTGTTTTCGCAGCAGGGGTTGGCTTTGGAATCGACGGTTTACCCCTGATTATTCACTTACCGGTGGCGTTGTTGGCGGGTGGAATAGCAGGGGCAGTCTGGGGCGGAATTGCCGGCACGTTAAAGGCGACGACTGGTGCTCACGAAGTGATCGTGACCATCATGCTCAATTTTGTTGCTGGCAATTTGACTGATTGGTTGGCAGCTAATCCTTGGAAGGATAATTCTGGCAGCAACATTGTTGCGCGCACTCCCTTAGTCGAAGATTCGGCCGTTATCCCTACCTTTGGAGCGGTCCCAGTCGGATTCCTGCTCGCGGTGATCACGGCGATTACTTGTTGGATGATTCTTGAGCGCACGACTTTCGGCTTTGAAGTCAAAAGCGTGGGAAATAATAGACATGCAGCGGATTACGCGGGTATCAGGGTCGGCCGAATTATGGCTTTGACTATGGCAGTCGCGGGACTCTTGGCTGGTCTTGGCGGAGCCGTCGAAAGTCTGGGAGTTGATGGCCGATTTGAGGCGGGGGTGAACGTAGGTCTTGGTTTCGAGGGAATCACCATCGCGCTGCTCGCGCGTGCTAATCCGCTTGGAGTGGTGCCCGCCGCTCTATTAGTCGGTCTAATGGAAGCCGGTGCAGCTCGGATGCAATTTAAGGCCGGAGTGGCCCCGGAACTGATTGACGTCATCCAGGCCTTGATCCTATTTTTCGTAGCTGCACCTATTATTCTGCGCTGGGTTTTGCGGATGCGTCATGACGCTTCAGAACAACTTCAACTCGGAGCTGGCTGGGGGAGGTCATGAAGCTCCACCAAAAACGGCTGCTCTATGCGGGCCTAATTGTATTGCTTGTTGTCATTTGGATCTTCTACGCAGCGAACGGCCCACAAACCACAGCTGTTCTTGCTGGAACGGTTCGGGCTGCAACACTTCTGGCGCTTGGGGCGATGTGTGGAATGATCGGTGAGCGGTCAGGTGTAGTGAACATAGGTATAGAAGGCCAATTCTTGCTTTCAGCTTTCGCGGCATTCACGGTTGCCTCTATGACCAGTTCTTTGTTCCTTGGAACGATTGCCGGAATCGGTATGGGACTGCTCATGGGTTGGATGCTTGCCGCTATGGCGGTTGGTCTGAAAGTGGATCAAATTATTGCAGGAACGGTTCTCAACATTGCAGCACTGGGCTTGACCTCCTTCTTTTACGACCGCAGCCGTTCGCTCGGCGTAGGTAAGTACACAAACATTGACTTAGGCCCCCTTGCAGATATACCCCTTGTCGGCACGGTTTTGTTCAGTCGCCCGCCACTTACGTATTTGACGATGGCTTTGTTGATCGTCGTTCACGTTGCTTTATTCCGCTCAGTCTGGGGAATGCGTACTCGAGCGATTGGAGAACACCCCGGTGCCGCTGACACGGTCGGCATCGATGTGCTGCGACTTCGCTATTTTAATGTGACTATTGCAGGAGGATTAGCGGGTTTAGGAGGGGCTTATCTTGCTCTTGAAGCGGTGGGTACGTTCAGCCGCGCGATGTCGGGAGGTCGAGGATTCTTAGCGCTTGCGGTTATGATTTTCGGCCGTCGAACTCCGTTCGGGGCCTACGCAGCAGCGTTGTTCTTTGGATTTACAACTGCTCTTCAGAACCAGTTTCAATTAAATAATACCTTTGATATCCCGCCGCAATTCGTAGGCATGCTCCCCTTTGTCGTCACAATCCTTGTCGTAGCCCTTAGTGGCCTCATCGGGTCGATGCGCGATCCGGCTGCTCTTGGCCAGACGTACGAGAAGGGTTGAGTATGTCGGAAATTCTTCTAGGTGCTCATGACGTCTCAAAGCGTTTCCCCGGTGTTCTTGCTAACAACCAGGTCTCCCTGCAGCTTGAAAGAGGACGCATCCTGGCTCTCCTAGGTGAAAATGGAGCTGGCAAAAGCACTCTAGTGAACATCCTCTTCGGCATGTACCGACCTGATGAAGGTCATGTGATTATCAAGGGCGAAAGGGTAGATCTGCGCGGCCCAGATGATGCTATATCGCGAGGTATCGGTATGGTTCATCAACATTTTCAGTTGGTGCCTCCGATGCGAGTCGTGGAAAATATCGTGCTTGGAGCGGAACCGGTTCTTAGAGGTCTCGTCGATTTAGGTGAGGCTCGACGTCGCGTTATTGAGTTATCTCGTCGGTATGGTCTGGAAATCGATCCTGATGCGGTGGTGGAAGATCTTCCGGTAGGTATGCAGCAGCGGGTGGAAATCTTGAAAGCTCTTTACCGGAACGCCGACGTGTTGATAATGGATGAACCCACGGGGGTTCTCACCCCGCAAGAAGCGGATCACTTGCTCGGTGTGCTCCGTGAATTAACGCAAACGGGGCTCGGAGTAGTGTTCATTACTCATAAGTTGCGTGAGGTGCTTGCAGTCGCAGACGACATCGTTGTTTTACGCAACGGCGAGGTGGTCGGGCAAACAACACCTGCTGAAACAAGTGAGAATGGTCTTGCAGAAATGATGGTTGGCAGGAGCGTGATGCTACGAGTCGACAAGTCGGTTGCAGAACCTGGTGATGTAGTGCTCGAACTTGAAAAGCTTTCGGTTGAGGATGATCGGGGTCAAATTGCTCTCAATGAAGTGAGTTTCGAAGTTCGCGAAGGTGAAATTCTCGGCGTCGCAGGTGTAGAGGGAAATGGTCAAAGAGAGCTTGTGGAAGCGATCACGGGACTTCGGGGTTTGTCATCAGGCTTAATGAAGATCGGCAGTGATGAATTCACTTCTGGGTCCACGAGACAAATCGCAGAAAAAGGAGTTGCCCACATTCCGGAAGATCGCGAAAAACACGGTCTTATTGGCGTTTATTCTCTTGAAGAAAATTCCGTACTTAATCGTTATCACCGCAAACCCTTCTCTCTACGGGGCTTTCTTCGACGTGACGTTATAAAGCGGCATGCGGAGGGAGTAGTTGACGAGTTTGATGTCAGGACGCCTAGCACCTCGGTACCAGCATCAAGTCTCAGCGGCGGTAACAAACAGAAGCTAATTGTCGGTAGAGAATTTAGTGACGACATTGATTTGCTTGTAGCGGCTCAGCCAACCCGCGGAATCGATATTGGAGCAATCGAATTCATTCATCGTCGGATTTTGGATCAGCGCGATAAAGGTACCGCTGTTCTGCTGGTATCTGCTGAGTTAGATGAAATCCTGGGTCTTTCCGACCGGATCGCTGTGCTTTATGACGGAGAACTCATGGATGTTCTCGATGCCGAAGACTCAAACAGGGAGAAGATCGGCCTTCTGATGGCTGGAATCACCGATTCTAAGAGCTCAGCTTAAATTACTCGGTCGCTCCCTCCGTCTACCGGGATCTGCGCACCAGTGATGCGGCTGAACGATGGTCCACACATGATCGCGACAAGTTCGCCAACATCGTTACTGGTTATTTCTTTGCCGAGGAGATTCCGTTTCTTGTACTCAGAGGTCGTAAGGCCGTAACGGCTTGCTCTTTCTTCTATTAACGATTCTGACCAGAGTCCCGTATCGAAAATACCATCCGGGTGAATCGTGTTTACTACGATCCCGTCTTCTGCCCATTCAAGAGCGGCGACGCGACCGAGCTGGGTAACGGCGGCTTTCGACGCGCTATAAGCTGCTGCACCTTTCCCAGGTGCTAAAACATTTTTTGATCCCACAAGAGCAACCCGAGCGCCTTTAGGGGCAAGTGCTAGATAGGGGTGGGCGACGTGAAATAGATTACTGACCCCATTCAAATTGACTGCGAGTGTCTGTTCCCAATCGGTTTCGATAATCTTCGCGATCTCATGAGATGCGCCGAAAATGCCAGCGGCCGCAACCAAAATGTCGATTCCTCCAAAGTGCCGCACACCCTCTTCAACGGCCGCTAGTAAAGATGCTCTATTTGTTACGTCAGCTTGGAGTTGAAGAAAACTTGCGGTGTCGGAACCGTCGTCGTTATTCAGGTCGATTCCGATAACAGACGCGCCTTGTCTAAGGAGCGCGTGAGCGCATGCCGACCCGATACCAGAAGCTGAACCAGTGACTAGCGCCACCTCCCCCGATAGGGGAGGTGTTGCATTGGATTTGTTTAATTTGGCTTGTTCAAGTTCCCAGTATTCGACTTCGAAAAGATCTGACTCGGGAAGTGCTACGAAGCCGCCCAGCGCTTCGGCTGCCTCGACCACGTCGATTGTGTGCAGATAAATATCGGCGGCGATGCTGCAATCGCTGATCTTCACTCCAGCTGTTAGAAGGCCTAATTCAGGGTCAAGAACCACTCGTGGTGCTGGGTCTAGTTGCTGCACCCCGGGGAAACGGTGGCTATTGCGTTCAAAGTAGTCATGGTATTCCGAGATAAATTTGTCGATATCTCGACCTATTAGTGGGAATTGTTTGGTTCGAATTATGTGGTCGGGGGTTGCTGGACCTCTTGTAGCTATTTCGGCTAGATCGCTTCGCTTCGCAAACTCGGCAGCGGATTTGTTGGAGGTTCGACTCAAAAGCATTGGGCGACGCGCAGCATCTGACAATTGTTTTCTCAACGAAGCCTGGTTGATTGCTGAGGTCCCGGTGAGATCTGGGCCAGATGTGGTTGCTGAGGAATTGATATCTACCCCGGCTTGGCTAGATAAGTACTCTTCTGCCGCAGTAATCACTTCAATCATCGAGTCGTATGCCTGCTTTGTGGTGTCACCGAAGGTAAAAACCCCATGGTTCATGAGCACCATCGCGACAGTGTCAGCGGTTGCTTGCTTCTCGAATTCGACTGCGCAGACTTTCGCCAAGTCGAAACCAGGCATTACGTAAGGGACTATGACAACCGTTGCTCCCCATAGCTCCCTTACTCGATGCTCCCCATCTTCGGTATTGGTGAGGGCGAGAGCGGCGTCTGCATGGGTATGTTGCACTGCTTGAAAGGGCAACGAAGCATGAAGTATCGCTTCGACCGAAGGGTTCGGCGCTGAAGTATCGAGAAGGTTAAGTCTTAGTTGATTCACCATTTCCGTATCGGTGAGCTCTGGAAGTTCAGCCAATCGTCTGACCTCGTTTAGGCGAAGAGGAGCGAAACCTTCTGCTTCAATAGTTGCGAGATCCCAGCCGCTGCCTTTGACATACAAAATCTCTATTTCGTCGCCGTGAATGTCGTGACCGACAGTCTTAACCGATGTATTGCCACCGCCGTGCAAAACTAAGCTCGGGTTCGCGCCTAGCACTCGTGACCCGTAGACGCATTCTCCGAGCGGACCCTCGAATAGAGCAGCTTCGTTCGCGTCCCATTGGTTTTTCATGCCGATCCTCCAACCCGTCCCATTGCTTTAGCTATTGAATCTATAAATGGAGGTTTCAGCACTCCGGCCTCCGTAATGATTGCAGTAATCAAGTGATTTGGTGTCACATCAAACGCAGGATTTGCTGCACTCACACCAAAGGGGGTGAGTCTTTCCCCCCGAATCTCATGGACCTCGCTGGCATCGCGTTGCTCAATTTCGATCTCTGAACCAAGTTCCAGTTGAACGTCAATGGTCGACGTTGGCGCGGCAACGTAAAATGGAATTCCTGCCGCTTGTGCGGCCAAAGCATGAGCAACGGTGCCCACTTTGTTAGCTGCGTCGCCGTTAGCAGCAATCCGGTCGGCGCCGACTATGTAAGCGTCGACCTCGCCCGAAAGTACTGTTGAGGCCATAGCTGCATCGGGCACGACAGTCACGTCGATTCCCGCGTCGTTGAGTTCCCAGGCTGTGAGCCTCGCCCCCTGAAGCAATGGGCGCGTCTCGGACGCTAGGACCCGGAGTTTTTCCCCGGCTTCGAATTTTGCATACATAGGCGCTAAGGCGGTCCCTGTTCCCGCAGTAGCTAGCCGACCAGCATTGCAGTGAGTGCCGATAACGACGGCGTCGCGCAATAGTTCGCGACCGAGACGACCTATTTCTGCGCAAGCCTGAGCGTCTTCGGCTGCCACCAAATGAGCTTCGCGAAGGAGGTTGTCTCTCAGATTTTCTAAATCGCTTGACCTGGCGATGGCTCGATCGATGACACGATCTACCGCCCAACGCAAATTAACCGCTGTGGGGCGCGCGTCCCCTATTGATATTCTGCAAGCCTCCAGATGGCGAATAGCTTCGTTCAGAGACTTTGAATGATATTCGTCTAATGCAACTACGAGAGCTAGTGACCCAAAGGCACCTAGAGCTGGAGCTCCTCTGATTGCCAGGCGTTGGATTGCATCGACAGCTTGGGCAGCAGTTCTGATCTCAATGATTTTTAGCTCACTCGGTAACAGTGTTTGATCAATGATTCGTATGTGATCGTCCATCCACTCTATGGGTGGTGTCGGTTGCTTCATTATTGTGTTCCGTACAATCGATCACCCGCGTCGCCTAAGCCCGGCAAAATATAGCCTGAGTCATTCAAACCAGAATCTAATGCAGCGCAGACAATATGAACCTCTGGGTGGTGAGCTTCAACGTGCGCCACGCCTTCAGGTGACGCGACTACGTTCATCATCGTTATCTCCGCAGGATTTCCCTTCATTACTCGCTCAAGTGTTGCAACGGCGGTGTGTCCGGTTGCAAGCATTGGGTCAACAATGAGCACGCGGCGATTTGAAACGTCAGGGAGCTTTACAAGGTATTCCTCTGCTTCCAGCGTTTCGTGGTTTCTTGCGAGGCCGATATAGCCAATATCCGCGTCTGGTAGGAGTGTCAGAACGCCGTCCAGGAGACCGTTACCGGCTCTGAGCACCGAAATAAGTACTGGCGAACCTCCAGTTATCTGAACCCCTCTTGTCTCTTGAAGGGGTGTAGATATCGAGATTTCGGTTGTTGGTAAGTCTTGTGTGGCAAAGGGAAGCATTAACTGCGCTATTTGACGGAGCAGTTGACGAAACTCCTCGGTTCCGGTTGTCGATGATCGTAGTCGGTCGGTATATGAGGAGATTAGAGGGTGATCAAGGAGAGTAAACACAACCACACAGTAGAAGCAGGCGCGGCTAGATGCAGAATGACTGCCATGCTGGAGGCATTGAGGAGCGGCAGATGATTGATTCCAACGACGAAGTAAGTTCAGCCCTTTCAGCTTTAAAGCCGGTAGTGGCTCTTGAAACGACAATCTTTTCAAATTTGGGCCTCCCATCACCGGCAAATGAACAAGCTCTCGATCGTTGCATGAGTGCGATCCGCGCACTTGGCGCCGTTCCGGCACTTACCGCGGTTATCGATGGACGTATATGGGCCGGCGTTCCGACGGAATTGCATCAGCGTGTTCTCTCATGTGGAGTAAAAATTGCGGAACGAGACTTGTCGGTAGCTACTGCCCAAGAATTAGCGGAAGGCGTAACTACTGTCTCCGCCAGCTTGGCTATAGCCGAACGTGCCGGCATCGAGACTTTTGCCACAGGGGGCATCGGAGGAGTTCACCGCTCGAGTGCCGAAACTGGGGATATCTCGGCAGACCTCAATGCTATTGCCCGGCGTAATGTTCTCGTAGTGAGTGCAGGCGCCAAAGCTTTTCTTGACTTACCTCGAACACTGGAATTTTTAGAGACGCACTCGGTCCCAGTTCTTGGATGGAAAACATTGGATTTCCCTGCGTTCTATATCCGAAACTCGGGCCTGCGTGTCGGTCATCGAGTTGATAGCGCGTTAGAGGTTGCCAAGATTCACCAATCAAGGCGAGCCCTTGGTCAAGGTGGGAGCCTGCTCGCTGTGCCGATACCCGAAGATGCGGAGTTAGACGCGCAGAGTATCAATGCAGCGATAGCCGAAAGCCTCGCGCGAGTAGAGCAGCAAAAAATTTCTGGCGCCCAAATCACGCCGCATGTTCTGGCAGCTATCGAAACTGCGACCGAAGGTCAGAGTGTTGCGGCGAATCTGGCACTAGCGGAGAATAATGCATCTATAGCTGCACGTGTCGCCGTTGAATTAGCGGCGTTATGAGTTTCGAAGAGATGCTTGTTATAGCAACCGCAGTCATATTGGGATCGGTGGTCAAAGGCACGACTGGGCTTGGTCTCCCACTAACTGCCGTACCTGTTATGGCGTCGTTCGTTGGGATTCAAGACGCAGTAGTGATTATGTCTGCCCCAACTGCGCTAAGTAACGCGATGCTAGTTAGAGAATACCGATCTGAATTTCGCGACAATCTCGGCTTGGCCTCATTTGCTGCGTTGGGAGCTGTAGGAGCGATTCTGGGCGCTTGGTTGCTAGTCAGAGTTGAAGAGCGCATCTTGCTCCTATTTCTAGCATCGGCGTTAATAGCGTTTTTGATCTGGAAATTCTCAGCGAAAAAGCCGCGATGGTCTCAAAGGTTTCAAAAAGTCGCTAGAACCCCAGTAGCGGTTACCTGTGGTGTAGCTCAAGGCGCGATTGGGATTTCCGGGCCTCTAGTGGCGGCTTGGTTTCAGGGATTAGGTGTGCCTCGTGAGCGGTTTGTTGCCTCCAACGCTGCGATTTTCTTATTGACAGGTATTAGCCAGCTAGCAACGTTGACAATCATTGGCCAGTGGTCGGAGTTTCGAATCATGGCGGCGCTATTCGCTTGCTTGGTAGTCGCGATTGCGCTTCCCCTAGGTATTCGACTGGGACGTCGATTAAATGCCGAGCGTTTTGATGCGGCGGTCACCTGCGTAATTATGGCTTGCACCGTCAGCCTTCTAGTTCGGGCGGTCTAGAAGGCCGATAACGTTTTGATGGTGAACCGTCTTGCAGCGCTCTGTCTCCCCGGCGGACAATTGTTCGTTGACGCAGTGCAAAACGTCTGGGAAAACGGGGACGCAGTTTTGCCGATTGATCAACGACTCCCTAAAAAATCTCAACAAGACTTGATTCGTCGCATGGGAGCATCCCTTGTTGTTGATCGCGACGGTACTACCACGCTTCCTGGTAGGCCGGTAGAGAGCGGTGATGCTTTGGTTGTGGCGACTAGTGGCAGTACAGGCGCGCCGAAGGGTGTAGTACTAACGCACAGCGCGCTTGCGGCTAATGCTTTGGCCACAAACGAGTTCCTCCACGTACAAGCTGGCTCAGATAAATGGTTAGCTTGCCTCCCCTTAAGCCATGTTGGCGGTTTTTCGGTCATCGTTCGTGCATTAGAAGCTGGAATAGCATTAGAAGTCCATGATGGCTTCGATGCAGAATTAGTTACGTCAGCGGCGCGTGAGGGAGTTTCGCTCGTATCTCTAGTGCCCACTGCGATGCAGCGAATCGATGCGAGCTTGTTCAGAAAAATTTTAGTAGGTGGCTCCTCGGTGCCAGTGAATCGCCCTGCGAACGTCATTGCTACATACGGGATGACTGAGACCGGTAGCGGGGTTGTTTATAACGGGCAGGCGTTGCGAGGTGTGGAACTCAGGACAGTGAGGGGAGAAATCCAGATTCGTTGTCCGATGTTGTTTCGTTGTTACCGGGATGGCAGCGAGGCTTTGACTCATGACGGTTGGTATCCAACCGGTGACTCAGGTGAAATTGATTCATCGGGCCTCTTGAGTGTCCACGGCCGCGTAAACGAAATGATTATTACCGGCGGCGAAAACGTCTGGCCAGCGGCCGTTGAGCGGATTTTGATGAAAGCCCCAGGAGTCGTTGAATGCGCGGTTACCGGTCGTAGCGACCCTGAATGGGGCGAGATAGTGGTTGCTGTCGTAAAGCCGGATAACAAAGTTCCAACTCTTGAATCTCTTCGAGACTTCGTCAGGGAACACCTACCAGCATATTGCGCTCCACGTTCAGTTGAGTTTGTGGCCGAGTTGCCTAAAACCTCTCTAGGTAAGGTCGAACGCCATCGCCTGTAGTCCCGCTCGGTAAGAAGTTACGACCGGTGCAGAGAGCCCTGATCGGGGGTTACATCCTTGGGAAATCTTTCAACAAAGAGACCTGCTGTTCCTAGGCCGTGAATCTCTTTTGGCGCCAATTCTATTGCGAGATCTCTAGCGGCTCGGAGCGCAATTGGACCGTCAAGGAATGACGAGATGATCACTCTTAACTTATTTTCGGCCGCTAACTCTGCGATTGATCTTGTTCCCGATGCGCCGCCAAGTATCGAAGGCTTCAAAATTAATGCGCCCACAGCGGCGTTCATCAGTAGACCTTCGACTTGCTTTTCGTTGACTAGGTTCTCGTCTGCCGCTAGAAGAAGGCCTGTTGTGTCGGCAATCTTTTGCCAATCCGATGGGTTGGATGTTGGCTCTTCAACTAGATCTACGAATCTGCTCTCAATAGGGCGGAGAACGCTCATAGCTTCCTCGGCCGACCAGCCTCCGTTTGCGTCAAGGCGCAACGTGGTACTGGAGTGAGTTAGCTCAATGGCTTCGCAAATTCTTCTATAGTCAGTTTCAGGATCCGTCGATCCGACCTTTAATTTAATTCCCTTGTAGCCATGCCTAACAGCAGCTTGGATTTCTTCTTTCATTCCTTCCAAATCGGTTGCTCCGACGAGCGCTTGAACAAGCACGGACGCCGGGGGCTTGACTTTGTTCGTTTTGGCATCCGCTAAATCGTCAAGAGCAGCTAATGCAGCACTGCGCGCCGCAGGCGAGGTCGGAAATTTATGATGATCGTTAGCCCATTCTTGGAGCGAATGAAGAGCATCATCGAAGCTCTCCAAGCCAAAGCCGGGGAGGGGGGCGGCTTCGCCGTGGCCTACTAGCCCCTGATCCGATATTGCGATTTCGACAGAGTGACGCTCGGTGGTTGTTCCGTGAGCGGTCCGCAAAGGTTGGCGTAGTCGAAGTGTCCGAGTAGCGAGCCTTATTTGCATGACAAGTGCCTATTTATAACTTCAGCCGTTTCGTCGAGTCGCTCGACGTGCGTGGCGTGACCGGCACCTTGAATTACTTTCAAAGATCCTTTTTGTAGGACCTTTAACATTTCTCGCGCAATATTGAGAAACTTGAGATCGCGATCTCCGGTAACGAGCAACGTTGGAAAGGCGATATCGGCGATCTGTTCATGGAGGGGCGCCATGTTTCCTGTACCGCCTGCGCGAAGACTGTTCGCGAGACCTAATGGGTGGCTGCTGAGTCGTTGAATGATGGAATTTTCTAATTGCTCTCGTGTCAGATGCTCTCGCAAACTTTCCCACATGGGCATAGAAAGCCATTTTTCAATAAAAAATCTGAGTCCATTCTGAGAAATTGAATTTGCTAATTGCAAGTCAGCCAGTCTTCTCTGTTCGCGAGCATCGTCATCATAAATTCCCGGGGAGGCTCCGATGAGAGTCAAAGACTCAACATGGTGGGGGTGGCTTAGCGCAAAGTTCAGAGCAATACGGCCCCCAAAGGAGTAACCGACCACTGCCGCTCGTTCTGCGCCTAGTTGGTGTAGCAGTGCAGATAGTTGCTTTGACATGCTCGGCAATGTGTAAGGGGATAGTTGGGCGGGAGCTTCGCTTTTCCCATGGCCAATTAAGTCGGGCATGATTTTGTGTCCGTCGAGGCGAGTAGCTAGTGGTCGCATGGTGATCCCAGCACCGGTGAAGCCATGAATAAGCAAGACTGGCTGTCCGCTATCTACTTGATCCACTTCAAGATTTATGCCGTCGCAGAGGAATCTCATAATCCTGCGGTTGCTTCTTCAACAGCTGCTGCCAGGCGACGGTGCTGGTCGATGTCAAAGGACGAGTCAATTGGTACCCGGATTACCCGCAGGCCGTTGCGAGTTTTAAGAAGATCCTTAAGCGAGTTAAGATCCGGTGCTTCGTGATAAGCGATGCCTAAAGACTTGACTAGCTCAGAGAAATTCAGTCCCTGTGGCGTGGTGAAGAATTCAGAAAATAGCTGAGACTCAGTGACCTGAGCAATCGGCAGATAGTTGAATATGCCACCGCCGTTATCGTCGAGTAGAAGGATAGTTAAGTCACTTCCATCGTTTTTGGTAGCAATGAGGCCGCCGATGTCGTGTTGAAAGGCAAGATCTCCGATTAGCAGCGTCGTTGCTTTCTCCTGAACCGCTGCGCCCGCTGCGCTTGAAATCACGCCATCAATTCCGCTAGCCCCGCGGTTGCCGAATATTCGATAGAGGCTCGTGTCGGCTTCTAAGAAACTATCGATATCCCTAACAGGCATTGAATTTGATACGTAGAGAGCATCCGATGCTGAAAGTTGACGCCCGATTTCTCGAGCTATAGCTGGTTGAGATAACCGTTCACTATCGAGGATTTCGTTAATGGTTTCGCCAGCTAAAATATCCGCATTCACCCAACGCTGGCCCCATGACCTGTCAGATACTCGATCTTGGACTATCAGCGCTATTTCTCCAAGGCCCTCATGCCCAACTGGGACTAGGTCTGTCACCGTGAAGCTAGGGTCCGCCCAAGTGTTTGCTGGGTCAAACATGATCATCCTGGGTTGGTGCCGTTCCAACCAAAGTCTGAGCGGTTTGCAGGTAGGTGGACCGCCTACACGAATTACGACCTCGGGGACTGCTCGATCAGCCCACGAAGTTCGTAACAGATGGTCGTGATGTGTGATGACTTGCACGTCTTCTTGAGCAAAGCGAAGCTGTGAAAGTGGATCTGCTAACAAGGGGAAACCGGTCCGTTTGCAAAGAAGAGCGACTGCGTCGTGCCATTGGGATCCCTGATTCATTGGCCCGGCGATCACGATGCCCTGCGAGGCATTTTCGATAACGGCCGCAATTTCATTGTTCACTTCAGGTGCTAGTCGTTGGGTTGGATTGGCAACCCCAATCTTCGGAGTATTTTCGGGAAGCGAGAAGTCACTAACTGGCTCGAGCGGCTCCCGAAAAGGCCAGTCGAGATGAACCGGGCCGGGACGTGATCCTATGGATGTCTGGTAAGCGCGCGCTGCGACTCGTTGAAACCAGAATGCGTTTGATTTGTCGAAGATGGGAAGTTCCTCAAACCACCGGACGTTGTCGCCATAAATATTGGTTTGAGTGATGGTCTGCGCAGCCCCCCAATCTCTGAGTTCGGGAGGGCGATTGGCTGTTAGAACTATGAGGGGTATGTCGCTTAAGTTGGCTTCTGTAACAGCTGGGAGATAATTTGAGGCCGCAGTGCCTGAAGTACAAACCAATACCACTGGTTCGCCCGAGGTTTTCGCGATGCCTAAAGCGAAGAAAGCCGCTGAGCGTTCGTCGAGTCTCGTCCACGTTGTGATTCCCGGTGTTTGGGCAAAGGTAAGGGTTAGTGGTGTCGATCGCGAACCTGGCGAAATAACGGCGTGCGCCACGCCTTGGTTTGCCAACTCCATTGCGAAGGTAGCGCAAGCTTGATAGACGGAATCTTCAGACATAGGTCCTAGGGGCTTAAGTCAAGAGCGCCGAGAAGAGCTTCAAACTTGGTTGCTGTTTCGGCGAGCTCTTGAGCCGGAGTTGCGCCTTCGACAATGCCACCGCCGGCAAAGAGAGTTAAAGAATCCCTGGTAAGGAGTGCTGATCGAAGCGCCACTCTAAATTCTCCGCTGCCATTTAGGGTCATCCACCCGATTGGTGCAGCGTACCAACCGCGGTCCATGGCTTCGTTGTCGTCAATCCAGTCTTGAGCTGATTCACGAGGCAGTCCAGCTACGGCTGGCGTAGGGTGGAGCACTTCTACCAAGTCAAGAATACGACCGCTCGTCGGTAATGAACCCGAGATAGGCGTATGTAAATGTTGAATCTGGCGCAACTTCATTACTCCAGTAGTTATTGGTTCGTTGAGCCGCACCCCTGCAGCGTTTAAACAGTCCTTGATATCTCGGATAACGATTTCATGCTCCCTTCGTTCTTTTGGATCTGCGAGAAGTTCCGCCCGCAAGCGAGCGTCGGCTCCAGGGTGTTCATGCCTAGGTCGCGACCCGGCTAGCGCTGCAGTCTCAACCCTGTCTTGATCGACACCTACGAGCCGTTCCGGGCTGGCGCCTAGGAAAACCTGACTACCTTGAGTGAAAGCGAAAGTTGCGCATGAAGGGTGACGCTGCTTTAGGCGCCTTAGGACCGCTCCGGCACTGAGATCAGCTGAGATGGTAAGCGAACGCGCTGTGACGACTTTGTCCATAAGTCCGGCTTCAATCTCACGCAGAGCTGATGAGACAAGTCTTAGATAGGCCGGGTCGGTCTGATGATCGGGCTTAGTTGTCCAACCAAGGTCGCTACTCAATGTCCCATTTAGATCGGGTATTTCAGAGCCTTCGGTTCGAGTAATCCAGGTTTCTTTCCCCGAGCGAATTGCGAAAATTTCAGGAAGAACTAGTTCTCCGCCTCCGAACGCCGACCAATTTGGGTGACGCTCTATCTGTCTGTTACTGAACGAAAAGCCGCCAATCAGCACGCCGGCACTGAACTCGGGGCCTGCATCACCTTCGACGTTGATTTCGACTTCCTCTATAAGTTGACGGATTCGTTGAAAGCGGTTGCGTCTGTCGTTCGTTTTGAAACTGGCGCAAACGCCTAATGCAACGAATTCAAAATCTTGTTCAGGTATTGCCCAATAAGCTCTTTGTGTGACTTGAGAATTTGCCCAAAGAGCAAGTAAATCCACCGGGCTATCTAATTTTTTTCGAACGAGTGTCACTGTTGTTGTTGGGGAAGCAGTTTTCATGCCGACTCGTTTCCCCTGAGGACGTGACGACTGACCTGCTCAATTAATGTTTGGCGAAAGTGTTCTGCAACGAGATCGGTAACGAGAGGCACTATGTCCTCTACGGCAGCTGTTTGGGAAGTGCTTGGAGCTCCGCCCCAGTGTTCAGCGAAAAGAGCGACTGCGTCTTTAGCGACATTCTCAACATGCTCGGCGTGGCGAATTGCCAATTGAATCAATTGGTCGAGTGGAACTCCGGCGTCAAGTAGATCTGCTCCGGCTCGCAACATAGGGAGAGTACTTGATGCGAATCTGTTGTTTCCCGGCGAGATAGGTCGAATCAGGCCCGCGTCGATTGCGAGTCTCACCATGTCTTCGTCTAGAGACGAAGCGTTTACAAGATCACCCAGTGAAAGAGACTCGGTTGCGTCATTTAGCGATTGAAGAAGAGGATGTGGCTCGCTTGCAGCGAGACTTTGAATTTGAGCAAGACTGAATCCTTCTTCGGAAAGATTTCGTATTTCTTCCAGTCGGTGGGCATGGGAATCGTTGTATAAAGCGACTCGGCCTTCTTTTAACGGTGGGTGCAGGAGCCCAAGCTTTTGATAGTAGCGAACGGTATCTACGCTCAGTTCTGCTCTGCTTGCCAACTGTTCAACACGCATACCTCTAGTCTAGGAGTAGGAACTCCAAGAGTCACCACTCCCATTGTTGGTAATTGACGCGGAAAGCTAATTGATTTGCTTTTCCATGTCTTCCCAGTAAGGCGCCCTGAGCTTAAATTTCTGAAGCTTCCCAGTGGCAGTGCGCGCTAATTCTTCTCTGATTTCGATTGAGGTTGGACACTTATAATGAGCCATCTTTTCGCGGCAGTAGTCAATTAGCTCTTGTTCGGAGGTGGATTGTCCCTCTGAGACAACAACGAGTGCTTTGACAGTTTCGCCCCACTTTTCGTGAGGAACGCCGATCACTGCTACTTCTTCGATCGCAGGATGACCAAAGAGCACATCTTCAACTTCGATCGATGAGACATTTTCACCACCAGAAATAATTACGTCTTTCTTGCGGTCTGAAATAGTGACGTGATGTTCATCGTCCATCGACCCGCCATCTCCGGTGTGGAACCAACCATCGACTATGGCGTCGGCAGTTGCTTCAGGTTGATCCCAGTAACCCTCTAAGACAACGTTTGAACGCGCAAGAATCTCACCCTGCTTGTCAACTTCAATCTTGACGCCGATAGCAGGTGCCCCGGCTCGACTTAGCTTCTTCGCTTTTTCTTCAGGCTCAAAGTCATCCCATTCGGATCGACATCTGTTCATGGTCAACAACGGAGCAGTTTCTGTAAGACCGTAAATCTGAATAAACTCCCAACCCAATTCTTCTTCCATTCGGGCGATTGTCTTTGTCGGTGGGGGAGCGCCTGCCACGACCATTCGAACGCGGCCTCGTCCAGGAATTTCACCCTCCCAGTCTTGGGCTGCTTCAAGAATCGCTGCTACCACTGCGGGGGCGCCACACATGTAAGTTATGTCGTGCTCTTCAATGCGATGGAGAATATCTTCTCCGCGCACCTCTCGGAGCACAACATGTTTTCCGCCCATTCCCGTAACTGCATATGGCATCCCCCAGCCGTTGCAATGGAACATCGGAAGCGTATGTAGATAGTTGTCGCGATCGCTGACGCCCGCGTGCCAGCCAAAAGTAGTTGCATTTACCCACAAAGCTCGATGAGTCTGTTCAACGCCTTTTGGTCGAGCCGTTGTCCCTGAGGTGTAGTTGATGGTCGCAGTGACGTCTTCGTTAGGGGTCCAGAGTTCGGGCTCCCCCCCGGATAGGTACATCTGATCGTCGCTGTCGGTGCCCATAACCACAAAGTGCTCAACGTCAATGTCTTTACAGGTGTCTTCCATTGATGGGTCAACTAAGAGCATCGACGCGCCGCAGTGGTCAACGATGTACGAAATTTCATCGTGACTGAGTCGAAAGTTGATCGGAACGAAAATGCGGCCGTAACCGGAAACCCCCCAAAAGGAAGTCATTAGCCTTCCTGAATTTTGCGAGACCATGGCTACCCGCTCACCAACACCGATGCCTAGCTGATCTAATTTCGCCGCCTGTTCTCTGACTTTGACGCCGAACTCGCCCCACGTGAGCTGCCCCAGCCCACCGCCAGGCATATCTGGCTCGTCTACCAGAGCTACGCGGTCTGAATAAACGTTTTCTGCCCGGTACAAGAAATCAGAAACTGTGAAGGGTACTTTCATAACGCAATACCTCGGTCTGTTGATCAATGTTGGTTTAACACTAGACCGCTAGTGTCCTAATAAGTCCAGTGAGAACATCAAATGTCTTTCCAAGTGCACCTGATCGATGGAACATACGAACTTTTTCGACATTTTTTTGCCGTGCCATCGCGTAAAACATCAAACGGCACAGAAATCGGCGCGTTGCGGGGCGTCTTAGGAAGCGTTCTCGGCATGCTTGAGCAAGGAGCCACCCACGTCGCCGTTGCGACTGATCAGACGATCAGATCTTTCAGAAATGATATGTGGCCCGGCTATAAGGATGGGAGTGAAACCGACCCTGAAATCGTTTCCCAGTTTCTTCCCTTAGAGCAGGGATTGCGTGCTTTAGGGCTCCAAGTCTGGCCGATGGTTGAATTCGAAGCGGATGATGCGTTAGCGACTGGGGCAAAAATGGCTGCGAAGGACAGTCGGGTTAGTCAGGTATTGATTTGCAGCCCGGACAAAGACTTAGCGCAATGTGTGGGGGGAAAGATCTTTCAGTGGGACCGCAGAAAAAACCAAATATCTGGAGTAGATGAGGTTCGTGACAAATTCGGTGTACCCCCAAGTTCAATTCCTGACTACCTAGCACTCGTTGGCGACGCTGCAGATGGGTTTCCTGGGTTGTCGGGATGGGGAGCGAAATCTGCAGCAACTCTGCTGGCTCGCTACGGCTCAATTGAAGACATCCCGGATGACGCCTCCACATGGCAGGTCAAGGTTCGTTCAAGTGCCAAGCTGGCGGAAACATTGAGCCGCGGGCGCGAAAAAGTGGCCTTATTTAAGTCGCTAGCAACCCTGAGGGATAACGCACCGGTGTCAGAGACTACGGACGCGCTTCTCTGGAATGGCCCTGATGCGAGTTTTGAAGATTTCTGCACGCAACATGAACTAGCAACTCTCTTCGAACGAACTGAGAAGCTCTTAGCCGATCGGACCTAAGATGAGACGATGGAGCTTGGACCAGTTCACCATGTATCAATTAACTGCTCAGACGTAGACGCAACAGCACCGTTCTACACCGAGATACTGGGTATGAAAATTCTCGATCGTCCGGACTTCCCTTTCAACGGCCGCTGGTTGCAGACGCCTGGGGGTGGGGAGGTCCACCTTATTGAGGTGCAGGGGTGGAAGCCACCCAAAGGCCAGCACTGGGCCTTTCGCGTGGACGACATTGACAGAACAGTTCAAGAGCTTCGCGACAAAGGAGTTGAAGTCAAAGATCCGAAAGCTCTTCCCGGAACAACTGCGCGCCAGACGTTCTTCTTTGACCCCTCTGGCAACATGATTGAACTCAACCAACCCCGATAAAAAACCTATGTTTTACCGACCTTATTAGGTCAATGGTAAAAGTCGCGTGTTTATGAGATGGGACACCGAGCCGCGGGGCGCTACGCTCCCATGTTGTGGCAAATCCAAGCATGTCCGATCGTTTAAAAGATCTCGAAGAACGTCGCCAAGCTGCGCTTAATGCTGGACCCGAGAGGGCGGTAGCGCGTCAGCATGAAAAAGGAAAAATGTTGGCGCGCGAGCGGATCGAGTACTTACTTGATGATGGCTCCTTTCACGAGTTAGACATGCTCGCCCGTCATCGAGCACATGACGTTGGATTAGATGGGCGTCCTTATACGGACGGAATCATCACTGGGTGGGGCACTGTTGACGGGCGTAAGGTTTTCGTCGCAAGTCAAGATTTCACCGTTTTCGGTGGCGCTTTGGGAGAAGTGTTTGCCGAAAAGATGCATAAGATTATGGACTTAGCGGAGTCCGTGGGCGCTCCAATGATTGGACTGAATGACGGTGCGGGAGCCCGTATCCAGGAAGGCGTTGTTTCCTTAGCTGGTTATGGGGGAATCTTTCGGCGCAATGTTCAAGCCTCAGGTGTGATCCCGCAGATAAGTGTGATTCTTGGCCCCTGTGCAGGTGGAGCGGTTTATTCGCCTGCAATGACGGATTTTATTTTTATGGTTCGCGACAGCAGCCATATGTTTATTACCGGTCCGGACGTGGTCAAGACAGTGACCGGTGAGGAAGTCACGCTTGAAGAACTCGGCGGTGCAGGATCACACAGTACAAAGTCAGGCGTTGCTTCCTTTGTGGCGTCTGATGAGAAGAGCGTGCTTGATGACGTCAAATATCTTCTGTCTTTCCTGCCCTCGAATAACTTAGATAGTGCCCCTGTTATGGACGAGGCGGATGATCCGCAACGCGATTGTCCAGCTTTGAGAGACATTTTGCCGGACAGCTCAAATGTGCCCTATGACATGAAAGCTGTCATATCCGAAGTTGTTGATGACGGAGAGTTCTTGGAATACCACGCAGGTTGGGCAGGTTCCATTGTCTGTGGGTTTGCGCGAGTTGATGGTCGGTCCGTTGGGGTTGTAGGGAACCAGCCGATGATTATGGCTGGTGTGTTAGATATCGAATCTTCAGAAAAAGCAGCCCGTTTCGTCCGCTTCTGCGATGCATTTAATTTGCCGTTACTCACCTTCGTCGACGTACCCGGGTTTCTGCCAGGTGTAGACCAGGAACATGGTGGGATCATCAGACACGGGGCGAAACTCCTTTATGCCTACTGCGAGGCCACAGTTCCTCGAGTACAGGTCATCACAAGAAAAGCTTATGGTGGCGCCTATGTCGTAATGGATTCCAAATCTGTTGGTTGTGATGTCTCGTTTGCATGGCCCACAGCTGAGCTTGCTGTGATGGGCCCGCAAGGAGCAGTGGAAATTTTGAGCAGGAGAGAGCTGCAGCAGGCTGCTGATCCTGATGCGCGCAAAGCTGAGCTTGTTGATGAGTACACCGAAAAGTACGCAAATCCTTATGTCGCAGCAGAACGGGGCATTGTTGATGCTGTTATCGATCCCGCAGAGACGCGCCAAAAAGTAGTTGCTGCATTTCGGATGATCGAGAGCAAGCGCGAAGATTTACCAAAACGAAAGCATGGAAACGTCCCGTTATGAGTAGTCCACTCATCGGAGATATCCAACCTTCTCCTACTGACGAGGAAGCTGCGGCCGTGGCAACCGCTATTGAGCTGCTTTGGCCGCAGGCGGTCACAGGAAGTGAAGAATCAGCATCTTCGCAATGGAGGTTTAGTGGGCGTTGGTGGACTCAGAGTCCAAGCTGGCCTCAACGTTCTTACTGAAAGCCTGCGAATTCCGAGCTTCCTGTGCGCTGAGTTGGGTGTATCTCCGGTTCAGGAAGCCAAGGTTGTCCTATAAGAAGTGCGCGGATTCCACACTCATGGGAGAATTCCGAGGTGATAGAAAGCCCCCTGCCTCTCAGCAACTTGAAAGTAATTGATCTATCGACTGTTTTTGCGGGCCCTCACTGTGCGCGATATCTCGCTGACTTTGGAGCTGACGTCGTCAAAGTCGAACGGCCCACAGGTGATACGTCTCGTAATATCGGCTGGCGAGCGCCGGATGGCGAGACCCTCTGGTGGAAGCTAACTAATCGCGGTAAGCGGGCGATAACGCTGGACCTGCGCACCCCTGAAGATTTGGCGACAATGAAGCGGATGCTAGGTGAAGCTGACGTGTTGGTAGAAAATCTGAGGCCAGGCAAACTCGAAGCATTGGGTTTAGTCCCCGAAGAACTGTTTCAGTCAAATCCGAAATTGACGATTACTCGGATAACTGGATTCGGGCAAAGCGGCCCGTACCGTAACAGACCAGGTTTTGCCACCCTGGCAGAAGCGATGAGCGGTTTTGCGGCTATGAACGGTGAGGCAGATGGAGGACCCCTCCTTCCCCCAATAGCTCTGACCGATGAGCTAGCTGGGCTAGGGGCAGCTTTCGCGACCATGGTGGCCGTGCACGCAGGTGGCGGCCAGACCGTTGACGTGAATCTTTTGGAAACGATGATGCAAATCATGGGGCCATTGTTTTCAGCTTGGGACAATCATGGATATCTCCAGCCACGACTTGGGTCGGGAATTGCCTACAGCGTGCCGCGGGGTACTTACCAAGCATCCGATGGGGGATGGTTGGCGGTAAGCACCTCGAGTGACTCTGTAGCCCAAAGAGTTATGGAGTTAATTGGCGTTGCTGACGACGAGAGATTTACGACTTTCGACGGCCGTATTGCGCATCGAGACGAGGTTGATCGGCTCATGGCGGATTGGGTGAAGGAACGAACTCTGGCCGATGCCTTAGCAAAATTTAACGATGCTGAGGCAGCAGCTGCCCCGGTCTTAGATGTCGGTCAGCTGGCGGCAGACGAGCATGTCGCAGCGCGCGGGTCACTAATCAAGGTTGACGGAATTCTGATGCAAGCCTTGGTAGCTCAACTCTCCCGGACGCCAGGACAAGTTAGATGGGCTGGTCGTGAAAAGGGGGCCGACAATGACGCGATCCCCGACGTCAAATCAAACTGGATGACTGATTGATAATTAGCAGCCCTACTCCTTGGATCGCTTTTCTTCAACTAAGTCAACGACGTCGTTCATTATCTTGGTTACTTCGTAATCTTTCGGGGTATAGACGCGGGCGACACCAACGTGAATTAGTGCCTGCTGATCGTCCTCAGGGATAATTCCACCAATAATTACAGGTGCCTTCACCCCATGATCTTGGAGGGCATCTAAAACCAAGGGCACAAGCTGCAGGTGGCTACCAGACAAAATTGAAAGCCCAATAACGTCGACATCCTCATCTCGCGCAGTTGCTGCTATGTGGTCTGGAGTTACTCTTATGCCGTCGTAGACGACTTCCATACCCGCGTTGCGAGCCGCGACCGCGATTTGCTCGGCTCCGTTTGAGTGCCCGTCGAGTCCTGGTTTTGCGACCAGAATACGGGGCGGTCCGGCGCTAAGTCGTTGTGACCTATCGGCAACTTTTCGTAACCCAGGTGAGTTGCCTGAAGCTGTCTGAATTCCGGTTGGTCCGCGATACTCGCCGAATACGTCCCGCAGAACCTCCGTCCACTCGCCTGTTGTTACGCCAGCTTTGGCGGCGGCGATCGTCGCAGGCATTATGTTCTCTTCACCATCAGCCGCTTGTCTGAGATTCTCTAATGCCTGATTCACCTCAAGTTGAGATCGTGATGAGCGCCAGTTATCGATATCTGCCACCATCTCAATTTCAACCGCAGGGTCTACCTTCAGAAAGCTTCCGTCTCCTCCTAGCGGAGACTCGGCCGTATCTTCAAAAGCGTTAACTCCTACCACCGTTAGCTCGGAGGACTCGATCTGCCGCATACGTTCGGTGTGGCTGATTACAAGTCTCTGTTTCAACTCGCCGATCGCCTCAAAGGCTCCCCCCAGCTCTAAGACATCTTCTAATTCTTTGTACGCGTCATTTACTAATTCTGAAGTTTTGCTCTCGATAACGTGAGAGCCGTCAAAGATATCCTCGTGCTCGAGAAGGTCAGTTTCGAGCGCAAGTACTTGTTGGATTCGCAGTGACCACTGCTGGTCCCACGGCCTAGGCAACCCCAGCGCTTCGTTCCAGGCTGGGAGCTGAAGTGAACGGGCTCGCGCGTTTTTCGAGAGCGTGACGCCCAAAGCTTCGAGAATGATTCTCTGCACATTATTTTCAGGTTGCGCCTCGGTTAGACCCAGCGAGTTGACTTGGACTCCATAGCGGAACCGACGGAGTTTGGGGTCGTCGACTCCGTACCGGCTTTGGCAAATTTCATCCCACATTTGCGTGAAAGCTCTCATCTTGCACACTTCTTCTACGAAACGAATTCCCGAATTCACGAAGAAGGAGATACTGCCAACTACCCGGGGAAAACTCGTTGGGGGAACTTGGCCTGAATCGCGCACTGCATCAAGAATGTCAATCGCATTGGCCAACGAATAAGCAATTTCTTGAACTGGTGTGGCGCCTGCCTCTTGCAAGTGATAGCTGCAAATATTTATCGGATTCCAGAGAGGTACATGCTCGCTGCAATAGGCAATCATGTCGACGATAAGTCGTTTGCTCGCATCAGGTGGAAAAATATATGTACCGCGACTCAGATATTCCTTGACTATGTCGTTCTGAGTTGTGCCTCTCAACGCAGTAGTCGACACCCCTTGTTCTTCTGCATTAGCGATGTAGAGCCCAAGCAACCATGCCGCTGTGGCATTAATTGTCATAGACGTATTCATCTGATCCAAAGGGATCTGATCCAGGAGCGTGCGCATTTGGCCTTGGTGGTAAATAGGAACTCCGACTTTGCCTACCTCTCCGCTCGCTAGCGGATGGTCTGGGTCATAGCCCGTTTGGGTAGGTAAATCGAAAGCTATTGAAAGGCCTGTTTGGCCTTTTTCTAAGTTGCTTCGGTAGAGCTGGTTTGAAGCTTTTGCAGTGCTATGCCCTGAGTAGGTGCGCATAACCCATGGGCGATCCCTCGTGGATTTAATTGCGTCGGTCACGAACGCTCCTCGCTTCGACGATGATCCTAGAGGTTTCCCTTAGCTCTCAATCATCAAGCAATGTGAAATTCATTGGGCGTGCCCACACTTCTGCGAGGGGCCTATCGACCGCCTCTCCGAGCAATTCCAAGTATTCTTCTCTGCCAATCTCTACCGCTCCGAGACTCTCTAGATGCGGAGTATTCCATTGAATATCGATTAAAGCGCCGCCGGTCACCTTCATGGCGTCAACCAGTGCCACTAGCGCGACTTTGGACGCGTTCGGAGCTGAGTGGAACATAGATTCGCCGGCAAAAAATGCCCCGATGGCAACCCCATAAAGTCCCCCGACTAATTCATCGTCGCGCCAGGCCTCAACGCTGTGCGCCCAGCCCAGACGATGCAACTCTATATATGCATCTCGAATGTTGGCATCGATCCATCCGTGAGGACGCACCGGGCTTGCGCACGCATCAATCACTTGATCGAACGCATGGTTCACGCGAATTTCAAAGTCTTTGCAAGCACGTCGCAGAGATCTGCCGACTTTGAGGTAGGAGAGCGGCAGCACTCCTCTGGGGTCGGGGGACCACCAACCTAAAGTATCGCCTAAAGGCATTGGGAATAAACCAGAGCTGTAGGCAGCCAATAATGTCCCCGCCTCAAGGTCCGCTCCGGCACCCACTAATCCATTCTCATCTGCACTGTGAGCAGGCGGAAAAGTCCAGCCGCTCGGTTTAGGCTCCACTGGACCAGTCAAAGTATCCCCTCGCATGCCCTTGAGCATACGCATTGGAGGCCGTGACACTCAAAGCCGAATGATTATTCGGTCAAATCTTTGTAGCTATCAATTTCTGTACTAGTAGCGATATCTACCGCTACTGAACTGATGGATACTGGTTCGAGCGGCAAATCTTGTGAATCTGTCTCCACTTGCTGAATGCGTAAGACAACGTCTAGCCCTTCAACAATTTGGCCCATCAGTGAATAATTTGGATCGAGAGCTGCTCCGTAAGGTCCACTCACAACAAAAAATTGTGAACCATTAGTGTTCGGTGTGCCCTGATTAGCCATTGCCAGCGAACCAACTGAATATCCTTCTTCGGGTCCGTAGGCGCCAGTAAATTTATAGCCGGGTCCGCCGAGTCCGTTTAAGCCCTCAACGTCCCCTCCTTGAATGACAAAGTCTTCGATGACTCGATGGAAAAGGGTCCCATCATATGCGCGGTGTCGCGCCAAGAAGATGAAGTTGTTCACGCTGCGCCAGTCTGATGTGGGATCAAGCACCGCTGTAAAATCGCCAAGGCTCGTGACAAATTTCGCTGAGTAGAGCTGCCCAGTATCGATGCAAACCTGCGGAGGGGTTGCAAACTGAGTTTTAGGGGCAGCGGAGTCAGTAGCGCTAGGGCACCCCTCAATACCTAAAGTTTTGGCGCCGATTGAAGCCTCTTCAGCCGAATCAACATCACTGAGATCACTGGACTCGCCGCCGGTAAGACTCCACAAAAACGCGACGAGCACCACTGCCGCAGCTATTGCTGCCCACCGGAAGATAACTTTCGAACGCTTAGAAGATTTCGCTGCTTTTTGGTCGGCGTCTAATTGAGCTTGACGTCGAGCTCTTTGGCGTTCGCGCTTAGTGTTACTCATAATCTCGGACTGCTAATCCCTCGTATTTGCCGATTCATTATTGAAGGTAGCAAGTCATTGACCTGAAACCCATATGAACTAGACCATAAATGACGCACGGCATGGTGGCTGGCGAAGGGTACGATCAGAAGTTGTGGCATTAGTCGTTCAAAAATTTGGTGGCACCTCAGTCGCAGATGCAGATCGAATGCGTGAAGTCGCGGATCACGTTAAACGAACGCGCAGTCGAGGCGATCAAGTAGTTCTGGTAGTTAGCGCAATGGGAAAAGAGACTGACGAGCTCCTTCGTTTGGCCGATGAGGTAAATGGCGAACCGCCCGGTCGGGAAATGGACATGCTGATCACTGCCGGGGAGCGTAAGTCCATTGCCCTAATGTGCATGGCGCTTCATGCAGCCGGAGTTCCGGCCGATTCTTTCACTGGAAGCCAAGCTGGATTCGAAACAGACAACAATCACCGCAATGCAAAAATTTTGTCGGTTGACCCTCACAGGGTGCGTGACTCCGTCGATAAGGACAGAGTGGCTGTGGTCGCTGGAGCCCAAGGAATGTCTGGTGAGAATAACGTCACCTTTTTAGGAAGAGGCGGTTCCGATACCACTGCAGTCGCGCTAGCGCATGGACTCGGTGCTGATGCATGCGAGTTATATACCGACGTATCAGGGGTGTTCACTACAGATCCGCGAGTTTGCCCGGGCGCAAAACGGATGGAATCAATTTCGTTTGACGAATTATTGGAAATGACCGCCGTAGGTTGCCCCAAACCCGTCATGCGGTCAGTGGAAGTGGCACGAGCATTTGGGGTGCCGCTTCACGTCCGTTCAGCTTTTACGTGGGAGCCCGGAACTTGGGTTGTCGAGGAGGACCCTGATATGGAAAGAGCCATCATTAAAGGAATTGTGCCGGACACCAGCCAAGCGAAGGTAACACTGAGTGGCGTTCAGGACCAGCCTGGGTTAGCAGCAAAGGTTTTCCGTACGCTTGCAGAGGCATCAGTCAATGTCGACATGATCGTGCAAAACGTCAGCGAAAATGGTCGGACAGATATTTCATTCACAGTCCCCTTAGACGACTTAGAGGTTGCTACAAGCACCTGTGAGACACTTGCTGAAACACTTAATTTCGCTGGTGTCATGGCGGACCCTGATCTCGGCCGTGTGTCAGTAGTTGGGGCAGGAATGGCCTCAAACCCCGGAGTTGCAGCAACTATGTTCGAAACTCTCGCTGAAATCGATGTCAACATCGAGATGATAGCGACCTCACCCATTCGAATCAGTTGTGTGGTGTCCGAAGCGGATGTCGACCGCGCAACGGTAGCTCTGCACGCCGCATATGGCCTTGATTGACGCAGCAAGTAAATAGAGACCAAAGTCGGCCCAAAGCCTAGGTAACCTCACAAGTTATGCGAGTAGGAATTGTCGGAGCCACTGGCCAAGTGGGCGGAGTGATGCGCAGCATCCTCGGGGAACGTAACTTCCCAATAGAAGAAATTCGTTTGTTTGCTTCAGCGCGCTCTGCTGGGACGGAAATCGAGTGGGCTGGAAATCAAATAGTTGTCGAGGACGCAAGCACAGCTGATTACACGGGACTCGACATCGCATTATTTTCAGCTGGAAAAACGACTTCGCTCGCGTTGGCTGAAAAGGTGGCTAGTCAAGGAGTTTTGGTTATCGACAATTCTTCCGCGTGGCGCATGGACCCGGAAGTTCCTCTTATCGTTCCAGAGGTCAACGGCCGATTAGTGAATGAAACTCCACGGGGAATTATTGCTAATCCGAACTGTACGACGATGGCAGCCATGCCCGTGCTGGCACCGCTTCATCAGGAAGCAAATCTCCAAGGAATTATTGCTTCGACTTACCAAGCCGTATCAGGTGCGGGCCTTGCTGGCGTGGCGGAGTTAAGCGCACAGTTGTCTGCAACTATCGAAAACGTCCAAAATTTGACCTACGACGGCAATGCTGTTGAGCACCCGACTCCAGAATCTTTCCCCCAACCAATCGCCCATAACGTCCTTGCCCATGCCGGGAGCTTTGTGTCAGATGGCACTGGAGAGACCGATGAAGAGCAGAAGTTAAGGAATGAAAGCCGCAAAATTTTGGAGATACCGGAACTCCAAGTATCTGGCACTTGTGTTCGAGTTCCCGTGTTTACCGGTCACTCGCTAGCTCTGAACTTGCGTTTTGGCTCAAGTATCAGCCCTGAGCGCGCCGCTGAAATTCTCGAGGTCGCAGAAGGCGTCATGCTCTCAGACGTGCCCACTCCGCTCCTCGCCGCGGGGCAAGACCCGTCCTATGTGGGTCGGATAAGACGCGATCCGACGGTCGAGCATGGTCTTGCCATGTTTATTGTGGGAGACAACCTACGAAAGGGAGCTGCACTCAACGCAGTTCAAATTGCTGAAACCGCTCAAAAAATTCGATTTAGCTAACTCCTCATTGATGCGTCAGGACAGCTGCAAGGACTGGAAACACATCGAGGACAACCTTCTTTGAATCTGTCGACCGCTTCTTCTAAAGACAGATCTAACTGGGCAGCGAGCGAAGCGACCCACGCAAGAACATCGCCCAATTCGTGGAGTTGTTCCTCGCGAGTCCCTTTTCGCACTGCTTGGGCTAACTCACCAAACTCCTCTGCGAGCCAGGCGACAGTCGCTGCGAGACCTCGCTCGGTGTCGCGAAGCCCATATGTATCTTTCATGAGACCTTGGAAATCGTCTAAATGCACGACACGACGATAGAGCCGAAAATACGAACAAGCCGACATTCGGATCGTGAGCATGCGACAGTGGGAGCATGCCAAAGTCGATTTGCCCCCTAGTCTGGTGTCCCTTGGACTTCCTCAACGGGCGTGAAAGCGAATGAAAAAAAGTTTGACTATCGCATTGGTGCTGGGTTTGAGCGTTGCATGTGCCGTAATCATTGCTATTGGAATGATAGGAACGCCGAAGAAACAGACCCCTGAAATAGCGGAACCGATATCAACAAGGATTATCGCACCGGCTGGTGGGGCGAACTCAAATACGGTTGCTAACCAGACCGTTGTTATGGACGGTCCGTCTCAAAAACTCAGCAACGCTGCGGTAGGCAAAGTTACCTGGCTCCCTGCGGCAGGTGACCTAATCGAATTTGGTACAGCTTTATACGCGATTGATGACAAACCAGTAATTCTCCTCAAGGGTTCTTTGCCAATGCATCGAACGATTCGATACAAGATCGCGGATGGTCCCGATGTCGCACAGTTGGAACGAAACTTGGTCGACTTGGGTTATGCGGTAGACGAAGCGGTCTCCGGTTTAACTACTGATCTCACTATCGATCATCACGTAACCCCTCTAACCGTGTCTTCGATTCGAGCATGGCAGCTATCCCTTGGAATCACATCAACTGGCGTGGTGGACCAGGGCGATATCATCTTTCGTCCAGAGCCAGTCCAAATTTCATCTGTACATGCAGAACTAGGAGACAACATTGATGGCGAAAGCATCGTGTCTGTCTTGGTCGAACCCTAAAAGAAAAAGCTGCTCTACTACCTAGCCGACGGAGTTCGCTGCTTTGTTGCAGTCTCAAATCCGGCTGAGCCTTACTGGCTAAGCCGGGGCGCTCGCATTAATCACAATCTTGCCGAAAAAGGCTCTCTCCTCAAGTGCTTGATGAGCCTGTATCCCGTCTTTGAGATCCACGCGAGAATCAATCACGGGAGAGAATTCACCGGTGCGAGTCAAAGTCAACAGTTGATCGAGATCGCTGCGTTTCCAGCCATTAGATCCTCTTATGTCCATCTCGGCGGTCCAAATAAAACGTAAGTCAGTCTTGGGATCAAAGCCCGCCGTAGCTCCGCAGGTGAGCACACGACCTCCTTGTTTCACACACTTCAGGGAAGCCGCCCAGGTATCTCCGCCGGTGAAGTTGACGACCACGTCGTAACCGCCACCACTAAACAGACTGCCCGTCTGTTCTCTGCAGTACTTCACGAAGTCGGTGCTGGAGTAGTTGATTGTCTCATCTGCTCCCAAGTCCGCAAGCTGAGCGCACTTCTCGTCAGTACCTGCCGCTGCGACCACTTTCGCTCCGCGCATTTTTGCAAGCAACAAGGCGCTGGTCCCGACGCCACCGCTTGCACCCAAAATCAGTACTGAATCGTCCGCCGAGACTTGTCCGCGCGTAAACATCATCCGGTGTGCAGTGCCATATGCCACTGGTAAACAAGCAGCATCGTCGAAAGAGATGTCGTCTGGAAGGCCGATCAGTTGCTCCGCAGTTACGACGACATACTCGGCATAGGCGCCCCACAGAGTGTCGCCGATCATCCACATCTTGCCATCTTCGTATTTCACGGGATCTACGAGAACCCGATCGCCGATTGACCAACCGGATACGTCGTCTGCCACTTCCGAGACAACACCTGCGCAGTCACACCCAGGTATTCCGGGGAGGGGCACTTTGATACCTGGCATTCCCTGCCTAGTAAAGACGTCGTGATAGTTCAACGAACATGAACGAACCGCCACACGAACCTCACCCGGGAGCAAATCTGGGGCATCAATTTCGCGGTAACGAAGCACATCAATTGAGCCATGTTCATCGAAGACGATTGCTTTCACGAGTTTCCCCCATTTGAGTTCACTAAGTTTGCAGCTTTACGCATTAACGCTGAACGATTGATTTTGGCTGTAGAAGCAAGCGGAATTTCATCCACAAACCAGACATATCTTGGGTGAGCATAGGCTGGACCGTTTTTAAGAGCGAAGTCCTTTACCTCCGCTTCGCTTAGAACGCTGTCCGCTTCGCATCTAATGAAAGCTGCAGGTAATTGGCCTTTGAGCTCATCTGCAACTGGCACAACCACGGCTTGATGAATTTCAACATGGCGTTCAAGCATCTGTTCCACTGCGTCGGGATAAATATTTTCCCCGGCGCAGACGAACATATCGTCGACTCGTCCAACAAAGAAATACCAACCATCACTATCACGTTTCATCAAATCGCCCGTGTGGTACCAGCCATCAGTCAAACGCTCTGCGTTTACCTCGGGCAGATCGTGATAACCGAGCATCACTCCCTTCGATTTGACCCATAATTCGCCGCTGGTCCCTTCTGCGCCACTAACCGGATCGACGAGTTTCAATTCAACGTCTGGGTGTTCATAACCGAGTGAAATTTTGGGCCGCTCAAGACCCTCTGGGTGTGGCCCGAACTCCAACACAGCTTCGGTAGTGCCGTAGCCATTCGTAACGAATGCTGTAGGGAAGAGATCCTGAATATCGTCAAACAACGCTTCGGTTAATGGGGCTGAACCGATAAAGACTCGCTCCACAGATGACAGATCGTGCTCTTCCGACGAGTTGTGAAGTTCAGCCGTGATGAGCGCGTACATGGTTGGCACGCCCGAGCACATGGTGACGCCATAAGAGGTAATAGCATCCAAATAAGCAGAAGCGGAAAATTCAGGGAGAAGTACTACTTTCCCACCGCTCGCAAAGGCGAGCTTCGAAGACATCGAAGCATTCTTATGGTAGAGCGGCGCGGAGACGAGCATTACTTCTCCGGGCAATGTTGAACCGTACTCCAGCACAGTGAACGTTATGTTTTCGTGAGAGAGTAGTACCCCTTTAGGGCGACCAGTGGATCCGGAAGTGTAAATCTGCACCGCTACGTCATGTGGGTCGACTTGGGCTAGAGATTCCGCAGGTGACCCCCCCATGAGGTCGGTCCACTCTTTGGAACCGATAGTCATCGTCGGTATATCAGAGACGAAATTTGCATGGTCACGATCGCAAAAAAGCATCTTGATATCAGCGTCCATGGCAATGTACTTCAGTGTCTCTTCTGGGAGTCGCGTATTCAGTGGAACGAAAACCATCCCTGCTGCTGGAGCTCCAAACATCACAGTGAAGTACTCGCCTAAATTGCCGGCCAGCAGACCAATCCGGGAACCTGCCTCGAAACCTGACTGTCGAAGCCATTCAGCAAAAATAAGCATCTGACGTGTGATTTGCGATGCCGATAGTTCACTAGCAGGTGTCTTGGAGCAATCTATGAGGGCTACTTCGTTGGGATTTGGGTTTCTACTGAGAAGTTCGGCAATATTCATCGTCTCAATTATCCCAAGACCTCGGGTTCGCATGTCATCAGAATTTCCGCCACGGTTGCGGTGTTGGGAAGTCGCACAATTGTGGCGACAGTCTCCGCCAGATCTGCGGCCTGGATCATAATGCTGGGGTCAACTCCGAAGGACGCTGTCATGTCTGTTTCGACGTAACCAGGGCAAATTGCAGTGACGCGAATACCATGCTCAAAGGTCGCATGCCGGACAGCGTGGTGAAGGGCCAGAAGTGCATGTTTACTCATCGCATAACCTGGAGCAAATGTTCCCTTCACCCTCTTACCTGAAAGCGACACAACGTTGACAATTCTCCCCTCACCGCAGCTAGCTAGGTGAGGAAGAGTTCTTTGAATGAGACGTAACGGGCCTTTGACATTAACCGACCACATCTCGTCGAGAATTTGTTCTGAGAGATCGGACAAGCTTTCCATGTGCCCAACACCAGCATTATTTGTGAGCCCATCTATGCGCCCGAAGTCACTGAGGGTTTCTTCGACCCACGCATCTGCGGTCGAGCTGCTGAGCGCGTCGTACTGATAACAACGAACGTTGTCGTCCCCCCATCGGGTTACAGACTCCTCAAGCTCCTCCCGGTTACGGGCCCCGAGGCTTAGAGCCCACCCATCGGAATGGAATCTTTCTGCCAGAGCCGCTCCAATACCTCGGTTGGCGCCGCTAACCATCATTACTCTTCCATTTGGATCAATCATCTAAACCCCTTTCGCTCCCTGAAGCTTTCTACCCACTCAACTCTCGCCTGGCAATCTTGTGTGAGTTCGCTTTTTCATCACCACCGTGCGCTGTAGGGCAATCGGTTAGGTGGTGATCGCCTCACAGGCGATGCAGAACCCTGAGATGGTCGGGCAGGCGGGATTTGAACCCACGACCTCTTCGTCCCGAACGAAGCGCGCTACCAACCTGCGCCACTGCCCGTCCGACCGTTGTCGGAGTCCCGACGCTACCGCAAATAACGACCGATTACGCAGTCTCGCCGTGAGCCCTGAATATAGAGCTAGCCAGCCTCGGCTGCGGATTGGTCGACTTCGATATCGGTATTTGTTGAGTCGAGCTCGGTGTTGTCTTCGTCCGCTGAGTCGAGCTCGGCTGTGTGTTCGTCTGCCGCGACTTCGCCAGAGTCTTCCCGGCTTGATAGTTCGCTCTTCATATCCTCACCGGCAAGTAATTTCACCGAAACCATTTTGAGCCGAAATGAGTCCAATGGCTTAACGATCCAACCTTGCGCGCCCGCCTGCCTTGCAAGATAGACGTCTGCCTCACGGTCAAGAAGAATCAAGATCGGGACCGTTGATATTCGTTCCGCCTCCATTTCAAGTCGAAGGTCCATGCAAGTGGCCATCCCGCCCATATTGCCGATCTGCAAGTCGAGAATTATTAGTTGTGGTGGTTCAGTCGCAACGGCTTTCCTAACATCAACGCCTGCGCGTACCACTTTCACATCAGTGCCAGGGTCGCTAAGGGCGGAAGAGACTTCCTCGATGAGCCAGTCAGCGTCGCTAGCTAAAAGCACAGTAGTCACGCACACGAGGCTAGCCTGCTATCGCCTCCGAACAAGATGTCTTGTCCATTGGCGGAATCGGAATGGGACGACGTAAAGGTCTCTGTAGTCTTTAAAAGTGTTGTCAAATGGCTGATCGGCGATCGTGTGCATATTTTTAATCGCTTGCTCCGAGGTGTCACCAGCGCGCTTGCCGTCTCCTTATCTCTGTTGGTATTGAATGCTGCGCCGGCGGCGTCACATGAGGGCCATGACCATTCTCGAGAGATTCGGGTACTTGAGGTGAGTGGCCTTTTGGATCCCATCGAAGTCGATTACATCGAATCTGAACTAGAGGATGCTCAAAGAGACTGGGCTCTAGCGGTTGTTTTGCAGGTGAACAGTCCAGGCGCGGCTGGCGAGACACAAGCAATTCGCGATCTCATTTTGAACATCGAAAGCTCTTTAGTTCCGGTTGGCGCGTGGATTGGTGAGAGTGGCGCCACAGCGCAAGGTGCATCTGCCTATCTGGTGCAGGCTGCAGATTTTTCTGGCATTGCTCCAGGAAGCCAGATCGGACGCTTTAAACAGTTTGAACTGAATCAAGACATGACACCCGATGTTGCTGCTGATTCGCTGGAACGTGGTCAAGATGCAGTAGATATTTCTTTAGTGGACGTGATGGCACCCACTCTCGGTGATTTTCTATTAGCTATGGAGGACGCAGGGTTGGTCGAGCAGATCTCTCAAGAATTAGACCAAGCTGACGGACTAATCCAACGTTCAGTTGCTGACGACGTGAGGGTCACCTTCAACAAACTTTCGCTTCTAGATCAAATATTTCACACTGCAGCAAGCCCCGCGGTTGCGTACCTTTTGTTGTTGGTGGGCATGTCGATGTTGTTGCTCGACTTTTTCACAGGTGGAGTGGGAGTAGCAGGAGGCGTGGGGTGCGTTTCCCTCTTATTGTCTGCTTACGGTTTAGGTGTTCTTGACGTGAGGCTTTGGGCCTTAGTTGCCCTGATTGTTGCGATGTTAGGATTCGCGGTGGACCTCCAGAGCGGAGTTCCCCGATTCTGGACATCAATAGGTGTTGTTTCACTCATTAGCGGTTCGTTCGGCCTCTACGGATCCCATTCTTTGAGTTGGCTAACTCTTCTCGGGGGTATCGGTTTGGTGCTTGTATTTATGTTGTCTGGAATGCCCGCTCTAATTCGCACCCGTTATGGAACCAGCACCTTGGGTCGCGAATGGATGATCGGCAAGATGGCCGAAGCAGCAACCGACCTTTCTCCAGAGGGCATTGTGGTCTATGAGAATGCGCAATGGCGGGCGCGAGTGAACCGCCTTACTCCGATCTCCCAAGGAGAGGCCGCTCGAATAGTCGGACTCGAAGGGCTTGTGTTGGAGGTTGAACCTGAAGAAGGCGGAGCCGTGGACTATCGGGAGATGCGAAATAAAGCGTCTGAGTCAAGCCTTGCGGATGCCCCAGAGGAAATCGAATAATTCTTAGAAAGCTAACCAAAACGCCTGATCAAATCCCTTTTCAAAAATTGAATCGTTTTTCGATTTTTCCTTGCTAAGGGTTAGTAAGTGCGCCTAGATTGCCTCTGAGGGTAGTTGGGGGAATGCATTATGGCTGCACTGCCAGATGACAGTTGGGAACATAAAGCTGCGTGTAGGGGACCGCAATCGACGGTTTTCTTTCCGCCGCCGAGGTTCGAACGCAAAGATGAAAAGTTGACTCGTGAAGCCCGAGCGAAGGCTATATGTGGTCAATGTCCGGTTCAGCAAGACTGTCTCGCATATGCAATTGATATTCGAGAACCGCATGGGATTTGGGGCGGAGCTAACGAAGCGGAGCGGCGCCAAATGCTTTTAGTGCTTGACGGTGAAGCTGTTTCTTGACTTTGTCGGCACCGATTCGACAATGACGATGCGTCAAAGACATCTAAAGCTTCGGGATCCGTGGACCCGCAATACGTAAATCGCCTCGTCGCCGTGTAATTCCGTTGCTGTCCAGAATTGAGCAAATCGGTAAGGCAAATTTGCGAGTTGTCTCAAGCGCATCGCGGATTTGGGCGACGGTGACGCCTCGGGGACTTACCTCGAGCAACATTGCAACCTTTTGAGCAGCTTGCTCAAGAGCGGACGCGGAAAAAAGAACACCGTCGCTCTGAAGTATCAAACCTCTTTGCACCAAACCACGTATTTCCTCACCGGATACTTCAGATGGCTGCTCGGGTGCAAAGGGCTTAGCTTCTAGTACTTCAATAAGGGGATGGTTAGCGAGAACGTCTTCGTGACTTGTTTGACGGGCGCGTCCGTCGATCACTTGTACATCCGTGACGGAAGCAAGAACGAGTCGCTGTCGTTCCTCCAATTGAGCAATATCCAAGCCCAGGGGCCCAGATGCTTCGACTAGAGATCGGACAGTTTCTTCGGTATCTGCGATTATTTCCTGAGTTGTCACCCATTCGCCGATGACGGGCTCTACTGCTTGACCAGTAAGTCGCTGAAGATGGTCTGCTTTTATCCATTGGCGTTCGGCAATCACGCGCTCGACGGACAAATCTGGCTTTGCTTCAGATGCTTTTGTTATCGGGTCAACGTCAAGGATGTGTCCTCCGCCGACTGTTTCATCGCGGCCTGACTCTCTAAGAATAAATCTGTCCCGAGGAAGGAGCGGAAGTTCCTCTGGCAAAAAAACTCTTACAAAACCATCGGACCCAGGTGCTAGTCGCTCGGGACCAAGAACTCTTATGCTGACCGGCCATTCGCCTGAACCTATGTATAGCGAGAAAGCCCCTCGCCGTGATACTTCATGGCCGAGACTCCCGAGAATTTTGATTGATGCGTCAAATTTTTTTGTTCGATGCCACTGACTGTCGATTACGAGGGCTACACCCCGGCGAAGTTCGCGATGGCTTACGTTGGCAAGATTCAGCGCTACCCGATGACCGGGATCAATTTTAGTTCGACTTTCGCCTTGGGTTTGGATCGCCCGCACCCTTGCGCTTCCATTGCCCGGCGCTATAGCGACGTCGTCGTCTACTCGAAGCCGACCCCCTGTCAACGTGCCCGTCACAACACTTCCTGCCCCGGTAGCCGCGAAAGATCTGTCAATCCACAGCCGAGGTCGCTTGTTGTTTGCGGCAGTTGGAGTTGCCTCGGTTAAGGCTTCTAGGGCCGTTTTCAAAGCGTCCAATCCTGCACCACTTACACTATCGACGGGCACTATCTCGGCGGTTTCGAGGAAACTGCCAGCGGTTCGCTCCTCAACGTCCATGTGAGCTAGTTGCGCTAGTTCGTCATCGACAAGGCCAATCTGTGTGAGCGCAACTACGCCGTTTGTGATTCCAAGTAGCTCCAGAATCCTTAAATGCTCTTCGGATTGGGGTTTCCATCCCTCGGTCGCAGCTACTACGAAAAGGCAAGCATCGACGCCTCCCACCCCTGCGAGCATGTTCTTGATAAATCGAATATGGCCTGGAACATCAATAAACGATAATTTTTTCCCCGACGGGAGAGTCGAAAATGCAAAACCGAGGTCGATTGTCAGGCCGCGTTCCTTCTCTTCGTCTAGGCGGTCCGGATCAGTACCTGTGAGTGCCCTCACCAAGGTCGATTTACCATGATCAACGTGTCCCGCTGTGGCGATTACGTGCATGGGGTTAGAAACACGAATTAATGGCGTTAGCCACTAACTCATCGTCCTCAGGGTGAACGGTCCGAAGATCAATAATTGTCGTCTGCTCTCTGACCCTTGCTATTACTGGTATGTCCGCTTGGCGCAGACAGGCGGATAAATCTCCCTCCAGTTCAATCCCCACAGAAGGAATCTCTTCGCCAGGGAGAGAGCCCCCGCCTGTCATGGACATGGTCGAAATAGTTTTACCTGCCGAGATAGCTTCCGCTCTGCGTGTCAATTCTGAAATCGGTGTTTGAGCCATTCTCCAAAAGGGAATTGAGTCTCCATCTCTATTGAGATATGCCAGAGCCACTTGTTGAAGAGCTCCCAGAATTAAAGATCCGGGCCGGAACGCCCTCATTAACGGGTGGGCTGCACATTGTTCAATTAAATCTCGCTGTCCAGCTATTACGCCAGCTTGAGGGCCACCGAACAGCTTGTCGCATGAGAAGGTAACGAGCGAAGCGCCGCTTTCGAGGGTCTGTTTTACTGCGGGCTCGTCGCGCAACCACACCGGCCGTCCATCCTTCAGCCATTGACACGCTTCGTCCACGAATCCGGAACCGATGTCGACTACGACTGGCGGTCCGAGTTGGCTTAACTCTCGAACTGACGTTTCTTCGGTGAATCCCTTAATTTTGTAGTTCGACGGGTGAACTTTCAGTGACAGAGCGATGTCATGGAATCTCCCGGCGGCTTCGTAGTCGGCGAGTCGAGTGCGATTCGTAGTTCCAACTTCGACAAGTCGGGTGCCGGATTCGGCCATGACATCGGGAACTCTGAAACCTCCGCCAATTTCGACCAATTCGCCCCTAGACACCGTGACAGCTCGGTCTCGGGCCAATGCTGCTAATACGAGAATTACAGCGGCAGAGCAATTGTTGACGATGAGGGCGGACTCAGCGCCGGTTAATCGGGAAATTAAATCCGCAGCGTGACTGTTGCGTGAGCCGCGCCCACCAGTTGCAAGGTTGAACTCTAAATTGCTTGCTCTGCCAAATTGTGAGTATTCGATAGGAGCACGGCCGAGATTTGTGTGCAACAAGACTCCCGTGGCGTTGATCGCGGGCCCTAGCAACGACCGTCGTATTTCCATCGCCTCGGTCCTTGCCGAATCTGGGTCGCCCTTTCTGATGGCGGCGCGGGCTGCTTCAACCAAAAGTGGTGCAGGAAGATCGATGTCCGAGAGGGATTTTGAAAGAGCGTCAACTGATGGAGGTCGCACGTTAAAAGGATAGGCCCGACTGAGTTCGATTCGCATGAGAGACTCTCACTAGGATTGATGTCGTGAGTCTTCTTTTCGTGCTCTTCATCGTCGTCCCCATTGTTGAACTTGTATTGATTATTCAGGTAGGTCAGGTTTTAGGAGCTTGGAATACAGTTTTCTTATTGGTCTTAGACAGTCTTTTGGGTGCATGGCTTGTGAAGCGTCAGGGCATTGGTCTTCTGCGTAAATCGCAGGAGCGGCTGCGAAAGGGTGAAATGCCGAGCGAAGAAATTGTTGCTGGCATGACTGTCTTATTTGCTGGTGCCTTAATGTTAACTCCGGGTTTTTTGACCGATCTTTTTGGTCTGTTAATGCTGATTCCCCCCATCCGAAAAATGGTCCTGATGGTTGCAAGACGTAGATTTCGATCTCGTCTTTCCGGTAACTTCTCAACGTCTTATTCAGAGGAACCAGACATCATGTCGTCCGATGAACAGGACTCGGACCCGTTTGGAGATATTGACCGTTGAACAACGAAATCGAAATCCGGCTTGCCGCGACGGTGATGCTGGTCAGAGATAGTGATCAGGGCCTTGAAACATTCATGCTGAGGCGAAATTCCAAAAGTAAGTTCGTGCCCGGACAGTTCGTCTTCCCAGGCGGAGCGGTTGATGTTAACGATCAATTGATTGCGAGTACTGAGCAAATTTCAGCAGGGTTTGATGATTCAAAGGCCTCGAACTTGCTTAACGTCGAAAGTGGTGGACTTGCATATTGGATCGCTGCAATTCGAGAATGCTTTGAGGAAGCCGGGGCGTTGCTAGCGCAGATAGACGGCAAAGATCTATCGCTATCTGATCCGGAAACTAACGAACGATTTCAAGGTCACCGAGCAGCTGTGTACAGGGGCAATTTGACAATGACCGAGTTGTGTCGTCAAGAAGGGCTGCAATTAAATTTTGATGAGCTCCGCTACGTAAGTCATTGGATAACGCCTGCAGGGCCGCCGCGCCGATTCGATACTCGCTTTTTCATTGCTCGACTACCCAGTGGCCAACGACCAGCTCACGATGGGGGAGAAACGGTTGAAAGCTGTTGGGTAACGCCGAAACAAGCTATGGAGCTTCATCAGGCTGGCGAATTTCAAATGATTATGCCCACAATCGCCAACCTTGAACCTTTAATTGGAATTGAGACAGTGGAAGAGGCTATGAGCTGGGCAGACGGCCTTTCTGATATTCCCGAAATATTGCCCGCAATTTCTTTATCTGAGAATGGTGTGCCTTCAGTGTTTATGCCTGGCGAGGCAGGGTATGAGGAGGCTCTTTTAAATCCGCCTCCTCCGGGCTCGACCGCCTAGAGGAGATCTGCCTTACTCGTTTCTCAAAGTGACTGCTACCTCTGTAATTTCTGTTGCGGAGCAATCTTCCATGTTTATAGGCGGCAGAATTTCTTCCACTATGCGGGTTGCAAGCTTGCGAAAAGCATTCCCTGCCGGCCCGTTTTGTATGGCGACGGGTTCGCCAGAATCCCCGCCTTTAGAGATGGATGGTTCGAGTGGAATTGATCCAAGTAGGGGTGCGCTTATTTCCTCTGCTAGGCGCTGGCCACCGCCTTCACCAAAAAGGGGCCAAGACTGACCGTCCGGTGTCTGGAAAGCACCCATATTTTCTATTACTCCCAATACAGGCATGTGACTGCGCCGAGCCATATCGGCAACTCGGACAGCTACCTTCTGAGCGCTGAGTGCTGGCGTGGTTACAACGAGCATTTCTGCTTGCGGTAGGAGTCTTGCAAGTGCCATCTGGACATCACCGGTCCCAGGCGGCATGTCAATAAGCAAGTAGTCAAGATCACCCCAGTCGACGTCGTGAAGGAATTGTTCAACTGCTTTTGCAAGCATCAAACCTCTCCACATGAGAGCTGTTTCTTCGGTATCAACCATCAAACCGGTAGAGACAACTTTTAATACTCCGCGTCCGACTGTCTTGTGTTCGGGAACAATCTTCCCTCGTTCCTCTTCCGATTGCGCTGGACGAGCGCTAAGTCGAGAGTCGATGCCCAACATCCGCGGAATACTAAAACCCCAAATATCGGCGTCGAGCACTCCGACTGTGAAGCCCTCAGTAGCTAGAGCTGTAGCGAGATTGACAGTTACTGATGATTTCCCAACGCCGCCCTTTCCAGAAGCAATTGAAATCACCCGGGTTCGTCCGGGGATCTGGGTCGGCGCTGCATTGTCTCTAGCGTTCGATCGAGCGCGGTCCATTACTTTTGTTCGTTCTTCGGGAGTTAACTCATCCCAGTGGAGAGTTACCTTCGTGATACCGGGCAATGTGCCTACACGTGATTCGCAATCTCGTTTAATGGTTGCTCGTAATGGACATCCGGCGGTGGTGAGGGCGATCGTAACGTGCGCTGTACTGCCATCTGCATGAGCTGACCGAACCATCCCGAGATCTACGATGTTGAGATTTAATTCAGGATCCATTACGCCGCGCAAGACTTCGAGGATTGCGTTGTCGTCAAGAGGCTCGTCGCTCACCTCCACAAGGGTAGTGATGAGGTTGACTGTGATCCAACGGTGATTTATAGATACACTGAAGTAACGCAGTTAACTGAAAGTCTCCAACCATGATTACTCTGACTGACATCGCCGCCGTGAAGGTAAAAGAATTAGTTGAAGCAGAAGGTGAGATGGACTTGGCGCTCCGGGTGGCCGTTCGACCTGGTGGGTGCTCGGGCTACAGCTACGAGATGTTCTTTGACAGCGAAACCGAAGCTGACGATATTTCTCAGTTCTATGGAGACGTCAGGGTCGTTTCGGATTCAATGAGCGCTCAGCTTCTTGAAGGCGCGACACTAGATTTTAAAGATGGGCTAATGGGTTCCGGATTTGCTATCGACAACCCAAACGCACAGCGAACCTGCGGCTGCGGAAACTCTTTTAGCTAAAGCTCTAGTCAAATCAGCGATAGCAGCGCCTTGAGTTCTTTGTTGTCCCAAATATGATCTAGGCGGCGCAGAACAAAACCCTCTTCATCGATGAGAAAGATAAAGGGTTCGTAGTTCACTCCCATCTCCTGCACGGCCGGGGAAAGAGGTCCAAGCTCCGAAGAGGTTGGGTTTTGGTAAACCTCAATGTGTATTACGTCGAGAGATCTATTTCTTTGCTCAACGTTGTCAATCAGGTTTTCTAAAACGGGACCACACATCCACGAGGTGCCGCAAAATGCTGGTGTCGTAACGATAACTATCGTTGCTCGTGGTGAGGCAATCGAGTCCGCAATCGAAACCTCGTGAAAAGGACACATGGGTGTTCGAGTGCAAATCGGGGAAACGGATCCTTGATCGGTGAATGTAGGGCTTTGAATAGTTGGGAATCGGTCACCTGGCCAAAAAATCGGACTTGTTGATCGTGAACCAGGAATGGCATATCCAACGTATTGTCCCCTGCTTCCTAGGTTGAAGCGAAACTCATGAACTTCAGCCGCTTGAAACGGAACGATCACTGGGTAGTAGGGCATTGCTACGCCGTCCATGTGCCGTTGGGTTTCAGCGCGATAAACGACATCTAACTGCGCATTAGCAACTTCGACTTGGATGGTCTCCGGTGAAAGACCCCCGAGATTGCCTTGTTCGTCAGAAAAAGACCAGACAGTTCTTTGTGGCCCCTGGCCGCTGACAATTGTCTGATCAGAAAACCACTTTGACGCGGTGCGGAGCTCTGCAACTGAATCGTTGTTTTGACTGCACGCAGATAGTAAGGCAGTTGCGGTCAGGCCTCCGCCGAATAGGCCGAGAAAGTTTCTCCTCGAAATGGTTCCCGGGTTCCAGATATTGCGATCCACTCCTTGGAACGTAGCCTGAACTGTGGTCTCATCTGAAGCGGAGGGACGTTTTCGACTCTGGAGGTATTCCGATCGACCGCATGGTGAAGTTCGAATTGGATGGCAGCGAAGTTGAAGTTGTCGATGACGGCGGGAGCCTTCTAGGCGCATTGCGTGATCGATTGGGCAACCGTTCAGTGAAGGATGGATGCAGTCCGCAAGGTCAATGCGGGTGTTGCACGGTGCTAGTTGACGGTGATCCTCGAGTCGCATGTGTAACGCCGCTTCGGCGAATCTCGGGTCGTCATGTGACTACGGTCGAAGGTCTCACAGGGGCAGAACGCTCTCGATGGGTGGATGCGTTTTTGGCGCATGGCGCATCACAATGCGGTTTTTGTACTCCGGGTATTGTTTGTCGCTTAGTTGGTCACGAACGTAGGGGAGCGGATCTCTCTGATCGCCAAGTCATTGATCGAGCCCTCGCGGCTCATCTGTGCAGGTGTACCGGCTGGCAAACGATTCGAGAGGCTGCGTCCGGTGTAGACGAAGCAACAGATCAACGAGATTTAGACGCCGCCACCAGACAAGCGACCCTCGAAACAGGTAGCCGCCAAATTGTGAGCGAAGAAGTCGTTCTCGGTCAGGCTCGATTCGCAGATGACACCGCTCCGCAAGAAGCGTCAGTAGCTGTTCGCGGAAGAGATCAAGTTTATGTAGCGCAAACATTGCATGAAGCGCGTCAACTCTCTGGGAAAGTGCAAGGTCGCCGTTCGACTCTTGGAACGGCGCACCCATTGCTGTTGCCGGAGGGTGACTGGGAGTTAATGCTTCGTACATCATGGGTTGAACCTGCATATCTTGAAACTGATGCTTCTTGGTGTCGACCCGATGGTGATCCGGCAGATCCGATAGCGAATGGCGGTGCTTTTGGAGGAAAAGCGCGCACCGACGTAAACGATATTGCGAGGGATCTCGCCCAGAGCCACCAAAACACGATCCGTTATTTATGGTCCCGAGAAGACGCAGTCAAGTACGGAGTTAAACGGCCTCCTATTGCTGCCGGAATGCGAAGTGACGGAAGCGGCGTTATTCGTGTTGTGAAGACTGAGGGAATTAATTCATTAATTCGCTCTGTGTTGCCGGACTGCGAAATCGAAGAAGTGGAAGTTCAAGGACCGCCTACTTCGTCAATGGTCAGAGGGTCAGGTTGGGTTGAGGCAGAAATGTTAAAGGCTGGACTTAGGGGTCAAACCGATTGGATTACCTCTCCTACCGGTGCATCAGCTAGAGCGGCAATTGGCGATGGGCGAATCAGAATTGAAATTAACGCCGGTACTCCAATTGACTGGGTGATGTTTCGGAGCTACTGCATTGGTGCTGCTCATATGGCGTATAGCTGGGTTACCTCCGAGAGCTTAAGTGTTGACGAAGATGGAGAAGTTCACGACCTTACGATCAGGTCGTTTGGCATTCTCAATTCGGCGAATAGTCCGGAAGTAGAAGTCATTTCGGTTGGAGATGGACCTGCGATTGTTGCTGGCGACGCAGTATTTGCTGCGGTGGCGGCTTCAGCATGGTTGAATCGGGGCTGCCCGGTTGAATTGCCCACTGGCTAAAACCGGGTCGCGTTTTACAAAAATATTGGAGGTTCCACGTGTCAAAACCCGTTGCCCATTACTCGGCTTCATACCAAGCTGGTGACTTACTGTTCGTATCAGGTCAGGTTGGCATTTCAGGAGGCTCGCTGACGGACGGCGTGGAAAATCAAACTGCTCAAGCTCTGGAGAATGTTCAAGGTGTTCTCGCCGAAAGCGGTTTACTCTTAGAAAATGTTGTGAAGTGCACTGTCTTTATGACCGATATTGACAACTTCTCAACAATTAACGGGATTTACGCCGATGCTTTTGGAGATCACCGACCGTCGCGATCCGCTATTGCAGTAAAGGCACTTCCACTCGGAGCACTCGTGGAAATTGAGGCAATTGCTCAGATACCAAGCTGAGTCAGGTCGAAATTTCGACCAAAGTAAGCCCGTTGATTAAAAGCTCAAATTCTTAGCTAATTCTCCTTACAGTTCGTTCCTTACGCTGATAGTAGCTACCATCTGAAATATGGTCGGAGGAATAGCTATAGCCGTCATTCTGCTTTTAAGTCCGTTCTTGATCTCGATGAGCCTTGTTGCTGTGGCGGCCTTGCTTGGGAACTCTCTAAAAGATGATGCGGAGAGCAGGCATGAGGGAAGCAGCCTGATCGAAACGAACTATTAGAAGTAACTCTGGGCCAACTATCAGCGTCGCCGGCTCTCACCGAATCGATAGCCAACACTTCGTACGGTCTGAATCAAACCGGCGTACTCTTCTCCCAGCTTTGCTCTCAGTCGCCTTACATGAACGTCGACTGTCCGAGCGCCTCCGTAGTACTCGTAACCCCAAACTCTGCTAAGGAGCACCTCTCGGGTGAAAACCCTTCCGGGTGTGGCGGAAAGAAAGCGAAGTAACTCATACTCCATAAAGGTGAGATCTACAGGCGTGCCATCCACTGAAGCTTCATAGGTTTCCAGGTCCAGAACTAGCGGCCCGTACTCAATTTTCTCGCTCTCAGGGCGAATTTCGGATGACGCCAACATGTGTTTGATCCGAGCTTCTAACTCCCTTGGGTGAAAGGGATCTAAGCAGAAGTCATCGAAAAGATCATCGCGTAATTCGAGCTCCTGAAGCTCGTTGCCTCTGATGATCAAAAGAAGAGGAGAAACTGGGATATCTCGTTTCCGGAAAGCCCGAAGTATTCCCCAACCAGTTTCGCTGTCATCACCTATTTGGACTATGGCTCCGCCCCAGCCGTCTTCAGGTTCTAGGCGATCTACATCGCTTGCTTCAGCGATGCCTTTCCATACGAAGCCGCTCAGATCCAGAAGTTGAGCTAATTCCGGAGAGGGGTCGGCGGGGAATATTGCTAAGACAGTCATCACAGGCTTGTGTAATAGCGGTCAAGTTCGAATGGGGTTACTTGAGCCTTGTACTCATTCCATTCTCTGCGTTTATTTCTTAGAAACCAACTGAATAAATGGTCGCCCAAAGTGTCAGCAACCAAGTCGCTCTTTTCCATTTCGTCTAAAGCTTCATCTAAAGACTGCGGAAGTTGGGCTTGGTCAATAAGGCCGCCGTGCTCTGTGAAGCCTGTCATTGATGGCGGCGCCTCAAGAGGTAATTCGTAGCCTTGTTCGATGCCTTTCATCCCAGCTGCCAAAATCACAGCGAAGGTTAGGTAAGGATTACACGCGGGATCGGGAGCTCTGTATTCGATTCTGGTGGTGTCATCTACACCGGCCTCGCGTGCCGCAGGAACTCTTATTAATGCGGCGCGGTTGGCGCGCGCCCAAGACACATTGACCGGCGCTTCATACCCCGTCACTAAACGTTTATAGCTGTTGACGAGCTGATTAGTGACCGCCGTGATTTCCCTAGCATGGTGCAGCAGGCCGGCGATGAAGCCCTTTGCGACGGCAGAAAGACCATCAGGACTTTCGGGATCATGAAAGGCGTTCGAGCCGTCTTTGAAAAGAGATAAGTGTGTGTGCATGCCCGAACCTTGAACTCCGGATAAAGGCTTTGGCATAAAGGTGGCGTGAACCCCATGTTCGAGGGCTATCTCCCTGACAATCAGTCGAAACGTCATCACGTTGTCAGCCATTGTTAAGGCGTCTGTGTATCTCAGGTCTATCTCGTACTGGCTCGGCGCATCTTCATGAAACGAATATTCAACAGGAATCCCCATTGCCTCCAAAGTGGTCAATGTCTTCCGGCGAATATTGCTAACGACGTCCGACGTGGTGAGGTCAAAGTAGCTACTGCGATCAAGGGGCACTGGGTCACCGTTGCGGTCGGCCTCAAAGAGAAAATATTCAAGTTCTGGAGCGGTAAAGAAAGTGAAGCCTTGCGCCCGAGCTTTATCCATGGAGCGGCGGAGTACCTGGCGTGAGTCACCCGGAAATGGACTGCCGTCGGCTCGCTCAATATCGCAAAACATCCGGGCCGCGTTTTCGTCACTTCCACCCCACCGTGTGAGTTCGAATGTCGCGGCGTCAGGTCGAGCAACCATGTCTTCTTCCCGAATTCGACTAAAACCATCGATAGAAGACCCATCGAAGATCATGCCATTCTCGAAAGCCGTCTCAAGTTCGGCCGGTGAGATTGAGAATGACTTTAATTGTCCCTGAACATCAGTGAACCAAAGACGAACTAGTCGAATTCCACGTTCTTCCACCCGGCGTTGGACGTAATCCTGTGGTCGTTCCATCTGAATTGGTTTCCTCGGTCGGGGCATAAAGCCACATTTTGTTTACCCTATTCTTGAGGCTTGACGAGGTAAATCAAACCTCTCCGCCTTTGTTTACATGACGTTCATAATTGGACTAGAAGGCTAGAACTAGGCCTCTAGGCGTTCTTAACCTCTTCATATTGCGTTTCAGCGACTAAAAATTGTGTGATTCGTGCCGTCGAATTGTTAGTTTGCCGTTCGTTCCCGCCTCATCTTTTAGGAGCAAACAAGTGGCTTACCGGGCTGAATATATATGGATTGACGGAACTGAACCGACGGCAGCGATTAGGTCAAAGACCAAAGTCTTGGCTGACGGTGACACCCCAGGAATATGGGGTTTCGACGGATCAAGCACGAATCAGGCAACGGGCGACAATTCTGACGTCGTCCTCGACCCTGTTTTCCAGTGCCCTGATCCAATCCGGGGAGGTGACAACATTTTAGTTTTGTGCGAGACGCTGTTAACCGCTGACATGTCACCGCACCCAACTAACACTCGAGCCGGAGCCCGAGCGGCTCTCGACAAGTACGGAGACCAAGAACCGTGGTTCGGTTTAGAGCAGGAGTACACGATGCTCGACCCCACGACCGGCTGGCCCGCAGGGTTCCCGGATGGTGGTTTCCCGGGACCGCAAGGCCCTTACTATTGTGGTGTAGGCGCCGAAAAAATTCGTGGACGAGAAATTGTTGAGCAACACACCACCTGGTGCATCGACGCCGGTCTGGCCATCTCGGGTACCAACGCAGAAGTAATGCCAGGTCAATGGGAATTCCAAATTGGCCCAGCGGACACAGTCACGGTCGGCGATCATCTATGGATGGCTCGCTACCTCCTCTACCGAGCTGGCGAGATGCATGGCCTCACTATCAGTATTGATGCAAAGCCGATGAAGGGCGATTGGAACGGTGCCGGAATGCACACCAACTTCTCTACAAATGCCATGCGAGATAGCTATGAAGCTGTTGAGAAGGCTGCTCAATCAATGGGTGCGCCTGGAAAGCCTGAAGAGCACTTAGCTGGCTACGGAGTTGGCATTGAAGACCGCCTAACTGGTGAGCATGAAACGCAACGCTTTGACCAGTTCAGCTACGGGGTTTCAGACCGCGGCGCATCTATCCGTATTCCGTGGCAAGTTGCGCGCGATGGTAAGGGATACCTCGAGGATCGCAGACCAAACGCGAATGCTGACCCTTATGTCGTAGCGGCTCTTCTTACCAACACGTGTTGCGAAGTGCTGGCGTAGTTAATCCAACTGGTTACTTATTTGGGCGAGGCATGTTGCCTCGCCCAAATTGTTTTCAATTCATGGGTGTAGCCTTCTAGCCTCGTACTCATGGCATTAATTAGAGTGGCCTTAGCGCAACTCAATATGAGCGTTGGTGATTTAGAAGCCAATGCTCTAAAACTTATGGATGCCTATGAGCAGAGCTGCGATCAGGACGCTGACCTCGTCGTATTTAGTGAGTTGGCGATCTGTGGATATCCACCTGAAGACTTGCTGCTCAAGCCACGTTTTCTTGAAGATGCAGCTGGTGCGTTAGCTCGTGTCGCGAAGGCCACGCGTGAGGCCGTGGCAGTAATAGGTTTCCCTGAGCTAAGCAACGGAGCACTTTATAACGCTGCTGCTGTTTGCTCTGAGGGGCGCATTGCAGGCACTTATCGGAAACAGTTATTGCCGAACTATTCAGTATTTGATGAGAAGCGCTATTTCGTTGCCGGAACTTCTGATCCCAGTGTTTTTCGGATAGCTGATATCAACGTCGGTATTTCGGTCTGTGAGGATCTTTGGTTCGACGATGGGCCTTTGGAAGGTCAAATTGAAGCCGGAGCGTCATTGGCCCTATCAATTAACGCTTCGCCATATCAAAGAGGTAAGGACAAGGTACGCGCTTCGACCGTTGTTGAGCGCACCGCGAAACATGAGACTCCAGTCGTTTATCTCAATCAAGTCGGAGGCCAAGACGAACTTATATTTGACGGAGCGTCTTTTGTAGCCGGCGCTAAAGGTGAAATTCTGACGCAGCTTCCCCAATTTGAAGAGGCCTACCAACTAATCGATATAGAAGTTATGGATAGGCCATCGGCTGCAGAAAAAGTTGTCTATGTCTCCTCCGCGCGGCGGGGGAAGGTAGCAATTTCCTCCCCGGCGATGGCGCCGTCTTTTGGTGACCTAGAGGAAGTTTGGTCAGCGCTGGTTCTCGCCACCCGCGACTACGTCCACAAAAATGGCTTTGACGAGGTCGTGATCGGTCTTTCTGGCGGAGTCGATTCGAGCTTGGTAGCAGCCATAGCAGTAGATGCGCTTGGTGCGAAATGTGTGCATGGAATTTCAATGCCCTCTCGGTATTCAAGCCAAGGTTCCGAGGATGACGCAAAGCAACTCGCTTTGAACTTAGGTATCGATTTTTCCACTATCCCAATCGAACCGGCACACGCAGCGTTTACCGAGATGCTTGACCCCTCCTTCAGCGGTCTTGCGCCCGACTTAACAGAAGAAAATCTTCAAAGTCGAATTCGGGGCGTCATCTTGATGGCGCTTTCCAATAAACGAGCATGGCTTGTTCTCACGACCGGGAACAAAAGTGAAACTTCGGTTGGCTACTCGACGCTTTATGGTGATACCGCAGGGGGTTTCGCGATACTTAAAGACTGTCCCAAGTTGCTGGTGTACGAACTCTGTCGCTGGCGCAATGCGCAGGAAGCTAGCGAGTGGATTCCTGAATCGTCTATATCGAAGCCACCTTCAGCTGAATTACGACCTAATCAAACTGACGATGAATCTCTGCCGCCGTATGAGCTGCTAGACGGGTTGCTCGAGGCTTACGTAGAGCAAGATCAAACTGCTGATGAACTTCTTTCTCAAGGTTATGACTCGGCGATCGTCGAGCAGATAACGCGTCTAGTAGATCTTGCTGAATATAAGCGGCGCCAGTCTCCCCCTGGCCCTCGCATCTCAGAGAAGGCATTTGGTAAGGACCGTCGGCTGCCTATAACTAATCGGTATCGATAGCTCGAAATTTAGGCGTTCGATTGGGTTCCTTTTTTAGCTAAACGACCGGTAAGCTCTCCCACACTCATGTATCAGAACGATTTATCTAGAGAACTGCTGCTCTTAGAGGAACTGAAGCAACTTTCATGACTGACATCAAGCGACCTCGAGAGCCGTTTGCGCCGTGGGATCGGCGAACCTTACCTGGCCTGTTTGACGTTGAAGAAACAGCCAAGCGTGTTGGCAATTACAAGTGGCTCGAAATCAAACTATTTGAAGCCTTAGGCGGTTGGGTAGCGACTGTGCCGGAACTTGATGTGAAACTACGCTTGGGTACACACTGCTATCACCACGCCTGGCATGCGGAATTGTTCGACAAACGCCTTCCCGAGCTGCGTGAGATGAAGACAGAACGTCTTACAGTTCCCGCTAATGACGAAATAGCGACTTTTGTTGAGGCAATGACTGCGCCGGAGGATGCGCACATGACCATCGAAAAGCTCGTTGGCGTTTATCGGGTACTCATCCCGCACACGATTGCCGCATATACCTATCACCGGAATGCGACCTCGGAAATTACCGATATGCCTACAGTGCGAATTCTCGATTTCATTCTTCAGGACGAGTTCAACGATTGGCGGGAGGGCGAGATGCTCATTCAATCAATGCTTGAGTCGGATGAGGAAGTTGATAGGGCAATGACTCACCAAGCGAAGCTTGAGAAGCTTATGCTGGCTGCAGGTGGCATTGCAGGCCCAGGATCGATTGGCGATCCCTACGTCGAAGCAATGGAGGATAATTAATGCGAAAAATTTTTCCGGCTGAAGAGTTGGCACGCGATGCCCGGTTCATTCGTCAAACAAACGAGCAACGATTAGGTGACCCCAGAGGTGCGAGAGTTGCCGGCGGTAGTAGCGGCGATCGATTAGCTAAATTGACGCCTGAACTAGCCAACGGCCCAGACCGTGCTCGTGCACTCATGCACGGCATCTTTGTCGGCGAAATCCAAGCTCTTGAAGGAGCGGGTCGAACTTGCTGGGATTTTGAATTAGATGAAGAAGTTCCGTTGGCTTTGAAACTCGATATGGCGCGTCAGTGCTGGGATGAAGCTCGCCATTGCGAAATCTCGGTGTCGTTAGCAGAACATATGGGAACCGAACTTGGTGAGTTTGCTGAAAATGGTCTCCTTTACGAAGCAGCGTGCAACCCTGACCCCGTTCTTCGACTTACCGGTGTAAATAGAGCTCTTGAGGGCTTAGCTATAGATGTTTTTAACACCATGAAGGAATTCGGCAACCTAGCGGGCGATCCCGTTTTGGAGTTTTGCGAAGACTGGATGCTTGCCGATGAGGTAACCCACGTAAAGATGGGCTCTGACTGGCTACGTCGCTTAACGGCAAACGACAAAGAGCGGTTAGACAAGGCCTTGGAATTCCAAAAGATAGTCGACCGACTGTTCTCGTTTAATGGCTTCCGAGGCGAAGATGACGACAGTCCTATCCAGCTGACTAGGCGCTTTCGGGAACTGGCTGGCTTTTCAGACGATGAAATTGACGAAATTGCTGACATGTCTAGAGAAGCCCGAGTCGAGGCACCCAGCTGATGAGCGAGATCTCGGTGACGCCCAAGTCATTCGAGATGGTCTTTTACGACTCAGCCGTGATTGGCGAAGTCGTAGGAGAGGTTGCCGAGCGGCTTGGCTTTCGCGAACCAATTGTTTTGGAAATAGATGAGGCTTCGCCCTTAGGGCGAAGCAAGATAACTGCTTATGACCCTGTTGAATTGTGGGTAGATGGCGGAGCGCTTGAAAACACGCAACGTCCACGGCACTTCGGTAAACAGCGAACTCGCGACACAATTGGGCGGCTTCTCATTCGGATTCTTGACCGACGGTCAGGTCGATTTGATGATGCGCCAGCCGACGATGAGTTAAGTCTCAGCCAATTTGCTGCATGGGACGCTCATTGTGTTGGCCGTCTCGAACGGCTCGGCATAGGCGGTCAACGTAAGCGCCGGTTATACCAATTTCGCAATCGCCACGGCTTTACAGACGTTGCTGATGAGGCTTTTGATCTCCTCTGGGACTCAAGTGAGCTCAACTGGCCAGAAATTGAGCGGATCTCAAGAGAGTGCAGCGCTGGATAAAGGCGGATTAAAAATGGGTAGTTGTTACCCGCCCCTGACCTGACGTTCAATCCAGGGGTAAGTTCTTGAGATGCCCTCACTCAGACTCACAGTTGGCTGAAACCCGGTTGTCTCGATCCTGTCGTTAGAAAAGTTCCTGTTTTGAACGCCTACCGGACCCGGAACCCAAACCGGCGTAATGGATTTGTCCGCGGCGCTGGCGACGAGCTCAACCAGCTTCTTGATTGAGACGTACTCGCGTGTCCCGATATTGGTTGGCTCATCGATATCGCTCCTCATTAAGCAAAGAACGGCGGTGACTAGGTCATCTACATAAATGAAGCTGCGGACCGCAGATCCATCACCCCAAACTTCGATTTTTCCATCGGATGACTCGGCTACCTTGCGGCATAGCGCTGCTGGTGCCTTTTCTCTACCCCCGGTCCACGTCCCTTCCGGTCCATAGCAATTTTGAAATCGTGCGATGCGTGCTTGGAAGTGTCCTTCGCGAGCGTAAGAAGCGACGGCTCGTTCTGCGTATAACTTTTCCCACCCGTATTCGTTGTCAGGCATAGCCGGGTAGGCGTCGCGTTCCGATAACTCTCCCTCTCCTAATTGCATATCTCGGTAAACACAGACCGAACTGGCGAGAAAATATCTCGCTACTTCCGCTCGAGCTGCGGCCTCGGCAACATTTACGTTGATCAACATGCTGTTGTGCATTATTTGAGTTTCAGCGGAGTGGATGAATCCCATGCCTCCCATGTCCGCGGCGAGCTGGTAGACCTCGTCAAATCCGCCCGTTAAAGCCTCCGCAGCTTTTTGTGGGTCCCTCAAGTCAGCTATTACGAATTCGTCTGCCTCAGTGGTGCCCCACCCGGGCTGTTTGACGTCGATCCCTCGAACCCAGTATCCCTCGTGGGCCAAACGTCTAACCAAGTGACTTCCGATAAAGCCCCCTGCACCGCAAACTAAAGCTCGCTTCGTCACATTGACCCCTCAATTCAAATCGTGGGCACTTAACCCTTGCAACAAATCGATTTCAGGGCGCCCAACGAGCAGCCCTGAGCACGCTTCAGCCATTTCGACCATAACAGGGGAGTCGAAATGTGCACGTGCAGCATCCTCAGAATCCCACTTTTCGATAATCACGAATTGGTTAGGGTCGGTGAACGATACGCATAAATCAACATTCCGGCAGGCTTCCTCGTTGCGAGTCATCACAACATACTTCGCCAATACTGGCGTCAGTTCGCTAGCGTTCGCGGCATTGAAAATGAGATGCAGGAGAGCGATTTCGAGGTCGTCGTCTGGTAGCTCAACTGGGTCCGTCATTTTCTGCTTCCATAGGGGGTCGGAAATCGCGATTCCAGCCGGTAGTTTCCAGGCAAGCGATTAGGCTCGTAATTCAGAGTCTGGGAAATAGTCGTGTCAGTAACGTCACGAGCGTACCGGCGGAACGTATCACTTTGTGATCGGGCCGGTCGGTCAGGGGAAAGAAGGTCGGCGGTGGCCAAGAATCGGGTTGAACGAGACGAAGAAGATCTAGTCCGTTTATATCTGACCGATATTGGACAGTACCCGCTCTTGACCAAAGATGACGAAGTCCGCTTAGCTCAAGAAATAGAAGCTGGTACTGAAGCTCGAGTCATTCTTGAAGCGGAACAAATGCCTGACGGCACGGAGATCAGTTCGACAAAGAAGCGCGAACTCAGGCGCGCCGACCGAAAAGGTGAAAGGGCCGAGAGGACATTCGTTCAGTCCAATCTGCGTCTTGTGGTGTCTATTGCTAAGAAATACCAAGCCTCAGGCCTCCCCCTCCTTGACTTAATACAGGAAGGAAATCTTGGGCTGATGCACGCTGTCGAAAAATTCGACTGGCGCAAAGGTTTCAAGTTCTCCACCTACGCAACTTGGTGGATACGTCAAGCTATTACCCGCGGTATTGCTAATACCGGGCGGACGATCAGGTTGCCAGTCCACGCAGGCGACACTCTAGCGAGACTTCAAAAAGCTCGTTCTCGACTCGAGCTCAAATTCGGTCGTCCTGCGACTCTCGCAGAGCTTTCGGTAGAAGTAGACATGCCCGAGGACAAAGTTTCTGAAGCTCTCCGATTTGCGGCAGAGCCGCTTTCACTCTCGGAGCCGTTGAGAGAAGACGGCGATGCTGAGTTAGGCGATGTCGTTGAAGACCGAAATGCCGAAGACCCCGAAGAGGCTGCGGCAGTGGCGCGACTCCCCGATGAAATCACAAAACTGTTAGGCCCTCTTGACGAGCGAGAAAGAGAAATCCTCAAACTCAGGTTTGGGCTCGATAGGGGCGAACCGCGAACTTTGGAAGAGGTTGGTGAGCACTTCAATCTCACTCGTGAGCGAATTCGGCAGATTGAAGCCAGAGCGATGTCGAAGTTGCGTCACCCCAGTAGTGATACGGGCGCGAGAGACCTACTGGGCGTCTGATAAGTATTTCCGACAACTCTTGTCAGAAAACTTTTCTTAGCTTTCGGACAGTTTCCTAGCAGCGATCGCCACTAAGGCTCCAACGACGATTGCTAGCAGTAGCTTTTTCACGTGGTTCCTCTCGTTTCTATTTTTAATTGTGAGAAATTGCTGTAGATAAAATTGGCGGAGGTGGACGGGAATCGAACCCGCCGGACGGGGATCGCCCGTCCCGCCCGCTTTGAAGGCGGGGGAGCCCACCAGGCGCTCAGACACCTCCTCCGCCAGTCTGCCCTGCGCGTGACCGAATTGAAAAGCAGAATCTTGAATCTCTTGATACGACAGATTGCTTGTCTATTGAAAAGCAAGGTTCCTGTGTGCAAAAAACCGTATGGAAACTTAAAATTTTTCTTGATTCTTTAGCTAAACAGGTGTTCAATAACACGCGTGTAATTACGTCGACGTTATATCGACGTGCCAACTCATTCGGGCGAAAACTAGGGCGGCTTCAGATGGCGTTTGTTGATGATGGTGGTGGGCAAGCAGACGAGAGTAGTTGGTGGGATTATGCCAATTGTCTCGGAGTTGATCCAGACTTATTTTTCCCCGAACGTGGGGCGAGCACCAAAGAAGCGAAAGAGGTATGTCGAGGCTGCGTCGTGCGAGAAGACTGTTTGGAATACGCGCTGAGCCATGGCGAGAAGTTCGGTATTTGGGGTGGCATGAGTGAGCGAGAGCGCCGTCGTTTGCGACGCCAGCGAGCCCTTGCGAGACGAGCTGCTGCGGAGCGAGTGAGCTAACTGAAGTTTCTTCTTCTGTTCTAAACCGGCATCGCTGGTAGCCTTTCTTACGTGAACTTGGGCGGGTCAGAACTCATCATTATCCTGATAATTGTTCTCGTGCTTTTCGGAGGAGCGAAGCTTCCAAAGCTGGCGCGCTCTCTTGGTCAGGCTCAAAAAGAATTTAAAGACGGGCTGAGTGAGAAAGATCCAAGTCGTTCTGAGAGTTCAAAGGACGACGAATAGTCCCTACCAGTTGTTAGGAAACTTTGACGCTGGTCTCTGTTAAAGCTAATTGTCGTCGTGCTTTCAGAATCCGCCTTCGCTGACGCTCTGATGCGCCTCCCCACACTCCGTGCTCAACCCGGTTTATCAGGGCATATTCAAGACATTGATTTTGGAATCCACACCCGTTACAGATTCTCTTGGCTTTCTCGACGCCAACCCCATCACTTGGGAAAAAAATAGCGGGATCCTTTTCGGCGCAATTGCCCTCGCTCATCCAACGAGTGTCGGTTGAAATATGGCTCATCTTGAAGCTCCGTAGCTGAATGCGAAATATGATCCTCGCGGGTTACTACGACTATGACGCCCCAGGGCAGTAAAAGGTTCCAAAAAATTTAATTCTTATTGAACTCTTATAAATCACTTACTTGGAACTACTAGACGGATTGCTCAAACCAATGGTTCCTAGCGCCTTCACCGGTACAGTATCTGGGTCTAAGGCGAAGGAGCTAAGGCGATGGACTTCGAAACCGAGGAAGAACTTCCACCCCCAGAAACTGGGGTAAGAGTCGTTTATCTGGGTCCGGTATCTCCCCACTGGGATATCCAAGGCCTCTTTGGTGAACAATCCGTTGTTGACGAGTTCAGACGCCGTACGGTTGCCCGGTTGCAGCTTCTGCCTCCCCACGATCCTCAGTTCCGCCGCAATAGAGAACGCGTGAACCGTGATGCTGAACGAGAAAACCTGCACCTCGAATGGGACTTAGGTGTCCCTGAAGAAGACGAAGTCGGCTAGCTTTTCAAAGCTGGTATCGCAGAGATAACAACAGAGCTTTTGCAACTCGCTCCTGGGATTGTGTGAGCCTCACAACTATCTATAACGAGGTTGTTAACCATTCGTTTACTGAATAGATGATGCCAATTCACGAGTTCTAAGCGATTTCGTCATAGTCCGCGTTTAGTTTGCCGAGCATGAAACTTACTAGCCTTTTCCCTCGTAGTACGAGGCTTCTTGTGGTGGCTCTGTTCGCCGCCTTTGGAATGCTCGCTGCATCTTGTGGTGACGATTCAGATGCCCCTTCCTCATCAGCAAGTAGCTCTGCGGCGTCAAGCTCTGACCCTGCGGAGTCAAGCTCTGATCCTGACGGTGGCCTGAGTG
>MDSX01011952.1_pt1 | contig 63527 bp, 56 predicted proteins | sample 811141 | NCBI WGS metagenome assembly MDSX01 (sample SAMN05326642, study PRJNA326480) | marine metagenome | isolation source: seawater | place: Atlantic Ocean: South East | collected 2010 | reverse complement strand
TGGGGCTTGTTGAATCCCATCCATGGGATTCAAAACTCTGAAAAAATACATTTCTCATACGGCCTCTTTCTCACTTCTTTAATTCTAAATCTCGTCGTCTATTTTTTAATTTTGCTGGTGCGGGGGTATGGGGCGGCTTTGCCGCCGGTGGCTGTTTGATTCGCTTTGCTCTCAAAAGTGCTTTTGTTTTTGGCGTTTATTTTGAGGGGGATTTATCGTTTTAGGCGGATGCCGAATACTACGGCTAGGCTTATTAGGCCGCCTATAGCTAATGGTGGTTTTCCAGCGAATGTACCAAAGAATAGAGCGGCGCTTGATGCTAGTATAGCGAAAGTGGTCCACTTTGGTGGCTTCTCAAATTTTCTTTCCGATCTTTGGCTTAACATTTGAAAACTTGCCAGTTGAATGATTTTATCCTGCATCTTTTTAGAGGTTTCATCTAATGGATTTACTTCCATCATTTTACGATACTGCTGAGAAGCGAAACTTAGCTTGTTATATTGGAGACTGCTTTGAATAAACTGCTCATGAAGAGCTTCGTTTTGGTAATCTTGAACAATTTTTTTCCACAGCTCTAGCAAAACACTATTTCCCATAACTTGTCTGTCGGGAGAACTTTCCTTATCACTAATTTTGCTTAAAATAATCCCACATGAAGGACATTCATTCATATCCTTCGTAAGATTATAAGAACATTTTGGACAAGTGAGTGGCTGCATCAAATAATCCTTTGCTTGAGAAGTTTTGCTTCGTTAAAATATTGTAGTTAGAATTAAACAAGAAAACAAGTCCAAGGAGCTGCTTTCATGGAAACTCGTCGTCTGAGCCTACTAGCGCTAATTTCTGGAATCTGCATTGGTTTTTCCTACATTCCTTTTTACGCAATCCTTGGACTCTTCTCCTTGGTCCCTCTGTTTCTAGCACTAGATGAAGCTAAAAATTTAAAACAAGTTTTTAAATACTCCTGGATTTCACAATTTATCTTAAGCTTGATCGGATTTCACTGGGTAGCAACGACTGCTCATGATTTTGGTTATATGCCATGGTGGCTAAGCATAATCGTCTTATTGGTGTTTTGTTCTGTGATGCACATTCATTTTTGCATCGCCTTTATGATTTGGTTTAAACTAAAAAATAAATTTCAACTCAAGCAAATGCAAAGTGATATTTTAAAAGTATTATGTCTTTTTGCCTTAGAAACTTATTGGCCAATGCTATTTCCCTGGAACTTTGGCTACACATGGATGACCAGTGCCTTTCCCATCGCACAAACTGCCGAAATTTGGGGATTCACAGGACTAAGTTTTCTCAGTATCTTGGCCAATGCTTATATCAAACAAATCTACCACGCTAGACAAAATAACAATGCAGCTTACGCACAAAAAATTATCATTGGAGTTCTCGCAAGTATTTTTTGCTTGAGCCTATTAGGATATTCACTGAAAGAAAGTGTGCCTAGCTACGATAAGAAATGGAAAATTGGTGTGGTCCAAGCCAATATTGGAAATTTTGATAAAGTCCAAGCAGAGCATGGATATGACTTTCAAAGAGCTATCGTTGATAAATACTTAGATTTAACAAAACAACTCCTAGAAAAAGAATCAAACTTAGACTTAGTAATTTGGCCAGAAACAGCAATTCCCGTTTCTTACACCGAAAGCAGTAAAAACTCTCAGCTTTTTCAAAAAATTCAATTATTAATAAATCAAAGTAAAACTCCTCTTCTCGCCGGAAGTTTTTTTAAAGACCATTCCCTCTATAACGGTGCTGGGCTATGGCTACCAAAGATTGGCTTGAGCACAAAATACCTAAAAACAATGTTATTAGCATTTGGCGAAACCGTTCCTTTCACAGAAAATTTTCCTGAAGTGCAAAGATTTATAAAAAAAACCGTTCCTGCCATAAGTTTTTTCGGCAAAGGTAGTGGCTCTGTTCCCATGGATTTTCAACAAACAAAAATAGGCGTAAATATCTGTTACGAAGGAATTCATCCCAATTTTGTAATTGATTTAAAAAACAAAGGCTCCCAAATATTTATAAACCTAACCAATGATTCCTGGTTTGGAAAAACTTTTGAACCATACCAGCATCTATACATGACCCTTGCAAGAAGCATCGAACATCGCATTCCAAGTATACGCTCTACCAATACCGGCATTAGCACAGCCATCAGTGCACAAGGTGAAATTATGGAGCGCTCTCCCCTACATCAAGAATGGACCGGAGCTTATGAATTAGAAGGGCATATAAATCCACCAAAAACTCTTTATCAAATTATTGGTAAATACATCCTTGCCTTCGCCATTCTTATTAGCCTCGGTTTAATGTTTTTATTTAGAGAAAAATCAAATCAATAAGTGCTGTTTTATTACAATTAAACTATAAAACAGCCAGTTTCTACTGCCGATTTCAACAGCAAGATTTGTTGCGTTTTTCTTCTGAATTTGGATTTAGTTTCTCTCCCCCTATTTCGTTGTCAGTAGAAGCTTTCAGTGCTAATAAGATAATCATGGCATCCTTTTTAAATCACATCGATTGGCAAGAAATCATAGGTTTTTTACGCTCTAACACCAATTCAGAGCTTGGAAAAGATCTTCAGAGTAATCTCAAAGAGCTTCCTGATAGAGAAGCTGCGCAAAAAAGTTTTGATGAAATTTTTGAAGCTTCGCAATTCATTCGCTTCCATGCAGCGCGACCACGCCTCGAAGGAATTGATGATTACTATTTGATTAAATCTAGAATCGAAAAAAATGCCAAACTAGATATACCGGAAATTGTGAAACTGAGAAATTTCTTATTTGATCTCTCTAGCCTTCTTCGCCAATTCGCAGACATGGATGGCGTTTGGGTGAACGAAAAACTAGAGCAGTTAATGGACCCGAGACCCTCACTGGCTTATATCGAGCAATTGATTAGCCCTGATGGAGAGTTTAGAGTCGATGCCAGTGAACTTCTCTATAAAGCCTATCATGAGAAAAAATCGCTAAAAGCGAGCATTCATAATTTGTTAGAAAAATTAGTAAAGCAAAATGAACTGGATGGTGTTTTGCAAGATCGCTTTGTCACCACCCGTGATGGTCGCTGGGTAATCCCTGTAAAGAGTGGTATGCAATCTCGTTTTGAGGGAATCATTCACGATACTAGCGCTTCCAAGCAAACCGTTTATATGGAACCACAGGAAGTAGTAAAGAATAACAATCGAATTAAAGAATTGGACATTGAAATTCAAAAAGAGATAGACCGTTTACTGCGACAGCTATCTGATTACTTTTATGCCGCAAGAGAAGAGCTGCAAGAAAGCTTTGATGAGCTATTAAATTTAGACGTTTTGTTTTCCAAAGCATTCATGGCATTAAAAATGAACGCAAAACCAATACAGTTCTCAGAATCAGAAATTGATCTAAGAGACCTAAGCAACCCAGTTCTCGAAATACAAAAAGACTCTGACTTCAAAGTTGTGAAGAACGATTTAAAAATTAAAAGCGACCGAAAATGCTTAATACTTTCTGGCCCCAATGCCGGTGGTAAAACCATTATGTTAAAATCATTGGGTCTTAGCGCACAAATGGTACGCTGTGGACTACCGCCTGCTGCCAGAGAAGATTCAAAAATTCCTTTCTTTAAAGACATTTTAATCTCTGTGGGCGATGCTCAAAATATTACTGAAGGCCTAAGTACCTTTGCCGGACATATGAAAGAACTTACTGAAGCAGCAGAAAAAGCCTCCTCAGAAGTTTTAATTTTAGTGGATGAAATATGTGGCTCCACAGACCCAGAAGAAGGCTCTGCACTAGCTAAAGCATTTATCAATAACTTTAGCAACAAAGGAGCATTTGCTTTAATCACCTCTCACCTTGGTGCTTTGAAACAGAACTGGCAAAAAGAGCAAAAATTAGAATTTGCTTCAATGGAGTTTGATGATGCAAGTGGAAGACCCATTTACAAACTTCTTATGGGAATCAGTGGCTCGTCCTATGCCTTGAAAACTGCCGCTAGAGTCGGTGTTCCTCAAAATATTTTAGACAATGCTCTGGAAGAATTGAGCCCTGAAACCAAAGAACGTCAAAAGAAATTGGATGAACTGGAACTTTTAAAACAACAACTTACCAAAGCCAATAAGGAACTTGATTTTGAAAGAAAACAGGCCAATGAACAAAAACAAAAATACAAAAACTTGATCGATCAATTTCATAGAGAAAGAGATAAAAAACTAGAAAAAAGTATCAAGGATGCTCACAAGAGGATCGATAAAGAAATCGAAGATCTACGTAACAGTAAAAAGAACGTATTTGATGTAAAAGCAGATCTGCCACAAATTATAAAAAGCAAAAAAGAGACAAGCATCGAAAGCCCTGAGGAGTTTAATGCTAAGTTTCCACCTGGCAGCGAAATTTACGCGACGAACATTCAAAAAAATGCCATCGTTCAATCTCCAGCAAATGCCAAAGGCGACGTGGAAATTTTGGCCAACTCCATGCGCCTTACCATTAACTTTCGTTTTATTAGTAAGAGAGATACTTCCGGTTTTTCAAAGAAGAAACGAAAATCAAACTTCGAGCTCCCCACTACAAACACCCATTCACAAGCAAGTAGCACCATTGATCTAAGAGGAAAAATGGTTGAGGAAGCCTTAGAGGCATTGAACGATTATTGCGACTCTGCTTTATTGAATGGAACGGGAAAAGTAAAAGTGATTCACGGACACGGAACCCAAGCTCTGAAAAAGGCAATTCGATCTCATCTAGCTAGGGCTCATTATGCTGAAAGTTGGAATGCCGGTGGCGAGTTCGACGGCGGCGACGGCGTTACCTGGATTCACTTTAAGTAGACTCTGTTTTTAAAATGGACTCTTCACATACAGAGAGTCCTCTGTATTAGGAACGCAATCTAAATCAAAGTCTTTCGCTACTGCGATATGAAAGGGCGATACTATTTTAGATTCTATGCATGAATACACGATCAGCTCTGTGTTTTTACTTCCTAAACTTTCACCGGTTCTAATTTCTTGCCAAAGTACGCGGCTATCACTAGTGCTCACCAGCATTCGACCAACGAATTCACTCTCATACTGAGTGTCGCCATAATCACCATTCATAAGGACACGACCGCTTAACTCGATCTCTGCACAAGTTTTCAATCCACACTCAAGAACTTTCTTTAAAATGCTTGTCAGCTCTAAACGCAGTGGCACACCACTTTCCGAAAGATTGTACTCCTCTTCGTTTACCCAAGTTTCACCAATAGCCACTTCCCCCTCAGGAGCAAAGAAAAACGGGATACTATACTCTGAATCATTAGGATGAACTCCTGCAGACAAGACTTTGCCCCTTCCGTCGACCGTATAAAGTATCTTCTCCCCTAACTCTGGAAAGGCCAAAGATTTCAAATCCACAAAGCCATCTTTTTGCAAAGTACTCAGCTCGTATTGATAAATTTTATTATTAGGATTCACAGCCTTAGCTTTTGACCTAAGTAGAAACTCAACGATCTCGGTTTTTTCATTACTAATTTGTGAGTTGATATAAGTTTTCTTCAAAGTGTAGGAACGATATTTAATTCTGTCCTCAGCATCTTCTTCCATGGAAAACTGAAAACTAACCTTGTCTTTTGAGGAGTTCTTTATTTTCAAATTGGATTGCTTTGTCTTTGAAAAGCTAGAGCAAGAAGTTTGTAAAAAACAGAAACATAAAAAGAAAAGGAAATAACTAGATTTCATAAGGTAGCCTCTTAACAAGTGTATATAAGATTAACAGCCATTAAATTTTATAGTTATATCAATTACTTAGCTAGGAAAACTCACATTTTTTTAAAATACGTCTAGATTTCTCCCCCTAGCCTTTACATAGTTTCATACTGAAACAAAGAATGTGCCACATAAACTATTGATATTACACGATTATTTCAATTTTAAAATCTTCAGCTGGCACCCTATTTGCTACTATAATGGTTAGGGAGAGAAAAATGAGAAACTTTATCACTTTATTTGGATTAAGCCTATTTTTAGGCGCTTGCGGAGCCTCTACTAGTGGAAACTCAAACACAAGTTTTTCAACGGATGCAAAGACAACAATTTGTTCCGTAGCTAAAACTGTACAAGGCACTCAGACTGCTAGGTTGAGAACGGTTGGAAGTTCGCAGTTAGCAAACTATTATAGTACGGTTCAACTTCGCCTAGAAAATATGCCGAGTGATTTTATTAACAACGATGGTTATGTTCGTTTTTATGAAATGACTTTTACAAGCAGTGGAATTCAAGCTCTAGGGAATAGCCCTTTGACTTTCGAAATCGTTAACCCAAGCTATCCTAGCTTTCCTATCGCTTACAACTTAACAGAAATCACCTACGATGAGTTGTACTCTTATGGGATCAATAATACGGTGATTGTTGTTACTTTAAGTGGCTACTCCTCACACCTCTTAGACATTAACTACTTCACTGAGTCTGGAGCTGAGGTTTCTCGAAGCTATGGATTAATTCCACCTTACTACGTAGACCCAAATCAATACGAAGCTTCAAAAGCCAATCTCGGGTCTTCCGTAGTTAAAGATGTAGTACAGTTTCATCCCTTTGATGATTCTAGAAACTTAGAAGAAGAAGACTATCTTGATTTGATGGACAGTCTTTGTCTAAGCGGTGGTCTGCAAAGTATGTAAAAAAAAAGCGGTAAATCTCTCTACCGCTTTTTTCATCTGATTGTTAGTGAGAATCGTCGTCGTCGATACCCGACTCTTCTGCCTGAAGGTTTTCTCCATGGCGATAACGATCCACCAAACTACTGTCCCTGGTAGGAAACGAGAATAATAAATAGTGGCTATCGGATTGAGCATCTTCAACGGCAACAGAAATGTAATACAAAATAGCCTCAGCCTCAGAGTAATCTTTAATAAAGTTTACTAAGACATTTCCACTGTAATCCGTAGTACGCCAAATTTCATCTGCCTCTTCAATGGCCTCACTTCTGTAATCCATATAATCTTGGAATTCATGCGTAGGAATATCATTGTCAGATCTAAGAGTTTGCATAGCCTTAAAAAGCCCAACCGCTAACTCATCTCCTTCAGTCAATGCATCAACTTCTTCAATCTCAAGCTCGCCTTTTTCTTTGTCGTAAAAAAGTTGGCCCTTGGTGTAATTGTTTAAAAGCTGAGGATCTCTAGTTGGAAAATGTAGAAACACAAAAGTCGGTGTATCTACTGCCAAATAAACTAAAGCAACGTAATGGTAAACTCCCAGCTCAGGGTGCTCAAACTCCTTCACATATTGCTTAACGGGTACTCCTGGCAAACGATACTCGTCTTCATAAATTTGATCAGGCTCCTGTAATAGCTCCAGAAGCTGCTCTTCATATTCTTCGTAATCTTTTTGATTGAAGTCTTTGTTGGGACGATAAAACTTTTCGTACTCCACTTCTAATTGGTCAATCTGAGGCCTAAAAAAGTTATAAAGCTCGTCTTCTGAACCGAAAACTAAGCCTCTTTCTTCATCAATTACTATATCACTATCAAACATATCTTCCTCAAGACCTGGTGTTTTTTTCTTAACTGCTTTTTTAATTTTGCTTTGTTCCTGGTCAGAAAGCTTTTTCTTCACCTTCTTTTTTACATTTTTTTTACGACTTAAGCTCTCAGCCGCTTTACTTTTAGGCTTAGACTTGGATTTAGATGCTTTTTTCTTCGTTTTAGATTTTGCCAACCGGAACTCCTCGCAGGAATCCTGATTGTACTTTCTAAAGCATATTCATGGCACGTCTCAACGCTGTAAGTCACTCGACTATTTCTGTACTTGAAACAAAGCTTTTTTTACAGACACAATAGATATATGAGCAAAATTGCAGGACGCAATTTCAGCTCTCTAAAACTGAATATACCTAAAGCAAGGAGGCCCCTAATGAACAGGTTAGAAGACATGCAACTTGATGAAAATCGCCTTCTCCAAATGGAGTACCTAGTGGATCAATCAAGAATGGGACACCATCTCTTATTCGACAATGCTACTGTCAGTCGAGTCTTTACTGAAGAAAATGAGAATGATGAGGCTATGTTTAAGGTAGAAAACCTTGCTCGTATCCAAGATCTTCTTGCTGAATTCATGGACAAATCCACCCTTAAAGAAAAACGTCGTTTTCTCGACACCCTTGAGGATGAAGACCACGACTTACTGGTTCGTACCTACTTTAACATCATCGAAAACTCAATTCATTCGGTGACACCATTTAAACATTAGAAAATAACAAGGCCTTAGAAATAAGGCCTTTTTTTTGTTCTCTTCTGAAAACTCCCCGCCCTTGGTCGAGTAAAGGATTCTTTTTCCTAGCCGATAAAGAAAGTATGAAAATCATACTCTCAAGTCTTTTGTTTTTATTTGCCAGCAATGCATTTGCAGAATATCGAGTCTTTCAACTTCGTTTGTCTCGAGGAGCAGGAGAAGTTCGTGAAGTGCTTTCCACACTTGACCCCTACCAATACACGACCTACTACCCGGTAGACCCCGACGTAAGTGTTGAATATATGGATTCTTGGTTATGCCTTGGCGACACTTCAGGTTTTCGTGAATATTGCAAAAAACCAAATCGTCAGCCTGCCGCTTTGAATGATAGCCCTGAAACCGCTACACAAGCTCAATAAGCTGTAAAATCTAGCCTTTCTTAGACTTTCCGTTTCCTCAGTTTTTTCATAAAATAAAGGAAGTGGTTTAAGCTACCAGGAAGGTTATATGGCTACAGACATCACACCAGGTCGCGCGAAGGAGTTGCGAGACTTAGGATCAAGTTACGAAAATAGAAAACGCGAGATTGTCGAGCGTGGTGAGCGTACCTTAAAAGATACGCAAGAATATTATCGTAAAAGAGAAAAAGACCTTCGTAAACATGGCAGCGCTGCCATTAACCACATCAAAAAACAAAACGATGAAAGCATCTCTGAAATAAGAGAACAAGGCAAGGAGCAGGTTCGCAATCAACATGAACGAGTCGACAAGCTCTATGATCAGCTTTCGAAAGACCAAGAGATACACCAAAAGAAAGTGGCTGAACAATATCGAAGAAACCAAAGCTCCCTAGAAGAGCAAAGAAAAACCGGTTCACTAAAACTGGAAGAATTGCAAGATCAGTACAAAGACAAAATGCAATCCAACCAAAAGCAATACAATGAGCAACTCACAAAACTGCAAACCGAAGGCTCCAAACAAGTTGCTGATGAACAAAGAGACCATCGTCAAAAACTAAATCAATTGCAAAACTACAATGAAAATCAACTAGAACAAGCCGCCAACCGCCATAACGACTATTTTTTGAAAGTAAAAGATAGTCATAATCAACGCGTAAACAAGATTCATAAAGAGCATGAAAAACAAGTCGCTGAATTTAACGACGAAAAACTGCGAAACATGAATCAAATGCAACGTAAGTATCGTAAAGAACAACTTCGCCAGAAAGAAGCTAGTGACGCTAAACTAGAGAAAATCCGCAAAGACAACAAACATGACGTCGCCAAGGAGATTGAACTTCAAACCAATCGCCAAGAGTCTTTACGTCAAGACTACGACAAAGAAATTCGTCGAGTTCACAGAGAAGGCGAAGATAAACTAAGCGACAATGAAAAGAAATACCAAAGCCTTAACACCAAACAAGACAAATACTACCAAGGCGAGCTAACTCGCAAAGAAAAGACTCACCATGAGAAAATGAAAGAGTTAGACAAAAACTTCAACTCTCGCAAGGAGTTCGTGAGCAATGAACAAAATCGTGTGATCGGTGAACTTAGAAAAGAGCACAAAATTAGATATAAAAACGAAAAAGAACTAAACACCCAAGAGCTAAGAACTCTCAATGATGAATATAGAAAAGCAATCATTCGTACAAAAATAGAAATGATGGACGAAGTTACAAAATATGATAACAAGGAAAGTGACCCATTCTACAAAACTAAGTTTTTTGAGAATAATCTCACCGAAACCCCTAGTCATTATTTATTTCAAGTAGAAATCCCTGAGCACGAAAAAGACAATATCGACGTCAGAGTACAAAATAAAATGATTACTCTTAGCGGGCTAAGACAACACAAGGAAAGCTTTGAGGCAGAAGGACAAAGATTTCGTTCAAATAGCAATGAAACTTTTTATCAAGAAATCCCTTTAGAAAACACCGTTAAAACTAAAGACATAAAAACTTGGTACGAAGATGGGGTTTTCAAAGTCATTGCGCCAAAGGTTTAGTAAAAAACTTTTTCACTCCCCCCTATTTCATTAAACCTAAAAAATAGTAAAACCATTGCTCTGTAAAAAATTACGACAAAAACAAAAACATTAATGAAAAAGTAATTTTATTCATTGCGACCAAAATAAATCTCTGAGTATTTAGTTTGCCCAAAAATATTTTCTCTCTAAGTTGCCTGTATTCTTTCTCAAAAAGATTTGCATGAAATTCTCAAATTGATTCTCAATTGTTACGTCAATGTAATACAAATTTTTGTTCCATCTCCGAAAGTTTAAGTAGTAATTTAAGTTAGCGTTTTACACAAAGGAATTTAGAATATGCGTTCATTATTTCTAATTCTACTTTTGCAGGCTTTTATAGTCTCATGTGCCGGACCATCAAATGATGACTCCACCAACGAGAATCCAAATACGGAAAATCCCGTAGATAATTCCCCTGGAAACTCTGAACCACAACCAATCATTGCACCGGAAATAATATCACCTATTAGTGATTTAGGACCCGCTAGTACACACAATTTGTCTTTTCAATGTAGCAGTAGCTGTGAGTATCGTTTTTCATACCAAAGCACAGCCAATATCGATTTGTCTGCTTTAAACTATGCTGCAACAAACTCTTACGAACTTAGTCCAGCAACTGGTACCTATTATTTTGCCATTCAAGCAAGAGATACGAACAATCAACTGGAATCTAGTATCATAGAAATCCAAATTGAAATTGATAAAGACGCGCCCTCAAGTGTTTCGAACCTTAGTATTGACTCTGAACAAACAGAAACAAGAAGTCCTTCCGCTAGCTGGGATTTAGCTACAGACAACACAAGCATCTCTCATTATGAATTATCTGTCGGTACAAGCCCTGGCGGTGCAGAGATTCAAAGCTATACAAACATAGGTAATTCAAACACTGGTTTTCTCAGTCAGTTACAACTCGAAGACGCCATTGATTACTATTTAAATGTCAGAGCAGTAGATATTGCTGGTAACCAAGGACCCGTTATCTCTAGCTCTGCTTGGAATATTCCCGGAGCTCCCTACCCTGTAGACTCCTTAGCCCTAAGAAAAATATCTCAAACAGAAATAGAAATTGGTTGGTCGGCCCCTAATAATAACGGCATTGCGATTACGGATTACTACATTGACTATCGTTTGGCAGAACCTGCAGGCAACAACTGGACAAGTCTCAATGATGCCGTCAGCACGGATACTACAGCTAAAATTAGTGGCTTGAGCCCATCTACTAAATACCAATTTCAAGTAAGAGCTTACAATGGAACAAGTAGTTTAGGCTCCAATGTTTTAGAGGCAGAAACAGCACCAGAAGACCCATTTTTTGAACCGAATTATTTTAAAGCAATGAACTTAGGTGGTGCTAGCAAAAGCATCCTTGTTGCATGGGAAGATTCCACTGAAATATTTTTGAACGACGCCACTAGCATTGTGTTAAATGCCGCTGAAACCTATGAATTCGACTCTAATCTTGGTGACGTTTTAAAGTCAGAAAAATTCTTCTTCGTATCAGGACGCTTAACAAACGGTAGCGCTGGAAACAATGATGTAAGCCGAAATGCAAATATCGTATGGAGCTCTCCTGACTGGGCAGGTAAGGACTTTCTTTTTACTGGTACAAGAAACGCAGATCATAGAGTTAGCGTTTATTCCTTCGAGGATAGTAGCGTAGAATTATTCGATGGAGATAGTTTGATAGAACAAATCAACTTAAACGCAGGTGATTTCCACCAATTTAGCATCTCCTATCATGGTGGCTTTCAAATCAAAAGTGATAAACTAATCCTCGCCTATATGTACTCTGGTGGCGATGAATATGCAATCGATCCAAAGCCCCTTCTTCCTGCTAGTTTTGATATATTAGGGATTCCATCTAGGAGTGTTAAAATCACAACTTCTAGTAACACTGCTACTGCTAATTTATATCACTCAGACTCTTTTACTAGTCAGCTACAATTGGCTGCTGGGTCTGAGAAGTCTGTAAATGGACGAGGAGTGATAGGTCTTTACAAAGAAAATGCCTTGCGAATTCGATCCACAGAAGAACTAGTGGCAAACTCAAATGCTGACGCCAACGGCTATTGCTCAGCGCCTTTTGTTCCAACTTCTTTATTAAAGAAAAAATTTATCGTGAATGCTAAGATCGACTTCATTGCATTTGCTTCACTACAAGCGGGAGACATCACTGTCGAACTTCCAGATGGAAGTACATCATTAATTCCTTTAGAACGAACGGGAGATGAAGCTTTTGCTCCCTTTAAGGCAAGAACTTCAGGAGTTCCAGCAGGTACGAAATTTTATTCTTCCACTCGCTTTCAAGCTTGGTATCAAGCGAATGGAAATACTGATTCTATTGCTGATGATGATGAAACAATATTATTTGGTTTTGACTAATAAGAGGCTTATTTTAATTTCGCTTTGGAAATTCTATGAACATCATTCATATTCATTTCCATGCGAGACAAAGCCTTATCCGATCTGTCGATTTGATTACGCATGAAGCGCACTAAGTCATAGGAAGACAAATGCATCGCTGGACTGATATTAAAAGAGCTTGCCGGTTCTTTTTCTGAATTGATTTTTAAACCGATCATCTTTTGAATATTTACGAATTCTTTGTTCTCTTTTTGCATCTCTTCCTCACTGGTCTTTTGGCTGGTAATAATGCTATCTCTAGCAGTACTCAAATAAAACTTAAATTTTCTTACATTTGTTATAATTTTCTTAAACCTAATATTCACAACTTAAAGCAGCTAAATCTTGCTCCGTTGGTTCTCTTCTCTCATCGAAATTCGTGGCTAATTCCGGGTACATAACACTTTCTACCTCATCCACATGAGCCAATCCTAGGGCATGTCCAATTTCATGAACAATCAAAGCAACCAAATCCACTCGTCCGTATCTGGCTTTATCTACAAAGAAATTGTGGTCATCTTCATTAATTCCGATGCTGGCCGTATAGATGTTATTTCCGCGCCATTTAATCAATGTTCTGGCTTGTTCTCTTGAGAGGCCTTCCTCCCAATCATATATCCATAGAATCTTGATATCCATTTCACCGATTTGTGACTCAGGCAAGATTCCGTAGAAATCAAAAATTTCGTAGCCTAAAGCGTTTTCCCAATTGATCAAGGCCTGCTCAATGGCTCTAACATAGTCGGCATCGTAAATTCCTTCTCTCACTCCGACTTTCAACTTCTCTGTTGTTTTCCAAGAAACTCTCTGTTTTTGCGAGTTCATCACGAAATCACAACTTTCCTGAGGAGCTATGGTGTCAGTACAGGCTACAAGCCAAGTCATAACTAATAGTAGACTGATGCTGGTTTTAATTTTGGTTTTCCAATTCGTAATCAAAATGCTTTTCCTCCGCACCCTCTTTTATTTCAAGAGCCGGGCCAAGACCTAAAAAACCAAAGACTCTAATCGTAAGCATCTGAAAATACTAAACTTTTTAAATACATCCGCAATTTTTCCAAGGAAAACGATTAAGGCTGGGGCTGTTAGTGAATTTTTACCAGAACAAGGTGAAATCTATAACACACTGAAATCACTGATTTATTTCAATATGTTATTTTATAACAGGAAAGTTACAAAAAACGCCACCTAGAAAACGCCTTATAAATAAATATACTTTTTAGTGCTGAGAAATAGAATAGCTCTAATTACCGGACCTCCTGTCCAATATTTTGGACAAGTCTCTCTGAGAAAGTTTAAATCTTTCTAGGCGCTTTGAAGCTTGTTTTTTTAGAATCAAAGCCTCTAAAATTAGAATAAATAACAAAACCTTATATAAGAGCTCATCAAAAGCTATTTACCCCACATACAAAGCCATTCTATCCAGTTTAATTATGGCACCAGCCAAGACCTAGGTCGCACAACGCACCTCCTTCAACTGAAAAATAGCTCAATTTTAGTATATTCATGAAATAAATTCGTGTCAGAGTGGCACTCATAAAGCTGGCACCAAGCTTGCTCTATATAAGGCTATCACCGGCTCTTCGCCACGATCGTGGAGACCAACAGAGCCACCTATCCTACCTAACTTTACTTGTCATCCAGTGGGAGAAAACTCTCCCGCTAGGTCGTATCTTTAAAATGAAAAAATTACACACCCCTTTTTCACTCCCTGATAAAGCTTCTCTAAGACTGTGTCTTCCTAGAAAGCCTGTCTGATCAATGGGCTCCAAAAAAAACTTCCCCAGCAAAAATCAAAAAAAAAGAGATCCCAGTGGATCTCTTTTGATAAATTTATTTAAAAAAATACTTTAGTGTTGGACTCCGCTTAAACCAGCAAAACGATAGCCAACACCACGAACGGTTTGAATATCATCTCCTCTACCGCCTAATTTTTTACGAAGAGCAGCCATATGCACATCAATGGTTCTGTCTGTTATGCTTAAACGTCCAAGAACTTTTTCTCGCAATTGGTCACGAGATAAAACTCTTCCAGCCTGCATTAATAACTCGCTAAGAAGCTTAAACTCAGTAAGAGTTAATTTCACTTCCTCTTCATCAACGAAAACTTTGTGAGCTGAAAAATCCACTACTAAATTGTGATTTACAAGTTGGTTTGGACGATTTGTAGCTACTAATGTACCTTTAGTCCTTCTAAGCACTGCACGAATTCTTGCAGCAAGCTCTTTAGACATAAAAGGCTTTGTCACATAATCATCCACACCAGAGTTGAAGGCTTCTAGTTTTTCGCCCTCTCCACCGAGACCGGTAACCATAATCACTGGAATATCTGAAAAGTTTGAATCATTTCTTAGGTCTCTAAGAACATCGATTCCCATTTTTCCTGGCATCAATTGATCTAGCAAAATAATATCTGGATTGTATTTGGTAACTACATCCATAACCGAATCACCTCGGTCGCAGGTATAAACTAAAAATCCTTGATTGATTAACTTTTGTGATAGTAATTCACGAATGTCTTGTTCGTCTTCAACCAAAAGTACTGAGATTTCTTCCATCTTTAAACGCCCCTAACAAAAAGCCAATAATACTCTAAAGCACATTCAATTAGTTTTCAATTATCTTCTAAAAAGAATAACTATTTATAAATAATTTTAGTACTACTTAGCAATACCTTGCAATATACCCAGCTTTCAGAATTTCGCAAGTGATGTAAACCAAATTGGTTATTTAACTGGGCTTTTGTTCGCTTTTCAGAGCCATTTGACCTTTCAAAGAGCAATTGTTTACAAGATGTTTAAAAATGCCACCTGGCGGTAATTTCTCAGTGCAGGGCGTTTTTCCTAACTTCCTCTAAAAGCTCAGTTAAGCGCGATTTATCTACCGAATACTGTTTACTACAAAACTCACAAGTTACTTCTGCGCCATTTTCTCTAGCTAAAAGTTCCTGGATATCATTTTCTGATAAAAATAAAATCGAACGCTCTACCTTTTCTTGCGTACATGTACATGAATAACTAAGTTCATGCTCATGTTCGATCTCCATCAACTCGATTCCTTTTAAAAACTCTTCTAGAATTTCTTGTTCGCCGCCGCCATCAACCAAAATTTTTGATAGCTCTTTTGCGTTTTTAACATTTTCTTCGAGAGTTTTAATCTCTTGCTCAGTATGCCCAGGCATTAGCTCAATGATTAAACCACCCGCTGCTGTCAAAAGGCCATACTCGTTAATATGCTCTCCTAAAGCTACTACGGAAGGAATTTGATGAGACTGCTGTAAATACCAAGCAATGTCAGAACCTATTTCACCGGTTTTAATAATAACCGTTCCATTGAAAGGTTGTTTTTGGTAAGGCAAAGTTCGCACAACATTTAAAAGCCCAACTCCAATTGCTGAACTAACATCGATTTTTCCATCTTTTAAAGCAAGATCAAACTGTGGATTAGCAATATAGCCACGCACACTTCCCTCAAAACTTGCTTCCACAAACAGCTCGCCAATGGGACCATTACCTTGAAAGTGTAAGCCTGTTTTTCCATTCTTTGCCTGTGAAGCCAAAAGGCAAGCAGATAAAGTTGCCCTTCCCATAGCAACACTAGCAACAGGACTCATATTGGGGTGAACATTTTGTAACTCGGCGATCAGTTGCTGGGCAATTACACAAGATACCCTTACTGTGCCTGACTTCGATAAATATTTTTTAACAATGTCGTGGTTTGGTAGTGCCTGACTCATATACTTTAGATTACCTTATTTTTTCCTATTAATGTAGTTGATCTTAATATTTTATTTCATACGGCAAATTAGGCTGACTAGGCTAGAAAGTTTTGTTTCAATGCAAAAATTATTGAGTCTATCTTATATTGAGACAATACAGAGGATAAAACTATGATTCAAAATATTTGGTGCATTGGTCGATCTTACGCAGAACACGCAAAAGAATTAAACAACGAAATCCCTGACACTCCCTTGATATTTTTAAAATCTGGGGCTTGCGCCGAAATAAATTTGAATGAAATAAAATTACCCAATATAAAAGATGAATTTCATTACGAACTAGAGCTAGCTCTACGCTTTGGAGCTAAGCTTGAATTTGACGCCTATACTGTAGCCATTGATTTAACCAATCGCTCCGCCCAAGAAAAGCTTAAAGCAAAGGGAAAGCCTTGGACTTTGGCAAAAAGTTTTAAAGGCGCCTGTCCTTTAGGAAATTGGCATAGTCTTCACAAGCAGGATTTAAAAAATATTGAGCTTGAACTAATTATTAATGGAGAAACAAAACAAAAAGCCAATACAAAATTACTCTTGTTTCCTGTGGAAGAAATGCGTCAATACCTTTTAGAAAACTTTCCCGTCCAAGAAGGCGATGTCTACCTTTCAGGAACTCCTGCTGGCGTAGGACCTTTACGAAAACAAGACGAGCTAATTGCCAGAGTGGCTGATGTAGAAAAAAGATGGACGGTCATTTAGGAAGCAAAAGCCGAAAGATTTTGAGCGCAAAAAGCTGTCAAGTCGTGATCTAGCCAAAAAAGCTCTTAAATCCTAGTTTCTTATGCGATTTTCCTTGATTTCCCCCTCTCCCCTATCCCATTATCCCAGATGGCTACTAAAATTAATCAGTTCTTCAATAGCCAACGGGGGTCTTATGGATAAACAACAAATTGAAAATCGAATTGAGAAGATTGGCACCGAAATTTTTCAAAAAACCGAGAACGTAAACTCTGGAAATATCTTTAATAAAGACTGGTGGTATGGAAAAGTAATGGACTGGAGTATGAAAAACACCCAGTTCAAAATTAATATGTTTCGATTCGTCGATGTACTACCTTACTTAAACTCCGGCTCCGAAGTTCACCGCCACCTAAAAGAATACTTCACTGAAGGTGGAGAAAAACTTCCTAGCTTTTTTAATTTTGGAATGGGCGTAGGTGCACTTGCACCAGGACTACTAGCAAAAAGCCTTCGTAAAAACGTAACAGAAATGGCTCGTATGTTCATTGCTGGTGAGGACCCAAAAGATGCATTAAAGGTTTTAGAAAAACATCGCGCCAAAAAGGTAGCTTTTACAGCTGACTTGTTGGGAGAAGCTTGCCTCTCTGAAAAAGAGGCTCTCGAATATCAGAGCCGTTATATTGATATGATCCAATATTTAAGTAAGGCCTCTGAAACTTGGAAGCACGATCCTTTATTAGATGAAAACCACTTAGGTGAAATTCCAAAAGTAAATGTGAGTGTAAAGCTGAGTAGCTTGTATTCACAAATAAAAATTGCAGCATGGCATGAGTCTAAAGAAATTTTAAAAGAACGCCTTCGACCAGTATTACAGTACGCAAAAGAAAGAAATGTATTTTTAAACCTCGATCTTGAACAATACGAAATTAAAGACTTAACCATAGAAGTTTTTAAAGAACTTGCCATGGAGCCAGCCTTCGTAAACTACCCTCACTTTGGCTTAGTCGTACAAGCCTATTTGCGAGATAGCTTCAAAGAGTGTGAGTCATTAATAGAATATAGTAAAAAACGTGGAACCCCTGTTACCGTTCGTTTGGTTAAAGGTGCCTATTGGGATTACGAAACCATCGACTCAGAACAAAAGCGCTGGCACTTTCCTGTATATACAAACAAAAAAGAAAGTGACGCCAATTACGAAAAATGTGCCAAACTTTTACTTGATAATTACCAGCACATTTGGCTGGCCATCGGTTCCCATAATGTGAGAAGTATCTCTGCCTGTATTGCCTACGCAGAAGAAAAAAGCATTCCTAAAAATGCTTTTGAAATTCAAATGCTCTACGGAATGGCTGATGATTTTAAGCAAGCTTTGATTGCTATGGATTTTCGAGTCAGAGAATACGCACCAATTGGTGAACTGATTCCAGGTATGGCTTACTTAGTGCGACGCCTCTTAGAAAACACCTCTAATGAATCCTTTTTAAAATCTAAGTTTGTCGATCATACTGAAATCAAAGAACTCATGAAAGACCCTGCTGAGAATCTAGAAGCATCCAATGATTTTCCAGCGACCAAGGAACGTTTTTACAATGAAGCAATGCTTGATTTTGTCATCCCAGAAAACAGAAACAAATTAAGCTTGGCCATCGAGAGCTCTAAAAAACAACATATTGGACCGTACAAATTATTCATAGAAGGTAAGTCCGTTGAAACTAGTAGAAAACTAGATAGTTTAAACCCTTCCGACGAGTCCTTGGTGGGAAGCTTTTATTTAGCCACTGAGGTCGAGGCCGAAAAGGCAGTGAAGTCTGCCCTTAAGGCATTACCAGAATGGAGTAAAACCAGTGTCGAAAAGAGGGCGTCTTTATTAGAGGCATTGGCAGATAAAATTTTGGAGAGACGTTTTGAATTAATCGCTCTTGAAATTAGAGAAGTTGGAAAAACATGGTCCGAAGCAGACGCCGACATTACCGAGGCCGTGGATTTTTGCCGTTATTACGCTAGAGAAATGAGACGCTTAGACCAACCCCATAGAGTTGGTGCTGTTCTTGGTGAAGTCTCAATGTACCACTACAGAGCAAGAGGAGTATCTTTAGTGATTGCTCCTTGGAACTTTCCACTAGCCATTTTAACCGGATTAGTTACCTCCTCTTTAGTTACAGGTAACACTGTCGTCATGAAACCGGCCGAGCAAAGTACGATAACCGCAGCTGTATTGATGGACATGATTATTGAAGTTGGTTTTCCATCTGAAGTGGTTCAATTTCTACCTGGCATCGGAGAAGAGGTTGGTGAATACTTAGTGAATCATTCAGAGATTGCAACGATCGCCTTTACAGGCTCAAAAAACGTTGGCCTGGGAATCGTTCAAAAAGCTGCGAAAACAAAATCAGGTCAAACACAAGTCAAAAAGTGTGTCATTGAGATGGGCGGAAAAAACGCTATTATTGTAGATAACGATGCTGATTTAGATGTGGCCATCGACGGAATTTTGTACAGCTGTTTTGCTTTTGCAGGACAAAAATGCTCCGCCTGTTCTAGAATCATTGTTGTCGGTGATATCTATGAACGCTTCATGGAACGCTTTCTCGACTCAGCAAATTCATTACTACAAGACAAAGCTAGTAATCCGAAAGCCTATGCTGGCCCAGTGATTGACGAAGAAAGCAAGAACCGAGTGCTGGAATTTTTAGATAAAATTTCTGACAAAAACAAAATTGCATTCCAGGCTGAAGTTCCTGACCAAGGATTTTTTGTGCCTTTCACCATTGTTACTGAGGTTGAACCACAAGATGAAATTGCCAACACTGAGTTATTTGCTCCTGTTGTGGCAATCCTCAAAGCGGAAAACATTGATGAAGCACTGAAGATTGCAAATGGAACCGAGTATGCATTAACAGGTGGTCTATTCTCAAGAAGCCCCGCAAACATTGATAAAGTTAGAGAAGAATTTGAAGTTGGAAACTTGTACATCAACCGCTCTTGCACAGGAGCCCTTGTGGATCGACATCCATTTGGTGGCTATAAAATGTCGGGAGTTGGTTCCAAAGCAGGTGGACCAGATTACTTACTTCAGTTTATGAACCCAAGGGTTGTAACGGAAAATACTATGCGCCAAGGTTTTGCGCCACCGGAAAACGATTCCGAATAAAACACCGACAGCCGCTCCCCCTAGGTGAGCGGCGTGGGCTACCCCACCCATATGGCTCAACTGAGAAAAATAACCAGTTAAATCCAAAAGCATCCAATACACAAAACCCACCCATGCCGGCAAGTAAAGCATCAAATATTCCCATTTTACCAAAAACAACATTGTGATAAATCGAACTTTCTTCTGCCAGCGCACTACCGAGTAAAAAGCAAGTATTCCAGACACAGCTCCACTAGCCCCAACCAAGGGTATGGCCGAAGGAGCTGATAAAAAGAAATAGAAGAATGCAGCACTCACACCGCAAACCAGATACAGTAGCAAAAAGCCCATCCCGCCAAGAATGGCCTCAACCATGGCACCTACCACCAACAAGAACCACATATTACCAAGCAAGTGAGAAATTCCCGCATGGACAAACATATAGGAGCCCCAATTAAACCAGTTGTAATCGAGGGCTGAGATTCCATACTGAAAATTTGGATGAGTGTCTCTAAGCTTTAAAAACAAATTATAATTTTTGCGCCAAAATTTAATAGCCACTTCATCGCCGTAAAATGGGTAGTATTGTGATAACCTCTTAAAATTGGCATCGGCCATTGCCAACTGACCTAGATTTCTAGCCATACTGCGGTTACCACTCTCGGTTTGTTGAGCTAAGACCTTTTGCACTTCACCATAGTGTTGTGGATATTCTCCAATAATCTGAGCGTATAACTTTCCCTGAATTTCTAAAAACTCTGTTTTATAAAAATCAGCCAACTCCATATTATTCAACATTTGAAAATTATAAACAGCAATGGTCACAGCAACGTTCACTAAAATCAAGGCCCATGTAATTGGACTTTTCTTCAATTTAGGAACACCACCGTAATAAGGAAGAATCATTTTTGAAGCCTTTGCATCACTTCTTTAAAGCGAACATTGCTTGATTCAATAAACGAAGAACTTTTATCCGCAGAGGCTGGTGCTCTCGACTGTTGCGAAAATGGCTCAATAAATTTTTTCAGCCAATTGGACTGACTCTTCTCAAAAGCATTGATAGCTAGACTTCTATGAAAATACGGATTTTGATCAACCATCGCAAGAGCTGTTTCTGCCAATGACTCCGCTTGCTGGTTCATCCCTCGATCGTAGTAGGCATTGGTGAGTTTGATAATAGAAGATTCCCATTCTTGAGAATAGCGATTAGTGATCATCAAGTATTGGTGGATTCTAAGTAAACTCGTCTCAGAGGGATTATTCGCAAGAAGGCGTTTTACTAACTCATGGCTTAGTTCCCCACTAATTTTTCCAGCTAAACTCATCTCCAACAAATCATGCATTGCTGTGGTTCTATTTTGTTCAATGTAAGAAAAGAAAATCTTAGAGGCAGGAGAAACACGATGGGCAAGAGAATTCAGTAAATCCCCTTGCTTCATATCACCACTACATTCGTTTTTGTTAAACATCGCCAAAGCCTCTATATCAGTGAACTCTTCTTCGGTATTATAAACCCATTGATTCATGCCCTGACAAACGGCCTTATCTGCTCGATCACAACTTACTTCCAAATTCTTCCAACAAAGCCAAGCCTGCTGTTGCCTTAGATCTCTTGGGTGAAGTTTCGATTGAGAAGCAACAAAAGCAATTTCAGCCTCTGATTCTCGACCAAGATTCCATAAAGCCTTGGATCGATACTTCGAAAGAAAATTGTTTAAATAAGGATTTATAGACAATTTCTCTATCAACTCATAAGCGCTCTTAAATTGTTTGCGATTCATATAGTGTTGAATGGCATAAGCTTTCATAAACGAATAAGAGTTGTCCATGAGTACATCCACCACTCGATCTGCTTTTTTGTAATCGGAGTCAGCCCAATAGTTAATTAGCTTGGTAAAAAGACAAGCATCGGTTTGCGAGTCATGCTCACAGACCTTTACCAAATAGTCATCCGACAACTCCACCACACCCTCCAATGCAAAGGCCTTGGCTAAATACGCGTAAGTGATTTCTTTTTTCCTCAAAAAAGCGGCGTCCGCTTCAGATAAAAGGCATTCTTTACTAACCTGCTCTGAGGCATAGAGACTTAGAGCGATCATCAATCGACTTGTTTTTTCATTGTTTTCCTGGGGCCAGTCCTTACTCAACTCAACCACTTCTTCACAATGTGGAATGGAGTTGTTTAAACGGGTTAGCCAATCGTCTTCTTCTAAAAGCATTTCAGCTCCAGTACTCATAGCCGATGCTATTAGAGCAAAAACCCATAAATAGGCCGGCAATAACAAGCCTTTTACAAAACTTCTCTCTTGCTTTGATGGTGCGCCTGAGTAGCTCCTACCCTCACTAATCATTATCGTGTCAGTAAGCTTATCAAAAAACATTCTGCGATAGTTATCAGTAAACATGCCCGTTAAAGGTAAAAGCAAAGGGGTCCCAAAAAAGAATGCAATGTTTCGTAAAATGATTTTCCCAAAACTTGGGGTTTTTCCCGACCATATACTAATGCTTCGAATATTAAAAAACCTTTGTCCAAAAGTCTTTTTATAGCGGTAACTTAAAAAGGAGTTGAAAGCGACATAGAACGAAAAATGAATGGCAAATAGACTGATGGCATAAATAAGTACTCTGCCATACTCCCCTAAAACTTGGGCCTCTGTATATAACTTACTCACTGGCGAAGCTAAAAAAGAAGAAAAGCCGTAACTTATTAAAGCATCAATAAAAAAAGCACCAATTCGATCCGTAGGATTCGCAAGGCGCTTATTTTTAACCTTTTCTAGAACTGTTTTTTTAGGACTACCGAAGTCGTCAAAATTTGCCCAAACCATATTTTCTTATCGGTTTACAGGCATTTTTTCTAAATGAGACTAGCCGAAATGTAGACCTTTAATGGGCTAGTTATTTTCAACACGAAATGAAACCATTGCACCAGCTTCATTATGCTCAAAGAAGGCCTTCCCAACTTCCTCTCCACCCTGTTTTAAAGAGTAGGTTTCAAAAGTCCCACCATCTTGCTCTTTGGAGTCCAGCTTATCGACACGATTATAGCTCACAGCCAAACGTCCAGACTGACTAAATAAAAAATCAAGAGAAGACTTTTTGTACTCGGCATTCACCTTTGATATTGCATTAGATAACTCGAGGGACTTTAACTTCCCTTTTCGCATTTTTACGCGATATTTACCACCCAATTCCCCATACTGAAATTGCTCCAGAGAGTCTGGGTTTCTAGCAAAGCGAACTTCGTTTGAATCCTGGAGAAGCTTTATCATTTCTTTTTCAAACTCAGCATCATAGGTTCTAGAGATTCCAGAACCAGTACTGGCAATACCACGTCCTGTAACAGCTGAGTCATTTGAGTTCCAAACAATATGGTTGATAAAACCGAAAACTCCTAGAAAAACAATGGCTGAGCCAAAAATAGCATTACGTTTGGCAGCGATATGTTCTTTGTATAAGGCCTTCTTCATATTCTGAACCGGCATTTTTATCACATTGTCTTTGTTTTCTGTTTCATTTTGAGACATGGTTCTCCCCTGTTTTGTCCCTCTTTGCTACTGCACTCATTATACCAAGCCTATTCAATTTAAAACAAGTCTGGCTAATGAAAGCCTTTTCACCTGTCTTATCGGTTTACAGATCAATTTAATCCACTCGACCTTCAAAGAGAATTTAAAAACAGTATATTGGCCAAATCGTATAAGTTATTAACAGCCTGTCGTCCTATTTTGAGATTGTCGAAAAAAAAATTTTTTAAATTTTTACGATAAAAGACTAAATCTCGTATCAAAAAATTACGATAAGCCAGTGTATTGAAAAGAGAGGAACCTTATGCCTAAGACATCACGTTCTATAAATTTTAGCTTCCTATTTGTTATACTTTCTTTAAGTATAGCTCCTTTATTTCAGAACTGTTCGAGCCAAATAGATTTTGGTCAGACAGATAATTTTGCCTTAGAGCAAGGTTATGCGGAATTGGTAGATTTTTATATCGATCCAAATTCTTGGGATGCAAAACCAAACATTAATGTAGTCGCAATCGTGGATAACTCCAATTCCATGAGTCCGATCCAAGAAAAAGTGGCTAGCGGTTTGGAGCAATCCCTTGATCCGTTAAACCAGTTTGCAGGTCGATTAGAGCTTTACACAACAACCCAAGGTTTAGATCCTGTTTTTACAAATAGAAACGAAGAAGATCTGAAACTTTCGGTAGTAAAAGAAATTCTTCCTTATAAAGACAGTGATGATGCTGATGAGTTCATTGAGGCCTACCGCCTTCCAGCTTCTTTCACTAAAGACTCTTCTGGAACCAGAAGATCTCTTTACTACAATCCAGACAACCTTGAGTCTGTAAAACAAAGTTTCGGACAAAGCATTCGTGAACTTGGTACTTTGGGATCTAGTGACGAACAAGGTATCTGTACTTTAATGAGAAGTATTGCGAGTCAAAGTGAAGAAGAGCAAACACAACATGCGTTTGTGCTAGTGAGTAATGAGGACGACGCTACTGATATTTCTTCTTGTTTAGACCAAATTGAAAACTACAAAGTCGTAAGTGATGGAAGTGGCTTTCAAGACTGTACCCAAGCTGACCTTGGGAGACAAGACCGTCCTAACTGTATCGCTCAAAATAAATTGAATGTTACTACTACAGATTATAAGACAAAACTTTTTGCACGTTACGATACTACGCAAAACCACTATGCCGTGCAATCTGATAGTATTCGTAGAAACAATGTTGCAATCAAACTAAATTTAAAACGATATGGTTATAAGCAAGACACTAGATCTTGTGATCTACAACTAAAGAAAAGCATTGCGAAAAAAGACTTAAAATTGAATTGGGCAAAGAAGAAATCAAAATGGAAAATGCAGTACCAACAAAACCGCGTTATTCTAACCGCCTCTCGAAAAGGTGTTTACAACTACGAGGGTAGAAACTTTGAAGAATATTTCGAAGAGAACTTAGGTACCTATGAAGCCAATAGCTGTAGTGATGTTCGCAGCACTTGTAACTCTTCAGACCTTGCCAAATACACTGGGAACTACCAAATCAATGCTGATGGCACCATGGTTCCCGCTGAGCTAACTAACACTTGTAATGTTCTTTGTACGGAGACTACAGCGGTTTGGAAAGACCAAACCAGCTACCAAAATGTATACGCTAGTTGTGAGCAAAATTTTGAAAACAACCAACTAAGAGCTGGTAACAACATAGGAAACGTACCTAACTGTAGTTCTGCCAACTGTCGTTTTCAATGTTCTAACCTATCTAATGAATCCCAATCCCCTATCTTAATTGCGGATGATAAAAATGGAAGCTGTGACCAAGATCATGGTATCAACCTGGCAGATGTGAGTTGTACTAACTCTATGAACTGCCAAGCTTTTTGTGCTCAGGACAATGTGGTTTGTAATTCGAACCTATCTTGTAGCGCCGACAACGATGAGAGCTTAATTACTAGTAGTGGTTATAGTGGTGACAACTGTGATAGTTCAATTAGCGATAGTTTGAAAAACTCAGCCTTCACCTCTTCGCAAAGAAGTGGTTGTGGATCGACTTATTCATGTACTTATAGTGTTATCAACTCAAGTGGTTCTGCTTCAAGATTCACTGCACTCACTAATTATGTACGAGGCAAATGTAGCGCCGAAGACGATGCTGCGGCACAAAGTAAGTTAGATTCCGAAGTACCAAACTGTCAAAACTGTACAGCCGTTTGTAGTAACGGAACTTCTTCAAACTACAGTGTTAACGGTGGATACTCACTAGACAATGTTTGCCTTCCAAGTACAAATGGAACAAAGTACAGCGGCTTTGAAAGCTATATGTCTAGTCTACAATCAGAGGATTTGAGAGACATAGAAATTGGTAACAATGACTTTGCTGCTAAATTGGGTGAGCTAAGTGCGGATGAATTAAAATATTTAAATATCAACTGCTCTACGGCAAGCTATAAGAAAAAACTGAGTGGTAACAATATCGTGGATCTTGGCGATGCCTCGAACTATTCGGAAACAGCTTGTAGTGACTCTCACTCTTCTCTAGTTTCCAACCTAAACTCTTGGTTTAACTCTAACACTGGCACAAGCAGAAGTACTTCTAATACTTCTAATATGAAATGTTATGTTTATGAAGAACCTACCCAGATTATTACAAAGAACAACGTAGTTGTTAAAGATGAATGGGACTTTGATTTGTCTAGTTCCAAGATGGTTTATAGCAATAACTGTTCTGCAGCCATACCTAGTGAGTACCGAGACCAATTGGGATTCCCTAATGGTGCCGTAAACACTTATTGTGAATTAAATCGAGCAGAAGATAATTTGAGTGCGCAGTGTTCTAAGAACGAAGCAATGCTTCGAGCCGGTGCCACACAAGAAGAACTTCGAAACGTTGCTGAAGCAATTTGTGATGCCAATTTAAATCTAGAGGACGCAGATCAAATTAGTTACAGTAACTTTTCTAGCGTAGTAAAAGGTCAGTATCCAGTAGATGTTCCAGGCGGAAGTGTGATCAATGTGAAAGACAAATACCCTCACCTTCAAGCTCTAGACGCTGCTAGTATTAAGAATGCCATTCAAGTTCAGCTAGGAACCTTAGAAGGAAGTAATTTTGCCTCCTTCGTGACTCCTCCTGAAAACTCACAAGCTTTCGCTAAATGTGAGGAAGAAGCAGCCTCTTATAATCCAGAGGACCCGAACTACAATCCTTTTGCCGAAGGAGCTTTGTACTCAGAGTTGATGACTGCCTTAGGAAATGATAAGGCATCAACCTACTCTGTTTGTGAAGAAAATTACGTAGCGGCCTTCCAAGAGATTGTGGACCGTGTGGTTGCAGAGGCAGAGTTTTCTTATAAAATTAGCCTCGCTGAATACGAAAATGTATACAAGGTTTTCTTGGTTGACCAATCTGGATCGGAAACAGAGCTTATGCCTTATATGTATTTCGTAAAAGCTGGGTTGATAAATATCGAACCAGCCTACTACTACCTATTAACTGAGAAAGTTAGTAGTATCCGAGTTCAAATCTACAGAGACCTACAGGCCAAAGAGGAATTAGGAAGAGTTCCTGCCTCGGCAGAATAAATAAAAAAACAAAGCCCCGATAGTTTTCTATCGGGGCTTTTTACTTTTCAAAAACATCAAAATAAATTAAATCAAAAAAGAAAAGAAACTTGGATATTCGTAAATTTCGTTTTTACTTTCTTTGATAGCAGCATAGATCGGTAACAAAATAGAAATCACGTATACAACTCCGATAACTAGCAGGCCAATTCCTATAGTAGTAAGCAATAATCCAAACACATGAAGGACCAAAAGATTAAGGAGAAAGTTATTCACCTGTCTTCCCACTCGATCTAGATACACAGATTGGTCTTTCTTATTTAACCAAATCATCAAAGGCACAAACCATCCGATGACAGGCAAAATGGTATTCCCTAGTAAGATACTCAAGTGCATCATCACGGACCAATTTCTTTGTTCTCTTCGAAAATCAATATCTTCCATTTTTTAAACCCTATGATTTAATTTTAGTCGAAGCACTTACTTCAACGGATTCTTCATCTGAGGACCTTTTTAAAACCTCAATCTCAGCGGAGATTCTAAACTTGTGCCCTTCTACAAAACGAGAGGCTTCCTCAACGAAATCGATCTTTTTTATGATAGATACTAGTTCATCCCCTACTCGATCAACAATTTCTTCTTTAGATCGATTTGCGCCTTCTAGCACTTTTCCCAAAACATCTTTAGGAAGTTTTACCTCCCCTAAAATACTTCGCACGGTTTCTTCAGTTAAAAAGGCAGCTCCCACTCCCATTGCAATCAAACGCTTAATGGGTTCTGGCACGAACTTTAAATTTTGCTTTTCTTCAGAACTTGCATCATCAGAATTATTTTCCATAAACTTCACCAATGCGTTTATGAAAAGAACTGATCATATTGGGTAAATTAACATTCACCAATGCCTTTGTGATCGGACCAGGTACAAACAAACCAAACTTAGCTTCTACGTTATAAGTCGCACGGCATTTACCAGCCTCATCTTCTAGTTTCCATGAACCATTATTTACTTTAAAAACATCGCCACTTGCAAATTCCCATTTAAGGCCTTTGTTTGGCTCTAACTCTACCCAAATGCTGTAGCTAAACTTTTTAATTACATTCACCGAGTACTCAACCAACTTACGATTGCCCTGGTCTTCCACCACTCGACACTCGCTTACTTCCGCTAAAAACTCAGGGTACTTTTCAAAATCAGAAACGATTTCATAAAATTCTTCTACCGTGCAATTAAAAACTTCTGTTGTACTTGCGCTTGCCACAAGGCCTCCTCTTTATCAAAACTTGCCTAGACCATTCTAATCGTTATACCATTGTGAATCTAGTAATCAGTGCCTCTGGCTAACGCCTCGCACCAACCAAGAGAGACTCAAATGAAATTACTCTTTAGCCTTTTCGCCCTATGTATTATCAGTTCCATTTCTTATGCTCAAGATTTAGAAAAACTTTTCGTAGATAAAAAGCCAGCAGTAGCATTGATTAACTCCGGTGGCGGGGTTTGTTCAGGAAGTCTCATAGAAGCAGAGATCACACTTACTGCAGCTCATTGTGTAGACAGACTTTATACCCCTTACGTTGTTTACGGAAAAACAGAATACAAGTCAGCCATCGTAGCGATGGATCGGGAGCTTGATTTAGCTCTTATTCGCCACCTTCCCGTCAAAGACATAAAACCGATTTCCATCAAAAAGGCTGCCGAGAAATTAAAACAAGGTCAAAAACTTGCAACCATTGGCCATCCCCTTACGCCAAAACCTTTTGCAAACCCTCCTTTCAGTACTGAGTTTTCTTACCTAATGTCTCAAGGAATTTTATCTGGAAAAAACTCTTACGACTTAATCACAGATATGTCCCTCAGCCCCGGTAATTCGGGAGGGCCTATCTTTGATGAAAAAGGAGAGCAGGTAGGCGTAGTATCAAGAAAAAGAATTGATATGGGAGTTGGTAACATTGGAGTTGGTGCGCATCACGAGTCCATCCATAGCTTCTTAAAAGACAGTAAGAAGGAGTTTGTTCTTCCATGGTTTTTTGCCAAGACTAGCGGCTTCGGAAACATTACCTACAATACTTTAAGCGCAGAACTTGCTCCACAAGGAGTCGACAACTATGGCCTTTGGACTTTTGACATTGGCTTAAATCTTTTTCAACGCCTAGACACCTATTGGAAAATCCCCCTTCACAAACCTGATAATTTAGAGGATTTTTATGAGTTTCGACTGGCCTATCATTTACGCTTTGAAATGGCCAATCACACTTACCTTTTACTAAGTCCAATTTACGGCTGGGCAAGGCTCAACGAAGAACAAAGTAATTCCTTAGGTTTACAAATTTCTCATAGCGCTTTACCGCTAAGCCTAAGATACCTTAGCTACGACAAAACCGACTCCCTAGGAGATATTCATTCATTAGAACTCTCTCTAGGTAGTAGCTTTTAAATAAAAAAAGCTCATCCTTTTGGGGATGAGCTTGATAAGATTGATTAAAATTTAAATTAGGATTTAAAAAACTTAGTTACAATTGTCGCAGCAACTAGATTCTTCACTAGATCACCCGCTAAAAACGGAAACAAACCCAGAACCAAAAGCTCTTTCGTCGGAACGAAAAAACTTAAACCCAATAAGCCAAAAGTAAAAACACAAGCACTACCGGCATAAGTTGCTGTTAAAGCTTTGGAAAAGCTTTGGTTAAATCCACGATCGGACAAACCGCCAACTACGAAACTAGCAAGCAACATACCTGCTAAGTAACCTACTGTAGGTCCCATTAAGCCCACTTGAAATCCTGCAAAAATTGGTAATCCAGCAAAACCCAAAGCAATGTAGGAAGCAACACTTCCCACGGCTAACTTTCGACCAAGAATTAAAGACAATAAAGCCACTCCAAAGGTTTGTCCCGTCACAGGTACAGGTGATAGTGGAAGATAAAATTTAATTTGAGCCAAAGCGGCTAAGGCAAACACACCCAACACTACTTTAGTGATCTGAGCGCTTATATCTTGAGAACTTGCTAGTGATTTAATACTCATTTTTTCTCCTTCATTCATCTAAGGAACTACTACCAAAAAATATTCCAGGATTAATACATTGTGGCATCCTAAAAAAAATCCCCGCTCTTGTCATCCTATGTTTTAGCGCTTTTGCTCAGCTTTTAGTCACTTCAGGCCTCTCCCCCCTATTCCTTGCGTCAATCCTCTCTGCTTTTTACTGAAAAACTTCTCCTCCAATCAATCTATGCTAAGATTTTCAGTAGCAATGGATTGCGGCTTATCTGTGGGGGGAAGCTTTTGAAAAATATTATTTTTTCGACTCTATTCTTTTTTATTACACTAACACCAGTTTTAGCAAAAGAAGTTCGCGTTCGCCTTATCAGCGAAAGTCATAGGATTTCACTCAAACTAGAAGCTGCTAAAATCACATGGTGTGATACACCTAGCAATTGCCGTAGTAAAAGTTTTACGGGAGACTTCAAAATTGAAAAGCAAGGCAATGCTTACCACTTTTTACGTCTAAACACAGATAAAGCTGATAGAATTTTTATTACCGCCACCTCAATCATAGACTCCAAAGGAAACCGTGTTCCAAACGACATTGAAATTCAATTGGGTAAAAAATTAGACCTAATCGCGAAAATGGATTTAGAAAACTACCTCCTCGGAGTTTTACCAAGTGAGATGCCGGCATCCTGGCCTCTGGAAAGTTTAAAAGCCCAAGCCATTGCCAGTCGTACTTATGTCCTTTATCAAATTGAAGAAAACAAAGACAAAAATTACGATGTCGAATCCACGGTGATGGATCAAGTTTTCAAACACAAGCGTTTACCCAAAGCCTACAGTCGAAAAATGGCTAAGGTTCTGGCGGAAACCAAAGACCTGATGCTTGCACAAAATACCAAGCCCATAAAAGCCTTTTTCCATTCTCATTGTGGTGGGCACACTGAAATGGCCGCCAATGTTTGGCCTGGTGCCAATGGCTTTGAAACTGTTGTAGATCCCTATTGCAGTACGAAGGTTCACAATTTAAAATGGAACCAACTCCAGACATTTTCGGCAATCGAAAAAGCATACAAAAAGCAACACCCAGAAGAGGATTTAAAAAAATTAAAGTCTGTTATGAAAGGCGCACAAAACCTTAGCGGTAGAGTGGAAAACGTATTTTTGTTCTTTGAAAATGCAAAAGTCAGAAAATGGGATGCTGTAGATCTCCGAGCTGCCTTGGGTTATTCAAAAATTAAATCCACTAACTTCTCGATGCAACTTAGAGACAATGCTGTGTATTTTAGTGGTAAAGGCTACGGTCATGGCGTTGGCCTTTGTCAACATGGAGCAAAAAACATGGCAAAGCTTGGAAAATCTTATCGAGAAATCTTAAACCACTACTACCCTTCCACAAAAATTCTTAGCCTCAACGAAAATCCAAGTAAAGAACTCACTGCAAAAGTAAGTAAGTAAGTAAGTAAGTAAGTAAGTAAGTAAGTAAGTAAGTTAGATAGTTAGATAGTTAGATAGTTAGATAGTTAGATAGTTAGATAGTTAGATAGTTAGATAGTTAGATTAAATGCCAAACTTTTAAAATAAAGACATTTTAAAAAAAATAATCCATGCCTTAAAATAAAACTAAGCCTTCATTAAGGCCTGCATAGAAGACCAGGTTCTCTTTTTATCGTTGGGATTTTTTAAAAGATGTTCTGCCGAAAAACTACAAACCATTTTTTGCTGAAAAAATACATTTAGATCATGAGAGACGAGATCTTTGGTGTTTTTTTCCAATAAGCCTTTGGCTTTTTCACCTAAACATAAAATCTTTTTGTAAGTTGATATTTCAGAACGAAAATCATGAGTACTTAAGTCTCCCGAAGGAACCAAGGTCAAATTAAGAAGCTTCTCAGGAACACCAAGCGCACCAAGCATCTTTTCTAAAAGATCAATCTCAGCCCCAGAGACCTGAACACCTTCAATATCAGCCAGAACCAGCCAACTAGCATCGTTAAACCTTTTATAGGCAATCAACTCATGGGGCTTGTTTTCAAGGGCATCAGGAGCCTCTTGCAGCTCCTCTGCAAATACCGGCTCGCTCGCAAAATGCGCTCGATTCACTCCCAATACTTGGCTTAGATAATAGTGATGCTCTTTGGCCATTTCGATGTTTTTCATAGATTTTAAGTATCATAGGCCTAGACCTTTGACAAAGCTTAAGCCTGCAAAAAATTGACATAGCCAAATCGGAAAAATCTTCCCCGGTCATGGGGTGAGGAGAAGGCTAAAAACAGGCTTCTGGATCATAATTTTAGCAATTTCCAGTCAGAATAAATCTATACCACGGAGGGAATTGAATGCAATTTGACTGGGACCTTGAAGATTTATTAAAAGACATGGACTACCGCGAAATGGAGCTAGACTCTATGAACAAATGCAGCTACTGCGGGTCAGATCTTCACCATAAACACAAAGTGAACGTAAAAAAGAACCAAGTTATGGAAGTGTCCTACTGCGCCGAATGTGGTGTTAGTGGTAAGAAAAAAGAATTCCATCTTCAATAATCTATTTAGCTACGAATAAAAAAACTCTAGTTTTGAAAAACTAGAGTTTTTTATTTCTTAAAGAATAGTCTAAAGCAAAAACTTTTACATTTGAGTCAGGAAATACAAAAGCCCTAGCCCACTTGCAAGGCTGACCAACATATTTCTCCAAAAAAAACACAAAACACTGGCAAACACCAATGCCACAAACCTCTCTTTTCCAGCTAGGAAAGCGACCTCTCCTTTATGAAAAAACACCATCGGAGTAATCATTGCCGGCAAAACGGCCGCTGGGATATAGCTTAAGATTTTTTTAAATTTATCGTTGAGGCTAATTTTCTTTGAAAAACCAACGAAAGAAAATCGAATGCTGTAGGTTCCAATGGCTAATAAAATCACGCAGGTGTAAAAATACTGATCATTCATTTTCAAGCCCCTTCTTCATTACAAATACCACCGCCAAAGCCAATGCGATAAAAGCACTAAAAAGTAAACCTAAGCTATAAGGTAAGCCATGAAGTAAAACAGAGAAAAAAGCACTACAAAGACCCACTAGATAGTAAGACCTTGATTTCATACTAGGTAAAACCAAAGCCACAAAACTCAATGGTATGGCAAAGTCTAAGTTCAAACTCGCCGGAGCAAAATTTCCAAAAACATAACCTAGTACCACCACAATCTGCCAACAAGCGGCCATGGCAAAAGCAGCTCCGGCGTAGAATCCCAAGCTAACTTCCGTCGACTTTAATTTAGATTCATTGGCCATCAATACGGCATAGGCCTGATCGGTTATGCCATAGGCCGCCAGCATTCTTTTGAAGAAACTAGCTTTTTTTAATAGAGGAGAAATTCCTGCGCTGTAAAGTAACATACGAAGGTTGATTACCACCCCACTTAAAACCACCACTACAATCGCTGCTTTTTGCGACATTAACTCCAGAGCCACAAATTGAGAGGCCCCAGCAAAAACTAATAGATTAAAGCTTAAAAGTTCTACTAGACTCAAATTTTGGGTAGAACAAGCGGCCCCCATTACTAAACCAAATGGAATCACGCCTAACAAAATGGGACACATGGCAATCATGCCGCGTACAAATGGATGCATGAGAACAACTTGCGGGATTTTAGTCCTTTTGGGTACAAATATGTTGGTTTTTAAAATATTTGCCTGAATTCATTTGCAAATTGCTAGCGAAAAACTTTAGTCCGAAGATTCTATTTTTAAGGAAAAAGCTTTCTTCTTTTTGAAGCCTTAAAACTGGCCTACTTAATTGCGGATGGATTTATGCTAAGTTCGTAAAATCACTATTTGTATAGCTTGCACATTTAAACGTAATTCGGACGTTTTTAAATAAACTAATTATTTCTTGGGATTATGTATTTCTATCCGCAATTAAGGGGGCCAGTTTATGAAACCTCTGATTAACTCAAAAATACCTAATCCAAATGCCCAAAAGGCTGAAACCCATCCATAAACATTAGATCAATACAAAAAAGACATTAACAAAGGAGAATAGCTTGGGTGCAAACTGATATGTTAAGTAACTACACAGTCTTAGCAATTTTATAGGCCTGCCAAAATTGTCCTACAACTAAAGCCAATTGTGTTAAAATCCGCATTGGCTTTGGGATCAATCCTAAGCTTTGGGACCTATAAGGAGTACGGGAGAATATGAAAGCATCTAAAATAATTTTTCTTTTTTTCTTTATCGCATTTGGACAAACTTCTTTTGCCAGTGATCCTTGTGAAAATCTAAACCGCTTTGTGACTTCTTTTAATGAAAACTCTGGCTTAAAATTAGAAATTCTTTGTGAAAACCAAGCCGAGTCTCATTTATTTGGGACCACTTGGGATTTGGTAATTCACAAATCAAGTATCAATGGAATTGAGGCTTGTAACTCAGAAACTAAAGCCATCAAATTGAAAGAGTCGGTGATTAGCTTTTACCCTAACTATGTTTTAAGACTTTTTCAGCACCTGAACAGCAAGCTTGAAGTACCCATTACAGGCACTATTAAGGACAGAGATAAAGTTGGCGCAAAGGCTTTTTATAATTTTAAAATTCCAAAATGTTTCTTAGACTAGAGAAGCTTTAGCATTGATAACGAATGATTTCGGCCAAAAATTCTTGGCCAAACTTTTCATACTTAGACTCACCCACTCCATGAACTAATAGCATCGTAGATTTATCCTGCGGTAGTAAGTTACACATATCATGTAAGCTCTTATCGGCAAAAACCATATAGGGAGGAATCCCTTTATCTTCGGCGATCTTTTTTCGAATCGAACGTAGGTTTTCGAAAAGTTCCTCGTTTCCATGTTCGGTGCTAATATCGGCCCCGGTTTTTGTTTTAGAAGACTTAGAAGTGATCGACTTATTTCTCATTTTACGAAGGTCTAAAGTCAGCTCCCCTCGAAAAACCTGTCTCGCCTCTTCAGTCAGAGCCAAGGTGCGATATTCATAGTTTTTTATAAAGAGAAAATTTTGGTTTAAAAGCTGACGTAAAATGCTATTCCATTCTTGCTTAGATTTATCGGCACCGATGCCGTAAACGCTTAACTCATTTTGTTTCAGGCTCATAATTTTTGCGGACTTGGAACCTCTCAATACATCGATGATATGGCCAGAACCATACATCTGTCCCGTTCGATAAACCGCTGACAATAATTTTTGAGCGTCTACCGTACCATCATAAGTTTCTACTGGATTAAGGCATGTGTCGCAATTTCCGCAGTCTTCCTCTAAGCTTTCTCCAAAATAAGAAAGCAAATACTTTCGACGACAAATGCTCGTTTCACAAAGAGCAAGCATGGAATCTAGCTTATTTCGAGTGATTTGTTTATAGCGCTCTTCTGCATCAGTAAGTTCCAGCATTTTATTGTGCTTAACTACATCTTGAAAACCATAAATCATCCAAGCATTGGCTTTCTCACCATCACGCCCGGCACGCCCCGTTTCCTGGTAATAACCTTCAATGCTTTTCGGTAAATCCAAATGCGCCACAAAGCGTACATCTGGTCGGTCAATCCCCATACCAAAAGCAATGGTTGCTACAACGATGATTCCGTCTTGGCTCTTAAATTTCTTTTGAACTTTAGAGCGCTGACTTGTCGTCATACCAGCATGGTAAGGATGTGCATTAAAACCTAGTGACTTTAATTTTTCAGCAACCCTCTCCACCTTGTTTCTCGAAAGACAATAGACAATGCCTGTATCATCTGGATGACTATTTTCGATAAACTTTTGCAGCTGAGAAATCTCATCAATTCTCTCTTCGATCATATATTTAATGTTTTCTCGATCAAAACCAGAAATAAATGTTTGTGGATCTTTCAACTCTAGTTGCTTGCAGATGTCTTTTCTCGTTTGCTCATCGGCAGTGGCCGTCAAAGCGAGAAAAGGTATTTCAGGAAAGTAAGTGCGAAGCTCATTTAAACGAGTGTAATCAAAACGAAACTCATGCCCCCATTGGGATACACAGTGAGCTTCGTCAATGGCAATTAATCCTACATTTAACTTTCGTAAAAACACAAGAGTGTAGGCATTCAAAATTCCCTCAGGAGCCATGAATAAAACTTTTATCTCACCAGACTTTAAACGCTCTTCCACATTTTTACGTTCTTCTTGATCGAGACTAGAGTTTATAAAGGCTGAGGTAATTCCTAAATTTTCGAGATTGGCAACCTGGTCTTCCATCAAAGAAATCAAAGGAGAAATCACAACCGCCAACTTACCCATGACCATCGCAGGAAGTTGATAACACAAGCTCTTTCCTCCGCCGGTAGGCATAACACCAAGAGTATCCTTGCCCGATAAAACAGAGTGAATAATGTTCTCTTGTTGAAGCCTAAGGCTTTCAAATCCAAAAGTTGACTTTAATGTGCTTAATATTTGATCAGAATAATTCATTGCCAATTTCAATGTCATACATCCCCAATCTTCAAGCAATGAAAAAGAGCTTTCTATCAAAGAAAGTTAAAAAAGAGTCCTAAGGCTTAGGCATTTTGATCTTTCTTCCGAATTTCGTGCGAGACTTTCGTAAATATGTTAAAAGCTCCTTCATGGGACTTCTAATTTCTACTAAAAATTTGCGTAAAAATGTCGGCGACCGAGACTTATTTGAAAACCTCAGCATTGGTATCGAAGATGGTCAAAAAATCGCTCTAATAGGTCCCAATGGCTCCGGAAAATCTAGTTTACTTCGACTACTCGCCTTACAGGATCAACCTGATGAAGGAGACGTAGTACATCAGAAGTCTCTACAGTTTGCCTTTGTGGAGCAACAAGAAAATTTCCCAGAAAACATGAGCCTCTTAAACTTTTTAGTTTCAGAACTAAAAAGAACTCACAATTTCGATGAAATGAGAGCACAAATCAATGCCGCAACTCAATTGAGTATTTGCGGATTTGAAAAACCAGAACAAGAAATCAAAGAACTCAGTGGTGGCTGGAGAAAACGATTGGCAATCGCCTTGGCTCTTGCCAGTGAACCTGAACTTTTAATTTTAGATGAGCCAACCAACCACATGGATTGGGATGGCATATTGTGGCTGGAAGACCTATTGCTACAATTCAAAGGTGCCTTTATTCTCGTTAGTCATGATAGGAACGTTTTAGAAAAGTGTACGAATCGTATCATTGAAATCAATCCCGTCTATCAAAACGCTTATCTGGCTTTTGATTGTAAGTACGAGGAATTTGAAGACAAAAAAGAAGAATACATTCAGGGACAAATTTCTTTACAAGAAAGCTTATCCAACAAAGCCAGACGAGAACTGGATTGGCTTCGAGCTGGAGTTAAAGCAAGAACTACCAAAAGTAGAAGTAGAATCAATGAGGCCCATCAACTTTTTGATAAATTAAATCAAGTAAAGCAAAGAAACTTAAGTGGCCAAAAATCATCTCGCATAGAAATTGAAAGCACAGGTCGTAAAACCAAAAAAATGCTTTGGTGTGAAGACTTAGTGGTTGGCTATGAAGACAAAAAATTAATCGACGGCCTAAGCTTAGAGTTGGGCGCAAATACTTGCATGGCACTTGTTGGTAATAACGGAAGCGGTAAAACTAGCTTTCTAAAATGCCTTTCTGGTCAAAGCCAAGCAATGGCTGGTGAAATCCATTGGGCCGAAAATTTACAGATTGTATATTTCGACCAAAAAAGAGAGAGCATTGATCTTGAAAAAAACATTGTCGAGTTTTTAGGAGATGGATCTGATTACGTAGTTTTTAAAGATAAATCTATCCATGTTGCTTCTTATGCAAGTCGTTTCCTTTTTCCTAATGAAAAACTACATACAAAAATCAAAAAAATGTCAGGTGGAGAAAAGGCACGTCTTATTTTAGCAAAAATGCTCTTGCGACCGGCTGACATTTTAATTCTGGATGAGCCTACGAATGATTTAGACATCGATACCATCAGCCTTCTAGAAGATATCTTATTGGAGTTTCCGGGCCTTGTAATATTAGTATCGCATGACCGTAGTTTTTTAGATAAACTCTCACACCGAACTCTTGCTTTAAATGGAGATGGAAGTTTTGCCATCTACGCCGATGTGGCTCAATGGTTGAAGGACCGTAAAAAAGCAGAGAAAAACAATGTCGAAGCAGTTTTTAAAGAGAAGAAAAACAAACCTAAAAATAAAAAAATCAAACTTAGCTTTAAAGAAAAACATTTTTTAGAAGGTGTCGAAGAGCTGATCCTAGAAAAAGAATCTGTCTTAGAAGAATGTAAAGCAAAGTTAGAAGATCCAGAGATCACGAAGGATCACGAAAAGATCAATGCCGTGATGCTTGAAATGGCTGATTTGCAAAAAGACTTAGACGAAACTTATGCCTACTGGGATGAGATTGAGGCCAAAGTAAAACAGATGGAAGAATCTTAAGGCCACCCGCCTCATTAAATATGCCTTTTTCCAGTGACCCTTAGTGTTTGCTAAAAAATGCTCTTAATTTGCAAACGCCATAATAAGGTCATTTACATTGGACGGAAACCAAACATTTCCTAAGTGCCCACCTAATGGATATAGCTTTAAACGCTCTTCAGGCATTAAATCTTTTAACAACTGAACACTAGCATTGCTAACGATGATGTCGTCTTCATTGTGGAAAATTTTGATCTTTTCCGTTTTTTTAAGATAGTCCAACTTACCGATCAAACCCATCGTATCAATCAACTCTTCTCTAGATTTTTCCACACCAATTGGACCATTTACTAAATCAGGGAATAAAATCTCATCAAAATATCGGATGAATGTAAAGTCTTTGGCAGCAGTTAAACTAGCTTGAGGGCTTAAAGTGTCGTAGTAAATTGGAATTACCCGCCAATCCCTTACCTGTTCTGAAACTAAAATCATAGCAGCTAAAGTATCTAAAAAAGATCTACCAATTAGCGCCTTGTACTCATAATTTTCAAAAGGAAGGCTTTGGATTAGATCAATAATTTCCTCGTCGCTAGGAGCTTTTTTAGAAAACTTTTGGCCAAGATTCATAATCAATCTCCACACTTTTGATTCCATATAATGTCTTCGCTCTGGTGACATATTTTTATAGAGAGGAAACAACTGATCTAAATTGGAAGCTGACTCATAAAGATCAATCGGTGGGTTCACCGCAACTACTTTCTCAAAGTTAATGCCTTTTTGCTTTTCATCGTACTCGGAGATATAAACTGCCTGTAAGCCTCCCATGCTGTAACCAAGCAAATAGTTTTTACTACTCTTAAAACCAGAAAGATTTTTTCTATATCTGTAGACACGTTTTAAAAAATGATAAAAATCTACTTGATCTCTTTCCATAAAACCTGGTGTCGCCGAATTCAAATGGGACATACTAAATTTCCATAGGTATGGACTCGGGATGGTCACACTGTTAAAACCAGCTTTATAAAGAGTCTTTTGATAAAATTTAGCAAGGCCCGTGACAGCACTGCCTCCTAGTCCCGCTAGAATAAAAACAAGTGGTCTATCTTCATTTTCATGAAAGGCATATTCAATACTTGTGTAGTCTCTGTGCTCTAAATATTTTAAATTACTTCGGCCAGGAATTTGCGAGTGAAATTTCACAGAAACAATGTTCATACCTTCAGAAGAAAGCATCGCGTCTGCAGCGCTACTGATAAAAGTGGCTTTAAACGGGTCTAAAACCGGAAAATTATATTCGACCGCTAGGCTAAAACTAGAATAAATGCTTATACAAAAAGTGAGCAAAAAGGCTCTCATCGCGCTCCCCCCAGAGTTTGATTAGAGCTGAAAGCTATCGTAAATTTGCGTGCAAATCAAAGATAAGCATTTAATTTCAATGCTTTGTTTAATTTAATTGCTCAATTAATTGGAAAACAAACAAAGTTTTCTTTCTTGTGCTTAAATCACCGACTAGCTTGTTGCATCATAACCTCTTTTAATTGCCTATGAATTTTTTTCAATACTATAGTGAAAACTCCAAATAAATAACTTTAGGGGGAAATATGAGAATTCTTACTTTTATTATCGCTCTCGTTTCATTGAATGTTTACGCAGCTGAATACGAGCGCAAAGAAGCCAACTTCACGATCCGCGATCGCGTTGGTTTTGATATTGTTTACTACAACTGTGATTCAGTAGAGTCTACGGTGGAAAACATCCTAGAAGAAATGGGCGCAAAAGAAATTCGTGTTCGTTGCACTGGCGGTTTAGACAGAAATGGTTTCATCCACCTACCTGCCAGAGTTAGTGCAGACTTTGAAGCTATCAATGCTGAGCTCGATGGAAAAATCAGTGTACAGGTTGATGAAATTCAATTTCGAAACCACAAAAACTGCCACCTATACAACAATATTGTTAAAGCAGTTCAAGACAAATTTGAAATTGCCCATATCGATATGCGCAGATGCCACCGTATTGGTGGTGCTACTCGCATCAGTATGAGTGTTTTAAAAGAAGCAAATTAAGCTTTTAAAAAAACTACTTCTAGTAAAAGCCTTCGATCCAATCGAAGGCTTTTTTTGTTTCCTCTTAACAATCTGAAAATGAAAGAAATAGATTCCCTAGGAATGTGAAAACAAACGTCTCATTTTGAAACAGATTTGCACATACTTTGTTAAGAAATCATTAGCTCCAACAAAAGTGTATTAAAATAGACTAAATCGAATTAAATGACACAAAAAGGAGACTTATGAACGCGGCAAAACCTTGGAGTGAAGCCTTAGAAGTATCTTCCCTCAACTATCAAAATGCAGTTTGGGAACTAGAGTGTTTTTTAGAAAAACACCCAAACATGAGATACGCGCAAGAAAAAATCGATAAAGACTTAGCGAAGATTGGACCGAACCCTCTGAAGCGCCTAATGTATTTTAAAGAAAATCTTCTCGATATGAGAAAAAGATTGGTGCAAAAAACCGAAGAACTTAGTGATAAAGTGACCCAGCTAAATCACAAAATCAAATAAAGCGTCTAGATCTATCAACCAATCCATACTAGCTTAGCCCTCACAGAGAACTAGACAGAGGGCGCGCAAAATTTCTTGCCAAATATCCGACAAGAAATTCATGGAAAACAAAGAAAACAAGCCCTTAGCAAATCTATACGGCTATATTTTTAAAGATGAGAAAAACACCCAAGAGATGGACACACTAGACTTTCTAGCTGATTCCACCTTCTTTAAAAAACTGAGCCGCAGGCAACTAAAAAAAGTCCTTCAAAAACTTCACATTCGAACCTTTCGCGAGGATGAGTTCCTGTTTGAATTTGGCAATCCTGGCGCCGCCCTATTCTTAATTGAAGAAGGCGAAGTGAGCATTGAAATTCCAGATAAATTAGATGGAAGTACACGTGTGGTAACCACCATTGGTAGTAATACATTTTTAGGAGAGATTGCTCTTTTAAACAATGACGAAAGAACTGCTTCCGCAAGAGCTTTAAAAACCACTAGAACCCTGGCTCTTTACCGCAATGACTTGGTAGGTATGACCAAAACAGATCCTGAAATTGCGAGCGTTATATACCAATCCTTAGCGCAGGTTTTAGGCAAACGTTTAATGACTACCACCAAAATGATCAACGAACAAAAGAAGGAACAAGCAAAGAATGCAGCCTAAAAACCCAAGAAAGATCAGAGCATGGATAATCTATGGGAGCTTCGGAACTCTTTCGTTGCTGTGTTTTATCTACCTAGTTTCGAGCCTCAGAAGTTTAATTTTGCCAATGATTTTAGGTGCCCTCTTGGCTTATATATTTAAACCTCTGGTGCAAAGAATCAATCTTGCTTTCTTGCCTAATGCCGCAAAGGTCATGATCGTACTCATTGGTCTATTGTCAGGGATCGGCTTTGCAACCAATAAATTAAAAGACCTAATCCCCAATGAAAATGAACAGCTGGTTTACCAAGTTCGTCTTCAATATAAAATCAATAAAAAGTTTCATGATATTATGGAAACTCACACAACCACTGACGGCAAGGTCAAAGGTAATGTGATTTATAATCTACTGAAAGATGAACTAGATCCATTCATGTTAAACCTTAACCGACTTTTGAAACTCAATAATGAACAAAACCTTGAATTTAGCTCTCTGCACAAAGCAGGTTTTGTCGACGATAAGTTTTTTAACTACCACAAAGCCAACCGCAAAACCATGAAACTACAAGAACATATCGTTGAAGAACAAGAAGCACGTAAACCCGCTTCCCAAGAAAGTCTTCAAAAACAAGAAGACAGTTCTATCATTGTCGCTCTACTTAACACTCTCTCCACTTGGTTGCTGCTACCATTTGTTTTTATTTTCCTACTTTTTGATGAGGGACAAGTGGAAAAATTCTTTGTGTCTCTTGTGCCAAATAATCTCTTTGAATTGGTACTCAGCATTTTAGATGAAGTAGACATTGCTATTGGTAACTACCTACGAGGCACCCTCTTAGAGTGTGGCTTGGTTGGTCTTAGTTTGGGACTTGGACTCTTTTTAATAGGCTTTAATGCTGACGTAGCAATCTCTATTGGCGCCGTTGCCGGTCTCACCAACGCAATTCCATTTTTAGGACCTGCCATTGGCTTGGGAGTTGGACTGGGATACGGTCTCATTCTTGAGGAAATCAATCCAGTACTTCCATTCATTCATTTGGACAATTTATTTTTCGCCATTTTTATTTGTGTCTTAATCGCACAACTCCTAGATAATACGGTTTTTCAACCCATTGTTTTAGGAAGTGCCGTGAACCTACATCCTCTGGTGGTAATTATTGGTGTGATGGGCGGTTCGGTAATATTTGGTTTTGCGGGAATGTTGTTGGCAATTCCTAGCATTGTTATTTTTAAGGTGGTCATTGAAACACTATTCAAAGAACTAAAAGCGTATAGGATCATTTAAGATGTATAGACTTTGGCGACAAATGAAATTTTACAAAAACTTACTCATCTTTTTTTGGGCCTTAAATCTATGTGTGGTGGCTACAGGTTTGGTGATTTCTTGGGACTACTTTTCTAGCCCTGAGTTAAACGCGCAAAAGCTCTATGAACAAATCACCACCCACGAGAGTCTCCAAGATGAATTGTTAAAAATTAGTAAGAGTAGTGAAAAATCAAAAATCTACAATATCAATAAACAACTAGAATCTTTTGGCTTAGGAATCGCAACCCTAGAAAAACCTTATACAGCTAGAGAGCTTCTTGATCACAGAATCATGCTCTTAGAAAACTTAAATCATCTGCAAAAAACAAATCTAGCAGAACACTTTTCCGCAAGTGAGAAAAATAATAACAAACAAAAACAACTAATTTGGGTGGCCAGCATAAGTGTTTTAGCCGGTTTTCTATTGCCCTTAGCAATTTTTTATTTACTAAGTCTAATAGGCAAGAAAGCAAAAACTAAAACAGAAGCCCATGTTAAAGATTGGATCAAAGATTGGTCGGAAGAAAAGTCAAAACACCAAGAGCCGTTCAAAAGCGCTGATTTTTGGCTTCGCATTGCTTTTCTAAGTGTTGAGCATTTTGCTCCTCATCTAAACCACCCTGCCGCAAGCTATTTTGGCCAACTTTCTCATGAGATCAAAACAGAGCTCCACAAAATGGACAAAGAAGATACCAAAAAACCTGAAGGACAAAATACAGCGGCTTAAGGCAATAAAGATACAAATCCTAGAAAACTAACGCTAGGAGCTAAAAATGCCTTTTCAGCTAGTTTGCAGACAGCAAGTTTCAATCCCATAGATTGACCCTTTATTTTCCCCAAGATAGATTGGAGCATCATTTATTTTTAGGGGGAACCATGAAACTCATTATGAGTCTTATTTTACTCGTTGCAATTCAGATCAATGCCGCTGAAATGCTATTAATGAAAGAGGAAGCCGACAAAAAAGAAATTTACTCTTTCCATCTTGATAATAATCAATTTTCAAAAATCGAAACAAAAACAAAAATTGCTATCTATCCAAGTATTAGTAAAGACGGAACATTAATCAGTTTTTCAGGCGGAGAAGATTTGCGTTCTTTAAGTTTACATTTGTTAAATCGTGCAAATGGCTTTGTAAAAAAACTTGAAGTTGATAACTACGGCTTGGTCCTTCATTCACAAATATCTGCAAACCAGAAGCACATCGTTTTTAGCGCAATGAACTTATCCAGCAATCAATTTGATATTTTAAGTTATAATATTAAAACAGCCCAAACGGATACTCTTCTTTCCTCCCCTTCCAAGAGCTACTACTTTCCTAAAATGACTTCAGACTCTTTTTACATCTATGCACAGGAGTCAATAAACAAAGAGGAGCGCTACTTAGTTAAAAAACTCATCGCTGAAGAAAGCATAGAGAGAATCCAAACCCAAAACAAAAACTGCATGGCACCAAGCCTCTCCTTTGATGATCAATACCTCGCCTACACTTGTAAAAACAAGGACCAGTGGCAAGTTTATGAAATGCTTTTAAAAGACAAAAGTTCACGCCTTGTTTCTGAGCGTGACAAAGAAGCTTATGCACCACACTACGATGCTGAGCACAACCTCTACTTTGCTTCACCAAGCACAGAGCACTTTCAAATTTTTAAGAGTCAGCGTAACAAAGACAAAACTCTAAATACAGCCGAACCATTGCTAGCAGGAGATGACTTTGATCTTTATTCTCCTAGCATCAGCGGCAATCAATCTTATAAGCAGACCCGTTTACCAAATATGCCTAAGCCAAATCGCTCAAGCTTTGGCAGTATAGTTGTGAATGATCAATTGTATGTAATCGGTGGGCACAAAGGAAGAGAACATACTTATCCTCCTGAAAGTTTTTCGAACCGAGTGGATCGTTTTGATTTAAAAACAAAGACTTGGCAAGAGCTTGCCCCTCGTCCCGTTAAAGCTCATGGTTATGGTTTGGCACAATGCGGAGACTATATTTATGCCTTTGGAGGATTTGCCTATTCTGCGGATCATTTACCAAAATGGAAAAGTTTAAGTCGAGTGGATCGTTACGACATAAAAAACAACCAATGGCAGAAAATAGCAGAGCTTCCACGTCCACGCTCTAGTAATGCCGTGATCAAACTTGATCACAAAGTCTACCTAGTTGGTGGTTGGGATTCTACACCTAAATCTAAAAACGACATTGAAGGTTTCTTCCATGAGCAAATAGATGTTTTTGATTGTGAAACGGAAAAAGTTCTAGCAAGTGATTTAAAACTACCTGGCCCAAAACGCAGAGCATTTACTGGGATCAATTACAAAGGAAAATTAATGTTGATTGGCGGTATCAGCGAAGGTGGGCACGAATTTAACTTATTAAAACGCGTAGACCTTTTTGACCCAAAAACCAAAGAAAATACGATTCTTCCTGAACTTCCCTTTGCTACTTTCGCACCAGCTGCGGGCAATATAAATGATGATGTCTATGTTTTTGGAGGAATGTTTCACTATGGTGACTGGAATTACAATTACGTAAATCACATTTATCACTTTGACGGTAAACAATGGCAACATAGTGGTCGTTACTTAAAACGTACCAAAGGTTTCTCACAAGTGAGCCAATATAAAAATAAATTGATTATCGCTGGAGGCCATAGCTATGAAGGTGGCTTTGATGAACCAGTTAGTGATGTAGAAACTTGGGAAATGAAATAAAAAAAGGACAGCTTAAGCTGTCCTTTTTTTTAAATGCCCATCTCAGAGTTTTTAGGGACTGTATTCAGGCTCTCTCTTAAATCCGCCTTTTCTCCACAACTTGCAAGGCTTACTTTTACCCCCGCTTCCTGAAGCATTTCTAGAGAAATTTGCAGATCCTCTCCCCAACGCTCACCAAACTCATTGGCGATAGACTCCTTATCCACAACCACCTCTTTGATTCCGCTTTGAATAATCATTCGAGCGCAATGAGAACACGGAAAATGAGTAACATACATACTACAAAGATTTGTAGGAATGCCCACTCGATTGCAGTTTGCTAATGCGTTTCTTTCTGCATGCTCTGTCCAGGCATATTTGTTCGGTCGAATAAAACGCTCAGGCACATTGTCATTCACCCCACGTGGCAAACCATTGTAGCCAAAAGAGCGAGGGTCTTTGTCAGGCCCAATAATCACAGCTCCAACTTTTGTAGAGTGGTCCTTAGACCATGAGGCTACCTCAAAGGCTAATCTTAAAAAACGGGTATCCCACTTGGCTGTGCTTACTGGTAAATCAATCATAAATTCCTAAATGGTTTTGTGAGTTTCACCGGTATACGGATGAATTAACTCATTGGCATTTTTATAAATACGAGGCGTCTTATAAAGAATCCCCATAGCTGTGCTTTTGGGCATCTGTTTAAATTTTTCAGGATACTTTTCTTTTAAAAGCTTATTCACTTCCTTGGCACGCTTTGGACTCATTGTCGGAAACAAATGATGTTCTACGTGATAACCAAAGTTGAAATGCATTGCCTCTAAAATCGGATGATTGGTAACGCTTAGTGAGTTCACTAAAGGGTCATTGGTTTTAGTTAATGGGCTGATGTTGTGGTTGGTAGAAATGTAACTCATCAACATATAGTTCATTATTGCAAACGGAATTACTACTCCGTATACAAAATTAGAACCAATGAAATATACATAGGTACCCATAATACTAAGCTGTAATAACAACTCTAAGCTTGCTTTCGTATGGTCTAAATCAGCAAAGATCTTATTACGAAATCTCAAATAAGTTTGGTTCACTAAATTATGGAAGAAAAACCAAAAGAAAAAATAGGCATAGCTTCTAGCGTAACCAGAACCAGGAGTAAACTTATACATTTTTTGCATATAGTTACTTTGCTTGTAAACTCGCTTAGTAGGAAATGCGTCAGGATCTTTGATCAACTTTTGCGTATGTCCATGGTGTAAACGATTGTGCCAAAAACACCAAAAAGTTGGACTAATTAAAAAAGGCGTAAAGCCCAAAAAACCTAAAACATGTTGCAATTTGCGATTACGTACAACACTTCCGTGTAAAATTTCATGAGCTAAAAAAGCAGTTCCACCAAAGGCGTAACCGATCAAGCCTCCGAGAACTAGTTTAGAAAAAACTCCTAAATCAAAATTAACCATCATGAATGCGGCAACAAAAGCAGTTAGCAATAAACCACTAAAAGCGAACAAGCGAGACTTTGCGGGACGAAGTAAGTCTTTCGGCAAAAAAGCACGCATTTCTCTAGCGTATTGGCCGATTGACATCAATTTGTTTTCTACATTCCCCTCTTCTTTACGTACTTCTACCTTAAGCGAATCCATTGGCTTGCCAACAACTGTTTCCGTATGCATTTAACCCCTCAATGTTATAGATGCGTTAGAGCATATATTTTTGCAGGCAATTTATCAATCAATTTAGCTTTAGTTTGGACAAGTTCACCACCCTTAATAAGGCCCAAAAGGCCTCTAGGAGCCTGTTTAAAGAGCCTTAAACAACTTTGCCAACAGACATGGCAGTTCAAAGGAAAGCTTTAGGAAATGCTTTCAAAGCTCATGGTTTTTTTGTTTTTTTGACAGGTTCCAGCCAGAAAGGTCTCGCCGTGAAAGGAAATATAAAAGCCTGGAGCCAATAATGGAATACTACTGATAGCACCAGCCACATTTTGCAAAGCGTCAGTGTCCCGTAATTGCGTAGGCTTCATAGCTCCAGTGAACACAATTGGAACCGGGGGATCAGATATTTTAGACTGGCAATACTCTGCACTGTGGGTCATGGTGTCGGTGCCATGAATCACTAAAATTGGGTTTCCACGACTTAACTCAAGCTCAACCGCTTGTTTTAAGAACTCACGCCCCTGATCATCTATATCAAGAGAGTCCTTGGAAAATACTTCGTATACAGATATTTCGTAATTCGGTAGCCTTAAATGATTTAAGATATTTTCTCGAAAAATACTTGGACCATTTTTCAAAGCTCCGTCAGATTCGTCATAGACTTTTTCAATGGTTCCGCCGGTTGTTAAAACCGTTAATTTCTTTTTCATGGAATTCCTCTGTTACAAGGAATTTGTAGAATAAATTTATTGGCTGATCAATTTCTTTTGTAACTTTCTTGTTTCCATTCGAACTTCAGCCCGATAAGCGGAGCCTAATTCAGAATCATCATCCGCAACACGCTCCCCTTCTTCAAAGTATTGATCTAACTCTTTATCAATATCTTCATTATCCAGGTTTTTTGATTTTTTAAGTTGCAGATTACTTACCTTCTTTAAGGCTTTGTTTTCCTGATTAGGTTTCGCCTCTTCATAGGTGGCGTCTTTTGCTCCCATTAACTTTGGTGCTTGTAGAGACTCTTGCGAAGGAGAATTTTGTGGAGAATCTGTTTTTGTATTTGCCCTGAGAATTTCTTTTACATTGTTCGATAAAGCTTTCGAAAGTGGATTACTGGATTCATCGGACTGAAACTTGTAAGCCACATTTGCAACAAAAATTCCTAGTAAAACAAATAAAATCTTTTTCACATTCTCTCCTTAACATTTAGCCCTTCGGATGAGACGGTTTACTACTTTAGGCTTGTATCTAAATCATAACAGCTTTTTGCAGCTTCTCGTCGTTTTTTTATCTCAAACTTAAAAATAAGTATTGTTTGTATCAAAATGATTAGACAGTCTATTTACAAACGTACACTGGATTGACAATTTATCGAAAAATGCAATGATTCCAAGCTTAGAAATAATGTAATAATCCTGTCCTAAAATTTGACAGTTTTAAAGTAAGCATCAGTCAATTTACAAAAGCCTTTTCTAAGAATTCGCCCCTTAGGAGATAGAGATTTAATTCTATTAGGTAGCGATCCTCAAAAAGTAGTTATACTCCATGAGTTTTCTCATTACTTATTTCATCAAAACACAAATGCTAGCTACCAATACAAATTTCTTGAAGTGGCCCAGCAACTGAACGACAGCATCAAAAATCTACAAAAAGCATCAGCCATGAATGGCCAAGACATAAATGAGCTAATGAAGAAGGTTTCACAACTTAGTATGGATGCAGCTCACTTAAAGTTTACAGAAGAACTATCCATAAACCACTTCTTACTTAAGAACCAAAAAGAGCTTTCTTTGAGCGAATCAGAGATTACACTCTTAAAACAAGCATTAGCCCAGGACTTTATGCTTTATTTAGCTAGCATTAAATCTTATATGCAAACTCTCAATCGCTTGAAAAGTTTAGGTTTTGCTGTGGATAAAGACTTAGAAGAAAGCCAAGGAAGAATCCAACAGCTAGAACAAGATCAAGATCAATTATTGATCGCGCCATAAAAAATGGGCCACTCCCATTGAGTGACCCAGAAAAAGAAGGAATAAAATTTTAACTAGTTGATCAAAGACACAGGGTCGAAATCCACTAGGATAGAGGCGCCTTGAGCAGGAACAGCACTTCCGTTAAAAACGATGCTATTGCTTTCAGAAACATATTCCCAACCATTCTCTGAATCCCGAGGAACCACTTCACCATTTACAACCACATTAATACTTTCCACTACAGGCTCACGGTTTAGATAAAACTGAGTAGATAGTTGAACAATGGAACTAGTGATATCTGTTAAACTCTCAGAGAAGTCAGAACAAATACTTGCTACAATTCCGTTCGCTTCGTTAACAAGATCGATATAACGTTGGCCTACAGTTCCCGATGTACATCTACCATCTTCTTCTCTTAGTACGATGGCATTTACTGAGTAAGTCTTTTGACCTGCTAAAGCACTACCTAGACGAAGAGAGTCTAAAAGACCAAGATAGTGATTGGATCCAGGGAAACCTGAGCCACCAATTTCTACCGATGAGTCTTGCTCATCACTCACTATGATCACTGAGAAGAAGGCATCACTTCTAGGAAAATCAAAGTTCTTATTGTGTTCAAGATCTAAAGCGGTTTCTAGGGACTGAAGACCTCGCTCATTCGCAGATCCTCTTGTTCCTACCATAACGTTTTCGATAAAGTTGTTTTCAAGGTTTGGAGTATTGTTATTTAAAATACTTTCTCCACCTTCTGATTTAAACTTCGCATAATCTCCACCACGATAGGCATCGGTTGCGATCACGGCAATCTGAAAGTCGTAGTTTTTATTTTGCAAGTCATTAATAAAAGCCTGAAAGTTATTTGCTAATGCGGTTTGCGAATCACCCATTGAGCCAGAATTATCAACTACCCATAGAATATCAATTTTGTTATTCACTTCAGAAGCAGCCTGCACGAAATCTTCTGTCTCACTCAAAATACTCACCGTAGGAATATCTTCACAAGCGACTAAAGACAAAGTGGCTGCTGTCATTACAAATAATTTTTTTACTAATTCTGCTTTCATGGTTCCCCCAAAATTAAACTACGTCCAATGGAAATTGGGCATTGTCTGCTAGCGGGGGTACAGGAACAATTGCTAGACCTTTATGACGGAATCAGGATATTCTTGAATCAGTTTAAACGCAAATTTTAGCTAAGTACTTAAGATTACCAAAGAATAGAAATTCAGGCTCTTTTTGAGACAAGCTAAAGTCTTGAAATCACTGAAGCAAAAAATATTACGTAAGTTTCACATTTTTTTCGCCTGTCGAAGCCTTCTACATTTCATTAAAATTTTCTAGGCATAGAATGCAGATGATTTTTTCTCGATAAAAGTCCTGTATCATTTTGAGACTGGAGCTCAAAGAAAGAAAAAGGAGAGCCATTTACTCTCCTTTGCTTTTCGATCATTTTGTAGTTGGGAATTACAAATCTATACAAGAAAAACGGAATCCAACATTCTGCCCTGAGATTAAAACCGGATCAAAAGTCACAGTTTTACCTGACAATGAGTAGGTCGTTCCTTCTGGAAGATTGTAAACCTCAAAAGTTAAACCTTTATCCGCATCTACTAAAGGAGTACACGGAAGCTCCTCTGTCGCTCTTACATTGTGCTCAATGTTTTCACCAATTTGAGTTAATAAGGTTGAATAGTTTGAAGCACATAGGCTGGCCGTTCCGCCTGGGAAGAATTCCATTAAGTCTTCATACAATAAACCCTCATAAGCATCTGGATCGCCAGAGCTCTTCTGTTGGTTTAGACAATTTCCATTATAGTCATCATTCAAACGATCCACAGAATTACTCGAGGATTCAACAATGATTGGGTATACGCTAACGGACTTAGTTCCACCTAACTCACTAGATACAGTACTAGAAAGATATGAAGGCAAATCTTTTTCCGTTAATTGTTTCTTTTCATAGGGAATGTCTAAGCCTTGGCCTCTTACATCCTCATCACTTAAGAAAACCATAGCCAAATGCGCATGATCTCTTAAGAAGCTATTTTTGTGCTTACTAATGGCGATAGAAGCGGTGAACAAACCTCTTTCATCCCCTGTGGAGTAATAGTTTTTACCGTTATATTCTTTTCCATCCACACTAATCATCGACTCAAACAAGCTCTGTAGTTCAGAAACATTCGAGCTCTGAGACTCATCCAAGTAGGATGTGCCGTTATAGGCTGGAATCAAATTTCCATCTTGATAGTTCTCAAGGTAAGCATAGGTAGAGCTTCCATAATAACTCTTTGGATTTGTAACCTGACCTTCCTCATAATAAGTAGGATCGTTACTCACATCCATAGTTGTTACACCGATTCGCCAATTTAAGCCACTGATGCGACTAATGAAGCGATCAAACTTATCAACCATCTTTGCATGTTCTTGGGTCATCGAAGTGGAAGTGTCGACCACGAACAATACATCTACCGCTGCCTCAGGCACCGTAATTCCATAATCAAAGCTAATCACACCACTTTGTGGGTTCACTTCACAAGCCTCTGAGCCCACTCCTCCACAGTTTCTCGTATCTCGGTTAAATTCTACCGGAGAACAAGAGACCGCTAGTGAGATGCTCACACAGGCCAACAAATACAATCGTAATATCCACTTCAAATAATTCACTGCTTAACTCCTTCAGATGAATCTTCACCTACATAATATCCAAGCTTCGTGCCAGCAGCTGTGAACTCTAAGTGCCCGAAATACTTAAACTAATTATTTCAAGGACTTATTGCCAGGGCGTAATATTGTTTACGCTGACGTTTTTGGGCGGTTTTTTGGAAAATTCTGCAAAACAATCTTCGTTTGCTAGATGCTTCAATAAAAACAGAGACTTATTAGGAGCTTGGATTCTCCTCTCATTGAAGGACATTATTTAGGATTATTTATTTCTTTTCTCTTTTGTCTACTATGGACGTTTAATTTCTCTCGTTTCTAAACACTTTAGTACAATCCTCCGAAGAGCATTTGAGGGATTATGATAAAAAAAGGCATTGGTTTCATCATCGTTATTTTACTTCTAGTGGTTGGCTCTGTTTTCCTATTAAATGGAACAAACAATCTAGAGTCCTTTTCTTTAAATATGAGTTCTATGCAAATGAACTCCAGCTCAAAGACTCTCTATAATAAATGGAAAGAGGACCTTGCTAAATTAAAGCAAAACAATCAACTCCCTGGTGGCTTCGATAGCATTAAGGAAATCAACTACACTCCTTTAAGTAGTATGGCTGGGCAGTGGGTTTCAGGAATTATAATTCCAATCTCTGTAAAAAAAGATGGTAAATATCGATTGAATCTAGAAATCGACAGCTGGTCAGAAAATAATAAAACCGCTGCCGTTGTTCATTATCAAATGATTGAAATACGCTCAGGAAATACCGTTTGGGAATTTGGCAGAACCTACCCAATACGCTAATAAAGTTACTTTAAATCTTTTACTATCTTAGTTCTTTCGCTAATTCTTTAGCAAAATAACTCAATATAATATCAGCACCCGCTCTTTTGATACTTAGCAAAGTTTCAAGAGCAAGGGCTCTACCATCCCCCCAGCCCATTTTATCCATGGCCTTCACCATAGCGTACTCACCACTTACATTGTAAGCTGCAATAGGGAGAGGAAAGTTTGCTTTTAGATCAGAAATTACATCTAAATAACTCAAAGCAGGTTTCACCATCAAAAAGTCGGCACCTTCTTCTACATCGAGCTCAGCTTCTAGCAAAGCTTCCGTACGATTCGCAGGGTCCATTTGGTAAGTCTTTTTATCTCCATCCTTAGGGGCAGAGTCTAAGGCATCACGGAAAGGGCCATAAAAGCTAGATGCGTACTTTACACTGTAAGACATTATGCTGGTGTTCGTATAACCTTCGTCATCAAGAGCGGCACGAATGGCACCCACTCTAGCATCCATCATATCTGATGGACCAATGATATCCGCACCCGCCTCCGCTTGCATAACTGATATCTTAGCAAGTAAATCTACGGTAGCATCATTGATAATTTCCCCATTCTCTACGATACCATCATGACCGTCCACTGAATAGGGATCTAGAGCAACGTCTGTCATAAGACTACACTCTGGAAACTCTTTTTTTATTTCTCTTAAAGTAGAAAGGTACAAGCCCTCTGGGTTTAGTGCCTCTGAAGATTCTTTATTTTTTTTACTTTCTGGAAGCCCTGGAAAAACACAAAAATTTTGAATGCCCAACTCCATGCACTCAGCCAACTCTTTTATCAACAGGTCTTTACTATAGCGACTAATCCCAGGCATTGATTTAACCGGAATTTCTTGCTTCGTTCCCTCGACAACAAAAACTGGATAGATGAAATCTTCTTTATTAAGATGTGTTTCTGCTACTAAACTTCTGATGTTCTGCGACTTTCTATTTCGACGAGGTCTACGCATAAAATTCTCCTTGAGACTCAATCTTAACATAAAAGCATTTGGCTGAAAAAACAAAAGCAGCCACGAGGGCTGCTTTATAAAAGATATTCTGTGAAAAGGTAAAATTATGCCAAATGAGGTAACAACTCTAAGCATATAAGAGCGATAATGGTTGGAATCAAAGCGGATTTCAATAAACCAATTGGACTGATTCCATCCTCTCCAAAAGCACCTTTTAAAATTCCAAAACCAGCAGGGTTTGGTGCGTTGGCAATAACTGTTAAACCACCACCAGCAACAGCACCGGCAACTAAGTAGTATTGTTGTGATTCACTCAACTCCACTAAAGTCCCAAGGTAAGTAAGGGCTGCATTGTCTGTAATTGCTGTTAAAGCGGTTGCTCCAAAAAATAAAATTTGATCGCCAGCACCTTCTAAAATTGGTTTTAACCACCACTGCTGCTGAGATCCTAAAATCACTAAACCACCCAAGAAAAATCCAACAAGTAAACTTTCTCTCAGTTTAATTTCATCTTGGTATTCTTTCGATACAGCTGCAAAACCTAAGAAGAATAAAAATAGACCCATAAAGAAAACCATATGGTGAGCTGTTTTTACAACTAGAACTAAGAAAAACAAATGAATGAATGTTACCCAAAGAGGAATCTTTAGACCTTTTTGTTCAAACTTCATATCTCCAACAAGTTCTTTTTTGAATCGCATGGCGATTAAAAAAGTGGAAATCACAACTGCGACCGCCGCTTTATAACCATAGTGACCAAGCATATGAGACATACCCCATCCCCATTTTCCGGCAACCATCAAAACTGGAGGTGCTGCGAAATGAGTTAGAGTTCCGCCGATACTGATGTTTACAAACAACAAACCAAGTGTGGCATATTTAAATTTTGTACTGGTTTCTGGTCCATAAAAACCTTTTAGTAAAATAAGAGCTGTAACAGTCATAGCTGCGGGCTCAGTGATGAATGAACCTAAAAGAGGCCCTAAAACCAAAGCAGAAATGTAAAAGGACATTTTTCCTGAAAAAGGTAGTAGCTTTGCCGCCATACCAATAATTTTCTCTGCAAGCTCAATGACTGGCTTCGTTCCCGCCATACACATAATCACAAAAACAAAAGCAGGTTCAACAAACTTATTGTCTAGTGCCATTTGATCTAAGAAATGAACCGCACCACCTACTAAGTGATGTCCGTCTTCTCCATAAACAATGAAACCATTAATCGCTGTATAGAAAACAATAAATACCGCTGCCCACATTCCAAACACAGCTTCCACTTCACCCATAAAGTGAAAAAAGTTTTCTCCTACAGAACCTTCTGGGTATTTGTGAGCAATGTGCTCAAATTTTGAAACTAGAAATGTGTGGATCACAGCCAAGGCAAATAAAATAGTACCTACTAACTGGATCGTCGTTGGATTCATTCCTGAACTCATGATGACCTCGTTGTTGAATTTTTAAATTGCTAAACTGCCTATATTTTAAAGGACTTATCTACCAAGTCACTATTTTTCCGTCATTTCAAACTTCTTTCTTTAATCACAAAAAAGGACCAAGCCCTAGGCCTGGTCCTTCTGTGCACAATCTAAATAATATTATGCCTTAATCATCCCATTGAACTTTGTAATTCCATAGAAGGTCGTCCACATAGAACTTAAGCATTCTAAAGTTTTCTTGAATGTAGTTAGAAACTCTAGGGTTTTGAATGTATTTTTCAGCAGCCAAAACCTGTGCTTCCAAATGAAACAATTGATAAATACTCGATTGCAAGTCACCGTAATTTTCTTGAACGGCATCGGCCAACAACTGAGAGGCTTCCGTAATATCATACATAGCACTCAACAACTCTCGTTCGAACTGATCATCCACAGCCGAGTCTTCTTCCAGAATTTGGTACAATTCATGCGCAAGGTTTTCTGCATCGTAAGCAACCTTTTGAATGTCCTCAAAAGTCCACTCGTCTTGCTCTGGGTAATCAATTGGAGTGTAGATAGGATAAGTCGGATATGTCGGAAACATAGGACGAACTACGTAGTAGCGGCTATTCCAACGACTGTATCGAATACTCCAATAGCTATGATAGAAAATATTATCCCAAACTACATTTCTCACGATTCTTCTGTGATACCTTCTCCAATTGCTTCTCCACTGGTTTCTACGTTGAAAATATGGATTCCAATAATTGTGGTATTTGCGATGTTGAGCCACTGACCAATAACGACGCGCCTCTAGATGACGACGATTTGCCGTTCGCACTCTTCTTTTAAAGTTTCTGTAATCATTTTGTGACCATCTTTTATATTGCGCATGTTTACGACGACGTTGGTCCGCTTTGATTCTGCGGTTTTTCGCCCAACTAGCATCTACCTTGCGCCCCGGACGATCATATCTACCAATTCTACGTCCATCATTTTGCCTTCTAGGATTATCAATTCTAGGTCTTGGCTTGTCGTAATTCTTTTTTGGTTTATCTACTAGTCTGCGGCGTGGTGTATCGTTATTTTTTCCTGGTTTATCCACTCTGCGACGAGGACTATCATTATTTTTTCTCGGCTTATCCACTACTCTTCGACGTGGAACTTCATTCTTTTTACCTGGCTTGTCCACTCTACGACGAGGACTATCATTATTTTTTTTCGGCTTATCTACTACTCTTCGACGTGGAGCATCATTGTTTTTACGTGGCTTGTCCACTCTAGGACGAGTGTTACTATTGTTTTTTTTCGGTTTATCAACCTGCCTGCGTCTCGGAATTTCCCTGTTTTTTTTGGGTTTGTCTACAGTACGACTGGGTGTTTTTCTGGGCTGCTGAATTCTTCCAGAACCATTAGAACCACCAGAAGATCGTCTTGGTTGTCTGACCATTCCGCCAGATGATCCACCGCTACTTCTTCCTTTTCTAGCAGAAGCTTTTCCGCCCCCATTTCTTTGTTTTTTAGGTCTATCTTTTTCGATCTGTTCTGCTGCATCGGTTGCGGCAAAAAGCATTGAACTTGGTATTGCAAATGCAAAACTTGCTAGTAGGCAAAGTAGCCAAGCAGGCCGCATCCGGTTTTTCTCTGGTATCATTATTCCTCCTTTAATTTAAGCTACCCCCACTAATCGCAAGACCTGTACCAAGGTCTAAGGCGCCGAAGAGCACCTTGCAGAGCGTCGTGTGGCCGAATGTTTTATTAAATTCTTTAACGAGATAATAGGTACTTAGATATCAAACTGATGACTACGGATGCATCTCTAAACAAAGCTTAAAGTTTCTTAAGAAAGACTCAGAGAGTTTTGAATTTCTAAGCGGTGTCACTTTATCGTTTTGAAAATGGATTTTTAGATTTAAAACATGAATAGTAAAACAGCATAACGAAGAAATTTTGCTAAACTCATGATCAATAAAAAACTGATAAAACGCATTTTAAAAAAACCTAAAGCGACAGCAAAAAAATCTCCAAATACTGGCAGCCAACAGAAAAAGGCTAAAAGCTCTGCGCGCTTTAAAACCAAAGTCTTCGCCCTCTCTACTTTTTCTCTTTTCACTTTTAGATACTTTTCTAGAAGACTCCATTTTGCATAATAGCCTAAGGCATAATTCACTACTGCACCTAAAGAGTTTCCAAAACCTGCAGCGAGTAACAAATAAACCGCAGGATAGGATTGTGACTTTAAATACAGAAGACTTGCTTCTGAGGGAAAGGGCAAGATCAATGCAGCCAAAAAGCTTTGCAGAAATAGCCCTAGATAAATCATAGTCCTGTTTGAACCTTCCAAAGCTGACTATAGATACCTTGTCGTGCAATCAAATCGGAATGTTTACCATGTTCTGATACAATCCCTGCATCGATAACATAAATTTGCTCCGCATCAACAACCGTTGAAAGACGATGAGCGATTAAAATCATAGTCCTTCCCTCACCCACAATTTTCATAGATCTCTGAATAGCAGCTTCGGTTTCGTTATCTACCGCACTAGTGGCTTCATCTAATATTAAAACCGGTGGGTCTTTTAATATAGCTCTGGCTAAAGCCAAACGTTGTCTCTGACCTCCACTCAATTTTTGGCCTCGCTCACCAATGATCGTATCAAAGCCATGAGGTAGAGAATTAATAAAATCAATGGCTTCGGCTTTTTCCGCTGCCATTTTTACCTGCTCAAAACTCGCTTCCGGATTTCCATACAAAATATTTTCTGCGACACTACCATGAAACAAAAATACATCCTGGCTGACATAACCCACATGCTTACGAATGGATTTATTTGAATACTCTCTAATATCTAAACCATCTAAGTAAATTTCACCCGACTCAATGTCATAAAACCTCAAAAGCAACTTTATCAAACTACTTTTACCAGAGCCCGTGCTTCCCACAAAGGCCGTGGTTTTACCGGCTTGAATTTCTAAGTTTATATTTTTTAAAATTTGCGGCCCTGTTTTGTAGCGAAAGCTAACATCTTTAAACTCAAAGTTTCCTTTTAGATCCTTTGCACTTTTACTTCCAGAATCAATCTCAATGGGCTCATGGATTAAATCTAATACCCTACGTGCGCTTGCCATGGCACGTTCATATAGATCTAAGACCGAAGCAAGTCCCGTCAAAGGCCACAATAGCCTTTGTGTAAGAAAAACCAAAACACCATAGGAGCCTACTGCCAACTCATCATTTAAGACTTTGTAGCCACCAATTAAAAAAGTCATCAAGAAGCCCGATAAAATTGCCATACGAATCACTGGATTGAATGCCGATGAAATGCGAATGGCTTTTTCGTTGGATTTCATATAATCCACAGATTCTATCTCAAGCCTCTGCTCTTCAAACTTTTCTTGGGTGTAGCTCTTAATCGTCATAATACCTGAAATATTATTACTAAGACGGCTCGCTAGATTACCAACTTTTGAACGGACATCAGTGTAAAGTACATTCGCTCTGCTTTGAAACCAAAAAGCTCCGAGTATGATAACTGGAATTGGAAGAAAGGCAAAAATTGCTATCTTCGGTGAAATGTAAAAGAACACTCCCCCAACGCCTACAACAGCTACCATGGTCTGAATTAAAGTATTAATCCCACCATCTAAAAACCTTTCAAGCTGGTTAATGTCATCATTTAAAATAGACACTAATTTTCCCGAGCTTTGGTCTTCAAAAAAACTAAGATCTAAATTTTGCAAATGCGAGTATCCGTCCATACGAAGTTTATGCTGAACCTCTTGGGCGATATTTCGCCAATTGGTCAAATGTAAATACTCACACACACTTTCCCCTACCCAAATAAAGAAAGTTAAAATACCTAGTGCAATGATCTGTTCCCAAGGATCACTAATTCCAAAATCGGCCATAAAGGACTTTTCTTTGGAAATAACTACGTCTAATGCCATACCAATTAATATTTCTGGCATAATATCAAACAATTTATTTAAAACAGAATAAGTAGAGGCCTTAATGGCTCTAGGCTGAAACTGGGTGAGATATTTCCAAAGGGATATGAATGGCGACTGCACGGCGACTCCTAATTGTATATTAATGTAGTGAATCTAGCCTAAAATAGGAAAAATGAGAATCATAATCCAGGATTTATCTGCTGACTTTCAATGCTTGCTTTAAAAATATCCAAAAAACTTCTAAGTACTTTATTTACTAATATATATACAATTAAAGCACTAAGACCTACTTCTTCTAGAGAGGAATTTTATATTTTTATTTGCCCTAAATCTTAGTGCCAAGTATCTTCATAGCTACACACTTAGGAGAGACAATGGCATCAGGCGGAACTTTAAAAGTCGTAGTATCAGCAATTACGGGTAATGCCGTAATTACCTTAGGAAAATTCGCAGGTTTTTTTGTAAGTGCTTCACCGTCGATGCTGGCAGAAGCAATCCACTCCCTAGCTGACACCCTTAATCAAGTCTTACTTTTTATTGGCATCAAACAATCGCAGCACGAAGCTTCCACCCAACACCCTCTCGGCTACGGCTCTGCTACATACCTTTGGAATTTAATTTCTGCCGTTGGAATCTTTTTCTTAGGCTTTGGAGTAACTGCCTATCACGGAATTCACAGCCTAATTCATCCTCCCGAAAACATAAATCATTCCATCAATTGGATAGCCATTGGCGTATTGCTTTTTGCCTTCGTAATCGAATCTTACGTACTCGTACAAGCATACAAAGAGGTAAATCAAAAACGAAAGGGACAAAACTGGATATCATTCTTTAACCAGAGCGATGACCCAACTGCCATTGCCATTTTGTTCGAAGACGGCATTGCTGTGCTCGGTGTTGCCTTAGCCTTCATTGGTATGATGCTCACGTACTTTTTCAAAAATCCAAGCTTTGATGCCATCACATCAATCATTATCGCTTTGCTTTTAGGTTTAATGGCAATCTTTCTCGGCATTGCTAACGGAAGATTTCTAATTGGCCGCGCAATGACAGACAGTTCCCAAGAAGAAATGAAAAACTTCATAGAAAATCTTGAAATTGTTGATCATGTTGAACGGATTCTTACCAGAGTAATTGGTCCAAGCAATGTTCGTCTATCCCTAGAAGTATCATTAAATGGCAGTTTATTAATCGATCGTAAAAAAATTAGTCTTGATGCGCAAGAAATTAAGAGCCACCCTGAGCAAGCTACGGGTATTTTAGTAGATACTTTTGATCGAGCAATTCGCACTACAGGCAACGCAATTAATGAACTAGAAAAACAAATTCAAACTAGATTTCCAGAGGTAAAATTCATAGATCTGGAATTACACTAAATTTTATTTTTCCTAGCTCTGGACTATTCAAGCAGTTTTCCTGTTGTTAGTATCGAGAACAGAAAAGGCCCTAGAAACTAATGCCTTATTCTCTCTTAAACAAAGGAAGAAGTATGTCTATATTAGCAGAGTTAAAATTCCCTAAAATCATTTTTGGAGCAAATGTCTTTGGCTGGACTCTGGATGAAAAGCAATCTTTTCGAATGCTAGATGAGTTGTACGAACTTGGTTATCGCGGGATCGACACTGCAAATATGTATTCAACTTGGGTTCCTGGCAATATAGGTGGTGAATCGGAAAGGATCATAGGTAAATGGATGAAAGAAAGAAAAAACCGTGAACATATGCGCATCATCACAAAGGTGGGAATGCAAGTTCAAGCAAAAAGTGGTTTAAAAAAAGACTACATCCTCGAAGCCATTGATCAATCCCTAGCTAATCTACAAACTGACTATGTAGATGTCTACCTCGCCCACCAGGAAGACACGAGCACACCTATCGAAGAAAGCCTAGAGGCATTTACACATATCAAAAAGTCAGGCCGGTCCCTTGCCATTGGCTCTTCCAATTACTCCATTACAGGCCTAAAAGAATCTGTAAAAATGGCACAAGACACAAACTTAGATTCCTTCCAAGTCTATCAACCAGAATACAACCTCTATCAGAGAGAAAAGTTCGAAGATCAATATGCAGATTTCTGTCTTAAAAATGAGATAGATGTGATTACTTATTTTTCTTTAGCTAGTGGATTCTTAACCGGTAAGTATCGCTCAAAAGAAGATGCTGGCAAAAGCCAAAGAGGAGCCAGTATTGTTAACAATTATTTAAACGAAAAAGGCTTTCGTTTGCTAAAAGCAATGGATCAACTAGCTACAGAAAAAAACACCAAACTTTCCACCCTAGCCATTGCTTGGTTACTCAACCAGAAAAGCGTTTATGCGCCCATTGTGAGTGCCACAACGAGTGAGCAGCTACGGGAAGTATTAAATGCTGCTAGACTAAAATTAACTAATGATGACTTAAGTTTTTTAAACATTTGAACTTAAAAAAAAGCTCTGCCAACAGAGCAGAGCTTTTTAAATAAATTAAAACCTACTCTACTTTTACTGACTTTTTCAGAGAGGATATACTGAAAATTTTCTAGGTAAGTGTTTTAGGTTCTTAAGTTTTTGTAAGGCCTTAGATGCAGCCGTAGCTTTTTTAGACTCGATCCAAAAAATGTATTTTCCTTTATTTCGAAACACCGCTAAAAAACTGTCGTTTTCTTCTATCTTTTTTAAATGCTCCGCCGGTAGAACTTTTTTAAGTTTTTTAAGACTTGATTTTTTGTTCCTGCCCAAAACAATTATGGACTGGGTACCTGGTTTATCTATTTCATTAATGTCATCGATACTTGCTGGGATCGACCAACTCATACTTTGCACTCTGAAACTACTTTGTAAAAAGTCAGAAAAAGTTTTTCGATCAAATCTAGAGTCCAAACTTAAAACTCTTAAACTCAAAAAGTTAGCATCAACTTCAAAAGGAGCCTTTGGAAATGTCTTTTCAGCCACTTCTATACTTTTTAGGAGAAAGGCTCGGTCTATTGACTTTGAGTCTTGTAAGTATCGCAAGACTGTTGGATAAATTGCCTTTGCCATTTGGTCGATATAATTTACCGCATACCAAGAAGCCTCTTTATTTTTAGGATTCAAGATTTGCCCATACCAACCATTACCAAGAGCCGTTGCCAAAATTTCATTTAAATAGGTATAGGTAAAACTAGCGTGAGGATGATTGGAGTTTAAATAGAAATCCTCAATCTCTTGTTTTACTTGCCTACTCTGAGCTTCATAAAGCGCATGACAAAATTCGTGAAAAATCACATCAAATGCCTGCTTTACCCCCTTAGCTTCCAAATAAGGAACCACCTGAATGTCTTTTAAATTTTGAGCACTCGTGTGATTCTTTTTTAATTTAGAGTCTGGAATAGGAATCAAGCCTACTTTAAAATCTAATTCCAAGGGGTAATCAGACGAATAAAACTTTTTAGCCTGCATGAGGCGGGATGAAAATTTAGTTTCCTTGGCTATTTGATTTACTTGTTTCATTTCACTGGCCTGAAACTTTTTACTCTCTTGCCATATCAATTTATCAAAGGATGGGTAGATTTGTTTTTTCAAACGAAAGTATGCCTCCACCCCATCAAAAGGAAGGTAAATGGACAAAGTTTTCTCAAAGACTTTTAGATCGGGAAAGACCACACTCATTCCCATGAGAGCGTCCATACCATAAAAGCCATTTGGCCTTGTTTTTACACTCACAAAATCATAGCCATTGTTTAAATAGCTCTTTAATAATTTAAAGTCTTTTTGATTCTGAGGCTTAGAAAAATCTTTGATCTCATTTTTTTCAATGATCGATTTCATTGAGCCAGAAACAAAAGCCTCACCAAAACCAGTCATCATATAGTGAAGATAACTAGAACTTTCTGAGTGATAAATTTTAACATTAAAATTTTTCGCAAAAACTTGCGATGAAAACAGAATAAAAAAAACTGCCAAAAAACGAAACAAAACTCCCCCCCCGGTAGATCACCGATAAACTAACAAGGCCAAATTCGTCTGCCAAGAAAATAGTCTTCAGTCTAAATGTTTCTCAAATCCAAACTTATTCAATCGAAATAGGCTTAATCGTTAAATTGAAACTATCCTAAAATTTGTTGGGCTTTTATTGGTTCTCCTCGGATCGAGTAGAACCAAAAAAGCTCAGTCAGCCTTAACTAAAATGTGACAGACAGAATGGCTAAATCGAAATTAAAAGAAATCAAAACACTAAGGAAAACTCTAATGAAATGGCGAAATGAGATCTTGAATTATTTTAAAACTG
>MDSX01015565.1_pt1 | contig 63648 bp, 57 predicted proteins | sample 811141 | NCBI WGS metagenome assembly MDSX01 (sample SAMN05326642, study PRJNA326480) | marine metagenome | isolation source: seawater | place: Atlantic Ocean: South East | collected 2010 | reverse complement strand
TCCCAACCGCTAACTATGAACGCTTTACTGATGCAGATCGAGCTAAAAAATACATTCAGGAAAATGAGTTACCTCTGGTCATTAAGGCAGATGGTCTGGCTGCAGGGAAAGGTGTTGTAATTGCAGAGGACCGTAAAACTGCCAATAAAACCATTGATGAATTTATAAGTGAAACAAAATATGGTGATGCGAGTAAAAAGATCATAATTGAAGATTTTCTGATAGGTCAGGAGCTTAGTTATATTGTAATGGTCAATGGCAATGAATATCTCCCACTTGCGACGTCTCAGGACCACAAAACAATTGGTGAAGGAGATGTTGGTCTCAATACTGGTGGAATGGGAGCATATTCGCCTGTTCCATTTGTAAATGATGAGCTAGATATGACAATTAAGAAAAAAGTTATTGAGCCAACTGTTAAAGGACTATCCTTGGATGGGATTGCTTTCAGAGGATTCTTATATGCTGGACTTATCATCGGCTCTGATTTGAAACCAAAAGTATTAGAATATAACTGCAGATTTGGAGACCCAGAGACTCAACCAATCATGCTCAGACTAAAATCAGACCTCATTGAGATGATTCAAACTTGCTTCTCTGGGAATATTAGTGATTATAAAGTTGAGTGGGATCAAAGATCAGCAATGGGTATTGTAATGTCCAGTAGTGGTTATCCGGAGTCCTATGAAACTGGCAAAGTAATCTCTGGGCTCGATGCATTTTCTGATAAAGATAACACTAAAGTCTTTCACTCTGGTACGCGATTAGAGAATAATGATATTCTTACTAATGGCGGTAGAGTTCTATGTGTAACTGCTCTAGGTGATGACTTAAAGCAATCCAGTCTAAATGGATACTCTGGAGTTCAAGAAATAGATTGGGATGGAAAATATTATAGAAAAGATATTGGATTTAGAGTGATTAAATAGCTTTATTTTTTCATTGACTCAAAGAATTCACTATTAGTTTTGGTATCTTTCATCTTATTAAGCAAGAATTCAACAGCTGCGATCTCATCCATATCATGCACCACTTTTCTGAGCACCCACATCTTCTGAAGTTCCTCAGGATCCATTAGGAGCTCTTCCCTCCTAGTACCAGATTTATTGATATGGACAGCAGGATAAACTCTCTTATCTGCTATGCGTCTATCTAGAGCTACTTCCATGTTACCAGTTCCTTTAAATTCCTCAAAAATGACTTCGTCCATTCTAGAGCCTGTATCTACTAAGGCAGTGGCAATAATTGTTAAGCTCCCACCTTCTTCGAGATTTCTTGCTGCACCAAAGAAACGTTTGGGTTTTTGCAAGGCATTTGCATCTACACCACCAGTTAGGACTTTCCCTGAAGCTGGTGCAACCGTATTGTAGGCTCTTGCCAGCCTTGTAATTGAGTCTAGAAGAATGACAACGTCTTTCTTATGTTCTGATAGCCTCTTTGCTTTTTCAAGTACCATATCGGCTACTTGAACATGCCTTGATGCTGGCTCGTCAAATGTGCTTGAAACAACTTCTCCTCTGACAGTTCTTATCATGTCGGTGACTTCTTCAGGTCTTTCATCTATTAGTAAGACAATTAAGTGTGCTTCTGGATAGTTTGCAGTAATCGATGATGCGATATTTTGAAGAAGTATAGTTTTTCCAGCCTTTGGAGGCGAAACAATTAAGCCTCTTTGCCCTTTACCAATTGGTGATGCTAGGTCTATAATCCTTGCAGTCAGATCTTCTACACTTCCGGTACCCTGTTCGAGTTGAAATCTTTCTTCTGGAAAATACGGTGTTAAATTTTCAAATAATGCTTTTGTTCTAACGTTTTCAGGATCTTCAAAATTAATTTCAGAAACTTTTAGAAGCGCAAAGTAACGCTCATTATCTTTAGGAGGTCTTACAGATCCAGATACAGTATCTCCTGTTCTCAGATTAAACTTTCTTATCTGCGTAGGCGAAACATAAACATCATCCGGTCCAGCAATATATGATGTATCTGCTGATCTAAGAAAGCCAAAACCATCTTGAAGAATCTCAAGCACACCTTCTCCAAAGATTCTCTTATCTTCAGCAGCGTGAGCCTTGAGGATCGAAAATGTAATGTCCTGTCGACGCGCTCTGGATATATTTTCAATACCCATTTCTTCTGCTGTTTTTTGAATCTCTGTGATTGATTTTGTTCTAAGATCGGGCAAACTCAATACATCATCACCTTCCAATTCTGATTTAGAAATAACGTCTTCAGATGTAAATGTAGCTGCCCTATCTCGAAAATTCTTTTTGTGGCCTGAGCCTCTTTTCCTTTTTCTTCCGTTTGATGGCATATCTTATATATTTTGATTAATGAAATTTTCTAGTTGTGATTTTGATGCTGCACCAATGTGTTGAGCTTTAACAACTCCATCTTCAATAATAATAAGTGTCGGTATGCTTCTGATAGCATATTTCATAGCAGTTTGCGTGTTTGCATCTACATCAACTTTTACAATTTTTATTTTCTCTCCTAATAATTCATCTAATTCTTCTAATACTGGGCCAATCATCTTGCATGGACCACACCACTCTGCCCAAAAGTCTATAAGTACAGGCATTCCTGCTTCAATAACTTCATTCTCAAAATCTTGGTCGTTTGTTTGTATTATCGTCATAGTTACGCTTCTCTAGGTATAAACTATTTTAAAGTTGATAGTTGCCCTCGATATGAAGGAGATGATAAGAATATATTCTCGCTCTGATAATATTTATTGCAAGCTTTTTTTTAAATTTAATCAAGCTCCTTTGTAATCAGAGGCTTATAATTGATATCACTATGCACAATTTTAAACTGGTTAATAATATCCTGCAAATATCTAAAGATGCAGGGGAAGAGATTTTATCAATCTATAAAAGTGGTGCTTTTGAAATAGAAAGCAAAAATGACTCTTCACCACTAACAAAAGCGGATAAGGTCTCAAATGAGATTATCTGTGAATCATTAAAAAAATTGAATCCTGATATCCCAATTATCTCTGAAGAAAATTGTGATGTAACATTCTCAGAGCGAGTCAATTGGGAAAGATACTGGTTGATTGACCCTTTAGATGGAACAAAAGAATTCATTAAAAAAAATGGTGAATTTACCGTAAATATTGCTTTAATTGAGAATGGCAAAGCCACAATGGGCATTATTTTTGCACCTGTTTGCAATCAATACTTTTGGGGTGACGAAAAATTGGGCTCATACTCCTCAACTGACCTTAAGGAATTCAAAAAAATAAGTATTTCGAAAAGAGAGAGTAAAATAAAAATTTTATGTAGCAGATCTCATCCGAGCAATGAATTAGAAGAATTTCTATCCACATATGATGACTATGAAATAATAAAAAAAGGTAGCTCCCTTAAATTTTGCCTGATCGCAAATGGAACTGCAGATATATATCCCAGATTTGGGCCTACCTCGGAATGGGATATTGCTGCTGGCTCCGCAGTACTTAGATATGCAGGGGGCTCAATAAAGACCCTGCAAGGAGAAGAATTACTCTTCAATAAGAAAGATTCATATATTAATGAATATTTTATTGCCAGTAACTTATAGCTTGCTTTCAACATATTCTGCAATTGCCAGAGATGATGTTAAACCAGGAGACTCAATGCCAATTAAATTAATCAGCCCTGGGTATCCATGCTCCTCTGGGCCTTCAATGATGAAATCCGATAGGTTATGTTCTGCATGTGTTCTAACCCTAATACCAGTATAATCTGCTGATAGACATTCTGGATCAAAACCTTTGAAATATTTTTGTATAGAATTAATGAATTTTTCTCTTCTTGAGCTACTATCGTCAAATAAGTAATTTGGTTTTTTAATTATCTCTGCGTCTGGACCAAATCTTAAAATGCCAGATATATCTGATGATGTATGTATACCGAGCCCATCTGATTCTGGTAAAGGATATATTAAATGCTTAAAGGGATTGCCAGAGTTATATTTATAGTAATGACCTTTTACAAAAATAGGCTTAAGCTTATGCTGCACACCTAGCTTTGTAGAGATGTTAGTCGATTCATAACCAGCAGAATTGATTAGAATATCTGATTTTATTTGACAACTAGATGGTCCACCAACCTCGATTTTCCATCCCGATTTATCTTGCTCACCATTTAGGAATGGGCAATCCAAAATAATATGCCCGCCATTATCTTCAATAATAGCTTCGTGAACAGTTGCATATGCATGACTATCAATTAATCCTGTGGATTCTATTTGCAATGCAGAATAGGCGATTAAATTTGGCTCTATTTTATTCAACTGATTCTTTGTAAGAACTTTTATTTCATAAATACCATTCTCAGTTCCAAGCTCATGCAGATTATTTAGATATTCCATGGAGTTAGAATCGCTTACAAAAATTAGTTTTCCTACTTTCGAATAATCAACTCCATATGTATCACAAAAATTGTATAGCGTCTTATTACCATTAACACATAATTGAGCTTTTAAAGAATCATTTGCATAATATATACCCGAATGCATAACTTCTGAATTATGACTGCTTGCATGTTGAATGATGGACTTCTCTTTTTCTATAACTATTACATCTATCCCCTTTTTTGAAAGCCTAGATGCTATAGAGAGCCCAATAATACCTCCACCGATCACCACACATTCTGTGCTAATTATATTTTGCTGATTCATAACTAAAATAGTCTCGAGCACTTTTTAGCTAGTGCCCTTGACGATGTCCATTTGCCACCAAAAACTGAAATAAGGTTATTTATAATCTCAAAATCATATTCTCTAGATGTATTAGTTGGACTTCTATATGACTTGATTAGTGGTCTTACACCAGAATAATAATCATCAATATCACTAGCTTTCTTATTGCAAATAAAGAATTTATTATAAGCATCTAGTAAATATTCTATTTCATCTAAACTTGGCTTAATCGCCTCATCTAATTCTTGTTTAACCTCAGTGGTTCCAACAAGTGTTTTATTTTTATAAGAAATCACAAAGAATATTCTTGAATCCTGAGCCTCAAATAAATATGACTTATTTATTGGCTGATTGAAAATAATATGAGAGCCTCTAATTAAATCAATTTTAAGACTTGAGTTAATATTGCTCTTCTTTAAGATTCTCTCAGCATGAGGTCCAGTAACATTAAATATTTTATCAAATGACATTTTAGATGAATCCATAAATGTTAATTCACCTATCGGATCGATATCTTTTACTTCTTTTTGTGTAAATATTTTTACACCAAGTTTTTCTAATTCATCTGCAACATATAGGCCCAAAGTAAAATCATCCATTTGTGCATCATAAAATGAATATCCTGATATTATTTCATGATCTTTCAAGTTAGGCTCATTTTCTATAATTTGATTCCTTGTAAGCCTCTGATGTTGAGCTATATTCTTTTTGCTAGCCAAGAAATCATAGATAAAAAGCCCTAGTTTATATCTCCATTTTTGCCTTAATGAACTAGAGTAAATGGGTATTATAAATTCTATTGGTTTTACAATTTCAGGCGCATAATTAAGCCAAAAATCCCTCTCAATAAGTGACTCTTTGACTTGCTTGAATTGAAAATTCTCAAGATATCTTATTCCACCATGAATAAGCTTTGTTGATTTAGAAGATGTCCCGGACATAAGCTCATCCTTCTCAAAAAGGAAAACTTTGTGTGCATCCAAAGATAGCTGTCTTGCAATCATAAGACCATTGATCCCTCCTCCTATGACTGCAATTTTCATCAGAACAATCTCTGTCTATATCTTATAGTAATCCAAGTACCACGAGACAAATTTACTGATTCCTTCGTCAATATCTACTGAAGGCTTGTAATTGACTACATCAAAAAGAAGCTCAGTATCTGCAAAGGTTTTATAGACATCTCCTGGTTGCATAGGCAAATAATTTTTACTTGCTTTAATTTTTAATTTTTTTTCAATTGTTTCAATAAAATCAGTGAGCTTAACAGGACTACCATTTCCTATATTATAAAGAGAATAAGGAGCTGAAATATCATCTTCATTGATGGTTAAGTCGTCAAAAATACTCTTGCAAGGCACTACATTCTGGATTCTATATATCCCCTCAACGATGTCATCGACAAATGTGAAATCTCTAGAGAGATTGCCATTATTATAAATATCAATTGGTTGCCCAGAAATCATTGCCTTTGTAAATTTAAAAAGAGCCATATCTGGCCTACCCCATGGTCCATAAACTGTAAAAAATCTCAGTCCAGTAGTAGGTATTGAGTAGAGATGGGAGTAGGTATGTGCCATTAATTCATTTGCTTTTTTTGAAGCGGCATATAATGAGATGGGATTATCTACATTATCTGTAACCTTGAATGGTAGATTCTTATTCAAACCATAAACAGAGCTTGATGAAGCATAAACCAAATGGTTTATGTCATGATCTCTACATGCCTCTAATATCGTCATAAAGCCCATGATATTTGAATCAATATAAGCATAAGGATTTTCGATTGAATATCTTACTCCAGCCTGTGCAGCCAAATGTATAACTCTATCAAATGATCCCTCCTCAAAGATCTTATTGACCGAATCTTTATTTGATATATCTAATTTAAAGAAGCTAAATTTTTCAAGCTTTTCTAGATGCTGTAATCGTGACTTTTTGAGGCTGACGTCATAGTAATCATTCAGATTATCAATTCCAACTACCTTATGTCCTTCATCGTGAAGCTTTTTAGTAACATGGAATCCGATAAAGCCCGCTGCACCTGTTACAAGAAACCTCATATATGACTATTCCACTAATTGATATTTGAAAGAGATTATTATAAATCATTTTGTGAAAATGTATCATACTGAGTGAATCATCAAATATAAAATCAAAATAAGTAAAATGCTTCAATGTAGTGTATCAATAGTTTTTTATAATACTGATCAAAAGGTAGCTGATGAAACAGTAAGAAACCTATGCTCATGTTCAAATATAGAAACCATTTATATTCTAGATAATGGAGGAACAATTGATTTTATAAACATTGAAAGAATGTGCCATGATTCATCAAAAACTATTGAGATTTTGAGAGCTGAAAATCATGGTCTTGCAATAGCCCAAAATGCCATTATTAATCACAAAGACTTGTCTGAATTTCATCTAATTCTTAATCCTGATATTTTCATTAGTGAAGATTGCTTAACTAGTTTATTGAGATATTTATCGAAAAATAAAAAGGTATCTGCAGTAGGTCCAAAAATTAATACCCCTATGGGAGAAACTTACCCATCAGCAAAATTAAATCCTGATCCTATTACACAAATTATCAGAAGGCTCTTCCCTAAACATAAAAGAAATAAAGTATACGAACTTAATAGCTATGATTTCTCTCAACCCACTTGTGTGCCAATGATCAGCGGTTGTTTTATTCTCTCAAGATCAGAATTTTTAAAAAATATTAATGGATTCGATGAAAAATTTTTTCTTTACTTTGAAGATATTGATTTATTGATGAGGTTAAAAGCATTTGGAGAAATACATTATTACCCTAATCGGAATGTTACTCATTTGCATAGTGATGCATCAAGAACTTCATTTAAGATAATGTTGTATCATTTATCCTCTTTTTTTAAGTATTACTCAAAGTGGGGTTGGCGGCTAAAGAAGAAGCTTAAAGATGAAAATAAAACAATTCTGAAGAATATCAATAATTAAAGAATTCCTATACTAGGAATCCTCAGGTATATCAGAGCTGATGGTGGGTCACAACTCTCTCAATGCCCATGATGTATTTCGAACTTTTGGTCATTCTAAATGGCAACCGATTGGTTATTACTTCAGCAATTTCTTCATATTTACGGTCATATTTCAGCTCAAGCACTACTGATTGATTGTCATCTGCCTTATCAAGAAAATTATATGTTCTAGAGTTCAGCGAGTAATAACTGAGATCCCTATCCACTGTAAATCGAAATAGTTTGTCTGCCGATAAAAAGTATTTTCTTTTATAGGTGTTAAGCAAAGTTGGAATGAGGCCTTTTATTCTTGCTTGCTTTCCATATTCTGAGGACTGCAGAATTTGAATTATATGATTTCTATTCACGCCTTTTTTAAGAGTGAAATTAGGCAGTGTGAAAAAGTCCTTTGTTCCAAATTGACCCTTTTTTCCCTTTATCTCTAATTTTGGTTTATCTATTGGGCCAAATAAATCTCCATACCATCTTATCCTTGTTTTTCTTTTGAGAAAATTACCGTCTATGTTGTCGAAGTAGTTTGATAAATATGGCGTATCAAAATAGATATTATTCACTGCTCTTTCTGCAAATATCTCAATAAAGTTAAATGGAAGAAGACTCAGAATATCTTCCAAATGCTCAGATTCTAATGATCTAACTAAGAATTTTTTTTCTAGTCGATATTTATCTTTCATCAGAGGTTAGTTCTTAGGATAGAGAGATTTGTATACATCATTCTTAAAATCAGTTATCTCAGATGCTCCTAATTCAAGAAATGACTTTTCCTCTACTATGAAATGATCTTCGACATTATCTAGTATTAAATTTGTGTATACCTCATCTTTATTGCCAATGTGAATTTCCCCTGGTCCAAATTCTGGTTTTTTCTGGTAAACGGCAAAACCAATTCGAGTATTACTAATATAAACTCCATTATCAATAGGAACATTATCCAATCCAACATTAGAAATAGAAGTTGGATCTATATATGCTATTGACTTATCTTTAACTGCAATTCCTATATTTGAGTTTTGAATCTGAACATGATTAATAACAACAGTGCTATTCTCTCCTATACTTATTCCCTTATCTCCAGCGCTTTCTACTCGAATATTTTTTAAGTCAACATTTCCTCCTGAAATATCTATACCATCATTACCAATTTTTGAGAAAAATAGGTCTTGAAGAGTTCCATCTGAAAAGTCTGTATCAATTGCATCAGATTGTGTTTCGATGAACTGTGAATCAGAAATTGTGAATTCCGATCTAATTACATTGATTGAATCTTCCGAGTTATTGGACACAAAAAGACTTTTAGAGATATCTACATCTGATTCGTAGAAATTCACACCTCCAGATAAATTAATACCGGGCTTTCTGATATGTGATAGATCTCTAAACTCAACATTCCTAACAATTGATATTTCACCTGCATTGATAACTGCAATGCCAGAATAATCATCTGAAGAGATTTTGATTCGGTCATTCTCAGTACCTATAAATTCAACTGCAGAGTGACTAATAAAGTTTGCCCCATTAGTAAGGCTGATTGATGTACCAGCATTTATTTTCAGCATAAACCCTTGAGGAATAATTAGATCTTCTTTGATGATGTGGTCACCTTTTTTGAAAAGAATTAACTGCCTATCTAAATCAACAGTCAGAAAATCTTTATCAAAAATATTACTAAATCTCATAAGAGGATTTTCATCACTCATACTCCCGTATACAGTAGCCTGATACTGCTCACTTTTGTTTGAGCCCAGAAAACCTAGATTTATTTTTATCTTTGAGAGATCTGAGTATGGTGATTGATTATCTTTTAGCTTTACTTGAAGGCTGGTATATTCATATTTATCTTCGAGCATTTTTGGCTTAACCAAAAAATTAGATATTTCGCTATATTCGTCATTACCAACAAAAATACTCTTTATCTCTAACGGAAGAGTCTCACTATTAAAAATTTTTAGAGATAAGATATCCCCATCCCTGTCTACCATCACCTGTGCTGATCCAGGATTCATTGTTATCCTATTTCTTATATAGTCCTGATTTTTATATAGGGATGATTTATCTTTCGGCAACCAGATGCTATTTGGATATCTGGTATGATCCCCATCTTGATGAAACCAAAAAATAGCAGGGTATCTAGATTTGTATTCATAATAAGGATAACTTTTATAAACGATTTCTAGATTTCTTTTTTCTTCTCCAGAAATATCTTCAAAAAAATTATCTAGGAATTCTGCATTAGATATTGCTTCTAGTTCATTGATATAATGTCTGTAAAAGTCCTCATCGCTAAAGATAAAGTCAAAGAAATTAGATCTTTCTGATAAATTAGACCCTACATGTTTGTTACTTCCGATAATATTTAGAAACTGTGTTGGATAAACAACCTGCTGGTCATAACCAACAGGTTCAATTAGCGAGGTACTTGGATTGAAATAAAATCTCATGTTTTTAAGTTGACCCGCATGCCTATTACCTAAAAGATCAATGATTGCATAGAATCTTGCGAGTAACTTTGCGTCAAAAACCTCATTTAGTGGTAATTGATCTCTAAAAAAGCTTTCAATATTGCTTCTGACCAAATCTACGCCATCAGAGAGAAATTCGGCAGATTTTAATTCACTTTCAGCCTGCTGGATCTCAACCCTCCTGCCTTGATCATACGACAGACGAAAAATTAGACCTTCTTTTCTGTGATTATTCTCTAGTAATCTTTTGCCAAAATTTTCTTCCAGAGCATAAATGGGTCTTGTATCTCCGTTGATAGAGAGATTGACAAATTCATATCGAAGATGAATTAAATCACTATATTTAAGCAATTGATGAAAATACCATTCATTAAGAAAGCCTCTTGTCTTTGGGTGCTGAAGAGCAAAGCGCTTCATACCCATAATTGTTTCTCCTTTTTTGACTTTAACTTTGAAGGAGCCAAACTCTCCCCAATGGTCAGTGCTTTGACCTTTAACTCTGATGTCTACTTTATATTCCTTATTGTCATGAGTTATTTTTGCTGGAACCCACTCCTTTCTCATTAGGCTTACAGGATCCTTATTATCTAAACCAATGTAGTGGTCTCTGCTTAAATTTTTTATATAGTCTAATCTTTTGTAGTGCTTGTCTTTGATGCTTACCTCTATATTTTCTGATGACTCATTGAGGCCTGAAATATAATTAGAAAGTATAGTAAAGCCATTGGACAGGACGATCTTGCCCTTTTGATATGTGTAATAAGAAGCTTTTGATTCAAATATTATGACCGCCGTTAGGCCGATTGAAAGACAAAGGATCATCAACTGAATACCAGCCCTTGGAAGCACTAATCTACCAAAAAACTTAGTAATAATGCCAGCAAAACTTGCTCTATTATTTGATTTTATCCTCATGCTTATATTGGCTGATTGTAATCAATAAAGCTTATTTCAATAGTGGGTTCAATTTCGGTAAGTGCATCTGAAATAGACGTTAAATCAGAACTATTATCTACCTCTATTAAGAATGAGGCTTCAAAGATACCTTCTGACTGATCAAGCCGCTTAAGATCAACAGCGATACATCTGTCTGATAGCAAATTAATTACTTTCTCCAAATTAACGCTGCTGCCAGAAGAATTTGATGTTACCTTTAAGAATAAATTTACGTCTTCTTTGAGTTCACCTATGATTGATTTTGATGAGAAATAGTTATTAGCGATTATAACTAGCGTAATCACTATAAATCCGACGACTGTTACAGTGAATTGATTTGCCCCAAAACCAAGACCAATTGCGATTGCAAGAAATAAATAGCTCAGCTCTTCAGGCTCTTTGATTGCTGCTCGAAATCTTACAATTGATAAAGCACCAACAAGACCTAGAGACAAAGCCAATGATGATTTAACAATTGTTATTATTACCATCGTTGTAAGCGAAATAATAACAAAATTCTTTGCAAACATTCTCCTATTAGACAACGAAGTTCCATATTGAATATAAATCCATCTCAGTATTGATGACAAAACAACTGCCATTAGTATGTTTAAGAAAAATATGGATAGGGGTATATTTGATCCCGATATTGCTAGAAATTCTTCAAAAGATTGTATGTTATTCATGATAATTTTCCTTTCTTTTTAGTTCATAGCTAGTTTCGTTAAATGAAATAGGTCTTAATCTCCATTGTTGAGTGAAATTAGCTATTGAGACTGTCCGGCTATCTACTATTTTGAAAATAGTATAATAAATTTTTGATTCATTTTGGCTGCTTATTAACCTAATAGTAAAAGGAGATTTTGAGAAATCTAAGTTACACACTCCTTTGAAGAGTATGTTTTCAAATGTGCTCTTATTTTGATTTGCAAAAGTACAACTGCCATCTTGCTCGAGAACAAAACTCGTCTTTCGACTTAAATCTTCAGCTTCCCATTCTCCAACCAACATATTTCTGTCAAAAATTGCGCTATTAAAAGCAAAAACGGCAAGCAATGAACATAAAAAAATAACTGCTCCTATTGCAAATATACTTGAGTTTAGATTTTGTCCTTTGATAATCATAGATAATTCTATTTAGTGCTTAATTCTAGATAATTTTAAGCTCTGGAATGGCTAATACAAATTTACCTCCCCACTCATGGATGTACTGATTCCTGTCAATGATCTCTTTTTTATGGTTCCAAGGAAGAATCACTACATAATCCGGTTTACTATTCACAAGCTCAGCTTGATCAACAATTGCTATGTTAGAACCAGGTAGGAATTTATTTTGCTTATACGGGGTATCATCAACAACAAAGGAGATGTCCTCAAAATCAGGGCTAACGTAATTCAAAAATGTATTGCCTTTAGCAGCTGCACCAAAGCATGAGATTGTTTTTCCATCTTCCTTTGCTCTTTTAAGAAAATCTAAAAAATCCTTCTTTATCCTCAAAACTTTTCTTTGAAATTTTTCAATTCTTTGTGTCTCAAAAATACCAGCCTCCTCTTCCTCAGCAAGGATCTGATCTACTATTTTGCATCGCTCATAGTTATTGTTTGTTTTATGGCATATATGTGTCCTTAAGCTTCCACCATGAGTTGAAATCTTTTCTACATCGAAGACAGACAGTTTATGGTGTTCAAAAATATTCTTGATTGAAGTTAGTGATAAATAGCTGAAATGTTCGTGATAGATCGTATCAAACTGCAATTCATTTATTAGATTAAAATAATGAGGAAATTCTATTGTGCAGATTCCACCTGACCGCAGCAAAACTTCGATGCCTGAAACAAAATCATTTATATCTGGCACATGAGCCAATACATTATTAGCAATGACTAGATCGGGATCACTGCTTTTAACTATCTTTTCAGCGACATCTTTGCCGAAATATTCAACAACGGTATCTATGCCATCTCTTATAGCCACTTCTGCTACATTCTTTGCCGGATCAATACCTAGAACATTGATTCCTTTGCTAGCGAAATTCTTTAGCATGTAGCCATCATTGCTTGCAAGCTCAATGACTAAGTCATCGTTAGTCAAAGACAGCTTCTTGCAAATATCTTCTGCATACATTTTGCAATGGTCTAACCAATGTTTTGAATAGGATGAGAAGTAGCCATAATCATCAAAGATTTCGCTTGAATCGATTAGAGTCATATGCTGAACCAATTTGCAATTATCACAAATCTTTACATGAAGAGGATACAATTTTGCCTTAGATGTCTTGCTCGGAAGATAATTATTAGCATAGGGTTGATTCCCCAAATCTATTAATGTTTGAGATAATGCTGATGAACAGAAACTGCAAAACTCGGATTCATTTGATTTGGTCATTTTTTCATTTTTCCATGCTGATTAATGATGCTTCTTGATCTTAGTGTCCATGTATAGTGTGCTTTATAGTCTAGATAAGCATTTTTAGCAATACCATTAGAAAACTCTCTGTCGGCCATAAGTGCATCTAATGATAACAGCCAAGCATTCACATCAATTGGATCGGAGAGCATTGAGTTTCTTTTATGCTCTAAAACCTCTCTTAGAGGCTTCAAATCAGATGAAATTATTGGCACTCCACTGGCTAAATAGTCAAACATTTTCATTGGCGACATCCAATCAGAAGTATTCGCACCCTTTCCATCTATGCCAACACCGAGTTTTCTCTGATAAGGCATTAAAAGAATATCTGCAATTTGCATCCTTTCAAGAGCGTGATGATAAGGAATATGTGGATAATGGACTAAATTATTGATTTCTAGATCCTGATTGATCTTGTTGCACTCTTTCTTTGTGCCACCGTATATTAAGAATAATACCTCTGGTCTTAACTTTGCCATTGCATGAATTACCTCAACGCCTCTTCCAAAATGTATAGCTCCAAAGTAAGAGCAGATAGTTTTCCAATTTTGTTCTGGATTAACCTCATCTAGTAACTCTCTTCTCCTTGTTTCATTGATTGGCTCTAAGTCATCTCTTGCTGCATCATGTAAAATCATATGATCAAACTCATCTGTCCAAATATGCTTCTTGAGAAATCTTAATAGTTCCTTTGAAATCACGATCGTCGTAGTTTTCTTTGATCGCACAATTAACATCTGTAAAAAACGTTTAAAGCCAAATTCAAGCTGATGGGTTTCAAAGAAGATTCTTTTCCTAAAAATCACTGCTAAAAAAAATGATGCATATAAGTTTCTTGAGATGATCATATCTGGCGATGGATGCGTGAACATATAGAAAATAGATAAAATTGCAATTCTAAGATTCATCGCTCTATTGAATGAGCTATGGTAGCTAATCACATTTATTTTTTGGGAATCAATGCCATAATTTTCTCTGACAGATTCATGAAATAGCTCTTCATCTTTTATGGTCCTATTGCAGAATAAATATACGTCTTCATTCAGTCTACTAAAGGCTTCAGTTTGAGAAAGAACATGAATTGAGTTCGCAGATCTTGAGGGAATTTCAGACGGGGATATATAAAAAATATTCATGTTAATAACCTAAAAATATTCTGTAATCATCTACAAGAAATATGTAACTTTCTAACTTTTGTAGTAAAACATAATTCAAAAATGCAAGTCCCAATGCACCGACACACGCAAGAACTGAAATGGGCCTGTAAGAAGAAAAGTTATAAATAAAATAAGCTATTAGTATCGGCTCCACTGAATAGAAATGACCGCCAAACCTAAATGCAAAAAGCGCCAGTGGCGCGAAGACTATTAGCATAATAGTGCTTAAGAAATATGCATTAAATAATAGATTATAATGTGGCAAGTGTTTTTCAATATTTGTCTTAGAAGCTGCGAACATTAGTGACAGAATCACAATAACCTGTTGGATTAACTTAAAATTTCCCAAGCCAGCATCGTAGACATAAAGATCGTAACTTAGATAGCTGGATACTATCGAAGGAAGAAGACCTGCGCTTGCAAGTCCATTGAGAACTATAGAGGCAGCATCGATGAAATAAATTAAGACAGAAGCAAAAAGAATAAAAATTAATAACCGTGGATCAAACCTTCTATTCAAGTGGATTAAAAATACAGATAAGAAACCAACATACTGAATTAGTCCTCCGATCAGTATCAATGACCAATATTTTAATTTTTGATTTGACTGGATATAGTAAATTATGGGAAGAACTAATGCGCTAGCCAGCCCAGCTCTAATAGTTGCAAACTCCTTAAAAATAATTTCATGGCCCAAATAAATCAAAAAGGCCAAAAAATAATACTCTGTGTACTTTCTGTAGTAGATTGCATGAATAAATATACTTGTAAAAGCGAATAAAATTAATAAAGATTGCGAACTCAGGCCTATCGTCTTTAACGAAGACATGATTAGAGCAAAAACTGGACCTCTAATTATCTCTGCAATATTTTGGCTTGAGAAGAAGTCTCCTAGGGTCAAAGTATAATTAAAAAAACGACTGTATTCATTATCCCCTCTCAATCCACAGCCAAGCGCAATAAGGAAGACCAAAAGAAAATAGATATTTACAAAAGATTGATTTTCTTGAAACTCTTTTTCAGAAAAATTAACAAAAGAGTATGAATGCCATGCAGCAAACATGAAAAAAATAAAAACTATCAAAAAATATTCCATATTATGGATTAAGTAATTTCAAGAGTTTTGCTTTAGCGCTTGATTGAGAAAAATTTTCAGGCAAAAGAGAGGCCTTTGCACCAGATAATGATCTGTATAAATCAATCACATCCATAAGTGATTCTTCATAATCTTTTTCATTCATAAATAAAACTCCGTTTGACTGATTTACAAGCTCTGCATTGCCATCAATGTTTCTTAGTAAGCACGGCAAACCCAAAAAAAGTGCCTCAAGTGAAGCCCTAGATATACCTTCACTGAGCGATGGCATAATAAAGATATCTCCTTTAGCTATCACTTGATAAGGATTATCAATATGTCCGTAAAATTTAACGCTTTCACTGATGGAAAGATTGCTCACTTTTCTTTCTAACTCTGAAATCAAAGGACCAACACCTATAATACTAAGCCTAGCATCGATACCTTTATTAAGAATCTTTTGTAAACCATCGATTAGTAGCAATGGTTGCTTTCTTGTAGTTAAAGAACCAACAAAAATAAGGTCAATCGACTCTTGATCATCAAATTTATGTCTGTATTTCTCAATAGATTCTTCATCTATAAAGTTTTCTATTAGGCTTATAGATATCCGCTTATCATCATTCATAACCTGTTTCTGCATAGTCTTTGAGATCACAATTACATTATCAAATGATCTGAATATAATCTTGTGGGCTCTGTCTATTAAATATCCGAAAATTTTTCCGTAGGTATGAGTATAGTTTTGTAGATTATTTGCTCTTATGCTGGATATTTTTCTTTGCTTGTTTACAAAAATCGCATTGAAAAGGTCGGCAGAAAAACACATCGATAAGACAACATCTCTATCATCACAATTTTCCAGCAAAGAATTGAATCTTTTAATTCTTTTTAACCAATCTTTGTATCTGGAAAGATCTTCAAGGAAGATGCCTTCTTTGATTTCAATTTGATCTTCAACGCCCCCCTTGATCGAAACAATTGTTATTGAAAATTCGTCTACTAGTGTATTGGCTATAGCAAAAGCACCCAGAATTGGACCCGTCCTTAGAATTTTTGGGAGTAAAATTATTAACTTTCTTTTTTCATTATGAGTTTTATTCATATTCTGGAAAAAATTTACTTCCCCTACTCGATCATCAAAGATTAGAAACCTTCTATTGAATCCGGTTCGAGATGCTCATTTATGGGTATATCATTTAGAGCTTTTTTTCCAAGGATACCCTCAAAAGACTCCGCTTTGATTTTTCCTGTGCCTGGTCTTTTTACCCATATATTTTCCATAGAAAATATTTCACCTTTCTTTATGGGCTTAATTGAAACTACCGTAGCATAGGCAAAGTCGATTGTTCCCTGCTCTTCACTTAAGGGACCTTTTTTACCGCCTGAAGCTTGATGTATTGCCCTTGAGCCTTTTAGTAGATCAAGCATGAGGCCCTGATCCATTGATGCTTCGATATCCGGACCCTCTCTATCTCTTGTATCTGTATAATGCTTTTCTATTAGTGAAGCACCCATTCCCATAGCAGCATGGCAAGTATAATTATCAATAGTGTGGTCTGATAATCCTATCTCCGCATTTGGAAACTCTTTCATCATTTCGGTCATTGCTCCAAGCCTCACCAGATTGTGTGGAGTAGGATAAAGATTTGTGCAGTGAAGCAATGCATACGGAACATCGGCTTCTTCGATGATCTCAACAGCTTTCCTTATACTGGGTATGTCATTCATTCCTGTACTGAGAATTATGGGCTTACCAAAACTTGCTATATGTTTGATTAATGGATAATTATTGCATTCTCCTGAACCTATTTTATAAGCTGGTATGTCAAATTCTCTAAGCCTGTCTGCTGCAGCCCTTGAGAATGGTGTACTGATAAATATAAGCCCTTTACTTTCGACATATTCCTTTAACTCAAGTTCATCATCATATGAAAGTGCACACTGCTCCATTACCTCATAAATTGATACATCGCAATTACCAGGAATAATCTTCTTAGCTTCTGGTGTCATTTCGTCGGATACAACATGTGTTTGATGCTTTATTATTTCTCCTCCAATATCATGAACAGAGTCAACCATCTGTTTAGCAACTTCAAGACTGCCATTATGATTGATGCCTACTTCTGCTATGATTAGTGCTGGTTGACTTTTACCTATGGTTCGCCCTGCTATCTGAAATTCCGGCATAGCTTCTACCTCTAAATCCTTTGCTTATATTGATTCTAAATGAAAAGTTATTTTAACTTGAATCTATTATATAATGATTTTTAGTTTTCATTTGTTCTTATATTAATACCCATTTATTTTTTAAAAAATTTTCAACAAACGTGACCAACAAAAGAACTATAGCCTGCATGACAGCCACAAGAGCAGATTATCCGAGAGTTAGATCTGTCCTTGAAGAAATCAATAGAAGACCAAATCTAGACCTGAAACTAATAGTTACAGGGATGCATTTATTGCCTGAGTTTGGCAATACCGTGGATGAGATTTTGGAGGATGGCTTTGAGATTTATAAAAGAATCGAAATATATGATCAGGATGACACGCCATATGGTATGGCTAAAACTGCTGCGAGATGCTCATTGGGCATAGCTGATGCTCTAGATGAGATCAAGCCAGATCTTTTTTTAATCACTGTAGATAGAATTGAAACGCTTGCTGCAGCTCAATCTGTTGCATACATGAATATCCCCATGGCACACATTCAAGGGGGCGAAGTCACTGGAACAATCGATGAAAGCATTAGACATGCAGTAACAAAATTATCACATATTCACTTTCCAGCTACCGAAGAGGCAGCAGAAAGAATAGTTAAAATGGGAGAATTACCTGAATTCGTCTTTCCAGTAGGGTGTCCGTATATTGATATAATTAAGAACCTGGATGTTCTATCGAAGAATGACCTTTCTGAAAAGTATGGATTTGATGCCAATAAAAAATTGGTTATCTTCACTCAGCATCCAGTAACGACTGAGTATGGATCGGGATCTAACCACTTGGATAAAACCATTGAAGCACTAGAAATGTGTGATGATCTGGAAATTATATCTATTTATTCAAATGCAGATGCAGGAGGCAGAGAGATAATCAAAAAGATGAATCAAAATCCAAACTTCCATGTTTTTCCAAATATCCCGGATACGGATTTTTTATCTCTAATGAATGTGGCAAATTTAATGATAGGAAATTCATCAGCAGGCATAAGAGAGGCACCAAGCTTTAAACTCCCAGTAGTAAATATCGGATCCAGACAGAATGGAAGATTTAGAGAAGCAAATGTCATCGATGTGGATCATAGTGTAAATGAGATCAAGAATGCAATTGATAGAGCGCTTAGTCAAAGCTTTGCTCAATCGATCTCAGAAATTAAAAATCCATACGGAGACGGAGGTTCTGCATCAAGAATTGTAGATATACTTGAAAAAATAGATTTAAATGAGGACCTTATAAACAAAAGGATCGCGTACTGATGAATCAAAGTTATAAGAATGTGCTCGTTACAGGTGGAGCTGGATGCATTGGCATACAGGTTTGCAATGAATTAATTTCGAGAGGGATCAACGTCCATATTTTTGATTTACCTGAGCAAATTGCGAGAGTCAAAGACTCGATCAATCAGAATGGAAAGGTATTCTATGGTTCTATCCTCGATTGTTCTTCATTGAGGGATGCTATGATTGATTGCGATGGAGTAATTCATCTTGCTGCTTATCTCGGAGTAAGAAGAACCGAAACAAATATGCTGAGATGCATTGAAATTAACATCAATGGAACAAAAAATGTTCTAGACTGCGCAATACAACAGAAAATTAAAAAAATTGTCTTCGCATCTTCATCGGAAGTTTATGGTGAGCCACTGGAAAACCCAATTACTGAAGAATCTATTACACAAGGGAAAACAGTATATGCTGTGACTAAATTATCAGGAGAGGAGCTTTGCAAGGCATATTCCCAAAGATACCCCGATATTTCATTTGCTATCCTAAGATATTTCAATACCTATGGGCCTCATCAGATTGCACAATTTGTTGTTCCAAAATTTATCAACAATGTACTGAATAATCAGAGCCCGATTATCTACGGGGATGGCAGGCAAAAAAGATCTTATTGCTATTCATCAGACACTGCAAGAGCTACTGTAGATTCTTTAATAAGTGAGAATACAAATGGTCAAACCATAAATATTGGCAATAGCAATCAGCCAATATCTTTGCAAGAATTGGCCGAATTAGTAATTAAAACATGCTCAAAAGAGAAAGATCTTGAACCAGTTTTTCAAGAGGATTTTTCCAATACAGACAGAGAAGAAGGCAGAGAGATCTTCGAAAGATTTTGCGATACCTCAAAAGCAAAAAAACTTATTGAATATTCACCACTTGTAGATCTTGAGACCGGTATTAAGAATATTATTGAAGATGGTCCTTTATCAAAAAAATGGGAAAGTACAGATCTTGACTATTCAATGAATGAGTAATACTTAATCTTAAAGCAATTAATTCAGGCTGAAATATGATTGAGAATAAAAAAGTACTTTGCATTATACCGGCCAGAGGTGGATCAAAAGGAATTCCTAAAAAAAATCTTCTAAACATTGGAGGTTTTTCATTATTAGAAAGGGCTATTTTAACTGCAGAAAAATCCAACTACATTGATACAATTATTGTTTCATCTGATTCAAAGGAAATCATAAATCTAGCAAATTCATATGGTGATTACGCACCGTTTGTAAGATCAAAAGAGCTTTCAAGCGATGAATGTCCTTCACTGCCAGTTTTTCAAGATGCGCTAAAAAGAGCTGAAGAAAGAACGGGGGATGTCTTTGATTTGCTAGTTGTGCTAGAGCCTCCCTGCCCATTTAGGCTTGGAAAACATATTGATGAAGCCCTTGAATTAGCTGTAAAAAAGAAATCCTCTAGTATTGTTTCACTTGTTGAAGTATCTGATGAACACCCAATCAGAATAAAAAAACTATCAGATGATTCAAAAGTACTACCTTATTGCCTGGATGAACCTGAAGGCCTTAGAAGACAAGATCAAGATCCAGCTTATATAAGAAATACAGCAGTGTATGTTTTCAATTCAAAAATGATCGTTGATGATGTTCTGTGGGGCAAAGAGGTTTTTGGATTTGAGATGGATGCAGATCTTTATGGTGTGAACATCGATGAAGAAATTAATATTGCTGAAGCTGAGTACATCTATAAAAAAATGAAAAAAGAATCTAAGCTTCACCTGATTCAAGAAATGGAAGAGAAGATTTAAATGAATATTCTATTCTCAACACAGGGCATAGGTCTTGAAATCTACATGAATGTTCTTCGAAAAATGAGAGGCGTCAAAGACATCGATAAGGCTGGATTCTATGTTACAAACTCACATATCTACAAAGATCTATGCAAATCTGATCCTGAGATTAAAAAACAATTCGTACTTAAAGAATGGGAGATATTAGAAAAATCATCGAAAATTGAACCAAATATAAGCTTGCTGAAGAAATATGAAGAAAAAATAGGGCAGCCATTTCTTTGGGATCTAATTGTGGGAGACAGAAGAATTTACCTTGGAAAAAATTATGCTTTCGCTCAAGATTACAAGCCGCATTTTTCTCATGAACGAATGTTATCAATTATTCAAGTAGGCATTGAAGACATGGAAAGAATGTTTGATGAGATCAAACCGGATTTGGTCGTTTCATTTCAATGCGTCACCCTTGGTGATCATTTAAGCTGCTTAGTTGCAAAGTCGAGAGGCGTTCAAGTCCTCAATCTTAGGCCAATAAGAATAAAAAACTATATTTTTGCCGGTGAAGACGTGTATGAACCTTCTCAAAAACTCCAAAATAAGTACTTGGAAAATAAAAATAATGGGATCAATGATGAATCCCTAAAGGATGAGGCGAAAAAATATATTCTCAATGTTAAAGAAGACAATGCATTATATGAAGGTGTGGTCTTGCCATCCGATAAGCCACCAATCACTAGAAAGAAACAAATTAACCTTAATATCCTAAAAGATAAGATTAAAAATCTATTGTCATCATTAGATTTGGAGTTTAATAGAAAATTTGGCAGGGAGAAATATGATACTTCTATTAGCGGATACTTTAAGCCAATTATTTTTGAGAAATTTACTAAGCCATATAAAGCTAATAGCCTTAGGAATTACATGGCAAAACGATACCTAAGGCAACAAGATCTCAAAAACTTAAATTATGCCTTCTTTCCATTGCATACTGAGCCAGAGGTCACTCTTTCTGTATATAGCAAAGCACATCTCAATCAAATTGAAACGATTAGATTGATCAGTCACAGCTTACCAGTTGGGATGAAGTTGGTTGTGAAAGAACATCCATGGGCGATTGGAAAAAGGAACCTGGGCTTCTATAAAAAAATAATCTCTATCCCAAATGTCAAATTGGCAGATCCAATCATGTCTTCAAGGGACTTAATAAAAGATGCTAGCCTTATAACTGTGATTGCAAGCTCTATTGGCTTTGAGGGCTTAATTTTAGGAAAGCCAGTAGCTGTTTTTGGTAATGCACCTTTTAGTTTCTTGGATGATAAAATGATAAGAGAAGTTAGGGATTTGTCACAATCATCCCAAATAATAAAAAAATTAATCAGTGACTACGAATATGATGAAGAAGATATTATGGCTTACATAGCAGCAGCTATTTCAGAGTCGACTCCTGTTGACTATTACACAAAACTCTCAAAAAGATTAGCTTTTAGACTAGATGATGGTGAAGAAAGCAGAGATCAACAATTCGAGCGACTAGCATTATATTTATTGAGTCAAAAAAAATAAAATGCTTCGTTGTATGATAATCTTCCAATCTAAAAGAGTTTTACTCAATAGTATGTTTTTAGTTTTCTCATGGACAAGATAAAGTCTACTCAAGATATGATTGATCTAATGAATTCTGATAGATCAGAAATAGAAAACTATTCGATTGATTTTCGATTAAAGCAAAAGAAGCTGTCGAAAACAATTGAGTCAAAAAAAGCAGTTATCTTGGAAGCAATGAAACTGAACTTTTATCCTCTATACTTAAAAAGTATGATTTTTTACAAGTTAAGAGTAAAAAAAAAAATGAGCTCGTAGAAGAGTTTACAGAAAAATATTGCACTAGTGATCTCATGGCTTTGGGATTTTATAGCAAGTATAGACTTATTCATATAGCAGAAATCTTCAAAAAAAAGGATATAAATAAAGTTTATGAATTTGGTTCTGGGATATCGACAATCTTTTTCTCCTTTCTTTTGAAAAAGAAAGAAGAAGACACAGGCAGAAAAGGATGTGTAGTTTCATTTGAACAAAGTGAAACTATTTACAAAGATCTCTTAGAAGGGTTTCCAAATGATTTAAAAAGATACATTGATCTTAGGCATCGTTCACTTAGAATACACAAAAAAGGTCAGGTTCGCTTACTGTCATTCAATATTGATAGTTACGATCAGGATATTGATCTAGTCTATATTGATGGCCCAACTCATCAACTTTTTGATCCTAAGCCCAAATCTGATAAGGTTTTTCATGTCAATGGTAACTTGATTGAAATGGCTGAAAAAGGAATGTTTAAAATGGCATTCACCGACCATAGGTGGAATTTATTCCCAGTATTTCAATCCTTCTTCAAGAAAAATGATGAAATCTCTTATGACTTAAGAATTGATAATATAAATAAATCAATTCTCATAGAAAGGATTGATTAGATCAGATCTTATGTTGATTGTTTCTTTGAAGCATACAAGGCATATCCTTGAGGCAACTCGGTCAATAATGTACCTTCGCCAAAAAACTTCTTTTGAATACGATAAAGTAGAAACTGAAGCCTTAATAAATTTCTATTGAAAAATTTATCTTCATTTCTAAGTGCTAACTTTAATAAATTACCTAGAATATTTAACATTCCACCCACATCTCTTATTTCCTTGACCTCTAAATCACTTTTATTTGAAAGATCTTGCAACGCATGCTTTGTGTATCTATAGAAGTCCAATGGGGTTTGATGTAGCTTGATAATAAAGGGCACGAGAAGAAGTAACTCTCCATCTTTTTTGAGAACTCTTGAAATCTCTTTCAATAATAATTGGGGTTCTGGTATGTGCTCGAGAACATTTGAAAGAAGAATTGCGTCAACACTTGAAGATTTAATGGGTAATCTTTTTGTAAAATCACAAACGATATCAATTCCTTCAAAATATCCTCCATCCATATAGACCGCATTATAGTTCTTTAATAGATATGAATTTGTAAGTGGTCCACAACCTAAATCTACTATAAGATAATCGCTTGGTAGACTTTCCACCCAATTTTTAGTCAACTCATAGTTCTGACTTCTCCAATCGAGAGATTTCTTAATCTCATTTTCGCTCAAGCATAATGGTTTAGATGATTTGTCTTCAACGTCATAAACTTCATGAAATATAAAACAATCTTTTTTAGATGAATAAACTGCTTCATCATAAGCATTAAAATCTAAGATTTGATCTAAAATATTTTTAATTTCTCTCTTCACTTCTTATTCTTAATTATTGTGTAATGAACTATATTGTAAAAATTTATCGGTAAATGTTTTCAATTTTATGAATGAAAATTAATTAATCTTCCACTATTTAAATTAGAGAAGCTGACATTGATTTTCTAATAGACTCTCTACCTTTATTATCAGCAACAGCATACTCAAACGCTAAGACTGCTTGCTCTAGATTCATCTTGGCGCCATCAATTGACTTAATGCCTCTTGCAATAGATAGATCCAATAATTTTGTGGGTGATGGGTCATATATAATATCAAACACAACAGCTGATTCTTTAATGAGATTTACTTTTGCTTGATCATTTTCTGGCTCGATTGACAGAGGCGTAGAGTCTTCAAATGACGAAGATCCCAGAATTGTGCAGTTTACAACAACATCAGAATCGGCTAGTTCAGTCTCTTTGGGTGGCCATGAGATGACTTTGGCATCTATATTTGAGGCAAATCCTTGGATCTTTTTTATATCCCTTGATGATATTTTAAGCACACCTGTTTCTAATTCGTGACTAATGTATGCTGCGACAGCTTTTCCTGCTCCACCCGGTCCGATCAAAAGCACATTCTTGCTTTGTAGGTCATCACATTCTTCTTTTAAACTCATCAATGCTGCTTCGCCATCAGTATTTGTACCAAAGATTTCTCCATTCTTTCTATAAAGGCTATTTACAGCTCCAATTGCGGCAGCTTCTCTAGATATATATTCATCACCTTTTGAGATAAGCCAATCTGCAACTAACTCTTTATGAGGCACTGAAATTGCACCACCTAAAAATAACTTATCTAGATTCAAAGCTTCCATCAAATGAGGCAGATCTTCTGCATCAATGTCAAATGGATGCATTAAAGAGTCTATGCCATGATCTAAAAAAGCTGCATTCCAAAGCTGTGGTGATCTTGCCCCTTCGGAGGGATTACCTCCGATGATAGCTGCGTAAGACTTTGATTCTAAATTGATTGTATTCTTTATGATTTTTTCTACATTCATCTTTTTTACTTTCCTAACTTACTTGACCTAATGTTTTCATTTAATTCAACGGTCTTATTCAACTCAATGCTAGCATATAGTGCGTGCACTAGCTCAACTGCCTTCGCACCCTCTAGTGCAGTAAGAGGAGGAACAATGGAATTGGATTTAAGTGACTTAGCAATCTCATTGAGTAATGGTATGTGGCCTAAACCATAACCATTTGGAACAGTCTGAGAAAAACCTACCATTGCTAAATCATCATCGGGATCTTTATCTATAAATTCCCATTGTTGCAATTCATTGAGTGCAACGCCGCCTATTGTCGCCATGCCCCCTTCGCCAACAATTGAAAGTGAAGCCTCAAAATCCTCTGGTCTAGCTGCTGTGGTTAACTCAATCGTTCCCAGTGAACCATTATTAAATGCAAGAGATGCTACAAGAGTGTCTTCTGCTTCTAAATCATTCATTCTTCTTGTGGAAAATGCTGTTAGTTTTTCCACAGGACCATTAAGCCAATTTAATGCATCAATATGATGAATTGCTTGTTGATTTGAGACTCCCCCATCCATTGCCCATGTTCCATGCCACCCATCCTCATAGTATTCCTGGTATCTGCACCATCTGAGTCTAATGCTAGCTGTTATAATTTTTCCAAATCTTCCCCCGTCAATGGCTTCTTTTAAATGAAGTATTGCAGGATTAAATCTATTCTGGAAAACAGCAGCACACATCAAGCTTGAATCATCTGCAATAGATTGAAGCTCATTGGCTTGCTCTGGAATCATACAAACTGGTTTTTCTACCAGCACATGTTTTCCAGCAATTAATGCCTGTTTTGCATGTCTAAAGTGGTTACCACTCTCAGTTAATATAGCAATCAGATCAATATCTTCATTGGTAAGCATTTCTTCATAGGATCCATAGGCATGAGCTCCAGTCTGATCAACGAATTTCACTGTTTTATCAGAATCAAGATCGCAACATGCAATCAAATTGATTCCATCTAAAGCCTCAGTGACTATTAGATTAAGATAATGATCTGCTACTCTTCCACATCCTAAAAATGCAATATTTAAACGTGTATTTCTAACCATTGTTTCTTAAAACTTCTTTGAATTCAGAAAATTGCTCGGTTGACTTGATCTCGATATTTGAAAGAGGCTCATTGATTTCAAGAATTCCAACATTCTTTCCAATTCGGCTGCCCTCCCTGATTACATCAGGGAAAGTGATACTCCCCAACCCCAATATTCCAAAGTGTATAGGATCTCGATCTTCTTTATTGATATTGAATTGATCGATTCTCATATACTGATCATCAACCTTCTGCCAACCAATATTATATTCAGCATAACCTGGGATAACTGTATCGACTCCCTGGTTGAGAATTCTTTTCACCAAATTGTCTGATAAATTATCGGGTCTGAATGGCCTGGTGATCTCTAAGCTAATGACGAGATCTGGATAGTAGTTATCATTCTCGATTTGCTCCAGTGAGTATTTAAGAACATCATCGACCCTAGATCCATCTTCAGAAAGATACTCAGGCCTTATAAAGGGTGCCTCTGCGCCAAGAGATACAGCATAATCAGCAATTTTTTGATCGTCAGTAGATACGATTACCCTATCGATGTAATCCGATTTTAAAGTGTGCTCTATTGCTCTCTTAAGAAGATTTTGAGAGATGTCTTGACTGAAGTCCTTATTTCTTAACGGGATTATTGCACATACTTTATGAGCTGAGATATCAACTGTTTCCTTTTGATAATCGTTTGCAATCAATTCCATGGATTCCATAATTCTCAATGTATTATCTGCTCTATCTTTTTTATGATTATGGTGAATCCCATGGTGATGAGATACCGGTGCTTCTGGTTCATAAATAATTTTATAAGAGCCTTGTTGGACAATTTCTTTCCCCCATACTCTGTCCTCTATATTCGTCACCTCTTCATCAAAAGGGTGTTTTTCCCATATATGCCTAGGAACCATGCTGTTAGCATTATGAAAAAAATAATCCTTTTTTTGCTCTCGTCGATCTAGGCCAAAAGTAATATGCAAATCCCTTTTATCATTTGAATTTGTATAACTCATGGGTACTTGTCTACCATAAACACCAGCAACCGAGTCATCCTTGAAATTTTTATACATTGACTCCAACCAATCATCATTGATCGGGAGGCAATGCGCAGAAAGAATCACTAAATAGTCTCCATTAGAAGCTCTAATACCCTTATTGATAGCTAAACCAGGAAGGAATTTATCTATCTCGACAACCTTAATTGAAGGATCTTCATTGAGTGCCCTTTTAACAGTGCTATCTGAACTATTGTTATCGACAAGAATGACCTCATGGTCACTCATCGTCTGCTTCTTTAGCCTTCTCAGAAGCTGCACTATCCATCTTTCCTCATTCTTTGTTCTGATTATGATTGAAAATAAAATAATGAATCTCCTTATATTTCAAAGTTAATTGTTTCAGAATTATCTTTTGGTTGATAGCCTATTTCTTCTAAGGCATGATCGATGTCAAACCACCTTCTGTCGTTATTGCTCAGACCATAAAATGTATTGTATTCCTCTGAATCAGATTTAATCAATAAATCAATCATTTGCAAAAAATCTCTTCTTGACTGCCATAATCCCTTTAGTCGATTAACTTGGTTCTTGTATTCTTGGCTTTCTCTTGACCATAAATTTTGTTGAAATCCGTATTCTGCATAAGCATATGGATGGTCAAAACCTTCTTCTCTGACTGATCCAATCCTTAGAGAAGTATATGATATTCCTTTTTCCTCAACTAAAAAACGCCCCAAATTTTCTCCAAAAAGTTTTGTCACCGCATAAAAAGAATCTGGCCTTGGTTCTTTTTTGTGATCGATTTTGATTCCATGATTCAACTTATAAATATTAGGTGCGTGAGATTTTTCATACAGTCCCATCACCCTGTGTGTGCTCGCAAAAATTATATTACTTACTCCAGCTTGAACGGCAATTTCATAAAGATTCTTGAGGTAAGTTATGTTGTTCAAGATGTAATTATCCCAATCATCACTGCTGCCCATATCAAAATCTGGATAGTAATCAGCAGCTGCCAGGTGAATTAAAACATTGCAATCTTGTATCTCTTTTTTGATTAATTCAAGATCAGATATATTACCTTGAATATAATATTCATCCCTGAAGGACTCTGGACATTCTTTCATGTCAAAGAATTTTTTATCGTAATTTAAGTCCTTAAGCACGCTACCACATGTTCCGGCTGCTCCTGTTATGAATAATCTCATCGTATCAAGTAAAACTATTTTCTGAGCTTCATAAGCTCTTCGCAAAGTTCTAAGTCCTCTTCAGTATCTATATCAACAGAGTCCAGTGATGACATCGTGACGTATCCAATTCTTCCTCCCAATCTACACGATGTATTAATCAGTAAATCTCTTGTGCAAACATAAACGGCTTTGTTTTCTTTGTATTGCTCATATGAATGCATGACGCTTGGCATCCTTTTCTTTGGATCGTAGTTAAAAGGATTAAGGTTTCCTGACTCCTTATCTCTTCTCCAATAATAACCTTGATCACTTACCAATGTCAGAGATGAATCATTTTCATCTTTTAATACTTTTTCAATTGTTTTATCTATATCCGATACCCTTCTCAAGGGTGCAGTTGGGTAAAGCAAGACTATAACATCAACTTTTTTTCCTTTTTCTTCTAGCCTTTTTATAACATCGACTAAAATATTATCGGCTTCCATTAAAGTATTATCATCTCTGTATTCTTCGGGCCTTGAAATTGTCTCGGCACCATAATTAAGTGCGACACTCTCTATTTCAGAATCATCAGTGCTGACAATTATCTCATTGATGTAGTTGCTTTCTTTGGCCTGCAAAATTGCATGGGCCACTAAAGGGATTCCAGAAATTTTCTTTAGATTCTTTCTTGGGACTCTTTTTGATCCACCTCTCGCTGGTATAATCGCCAATACGTTATCCATTTTTGTCCTCCAAGAGGATTGACCTTACAAGTGATCCCTCTGTATTTTCAATTTTTAAGGGAAGCCCAATAAAATAGTAGGAGCCATGATTTATTTTTCTTAGGTCAACACCTTCGTAGAGCATTAAACCTGCATTGAATATAATTTCATGCGAATCTGGGTTTTCAATATCATACTCATCAATACTGTAGTAGTCGATACATACACCCTTCAGTCCTGATTTTACAATGTATTCTGCGCCTGAAGGATCAAGCGCAACAAAATCAGTGTGGAATGAATCAGAATTTAAAAGCTCAGAATTACTTGTCTTCAACAAAAGATATTCATAAGTATTGAGCGATAGATTTTGTAAATGTGTTTTTTTGATATTTCCCTTAACATCAGTCAGATCGACTACTAATGCCTTACCCATAAAATTACTCACTTCATAATGATCAAGAGTCTCTTTTCCATCAATCTTATGATGAGGTGCATCCATATGGGTACCTGTATGCATGCTTGAGGATATCCTTGATATATTAACCTTATCCCCTCTTTTAATTGATTTAACATATTCGTGGCTGAACTCATGATGTTCGCCAGGCCAGCAAACCATCCCATTATGCATTTTCATTGTGATGTCATGAACAATATAATTATCAAAATCTTTAAACATTTTTAAAAATATAACTAAATAAATTTTATGGGATTTATTGAGTATCTCTTAGCAATATCCTCAAATTTCTCCCGATCAATATCTGACAATGGTATCCCATTATTGTATCTCTCATTGAAAGAATTCTTTTCAGGATCACCTGGAATATAGTTTTTCGAATTTGAACCATCATTTTTCTGATTTCTAATCATTTCTGCGGTAATTGAAAGCCTGTTCTTAAAGATTTCTGGATCTTCAAAAGCCTCTATTTTTATTGCTCCAAAAAATTGTCCCAAATATCTCTTTTTACTCATATCCCCATACATTTGACTTATGTCTGGCCCAATGGGCATTCCAGATAATAATGCAGACAAAATATCTGCAATAAGTGAAAGCCCAAAACCCTTGTAATCTCCGATAGGAAGCAAAAATTGTGCTAAATTTGGATCCTTGGTCACATTGCCTCGAGAGTCAGCAGCAACACCATCTGGTAGACTCTCCCCTGATTCTCTAGAATCCAATATTTTATGAAAAGGGACCATTGTTGGCGCAGAATCATAGCACAGAGGCTCGCTTTCAGAAGTTGGGGCCGTGAAACAAATTGGATTTGTTCCAAGAAATGCTTGATTTGATCCAGGACTTTTCATTCGTGGCGTTGCGTGTGTTGTCCCCAGTCCAATCATGTCGTGTTTGGCCGCTTCAAACCCATAATAGGAAAGTGCTCCACAATGAGAGGAATTTTTTACCGAAACAAAACCCACGCCGACTTCTTTTGCAATCTCAATTGCATGGTTCATTGCAACCATACAGCCTGCATAACCTATTGAATGATCCGCATCAAAAATTGCAGTAGATTGATTGGTTCTGTTCAAATTAAAATTTGGCGAGGGATTCAGGCGTCCTTTCCGATAACCCTTCAAATAATGCGCGAGAAGCCTGATACCATGTGTGTCTACTCCTCTCAAAGAAGTATGTATCATCCCTTTGCAGGCCAGTTCTGCGACTTCAGTAGAGACATTTTCCTTTCGAAAAGCTTCAAGAATAAATTTTTCTAGTGTCTCAACCTTCGCTGTATGAATCATAATTGGAGCTCATAATCATTTCGCACATTCTGAAATCAAATTCTGTATCAATATCAATAGAGTTGATCTCTGGAATAATTAATGCTTTAAAATTGCTTCTAAGTAACGAATCATTATATATCACCTTGCTTTTCATACCATCAACTACTCCATTGATTCTATAGGCATCAGGCAGCATTTGACTTCTTGGATAGTCTTTTATTTTAATTCCAGAAACAAGCTCCCTCGCAAAACCATCATCATCGATCTCAAATGACCAATATGGATGATAAATGCCTTCTGATTTAGACACAGTTCTCACGACATCCACCTCTTTAGCGGAAAGTTCAGCAATTACATCATCTATAATATCGCCAGTCTTTAAGGGGCTTGTTGGTCTTAAATTAAGCACTAAATCTGGAATATAACTCTCACTATCTTTAAGGTCCTCAAGAACATGTAGAAAGACAGGTTGATCAGGGGTTTCATCCTCAGCCAAATCTTTGGGTCTCAAAAATGGAGCTTCCGCACCATAGTCTTTTGCTATTTTTGAAATCTCTTCTGAGTCGGTTGAAACAACTAATCTGCTTAGGCTTTCAGACTTTAGTGCAGCTTCAATTGTATAGGCAATCAGGGGCTTTCCATTTAGGAGTCGAATATTTTTATTAGGAACTCGCTTTGATCCAGCTCTGGCAGGAATAATTCCGAGTGATTCTTTCAAAGCTATACTCTGACTATCTGATTAACTTTATCTATGACAAAGTCCTGATCTGAAGAGCTGAGTTCAGACCAAATTGGCAAGTTTATTATTTTTTGCCAAGCAGAAAATGTTTCATCTAAGGCAAGACTGCCTCTCCTATCTTTCATATACTCAATAATGGCCGGCTGAATATGCATTGGAGGAAAACTGCATCTTGTTTCAATACCTTCTTCAGCTAAAAAATTTACAACATCATCTCTGTTTATAGATTCATCCAATGTGATCATATACATATACCAAGAGTGCTGTGTTGCATAATCGGGTATATGTGGCGTCTTGATTAATGAATTCTTCACAAAGGAAGCATTATATCTCTTAACAATCTCTTTCTTTCTATCAATAATATAATTAACTTTCTTGAGCTGCTCTATTCCAAGAGTAGCAGCAATATCATTCATCCTATAATTAAAACCGAGAGAAACATGATGATACCTCTCGCTCTGTCCCATAGATCTCAATTCCTTGAGTTTCTCATAGTATTTTACACCATCACCATTTAGCGTGATCATGCCGCCTTCACCGGTAGTAATGTTCTTGTTTGGGAAAAAACTAAAAATATGTATTGGGCTTTGTGAGCCAACCTTATTACCCTTATATTCACCGCCCAGTGCTTCAGCGCTATCCGCTATAACTTTAAGCTTGTGCTTTTTTGCAAATTCGGTAATTGAATCATAATCAATACTTAAGCCATTCATATCAACTGGTATGATCGCTTTTGTTTTTTTCGTTATTTTTCTCTCGGCATCTTCCAAACTAATATTTAGGGTACTCGGGTCGCATTCAACAAGAATTGGGGTCGCTTTTTCATACATGACAGCACTGGCAGTAGAAAAAAACGTAATGTCTGGAATCAGTACCTCATCTTCCTCAGTTATGCCTGACATTATTACAGCTAAATGCAAGGCAGATGTTCCATTATTGACTGCAACCGATTTTTCACAACCGACATATTCAGAAAAATTTCTCTCAAATTGGTCGACCCCCTTTCCCATACTAATCCAGCCGCTTTTCACCACTTCATATATAGAAGAAGCCTCTTTTTCTGTAATATACGGATTGGATACTGGGATCTTCATTTGATTAGACCTGACTCAGAGGTGATTTGAGAATCATCTGAATCTTTAATAAAGTTGACATACCATTCTATCGTTCCCTTGAGCCCATCATTTATATAGAACTTTGGCTCATAACCTATCTTCTTTATTTTTTGGATACTTGGACATCTTCTATCGGTACTGCCTTCAAGTAAATCACCATGCCCGATATTAATTTCCAATTCTAGGACATCGGCAATCTTTTGAGCCAAATCATTGATGGAAATCTCTTCTTCTGTCCCAATATGATATATCTCCCCTTTGTTTCCAGATTGAGCAGAGAGGATTAATCCTTCAATTGCATCATCAATAAAACAAAAAGCTCTTGTCTCAGTTCCAGAGCCTTGAATTGGAAAATCAATTTTCTTTTGATTTAGGTTTTCGCTTAGATCAAGCATCCTTTTAACAAACTGTGGAATTACATGCCCCATGCCCATATCGGGACCATAAAAATTATGGGGTCTACAAATAATTGTATTGAGCTCTGTCTTTGCAGGATAGTGAATGGTCAACAACTCAGTAATAATTTTACCCCCACTGTATGAAAATCGTGGATTATTGATGTCTGGAATTATGATTCTTTCTTCTTCTGTGGTTGGAAAATGGGTTGGTTGTTGATAAACCTCTGAAGACGATGTAACGATATAATTTTCAACTCCATGCTCTATTGAGGCATCCAGTGTAGTAAGAGCGCCCTTAACTCCCACTTCCAAAACCTTCTCAGGAAAATTATAAAAATTGTCAGTGCCATTGATGAAAGCAAGATGAAATATTGTATTCATTCCCTCTAGGGCTTCACTAACAACTTGATAATCGGTTACATCGCCTTCTATGAATTTGATCTTATCTAGAATGGGCTCCAATCGTCGTGACTGACCTCTGAGATTATTATCAAGAACAGTGACTTCATATCCATCTTTAACAAGGCGTTTTGTTAAAGCAGAGCCCACGAAACCTGTTCCGCCAGTAATTAGTATTTTCCCAAGATTACGAAGCATCAAAATTTACATCCCACACCCAAATAGGTGACTTTATTTATTGAGTTAATATCGCTTGGATCAAACATATGCCATCCATCAAAGAAAATACATTCTTCTGAGGAAGATTCTAGTAATGAGAAAATATCCAGAGTCTTGTATGACTTATGATTATTCATCAAGACAACAGCATCTGCCTCCTTAAATCCTGCATTATAGTCCGAGACTTTAATTCCTAAAGCATCTATATTCTTCTCAGCAACAATTGGATCTGCTCCAAAGATATTCTGCATATCAGCCCCTTGATCACTAAATTCTTCCAATAAATCGAGAGTTGTTGAACCTCTTATATCGGATGTTTCTGGATCTCCCTTAAATGCAAAGCCAATAATGAATATCTTTGAATCCCCAATCTTTTTACCAACTGATTCTAATTCAGATTTTATTTCCCTAACAATATCTTTAGGGATACTCTCATTCGTTTCTCTTGCAATTGAGACTATATTTGTCTTGTATTTTGAGTCCCTTGCGGAATAACTTAAAATATATGAATCTTTTGATAAGCATGCACCGCCAACACCGGGGCTAGGTACTGGTATCTTATCTCTCTTATATCCTAGATTTGCATAATTAACGAGCTGAGTCATATCCAAACCTAAGTCTTTACATAACAAAGCCATTTCATTTGCATAACCAAACTTCACATCTCTAAAAGTATTATTCATGATCTTAACCATCTCCGCACTTTCAAGTGAGCCTACATCAATGATCACTCCAGTGAGACGTTTAAAAATTTGTTCTGCAATAAACCTACTCTTCGTATCATAACCACCAATGATCTGTGGCAACTCCTTAATTTCACTTATTGCATCACCTTCAATTGTTCTTTCCGGAGCATAAGCAAGAAAATAGTCGCTCCCACATTTTAATCCGGATTGCTTATCTAATATGGGTCTAACAACATTTCTTGTTGTTCCAACGGGGACTGTTGATCTTAAAATTACAATATCATTCTTCTTAAGCTTTGATCCAATATCAGACGCTGCTTTCTCAATATAGTCGATTCTTGGAAGCTTTGTTTCTTCGTTGATCGGTGTACCCACAGTGATAATGTATATGTCAGCATCAACCTCCTTGAGGTTCGTAGTAGGAATTAATCTCTCGCCAACATATCTGTTGAGAAACATTTGCAGATCCTTTTCATGGAAGGAGCTTTCTTTATTTTTGACTTTTTCAATTGTTTGATCATTCACGTCAAAACCAAACACATTAAAATCCATTTCGGCCATTACCAAAGACAAAGTTAAGCCAACATGGCCTAAACCTAGAACACAAACTTTGTTTCCCTGAAGGTCTGAATATACATTCTTCTCTTCATTACTGAATAACCCCATAATCTTTTTTTCTTTATTGAGAATTGGAATATGTTGAAATTTATGATTAAGCTTATTTGAAACAAACTCAGTCTCATCCGTATCCAGAGCAATCTCGGGGTTCTTATTCATAATAGATGAAATAAGATCTCTATTCGAAGAGCCAGATATGAATCCCCTTCTGATGTCCCCATCAGTTACAATGCCAGCCAATCTCTCATTCTCATCGGTGAGAATTGCTATTTGCATACCTGCAGAATTCATAGACTCAAGCACTTCAAGTATTGTGCTATTTTGACTGACAATTACCAGATCTTCTTTTTTTAGCATTTGATGTTGTCCTTATTCATCATTTTTTCTATAAGCGCCAAATAGTTACCCAAAACATCAGCATGAGATTCACGATTCATAACCACATCAGTCATGAATTTATCTACATCATCCTGAGCATACAGCGCAACATTTTTATTCTTTTTCATCTTCTCTAAGGCGCCAACTATATCATTTAATGAATGTGCAATAAAACAAGCTTTATACTTTTCATAAAGAAGATCAAAATCTCTAAAGTACTTGGGCGAGATATAAATTTTTTTCTGAATCAAAGCCTCTATCATTATACTTGAGTGCATACCTATTACAGCATCAGACCATTCTATTAGCTTTACTGAGTTTATATCTGTGCCTATTTCTACTGAATGACTTACCCTAAGATGGCTCTTATTTGATCTTGTGTGTGGCTTATAAATAAGGTGTATGTAATCTAAATCTGACAGATAGTCTATTAACTCTTGAGCATGATTTTTCTTATTAGAATAGTTATCTGGCCCTGTATCCATATATACGATTCTAAGTTTTTCCGAGCCCTCATACTCAAAACTGTCATAACCAGGAACGATAGCATGAAGAATGCGAATCCATTCATCACAGAATCTGGGGAGACCTTGAACACTTGATCTCTCTCTTTCCAGTCCAAAATTAATTACTTCTTCATGCCACCATTCATGCTGAAGCACGATGTGATCGGAAAGATCCTTGGCGATCCATTTTTTTCTTTTGTCATACACTTTCGGAGAATTGAAAAACAATGGAACACCATGGGGTAAGGACAGTATAGGAATAGATTTCTTTTTGGCCTCCCCTGCAATCCATTTGATTGGAGGGGTTGTTCCTATTCCATTCTTTTGTGTTGAAGTCGAGGCATGATCAAAAATGATGAGAGAAGGTTTATATTGAGACAATAGCTTATTGGCATAACTCTCATTGTAGAAGTTTCTGAGTAATTTTTGGTATAGATCGAATCTTGATATTAATCTCCTTAGTGTCCCAGAAATGAGTCTAGAAACTGAGTAAAGAAAACTTTTAAAATTAAAATCGGTTAAATCTTTCAGAGCTTTTCTTAGATTAAAGTTTATATCATTCTTCACATATGGTCTGGCCATACAATATGCTAAAACTTCGTAAATCAAACTTGGCTTAAAACTATCAATCAAATAATTTGAGGATAAGCCAAATTTCCTCTCCAGAAATTTTAATCTAAAATCATTCTCGATATCAACAAAAGGATTTATTGCCAATATCTTTATCTCTTTATCCGTCTCTTTTGCCAACTTATAAATGACAGGAGTGAGATGATCAATATCATTGAATCTGTGAATAAAAAATAGAATCATGATTTCATTAATGCTAAATAAAGATGTATTGAAATACTGAAAAAAATAACTGGTATCTACCTTGGGAGAACATCGCCTGTTGCTTGTGTTTCATGCAGTAAAGATTTTTCAAAATAATTATCAATTATAGACCAATGGTTCTTAAAATATTTCCTATTAAAGTAGTAAAAATTTTCATAGGATCCTGTGAGCGCATAAGAATCCTTAGAATTAATGACGCTAGCTATCGATGCTGATGAAGTCTCCAAGTGTATATTTAGATTTCCCCTTTCGTCTGATTTTAAAAGATCATGCCGAAGGACTGAATATAGACTGAAAAAATCTTCATTTGAATGACAAATAAAATCTGAAATATAGACATCGCTCTTTTTTCCATTTCTTTCCAAGGCGACTAAAAAACTCGATGGATGGCCAGCATTATAGAGCACATAATATGAGCAGCTTAAGCCGCTAATTTTTGAATATTGATCAAACCTCCATTGGTAGTATTTTTTTGAGCGATTAATTGTAAATATTTCATTATTGCTTCTATTAGACTGAACAATCACATCAATCTCATTGGGGGCTACATGGAATTTTTTAATGTCATAACCCGTGTACTTATTAGAGATGCTAAATTCATTAAGATTAAAAATATTTACAGTTGTTTTCCTCCAGTTTTTCGATCGAAAAGCCCTCTTTACCTCTTCATTTGGCTTATAGCTTCCTATGATCGGCTCCTCTTTCATAGCTTTCAATAAGAGCATCGAGTGATGATTATTTTCCACAAATGATAATTTCCTCCATCCTGCCCAATAGATTCCTAGATACTCACTCCCAAGCAAATTGTATTTCATGTGAAAATTGTATCCGATTGACTCTATTCTCCGATTTTTTTCAATCATGTAATAGTCGTCTCGATCTTGCTTGAAGATGTTTTGGGAGAATAAGTATCGATAGTAATCAAGTGAACTAGAATAATCCTTTCCATATCTCAATAAATTTTCAACCTGCAAAGATCTCTTTGGCTCACTGGTGCTTATTAGACTGAATTCAGAGGATGTGTCATTGGATTCATTCAGATACGAATGGTCAATAACTGATCGTGAAGCCTTGATCATTGCAATAATAATGCTTTTGAAAAAACCAATAATACCATTCGGTGCATGTATTCTTGATAAGTGAAGCATCTGTGGATAATTTTCAATCTTTTCATCACTAACTCGTTTGTTAGTAGAGCTAGCTTTCAATGGATAATCTCTCTTAAAAGTTAAATTAGATGAGTTTGTGACCCAAAGCACTCCTTTATAATTCATAGAATGAAGGGCATCGTTAAGATCATTCAGCAAATTTCCCTCAACAGCTCCAAAGGGCACCGCGAAATAATCTGGGTTTATATTCAGCTCTTCTCTTATCTTTAACGCTGAGAGATCTATATCCTTAAATATTTGATCTCTGGATAAAGTTGCTAAATTGTAGTGATTCAGACTATGGTTCATAAGCGTTGCAAGGCTTGTATTTCTCTGGCTATCTCCATAAAAAGATCTTAGAAAGTCCCAAGAGAGATAATTTTGGGATTTGGCTTTATTTAAATATTGCTCATATTTTGGATTACTAGAAATAGGCTCATAAAGCTTATCTATGATCTTTTTCTCCATTATTTCTGAGTGAATAGAGTCAGATTTAGAAAATGCATAAAATGAAAATTTTTCTCTATTAGGTACTGATTCCTCACCTAGAATAGAGCTAACGAAATTAAATAATTCGTCTTCGCTATAATGATTTAGGATGAAATAAACCTTATCTCTCCAGCCCATCCCATTTTCTGTAATTTGAATTGAAGGTCCCCATGCCCATGGAATATTATGCGCCTCAAGAAATTTTGTTACATCTAAGACCGTAGATGAAATATCATCAAAAGTAATTGCGAAATTGATTTTTTCTAGATCTCTCTCTTGATAAATTTCCTCAAGAGAAACAACTTTCCCGAGTAGTCTCATTAATTTGATTTGCAGTTTGAAAGACTTATTGCCCACTGTATGCAATCTATGAAATGGGTTGTTTAAATCTACTTTCCCAATTCTATGATAGTTGAAAATAAATGTTATCTTTTCATTGGGATCGAAAAGAGCTCTACGTATATTCTTAAAAAGCGTTAATAATAATTTGATATTTCGTCTGAGATTCACTGCACTCTTTTCTTCTTGAACCGAGAATTATAATGACCTGATTCAAGGATATTAACCTTAACCGGTACCATGTAACTCTTCATTTTTGACCTGCAGTATTTTTTTATATTCTTAATTTCTTCTTTAGGGTTCTCCAAATCTTTGATGGATATATTCGCACAGACAATTTTTCCTGTGATTGCATTATCTTCAGAAAAAACAGTAACATCTAGTACGTTGTCTATTTCCAGAATAATATTCTCAATCTCTTGTGGATATACTTTTTCGCCGCCCACATTTATTATCTCAGACTTCCTGCCTAGGATTCTTATATAGCCGTCTTTCTCAAGGACCTCATCGCCTGTTATAAACCATCCATCATCGGTAAATGGACTTGGTGCATTAAGATAACCAAGCATTGCTGATTCGGCTTTAATCTGTAATATTCCATCAATAATCCTTGTTTCATATCCATCGCCTCCAACCTTAACCCATAGTGAATCATTACTTTTTGATTTGGAACGAAGAACACCGAGCTCAATTAAACCATAGGTCTGCAAGAGCCTTACTTCTGGAAACTTAGATCTCAGCCTTTGCAATGTGCTCTCCGGCATGGGCTCTGTACCATAAGAAATTACTTTTAGACTTGATAGATCATAATTTTCATAGGCATTGCTTAAGAGTAAAAGATTTAAAAATGTTGGAGAAGATGGCAATAATTCGACATTATATTTTTCAATCAAGGAACATATTTTCTCTGCAGATCGCTCTTTTGTTGCGACCAATTCTCCACCATTAGACAAAATATGAAGCATGGTGTTTAAGCCTCCCCAATGATCAAATAAAAGAAAATTTATGGTTACCAGCGATGGTCTGCTAACCTCAAATTTTTTTAGCAGCAGCTTAAAGTCATGCACAGCAGCTTTTGGCTCACCAGAGGTGCCTGATGAAAATAAAACAAGCCCCGGATGATTCCTCTCTCTGATCACCTTATACTGTTCATTATTTGAGTCTCTTGGATAGGATTGGAGAGAAAATCCATCATTGTCGTCAATTTTGATTAGATGCTGAGTTTGAGATATTTCAAGAAACTCGTCTCTTTTTAAATCATTGCTTTTTGTCAGAGGGACTATAATTGCATTGATGCTGGTGAGAGCCAGTAAAAAGGAGATAGTCGTAGGGGTAAAATCGCCCTCCAAAGCAACCGTGCTGCCTGATGAGATTTCATTTTCGTTACAAAATCTTTTTATATCAATTATTTTAGAATGCAAATGTGCATAAGTATGGCTCTCATTTTTCCAAACTATTGCATTCTTTTGACCATTTTTTTCAAATGACTCTAATAAAAAATCGATATGCATATCAAAATTCCATAATCACAGTTCCATAGGAGAGGCCTACTCCAAAACCGGATAAAATGATCTTTGATCCTCTGGAAACCTTTCCAGCATCGATTGCATCTTGAAGCGCAATAGGTATTGATGCTGAAACAGTATTGCCAACATTATTTATATTTATGAAAACTTTTTCTCTATCAAGTTTAAGTGACCGAATCACCGAATCTAAAGTCATCTTACTGGCCTGATGAAAGATAATTTGATCGATATCATCAATTGTCATAGAGTTTTTTATAAGCATATCTTTTATCTGCTTTGGAGCTACTGAATTTATAAAAGACCAGACGCCTATTCCGTCCATCGATATGTTCTCTCTTGTTTTAGTACTGCCTGCATTATCCTCTATTTCTTTCTTTGTTGATGCTGATTTTGGGACTCTAAGACCTCCAGCTTCAATCCAGAACTTATCCCATCCAGTCCCGTCTGAACCAACATCAATATCAATGATTCCGTTTCCAATATTCTCTTTCTTTACAAGTGTGGCTGCGGCAGCGTCTCCAAATAAAACCTTGGTTGATCTATCTTTAGGATGAATATATTTGGAGTATGTATCTGCATTGATCAACAATATTTTTTCTGCCATATCTGCTCTCATGAATGCTTCAGACATTTTTAGACTATATATATATCCGGCACACGCATGATTAAAATCAAAGCAAAAAACATCTTTACTTAAACCTAAATCTCGATGCATCAAGAATGAGTTTGATGGCATTATATAGTCTGGACTTTGTGTGCAAAATATTATGCCGTCTAAGTCATTTAGTTGATTATTATCAATAAGGCGTGAGCAAGCTTTAAGAGCCAGATCATAGGCTGTCTCATGCTCTGCAGCAATGTGTCTATTATAAACTCCGGTTTTACTTGATACTTTTTCAATATCCCAATCAGGATTTTCTATCTTTAAATCTTCATTTGAAATTATATTTTCAGGAAGATAATAATCGATAGATTCAATACACAGTCTCATTTTATTTACCTAGGTGCCTCATTACATTTTTCTCTTCGTTGCCAATAGTAGTATTTTTACCGTGTCCGGGGTAGATATCAATTGAGGAAGGCAGATTAATAATAGCATCTAAAGATTTTTTTAACCTTTGATCGTTACCGCCCGGTAGATCGGTCCTTCCTATTGCATTTTTTAGTAAAGTATCCCCCGTAAACAATGCATCTTCAATTTTAATACACACACTCCCATCAGTATGACCTGGTGATTCAATAAAAAAGATTCTGAATTCCTCTATTTCAACTGGTGAATCAAGCGTATCTATATATTGATCTATATCAGGAATCTTTATCGGTTCGTCGCCTTGAAATATCTTCATGTATAGATTTGCAGCTCTCAGGAGCTTCTTGTCAGATGAATGAAGATAAAATTCAACGTCATATTTTTTTTTAAAGTAGTCTACAGCTCCCACATGATCAAAGTGTCCGTGGGTATTTATTATGGCAATAATATTCAGTCTATTTTTTATCAAATAATCATCTATCTTGTCCGCATCTGATCCAGGGTCAATCAATATTGATTTCCTATTTTCATGTGATACGACATAACAATTTTCCCTCCAAGGACCTGTCGGTATCTTTTTTATTGTCAGTTCGCTTGCTTTCATCCCAATTGAATAATCTGACCATTAACGGATTGTGAATCTTCACTTAAAAGGTATTTAATCTTCATAAATATATCGTCAATACTGACTACAGAATTGGATGAACTTTTTGACAAAATCTCATTAAAGATCTCTGGGTTAATGGCTTCAGACATTCCCGTATTCTCTACAACAGAAAGAGATAAAACATTTGCAGTTATACCCGAGCTCTCGATTTCTTTAGCAAGAACTTTTGTAAACTGTTCAACAGCCGCCTTTGATGAGCCATAAATTGAGGTGCCTTCAATATCAAATTTTGTGTGTATTGAAGAAATATTGATTATTCTGCCAGAGTTGACCTTCCTCATTGATTTAACAGCTTCTCGAGATACTAAAAAAGTTCCAAAAAAATTTGTATCAAATACCTTTCTAGCCTCTAATTCTGATGTTAAAAGAGCATGATTCATTGAAGCTATTCCAGCATTATTTATCACACAATCGATAGTGCCATACTCTTTTCGTATCAATCTAAATATATTTTTCACCGATTTCTCTTGAGCGATGTCTGCTTCAATATGAACATAATGATCATCGATAAGGTCAGAATTATTTCGGCTACAGCCAACTACAAAGAAGTTTTCTTTTATGAAGCGCTCTGCTAATGATCTGCCCAAACCTGATCTTGTTCCAGTGATCAAGATTAAGGGCTTATCACTCATCCATTTCTTCCTTAATTAGGATGAATATATACTCACACAAAGAATTAACTGTTCGAAAAGGACTTGATTCCTGAGAAAGAGCTCTTTCATCTGCAAGTGTAATAGAGATATCAAACGCATCTTCTATGCCCTGCTCAACAGCAACTATTAAATTGACCAGTCCAAGTGAGTCCAAGTCGCTGCCTTGCCCCATTAGAATTGTTTCACTTGATTTTTTGATTTTATCCTCTTGGTCATCTTGATCATTAAATTCATCGATAACCTCAAAGATTGTTTCTAAAATTTTATTTTCTATGTCGGCCATTTATTTTCTCCGAAATTTTCATTAAATTGGAGTTTTATAATTAAATAATTAATTTAATCCTCAATAAAGTAGTATTGTACACATCGATCCAGAAATTATTTAACGATTAAAAGATAATAATTGTGTATGCAGGATAATCTATCAATTAAAGAAATTATTAACCTGACTGGACCTAACAAAAAGATGTTGGCTCCAATGCTCGCTCTAATCATTATCAGCTCACTGTTTGATGCCATTAGCATAGGTCTCTTCGTTCCATTGATTGCAGGGATAATTGGCTCAGAAGATTATGTGGGCGAGGATAGCTTTCTAACCGAAATAACAAACTATATTATTCAATTCTCACCCTCCGAGGAGTTGGAGCTTGCAATCCTATGTATTTTCATAATTTTGATATTTATATTAAAAAATATATTTGTTTTTTTAAGAGTTATTTTCGGTACTCATCTTTCAAATAAATTAAGGGCTTACTGGTCAACAAAGATCTTTAAGTCACTGACTCAGTCAAGCATCACAAATATTGTTCTAAACAAACAAGGAAAACTAATAAACAACATAATTAATGAGCCTATAGTATCTGCTAAATATGTCTTCACTTTTGTATCTTTAGCATCAAAGCTTTTAGTCACACTGGTCTTAATTCTGATTATGCTCTCACTCTCCTGGCAGGTAACCTTGGCTATACTTCTGAGTTCATCAATTATATTCTTCTCGTACCTTTTGGTTATCGATAAAAGAATAAGAAAACTTGGTAACAAAAGGCTGCTGTTAGTGCAAAAAGTAACCGGTCTCGCTCAAGAGAATCTCAGTGCAATCAGGCAGGTGAAGGTTTTCTTACTAGAAAATACTGTTTTGAAAAAATTCAAAGAAACTTATGAGGATCTGCTTGATTCACTTATAAAAGTTGCCGTTTATCGAAATATAACACTGCCTTTAGCTGAAATAGGAGTTATTGTCTGCTTGATTGCAGCCTTAATGTATCTTAACTACTTCACTAATTTGGACTTAAATGATTTTCTTCCTCTTTTTGCATTTGTTGTGATTGCTTCTCAAAAAATTGCCATAAATTTAGGGGGATTTGCATCGGAAAAAGTTGCTTTGACTTCTCAGAAGCCGTCAATAATTGCCATCAATGAAATGATTAATGATGAAATGATGAAGAATGAGCAGGATAAAGAAATGAAGGAGGTAAATTCTATTGACGGCGATATTGTTTTCAAGAATGTCAACTTTAAATATGATCAAAGCAAAAGCGAAAAAGTTCTGGATAATATTAATCTTAGAATCAAAAAGAATCATATTGCAGCAATAACCGGTGCCTCAGGCTCAGGTAAATCAACAATAATTGATCTTATTTGTAGCTTTTTTAGAAATTATGATGGTGAAATCCTTTTAGGCTCAAACCGTCTGAGTGACTGTAGGCCATCCTCAATAAGATCAAGAATTGCATACGTAAATCAAGATAGCTTACTCTTCGATGCCACTATCAAAGAAAATATCCTTATTGCAAATCCTGAGCTATCTGATGATGAAGTAAAATCTTTCTGCAGGAAAGCTAACGCTGAAGGTTTCATAGAAAAATTAGATAATAAATATGAATCACAACTGATCGATAGAGGGCAAAATATCTCGGGTGGACAACGACAAAGACTAACTATCGCTAGAGCCTTTGCAAGAGATTTTGACTTATTAATTATTGATGAAGGGCTAAGCGCTCTAAATGTCTCTACAGCAAAGCCTATACTTGATCATCTGATTGAATTAAGAAATCAAGGAAAAACCATCATTATGATTTCTCACAATGATGAGCATTTATCAATATGTGATCAAATACTCTTTATAGAAAATGGCAAGATCAGCCCACTAAAAAATTGATTAAATCTCTGAAAAAGATCATTTTAAAAGCAACCAGATTTGTAGGTCAATTCCTTAAGAGATTGATGATAATTAAAAAGGAGACAACGAGATTCTCTGATGAAAATAATCATGTTTTTTTTGGCTACTATGATGTTTCCCCTATAGATTATGAGAATAAATATATGCTTGCGATGCATCTTCCGTTGGCAAGAGATGATCAAATGATGTCCGTTGGATATTACGACCTAAATGATAGTTCAAAAATTTTCAATTCAATCGGTCAAACAGAAACATGGTGCTGGCAACAGGGCTGCAGACTCAGATGGCTCCCATCAGAAGAAAATTGCGTAATCTTCAATACCATTGTTGACTCTAGATATGGAGCAATTATTTATGATTTAAAATCTAACAAAGTATTACGCGAGATCAATTCGCCTATCTATGATATCGACCCAAAAGGTGAGATAGGTGCTAGTTTGAATTTTTCCAGACTTCAAAGGCTTCGGCCAGGTTATGGCTATAAGAGTATTCCTGATCATTCCATAAGTGAAATGAAACCAAAATATGATGGATTATTTCTGGTAGATATAAAAAATAATGGGCTCAAAATGGTTGTTAGTTTGGATGAAATATCCAATTATAAAAACGAAAAAATTATCCCCAATTCAGAACATTACATCAATCATATTTTTTTTAGCCCTGATTCTAGATATATTTTCTTTTTTCATCTCTGGGCAGATAAAAAATCGAGAGACTCCAGACTATTTAGATATGACATTGAAAAAGATAAGCTTAAACTCATCATTGATAATACAGTTTCACATTATACCTGGAAGGATGACAAATCATTTATCATCACTGAATTTCATAATGAAAAGCTCAGCTATAATATTTATGACTTAGATGGTTCGCTGCAATCAGTAATTGGGAATGATTTACTTATAAAAGATGGTCATCCTAGTTTCTGTAGTAAAAATGACTTTTTGATATCTGACACTTATCCAAACTATTTTGGCTTCCAGCAATTGTTTAAATATGACCTAAAGTTAAACTCTTATACTCCTCTGTGCAACTTCTACACAAAATCAAAATTCCAAGGTGAACAAAAGTGCGATCTTCATCCGAGACTGAGTCATGACGGTAAAACTGTATGTGTTGATGTAGTTGATAATGGGAAGAGAGAGATGGCAATAATTAGTCTTTAATAAACTAAACTTAATCATTCAAAAGTTGGATTATTATATTGCCAATATTCTCTCCTGCATGCCCTGGAAAAGGTCCTGCCTCGTGAGTACATATATACTCTCTCCCCTTTGAATCTTCATTTGGATCAGAAAGATATAAATTTATATAGTCAATCAATTCTTCCATTGTGAATGCTGTTCTACATCCTCCAGATTGAATAACTCTTTGATTATGAGTTTGCCTATAGTCAATCATAATGTCTTGTTTTGTATTCTTTATATCCCCTTGACACATATCTCTAATAGCCATATTTACCACTGGCAAATCAAAAATAGCAGCTTCAATTGCCATTGTTGAAAACATATTGATCATGATATCGCTGTGCTGAAGTATTGAAGCAACAAGTGATATTTCAGAGTCAGCCATATCAAAATCCATCTGCTTTGATTGTAATTTGGGCATATTGAGCACTATTGAGTCATATTTACTCTCAATCCTAGCGTATTCATCTAATATTTCTTGAAATACATAAGAGCCGTCTTTTCTTCTAAAATGAAGAGGATGAATTCTTACCAAGAGTTGGACATCGTCAGAAAATGTTCCTTTCTCAATCTCAATCGCAATGCTCTCTATCAAATTGGGGCCCCAAGGAAACCTTCTGGGTGATTTTGTAGCATAGAAAATAACTTTTCTATCATGATTCAAGCCGAGCTTATCAAAAAGTTCTTCTTTTTTGATAAGGATCTGGTCTTTATAATAACTATCCCAGTGTGCAACTCCTCCAACATGGATCTTTTCTTCAGGAATATCATTCATATTTATAAGCTCTTTTTTCATATTATCTGTCCATGAAATTACACTATCTGGAACATATCCTGGCATGCCATTCCCGCTAGTGTTATCCCAGCTGAGAACAATATTGCAAACTCTGACATTATTTTTTATTGCTTCCCTTGCTATAAATTCGTTATAAAGAAAACCAGTTAAGCCAGTTACTAAAAGCAAATCAGGATTATATTTTTCAAAAAGATCTGTATGAATTTTTGGTGTTAAGCATATTTGCTCAAATTGAATAAGAAGATTTCTCAAAGCACTGCTTCTCTTGAGAATTTCAGTAGTAATCCTAAAAAATATTCCTAATATATGCCTAAGTAAGCCATCATCTTTTGACCATCGATTTTGGATAATAAAGATTTCCTTAAAATCATCGATTGTAGTTGTGTCTTCTTTCCCATTCAGCACATGGGCTCTTATTTGAATCAGAATTCTTTGAAGCTTGCTACTAGCAAGGTAAGACGCATAGTCATCATCACTGATTTCTTCAACAAAAATATTCTCAGATTCATAAAAATCTCTAAAACCATCTTCATTCGCATTATGGGCAAGAATGATGATCCGCAAATCAGTCCTATCTCTTAAGGTTTTAAAAACATCTGAACGAAGTAAATATCTATGAGCAAAACCATCATTTATGTATATGAAAATTGTTTTATTTTTCATCTGAATTAATTAGCGGACTATTTTCGAAAAATATTAGATTTATTGTTATAAATTACTCTTTACAATTTAAAAAAGAATCTACTGTTTCCTTTAGCGTCTTAAGTTCCTCAATTGTTCTGCCATAAACTTCTAAGCTATAGTAATTTAAATCTTTTTTGATGTGCGGCCAAAACCATGATCCTTGGTCGAATATATGATTGGAGTCACTGAGACCATCATTGTCACTAAAATGATATGCCTTAATCCATGAATCACAAATGCTAAACATTTCACTTGGATTATAGCCTAATGAATTTGCTGACACTTTGAGGTGTGCTACATCTATTAAAAGATTTACATTTTCAGGTGAATTCTCCATCACAGTTCTACACTCCTCTGGGGTGCTCATCAAGAATGGATCTGTTTTAAATTCATTGTAATTATTAAAAGAAAGCACATTGTTTTCAATCAAGAGAGATGCGCCATTCTGAGCTGCAAATTCAGATAATTTATTAATCCTTTCCATAAAGATCATTAGTCCATCTTCCCTATTGGCTATAAACCTATTTTTTATTCTTTTTCCTAATTCATCTACTCTGGGATCAAGTAAAAAACCTGCGTGAAAGCTATAAACAGGATTATCAAGCTCGCATGACCATCGAATCGCATTCTTTGCATGATCCAAACTCTTTTTGGCGATATCAGAATTCATTGAAGCAAGATTAAAAACGAAAGGCTCTTCTGGAGGTGGAAAATAATTATGGACTTGAAAGTTACATTCTGATTTTAATGCAATGAAGTCACTGATATCTAGGCTGTCAGCAAGTCCACTCGATAATTCGATACTGTCTATCCCAATATCAATCATTGCTTTTGAAGTTTCTATGGGTTTCTTGTCAGAAAAACCGCCAGTTGAAATATATACCATCAATTCTTCCTCAGCTTTGCAGGAACACCTAAATATGTCCCAGTTTTTGTAATGGATGATGCAACAAGTGAATTTGCACCAATTTTGACATCATCAGTTATATTTATTGATGGTAAAATAGTTGAATTTGCACCAATAAAGACATTTGATCCAACAATACACCTGCCAAGAACCACACTATGAGGAGCTAAGTGTGAGTGTGAGCCAATGATGCTCTCATGCTCAATATTGGATCGTGTATTGATTATATTGTTATTGCCAAGAACACTGCATGGCCCTAGGTGAGAAAATGGAGAAAGTACATTTCCAATTCCTAAATCGGTGACTGAAGGATCAACATATGCATATTTTGAAATTAGATTGGGAAGCCTTATATTATGATTTTGAATTTTTTCAAACCATGATTGTCTTAATAGGTTTTCTCCGATTGCAATTGAAATACTTACTGAATCATTTGTTTTGATAAGAGAATCAAATGCTTCAATTCCGCCAAGGACAGGGGCTCCTAGTATTTCTTCATCTATTCCGGTAAATGAGAGATCAAAAATACCGCCAATATCAAATTCATTGCTTTCTTTGATCAATGAAATATTGACTCTGGCCTGGCCGCCTGCTCCTAAAATATAAATTTTCGGCCTACTCATCAGTTATTTCATTCCATTCAATCTGATGATTTTTATTTAAATCGAGTTTAATTTTTTTTCCAAGCATATTTTTTATTTCTCTAGCCGGAATCTTGTCTCCAGGTCTCATCATCACAATATCTTCTTTTTGAAGAACATGTCCCTTCTTTAGATCTCTTTTCAGGGTGATACTTTTTCTAGAAACTTGGGACATCTGGTACTCTTCTTCTTGACATGATTTCTCAGAGGATCCCATGATCATTTCTGCTCTTCTAACAACCTCGACAAGCTCTTTGAACTCATTTGGATCTGACGATGCTTTGTGATCTGGACCATCTAGTGATTTATCTGAAGTAAAATGCTTCTCTATAACTTTTGAATTAAACGCAATTGATAGAAAAGCTGCATCACTCCCAATACTATGATCAGAGTAGCCAATAGGTAGATGATATCTCGATTGTAATGTTTGTAGAACACTTAAATTAATACTTTGGTCGCTACATGGATAGTTTGAAACACAATGAAGAATGACAATATCGTTATTTTTATGTTTTTTAAAAATCTCAATAGCTTCATCAATTTCATCTAGTGTAGCCATACCAACAGATAAAATTACAGGCTTTTGAGTTCGTGCAACTTTATCTAACAAGAAATGATCGACAATATCTGCCGATGCTATTTTATAGAGTTTGACATCAAGCTTTTCAAGAAAATTGACTGATTCCTCATCATAAGGTGTAGATAAGAAATCAATCTTCCTTTGGTCACAATAATCTTTGAGAATATGATGATCATCATAACTTAACTCCAGCTTCTCGAGCATGGCGTAGTGTGATTCATCCTTATTTGTAGTGCTCGATTGATAATTGACTTTCTCTGTACCCGGAGTAACCAAGCCGGCAGCTGTAAAAGTTTGGAACTTTACTGCATCAGCGCCAGAATCTATGGCTAGATCGATCATCTCTTTTGCAAGCTGAAGGCTTCCATTATGATTCACGCCGATCTCTGCAATTATGTAGGCTTGTTTAAGTTGTGAAAAATAACTCATTTAATTCATCCTTTTAGACTTATTTGCAATGAAAAAAATAAACTGGGGTATAAGTTGTTTTAATTTTGACACTATTCATAGTTAATACTACAGCCTAAAATCACTCAATTCTTTTTTGAATACTGATTTTAAATCCATTAAAACAGATTTAGTCTTTCTAAATTCATTGATTTTTTCAATACCCATATCAATGAATTCTTTATGCTTAACTGCTAAGACAATTCCATCGTAGTGTTCTTTTTTTGGGTACTCCAATAAATCAAGGTCATATTCTTTTTGAACTAGCGTGGCATCTGGCCATGGATCATAAATATCTGCATGTATATTTCTCTGTTTAAGCTTTTGGTAAATATCCAGAACTTTAGTATTTCTATGGTCAGGACAATTTTCTTTAAATGAGAACCCAAGTATTAAAACTCTAGATCCATCATGTTGAATTTTTTTTTCATCCATTAAGGATAGCATCTGGTCTGAAATATAGTCGGACATACCATCATTCAGATTTCTACCAGCTAATATTATTTCTGGTGAAAAGCCAATGCTCTTTGCTTTATATGTCAAATAGTATGGATCAACACCTATACAATGCCCTCCAACAATACCTGATTCGAAGGGCAGAAAATTCCATTTTGTCTTTGCGGCTTCAAGAACATCGGTGGTATCAATTTCTAATTTATTAAAGAGAATAGATAATTCATTTATCAAAGCAATATTAAGATCTCTTTGTGTATTCTCAATCACTTTAGCTGCTTCCGCAACCTTGATTGAGGGAGCTTTGTGTGTTCCTGCATTTATAATGGATCCATACAAAAGATCAATAAAGTCAGCTGCATCTTTATTGGAGCCGGAAGTAACCTTTATAATATCACTGACTCCTCTAGATTTATCTCCAGGATTTATCCTCTCAGGACTATAGCCAACATGAAATTGATCATTCATTTTAAACTCCGATACATCTTCCAAAACTGGGACGCAAACTTCCTCTGTTGCTCCTGGGTATACCGTAGACTCATAAATAACTATGTTTCCATCAGAGAGAATTGCGCCAACGGATTTGCTCGCCTCAATTAGATAACCGAAGTCGGGATTATTTTTCTCATCAATTGGAGTTGGGACAGTTATAACATAAACATTGGAGGATGAGAGCTCTTCAGGATTTGATGTAAACTTTAGATCTGCTTTCTCAGACAACTCATCCGAAGAAACCTCATTAGTTCTATCATGGTTATCATGTAATTCATTTATTCTATTTTGGTCTATATCAAAACCAATTGTTTGAAACTTCTTCCCAAACTCAATGGCCAAAGGAAGACCAACATATCCAAGACCTATGATCGCTATCTTTGTTTTTTCTAAATCATTAATCATTAACGCTTCCTACATATTTTGTATGTCATTAAAACTCATTCCTAATTTATCTTTTTTAGACACAATTGGATTTTTCTCTGGCCACTCTATATCAATTACTGGATCATTCCAATAGAGTGTATATTCATCATCTGGGCGATAAATTTCAGTCAGCTTGTAAAAAACCTTTGCCTCTTTGCTCAAGACATTGAACCCATGTGCAAAGCCTGGAGGAATCCATAGTTGATTATGTTTGTCATCATCTAATATTACTGAGAAATGCTTTCCAAACGTTTTGGACTCTCTTCTTAAATCTACAACCACATCAAAAATTCTTCCAAAAGGAACATAAACTAATTTTCCTTGAGGAAAATCTTTCTGGAAATGCATGCCTCTCAAAACAGACTTTTTAGAATAGGAAACAGAGTCCTTGATAAATCTGACTTTCTCCCCAATAAAATCCTCATAAATAGATTCTTCGTAAATATCCATGAAATGGCCTCTGGAATCAGAATATATTTCCGGCTGAATTACTAATAATCCGCTAATATTGGTTTCTTTTATATTCATACTCAGGTCGCCTTGAGAATTTTTTTTAAGTTCATTCCATAAGGCGTATTTTGATATCTCGCCAAAATATTTTTAATATTCATATCACTTAGCCAGCCATTTTCATATGCAATGAGCTCGATTGATCCAATCAAACAATTCTTTCTATTTTGAATTTCCCTAATGAATATAGACGCATCAATAAGTGAATCATGTGTGCCTGTATCCAACCACTCTATATTGTCATCCAAAATAGTCACTCGTAAACTTCCCATCTCGAGATATTTTAAATTTATGTCTGTTATCTCTAATTCTCCTCTTCCTGATGGGGTTAAGCTTTTAGTTATCTCAATGACACGATTATCATAAAAATAGAGCCCAGTTACTGCATAGTTAGATTTTGGTTTTTGAGGCTTTTCCTCAATGCTCACTACTTTGCTTCCTTCGAATTCAATTACACCGAAGCTTTCAGGGTTTTGAACTTCGTATCCAAATACATGCCCTCCTTCATTCAGATTAGAAGCTTGCCTTAATTGATCTTTCAGACTGTCTCCATAAAAAAGATTGTCTCCCAAAATTAAACAAACGGAATCATCCCCAATAAATTCCTCACCAATCAGAAAAGCTTGAGCAATTCCATCTGGTGATGACTGAATTGCATATTCAATCTTTATCCCCAATTCTGATCCGTCTCCCAGAAGGTATCTATATCCGTTAAGATCTCTTGGAGTCGAAATTATAAGAATATCTCTGATGCCTGCTTCCATCAAAATAGAAAGCGGATAGAAAACCATTGGTTTGTCAAATATCGGTAGCAATTGCTTTGATATGCTTCTGGTTATTGGGTATAGCCTTGTGCCAGATCCACCAGCTAAAAGTATTCCTTTCATTTCAAACTAACGCCTAATTATTAATCTATTTTAGTGCCTATACGATTCAAGTAACTTCCATTTGAGATATTTTCACACCATTTTTTATTGTCCAGATACCAGAGTATTGTCTTTCTGATCCCATCACCAAAACTCTCTTGGGGAAACCATCCGATTTCTCTATTTATTTTCTCAGGGTTGATTGCATATCTTCTATCATGTCCCGGTCTGTCATCTACATAGGTTATTAAATCACTATGGCTAAATGATTCATTGGGGATCAATTCATCCAGAATCTTACAAACATTTTTTACTATATCTATATTCTTTATCTCGTTATCAGAACCAATATTATATGTTTCACCTAACTTGCCTTTCTCTGAAATCATAAGTAAAGCTCTGACATGATCTTCAACATATAACCAATCTCTTATTTGATTGCCATCACCATATATTGGAAGAGGTTTATGATTGGTAGCATTTAAGATCATCAATGGAATTAGCTTTTCTGGGAATTGATTTGGTCCATAATTGTTCGAGCAATTAGTTATTATAGAGGGGAAATTATATGTTCTATGCCAAGATCTGACTAGATGATCAGAACTTGCCTTGCTTGCAGCATATGGTGAGCTTGGATCATAGGGCGTTGTCTCCGTGAAGGATGGCTCATCTGAGCCAAGATCGCCAAAAACTTCGTCTGTCGATACATGAATAAATTTAAATCCTATTCGTTTTTCATCGCTAATCGTGCCGAGATATTTTTGAGAAATATTTAATAAATTGAATGTGCCAAGAATATTTGTATTGAGAAATACCTCTGGATTATCGATTGATCTATCAACATGGGATTCGGCTGCAAGATGGAAAACAATGTCTGGATGATATTTTACAAACACTCTTTCCAATGATGAACCATCTGTTATGTCTACATTTTCAAATGTATATCTTTCATCTTGATCAATGCTTTCTAGTGATTCAAGATTTCCTGCGTATGATAAGGAATCAAGATTGATGACAGAGTGATCAGTATCTTCTAAAAGAAACTTCACTAGGTTTGAGCCTATAAAACCAGCACCTCCAGTAACCAATATTTTCATGCCTTATAGTTCCTGAGAAGGAAAGACTCCAATGATACTTTCCAGCTTGGTATGATAATTCCAAGTTTTTCACTAATTTTTTCAGTATCCAAGGCGCTATTCATTGGTCTTTCAAGTTTTGATTCTAGTTGATTGGTTGTAATGGATTCAATTTTACAGTTAACTTTTAATATTCTAAAGGCTTCGGTCGCGAAATCATTCCAACTACAAAAACCATGATTTGAATAATGAAATAATTCTACTCCATCTCTCTTATTATGACTTTCGTTAAAATCTATTATTTCTAAAACTACATTAGCTAAGTCTTCAGCAAAAGTAGGAGACCCAATTTGATCGGAAACCACTCTGATACTATTACTGACTCTAGACTTTTGAATTATTTTATTAATGAAGTTTATCCCATGAAAAGAGTATAGCCAGCTTGTCCTGATAATAAATGCACTTGGAGAAACATTTCTAATTGCAATTTCTCCATCTCTTTTTGAAGATCCATAATGGTTAATTGGATTACACTCTGCATCCTCACTATAGGGTTTTCCTAATTGACCATCAAAAACATAATCCGTACTAATATGAATCAAGCAAACATTTTTAATCTTGCACATTTCTGCGATCTTTTTAACTGCAAGATGATTTATTGCTTGAGCCTTTTCTGGGAATGATTCTGCTAATTCAACTTTAGTATATGCTGCACAATTTAAGAAATAATCGAAATCATTAGTTTGGAAAAGCTCCTCTATCTCATCATCGCTGGAAAGATCTAATTGATCCCGTGATAGAAATATAAATTCATAAGGACTGCTAATCGAAATTTTTCTTATTTCATTTCCAAGCTGACCCGAGCTGCCAGAAACAAATATTTTTTTAGCCCTAAATTGAGACATTACTGAGTTTAGTCAGTTTTTGAAGATACGACATCATCTACAAAATAAAGAATATTCCAGAAGACATAGCAAAGAAACATAATGAAGAAAATAAAGAAGCTTATTTTGCTTAAATATATGCTATTAAAAACACCCATCAGCATCAGTAAAAAACTTGATGAAGATATTAATAACAGTGCCCTTCTTTCGGATAATCCTTTTTTGAGTAGGATATGATGAAGATGCCTTCTATCAGGATTAAAGGGGGAAAGTTTATAGTAAAGCCTTCTAAAGATGATGACGATTGTATCCATTAGCGGTACAGCTATTACCCATAAAGCATCAATAGGCTCAAGCGATCTTCCCTCTCCTTGAGATAAGCCTACTAGACTCCATGCAACTATGTAGCCTAGGAATGTACTTCCAGAGTCTCCCAAGAAAATTCTTTTAGCTGAGAAAAATCTCAAATTGAAGATCAAATAAGGCAAACAGGCAACTAAAAGAAATAATAAGAACTGATTATAGAAGAAATATACATACAAACTTTTGAATTGAACGACTTGAAATAAAAATATTCCGATTATTGCATTGATAAAAACAGAACCTGCAAGTCCATCCATTCCATCAAACATATTGAATGCATTTGTTACTCCAACAACACAAAAAATTGTCAATGGTATGCCCCATATACCAAGCCTTACTTCGCCTAAACCAAAAAGATCTCCGAGTGATTCTAGATAAAGGCCGGTTCCAGATATTAAAATTAAGCTTGCTATAATTTGTATACCAAATCTAAGCTTTGCTGTAAGGCCTCTTGAGTCATCTATCAATCCTGCTATAAAAACAAGAGTTGAGGTTAAAAATAAATAAAGAAGATTTAGGTTCATTGGCATTGCCACAAGCAGGAATAATAGAGAGCCTATATATATAGATAACCCACCGGTAAGTGGAACTATTTCACTATGTTTCTTTCTTGTTGTTGGTCGGTCAACAAAATCGAGAGAGAGGGCTGCATTGCGACTAATAAGAATAAATACAAAAGATATCAACAGCGTGAAGGGCAAAACAGAAAAAAGATTCATAGTGGTTTATCTAGATTTAATCTTTTTTTTCAAGTGCTTCTTTTGTAAAAAGAAAAATAAGGGTGAGAGTTAAGCCAATCAAAAATCCGAGTATTATTGCTAATCTGTGATTGGGACCTGAAGGTGATTCAGGAGGAATGGCTGAATCTATAACTCTGAATGCGTATTGCTCTCTTGAATTAGCAATCATAATTTGTGACATTTGTTGTTCTATCAACTGATACATCACAGATTTAATATTCATCGTATTTGTTTCATTGAGTTGTTGCTGAAGAAAGAAAATATTACTCTCTGACTCTTTAGTAGATTCATTCCTGATATATTCATTTACCCTCGCAATGAGCTCATTTGCGAATCTAGCAGACAATTCAGGATCATCCCATTCTATTAGAATCGTAATGATTTTATTTTTCTTGAATACATTTATTGAATTCTTTAATTTTGAAACCCCAGAAAGCAAATTTGGAGGCTTCCCTTTCCATGAATTTTTATCGGAGTCCCACTGATCAGGGAAAATAACTGGCATAAGATTTTCTTTTTCTATGTATGACTGAAGAAAGTCCCTTGTATTGAGAATTGCAAGAGCAGTTTCTTCCTCGCCTTGAGCTTGTGTTGTGAAGCCAGCGATTCTTGCTAAACCTTCCAATCCGCCTGAGGATCCTGAGCCTCCAGTGGATTCTGCTGGCACAAGAACTATTTCTGAAACATAAACAGGGGGTAAAGTTAAAGAATAAAGAAAAGAAAATAACGAAAAAGCAATAGCAACAATTGCTATGATTTTTTTTGATTCATCTAAAAAACTGAGCGACTGGAATGAAAGATTAATTTTTTTAGTTTCTAAAGGGTCATTCATTTTTTTAATTACTAAGGCTATTAACAGCTGCAGCTGCTACTGCCAATTGATATACCAACTGAGAAACATCATTTGCAATCCTTAATGTTCTGGTGCCTCCATCATCTATAAGAGGTGGAACTACAATTGTATCCCCAGGTTCAATGCTGTAATTGGAGGATCTAAAAAATCCTCCTTTTTGTCCTTGAGCCTGAATCGATCCATTAGCTTTTATAATAAAAACTTGGTTTGGATCTCCAAGCTTAGTGGCACCTCCACTCAAACTAAGATAGTCATTAAATATCAAATTTGACTCATAGATATGAGTTGTAGGAACATAGACTTCTCCCAAAACAGAGACGCTTTGAGTGTTTCTTGGAATATTTAATTGATCTCCATCCCTTAGAACTACGTCATTCTTAACTCCATTAATAATATCATTCAATTGTATAACTAGTCTGCCTGTAGGCTCTGAGGTATCAAGTCTATCTGTCAAGCTAAGTAACGCTGTTAAATCAGCTGCACCACCCACTCTAGTTTGCTGATAGATGATCTCTTTATTTGTTAGATCTTTTGCAGATGATATTTTCTCCTCTTCGAGTTTCTTAATATCATCTCTCTGGAAGAAAACACCATTCAGGAATGCATTTTGCTTAAGGCCTCCAGCTCTTTCAATTAAATCAGTGATAGTTTCACCCTCTGAAATAATATACGTACCAGGAAAATATACTTCACCACTAATGGAAGCAGACCTATTTAGTTTCTGGGCTCCTTTAATGTGCACAGTCATTCCAGGAGAGAGTTGCTTAGCCAGTGTTCCTTTGCTAGCTGATATTGACTCTCTATCTATTTTAAAATCATAGCCATTATTATTATTGAACCTAATTAACTCTATCTCGTCTAAGTATGATGTATCCTTTAATCCACCTGATGCTTGAATTGCCTCAAGTACAGACATATTTTTTGAAAATGGATATTGACCAGGAAAATTTACATTGCCAGTTATGTTAATAACTTTTTCAATCTCATTAGGGCTAGCCTGATCTTTAATAGATTGTAAAATAGGGTTAAGCATTAATGCTCTTCTCCCTGAGTTTGGGTTTGGCTTATATTGAGCTAATATATCCTCAATACATTTCTGCTGTATTCTTTCATTTTCTAGTCTCTCTTCCCTTGTAACTAGTGGAGATATCATAGGATTATTTGCTACTGAAGATTGTTTTTCTTGTTTAGATAAAGACTCTATAGAGGAGGGGTCTAAAATATCTAACTGATCAATATTAGTTAGTGGTGTACTTAAATTTTGGCTTGAGACTTTTTGTATAAAACATCTGCTTATCAACTCTTCCAATTTATATTCTAAAATATCTTCATCAGGAATAGCATTAATTGGATCATTCAAAAGGCTCTTAGTTTCTTTTGAGAAAACAATAATCTCATCTCGTGGCATCAGTAATATATTCTCATCTTTATTGCCAGCAAGAACTTGTTCAATATCAATAGAGTAAAAATCAAGTCGACCATTATTACTATTCTCCCTCTTTATCAAAATATAATTTCTGTCTGACAGTGGGAGTAAGTCATCATAACTCTTGATAATATCGTTAATTCTAAGTCCTTCTTTATATTCTGAAAATCCCGGCCTTGCAGCATAGCCTGATAGTAGGACAACATCCTTCATTGTATTTAGTATCGGATTAACATTAACAGTATCTCCATCTTCAAGAGGTAGTGAAAAATTGTCTTCGTTACTAAGATCTACATCGAGCAACTGAATTCCATCGTTTTGAGAAAATCTTTCAATTTTTGTTGAGGCAAGATGTGCTGAAGATGTAAGACCGCCAGCATAGTCTATTATGTCTCTTAACCTTTCCTGGCTCTTCAATTCGAATATGGCTGGCTTTTTTACCTCTCCAGCTATACCGACAGTCTTCTCATATGGGGGAATGAATATTACATCTCCTGATTGAAGGAAGATATCATTGCTAGTATCGCCTCTCAATAAAATATCATAAAGATCGAAAGTTGTTATGATTTCCCCTCCTCTCTTAACCTCTATTTTTCTGTGACTTCCAGATTCTGATATGCCGCCAGTAGTTAGGAGAGCATTAGTTACTGTTGATAATGCGCTAAGCATATAGCTGCCTGGTTGAAAAGATTCTCCAACAAGAATAACTTGTATAGATTTAAGCTTGCCTAGTGTCACACTGGCATTGACCCCGATCAATTTACTTGAAACATTATCCTTTATCAGTGCTTTCATCTCTGAGTAACTGAGTCCCGTGACAAATATTGGGCCAATACTTGGGAAATAAATATCTCCCTCTCTTGATACCATAAGTGAGTATTGGCTGTTTTCTGTTCCAAAAAGTGTCACATTAATAGTATCGCCAGGACCTATAATATAACTTGGTGGTATAGGGATATCATTTGTTGGAGAAAAATTCGAAAGACTAGAGTCAAAGATTTCAGAGCCAAATCTTTTGAGATCCTCAACAATTATATTGGGCTGCGGTACAGCGCTTAGATCCCTAGGTTTTTTTAGTATTTTCTTCTTTTTAGAGTCATTTTCAACTCTATCCTTTTCCTTTTCTTGATCAATTTTTTGCCTTACTAATTTATCCTGATCTTGAGGAGACTGCTGCAGTCCATCCATAGTATTATTGGAGTTTCCTACGCCCTGAGGATTCGAAATTGAATTCAATATTTCTGCAACATCTAAATCACTATTCATCTGTGCAGACAATGCGAGCGGCATGATCAGAAAAAGCAATGAAAACATTGCCTTAAATCTATTAGTTATCAATATGTTCATCTCGAAAACAGAATTATCTTATTACAATTAGAAAGTAACATTTAATCTCACAATAATACATTTAAAAGAGGATTACAGTACAGGATTGGTTTTCAACAAACAACTATCTAAACCTAAAAAAGTTATCTATTACTTATAGTAATTGTCAACATAGTCATTCCATGAGATTTCACTTTCACTCTCCAAAATTTTTTGCTTATCAATAGAATTACTGGCTTCTTTTTCCAAGATGTTCCATTCGTCATTCTGAGCTGGATGAATATTGGAGTAATAATTTTTATATTTATTCCCTAAAAAAGTGCCAAATTCACCAACTGTAGACTTTTCATTGTGAATCGAATCTATAACTTTTTGGGCTAGAGTTTCTTCATTGCTTAGTATTTTTTTTCTAGCACTATTAATAGAAGCTGAATAACTATTTCCATCATTATCTAAAAGCTCCGCAATCAGCATCAAGTCATCAAGTATTTCAAGCGCCCAGTCCTTTAAGCCAATTAGATCACCTTCTGAAGACATTAATTTTATATTCTCTCTTCTTCCTTCTATTGAAACTAAATGATTATTTTTCTGAATGATAGATTGCTCTGTTTTTAGGATTTTTGGACTGTCCTTGATCAAGCAGTATAAAAGCAGAACCTCTAGGAGATAGAGCTCACTTTCATCTATTCCATCTCTTGAGAACGGATTGAGGTCAATTGAACGAAGCTCAAGGTAATCGACCCCAGTATTTTCTAATTTTAAGGTCGACCTTAGAGAAGATGAATTCATACTCTTTGGCCTAGCTGGTGCATAAAACTCGTCCTCAACTTGAAGAATGTTTGTATTCAATTGATTTTTCCTCTTACCATTGATGTCAAATTTTGAGAAAGATTCAGAATAGGAGGAAATATACATAAAAAGCTCGTCTGTATATTCTTTCAAATTATTCAGTGATATTTGAATATCAGATTGGTTATGATTCTGATATCCAAGATCACTCATTCTCAGTGAAGTTGCGTATGGAAGATAATATGTTTCTTCACTAAGTTTTTTAAATTTATATTTTTTTGAGAGAAATTCTTCTGGGATGACAGGTGATGCTCCAAATAAAAATAATACTAACCAGTTCATTCTATAAAGGTTTCTCAAGCCAGAGAAGTATATAGTCGATTTTTTATCTATAATTGAAAGTGACTCAGTATTTATTAAATTTCCTTCGATAAAAATCTCTGGCAATGAATAATTAAAGTGTATTCCTGAAATTGCTTGCATTAGCCTTCCGTAACGATTTGATAAACCCTTTCTGTAGATGTGCTTAAATTTTCCTAAATTTGATTCTCCAAAATAAGCAATGGGAATATCATTAACATCCTTAATTGAGGGAGGCATACTCAGTGGCCATAAAGATTCATCGTCAATATTTTGAATAACAAAATGATGAATAAATCTTAGTGATTCTTTTAGTAAACTTATTTCTCCTTTTGGTTGTGTAATTAGCTCTAGTTGTGCTTCTGAAAAATCATTGGTTATGTAATTGTTGCAAAGTGCGGAACCGAGTGCTCTGGAATGAGGCTTCTTGGAAAGTTTATCTCCATCCATCCTCAGCGATTCTTTTTCAATGCCCTTTTTTCCATTCAAACTAAGCCCAGAGGACTTTAAGTTTGAAATAATATTAAGTAATTCTTTTTCCATTTCAGAAAACTAATTAACTGTTCTTTTCACTTTTCTATACTTTTTGATTGGGTGGAAAAACCAGCAAATATTTTTTTTATTGAGAGTTCTCTTCGATTCACTGGCTTTATACTATCTCTAGCATTGGACACTACAGCATATAACTGAGTGGCCTCAACGCGTTGTCCCGCATCTTTTGTGAGTGGGCTCCAAGAAAATCCAGATTTTTTTCTTGTAGTACTTTTTTGATAGAAAAGATCCATTGGTAAGGTGAAATATATCCACTTATTAAAACTTCCTTCTCCAACGCATTCTGCATCACAATCCGTTCTAGCAAATGCAGCACCAACACTTGACCCATTTTCAAATCTTCTCGATACATCAACCATATAACCAACATCCTCTGCTAAAAACTTTCCATACTTTGCCTTAAATCTGAGGTTATAAAATGGCAGATCATAATACAGACTGAGAAAACCAGTGACTGTCTCATAGTCAAGAAAATCAAATCTTTGATCAAAATCTCTTTGTTTGACCCATGCTGCATCAAGGCCAATGGCCCAATTGCCATCATATGGAAGATATATTACCTCGCCAGCAACTCCTCCATACATCCATTCCAACAAGCCTGCAGAGAACTTTGCTTTCACAGATGGTCCCAAATCCAAGAGATAATCAAATGCCATTCTCCTTAAACCGCTCTCGCCTTCTGTCAGGTAGAGCCTTCTATTCTGTCGAACATGGTAAAGCTTTCCATCAGGCACATGATAATCATACCTCTCAAAGTTATTTTTTACTTTAACTGCATAATTTGTCGTTAAATAAAATCCTTTTGCAAACGAAATCTCTGTATGTAGAAGAGCCTCTAGTTGCCAGAAATAAAATCTCTCTTGGTGCTGAAGTGTTCCTGATAGATTTGGTGTTAACTGCCAGTAGTATGTGGGATATAAAACAGGGTTTTCCTTATAAATTGCATTTTGATCATTACTGTATTCATTAAAACTTAGTAATTCCTCATTTAGTGGTCCATCTAAGACAGCTTCTACTAAAACATCCCTTTGAATCGTTGATCGAACTGTTTCAATTCCTTGGTCAATATTAATAACTGTGATTTTTTCAATATTGATTGGGGAATTGCTGGCCAAAATCCTGCTTGCTAAATCAAATGCTCTGCCAGTTTCTCTAAATCTTGATTGACTTATTTCAACTTGGAGTTCATCTCCGTTAAAGATCACCGCATGTGGCACGAAGCCTTCATTTCCCATTTGCCACATAATAAGCTTTGAAAGATATTCTTGGTAACTTGGTTTCAGTTTTTCAAATGGTTGAAGATATGGGACATTTATTATTTCCTTTGGGGCTATGAACTTAGGTTTTGCTTTTTGATTAAGATTTGTATGAATTGCGATACTCGCTTGAATGGTATTGCCTCTCACATACCCTAAAGATAAATCAATAACATCATTCTGGAGACTATCTATACGATAATTCAATCCATAGTTAAATTTAGAGTCTATCCCTATACAGCAATCTGGTTCATTTATCTTCCAAGCAAAACCTATTATGTCCTCATAGGAGTTTGAATCATACTCGACTTTCATGGATAAGTTTTCTATCGGAGTGAAGTATTCAATTCCACCAAATAACGATGCCGGTCCAGTAAATAAGGCACCAATATTTAAAGTACCGCCTAGATATCCTCGCTCTGCTCCTCTAACTTTATATCTTTCAGCAATAATACCTAATGGATTTGGAATATTATCTGAAGAACCTAATTTCCCCCATCCAATTCCCATTGTTACATCTAGATTTTCTCCAATCATCTTACTAGCAACTAGGAATTCACTGGAGTAGGCACCAGTTCCACCAAAATCTGTAAACCCTAAAGCCAGAGCAGGTAAATATTTTCTTTCGTTGAGAACTTTTAATTTTATATCAAAACCCTTATCTTTCCATGTTTGCGGATTTGCAGGAGTATATTCTCGATGCTCTCCCTCTGTGTATCTAACAGAAGCTTCCATCCATGGTAAGATTTGTACTTTTGAATATATTCGGTTAAATGGATTTTCCGAAGAAATTCCAAATCCAAAGTCTCCATCATCTCTGAATCTCGCTGATGGGATTTCGATTAGACCAACCGTTCCATAACTGTTATTAGATTTTGCCCTTTCAGTAAACGTTGATTCAGCAGAAAGCAAATCTAATGAAAAGATAAATAGTGCTACAAAAATTATAGTTTCAAAAATATTTCTTTTCATTGAGAAAATTCTAACAAAAAAGGGAGTGAAAAAATCTCACTCCCTCAATATTTAATGCAGTATTCCTACTTATCTAGTTTGATGAACTACTTGATGAAGTTGATGTCGTAGTAGTTGTTACACCAGTAGTGCTCGTAGAGGCTGTAGTACCAGTAGTGCTCGTAGAGGCTGTAGTACCAGTAGTGCTCGTAG